>Ga0114974_10001039_pt1 | contig 22196 bp, 33 predicted proteins | sample S_130206_EF_Meta_FD_87318 | JGI IMG/M metagenome (GOLD analysis project Ga0114974, IMG submission 87318) | Freshwater microbial communities from Lake Simoncouche, Canada to study carbon cycling - S_130206_EF_MetaG | ecosystem: Environmental > Aquatic > Freshwater > Lake | place: Lake... | reverse complement strand
ATGATCGTCTCGGCGGTCTGGCCGGTGCGGATCAATCTCGCGTTGGTCTGGACGTAGGTTTCGTGCGAATAGGTGAGGCTGCACCAGATAGCGATGCGGCAGGATTTCTGCAGCCCGTCGATGCCGTGCGAGAGTGACCGAGGATCGGCGACCCATACCGGGATGCGGCCATCCTGCCACTCGCCGAGCATCATCTCGTTGAACATGCGTGCCTCAGGTATCGCGGCGATGATGCGTGCGGACTCGTGCTTGAACGCGGTCAGGATCAAGACCGGCTCGCCTCGGTGCTTGTCGAGCAGGGTGCGCAAAGCATCGAGTTTGGCCGTGTGGACGGGCAGGACGTTGCGATCCTCATCATAGACTGCGCCGGACGTGACTTGGAGCAGCTTGTTGACCAGCACGCCGGCGGATGGTGCCGTGATTTCTCCGTCTGCAATCTGGGCAAGCATCTCCTTTTCGAGCGTCTTGTATTGTTTGCGGGCGGCGGGCGGTAGGGTAGCCGGGATGTCGATAAAGCTCGAGGAGGGCAGGTCATTCGGATCGCCGACCATCACCAGCGCGAGGTCGGCTAGGCGGCGATCGATCTGCTCTTTCTGGCCGGTCACGAGCTTGAAGGTGTAGCCCATGTAGTCGGCAGGGTAGAAGTGCTCAGCCTTGTAGCTGGCGAACGTCTTGCCCAGACGCTTGCCATCGTCGAGCATCCGCACCTGCATCCAGAGGTCGAGGTAGTTGTTCGGGATCGGCGTGCCGGTCAGTCCCCACCTGCGCGTGATGCCGCCGAGATGCTTGTGGAGAGCCTTGAAGCGTTTGGATTGTGGATTCTTGGCTAGGCTGAGTTCGTCAATCACCAGCGTATCGACGGGACACACGAACGTTTTTTTCTTCGGGAACATCAGCGGCAGGCGGTTAGGCAGGAGCTCGGAGTTGATCAGGTAGATGTCCGCGGTGCCGTCGAGCCATGCCTGCAGCCCCTCGGCGGTTCGTAGGTTGACGACCCGCATCCATGAGGTATGTGCCCACCGTGCCACCTGCGCAGGCCATGTGATCGAGCAGACGCGGAGCGGTGCGACGATTAGAGCACCGCGTAGCTGCCCGCAGGTGGCGAGCACGTCGAGCGCGGTCAAGGTCACGACCGTCTTGCCCTTGCCGGGTGACACGAAGAGCGCAGCCCGATCGTTGGCGAGTAGATGCTCGACCATGGGGATCTGGTAATTGAAAGGCTCGAAGGTTTCGGTCATTAGTAGGTCATGGTAATGAGGTCGATCAGCCGCTTGCCGGCCTCGATGTCGTCGCAGGATGTGGCGTGGAACGTGTGCTCGGTCAGGCGGTCAAGCCAGCGGGCTTGCAGCGCGGTTGGCCGTTTGCCCGGTGCCTTGAACTCGATGAACAGGACGTGGCCTTGGAATAGGAACATGCGGTCAGGTTGGCCTTTCTGGTTCTGCCCGGCGAGCTTGAGGCTCAGGCAGCCCTTGGCCTTGGCGTATGCGCAGACTGCCTGCTCGATGGTGGATTCTCTCATGATTTATGAGTTAGGGATTGGAGGGCTTCTTTAGCTTCGTTAAGATAAGAGTCATTCCAATTAGGAGGTCTGCCGATAACATCCATCATGCCCTGATTCCATGTTTCGTTAACCTTTACTAAATTAACCAAAGCCTCAGCCAGCCTGTCCCGCTGCTCGGTGACGGCGGTGAGTTCATCCCTAGCCTTGGCGAATCCATGATCCATGAATTCGCGGGTGCGGATCGTCTCATTCCGCGCCTCGTCCCGTTCGCGGATAGCGGCTGCTCTTTCATGGTGGGCGCGGTCGATGATGTTTAGCATTCCACCAGTCTTTAAGGCTTCCCGTGCGGCGGTTAGTTCGGTTTCGATCTCTCTGGCGTGGTCGATTAGTTGGTCAACTGTAACGTAATCGCTTAATAGGTAATCCGTCCTTGGTGTCGGTGTGTTCATGGTTCGATTGACGGGATCTAGCCCCGCGTCTCGGATTTGTTCGTGGATCGGGCTTTCGGCCCATGTGTAATGGGGTGTGTTCATCGGCTGGAGATAATTGGTTTTTTGAATGCGTGTATGTTGGCTAAAACTGCAGCAGCTGCCACGTCAACGTCGGCACGCTCCATTTCGCGGAACCATTCAAGAACCGCGCTGCGTTTAATCTCTAGGGTGATGAACTCCGGCGCGGCACGATAAACGGCCTCGATGTTATCGACCTCAAAGTCCCACGCGAACCGCACGCCCTCGGCGATCTTAGTGGTGGCGACCTCGGCGGATGCTTCCATCTTCTCGGCAGCGGCTTTCTTAGCGGCGAGGACAGCAGCGATGCCACCCTCCTCGGCAGCCTCACGGGCGGCACGGGCAGCCTCAAACGCGGCACGCTCGGCAGCCTCCTTCTCAGCCTTGATCCGCATCACCTCCTCGGCGTGGTTGCCGATCAGTCGTTTGATGCGTCCCTCCTCGGCATTGATCTCGATCAGGAACTCTGCGGCGGCGGTGTCGATCATTTTTCCGATGCGGTTGACCGGCTCCTTGACGAGTTTGCGGGATTTCTCGACCTCGATGCGCATGGCAGCGAGCTGGCGGGTGTGTCGCTGTGCAACGGCAGATTCGTCATTGTCGCCGACGATCTGGATCGTGGATGACGCAGAGAGGATCTCGGCTTTTCGAGCTTCGGCCTCAGGTGAGATGGTCAGTTGGTAGCCATCACCTGCGAGGATGAGCGGCATTAGTTCGGTTGTGTTCATGGTTGGTTTATTTGGTCGATTGTTTCTTGTTGGAACCCAAATGCGAGCAGGGCTGGAACGATAAGGTCCTCCCATACTTGATGGATAATTAGGTGGTCATTGTCCACCGTGATCTCGACGGCGTGGCTGTATTTAGGTTCTGAATCCGTTGTTTCTAGTCGTATTTTCATTTTGTTTATTGGTTGAAGAATGGTCTAGGTGCGTTTTGCGTGATGTGGCCGGTGCAGATGCAGCAGTGGCTCAGGAGCAGGCGGCAGTAATATTTATGGCAGGTCGGGCAGTGATTGGGCGGGGTGACTCTCTCGCGGGCTTTGGCGGCTCGCTCGATGAGTGCCTGGCGGATGCTCAGAACGGTTGGCGGTCGGTCGGCGCGTGTGGGTAGTCCCAGAGCGTCCAAGGCAGGCGATGGATGAGGATCGGCGGCAGCCCGTCGCGGTCTGCCCGGATCGCCAGCCAAATTACGTCCGAATCCTGCGGATCGCGCATCACGCAGAGCTGCGATTCGAATGCGTTCGTCGCTTCGTGCCATGTCACGACCTCCTGTGACGCGTTGCATGGCGTCAGCGGGATTGCCTCCCCCTCCGGCTGTGAAAGGCTCCTGAGCGCGGCGTGGTGCGCCTTCTGTGCCACCTCCGCAGGTTGGAGCGGGGTCTTGGCGCTCAGCACCAGCCCCGCCCGGCGCTTTCCCGCCGCTGGCGGGTCGATGCGGTCGATGGCGGCCTCTAGCTCGAGGTCAGGCTGGGCGGCGGGTGGTGCGGCTGCCGGTGGCTGTGCAGCGGCTGCTTTCTTGGCGGCGATGATTTCGGCGATGGTTGGCATGGCGGTTAGTAGTTTCGCCCAGAAAACCTCCTACCGCTTTCGCAGTAGGAGGCGTGCCATGCAATGCACTTCCCGGAGATCAGTAGTCTTCGCCGCCGAGGATGTCAGCCAGCTCGGTCAGCGCAGCCACGAGTGCCGCGTCCTCTGCTTTACCGCCTGCCTTCGCTTTCGGTAGCCAGTTGGAGATCAGGCTGCCTGCGCCTACTTCGTCAACCTCGCCGAGCTTCTTGCCCTTGTATTTGCCGACATGGACTACCACCGACTCCCAGCCGGACTCCTCGGCTTTCGCCTCGGTCTGCTCCGTGCCTTCGGTGTCTCGATCGCGCACTCGGATATATTTTCCACTCGGTTTGAGCGCCTTGTCCTTGTCGGGGGCGATGAACGAGATGTTCGCGTAGGTTTTGTCGTCCTTGTGTTCATGCTGGATGATGAGCTTGACGCCGTGACCGATGAGGCCTTCGAGGTCAAACTCGTCTAGCTCCAACTGGGTAAGCTCGCGTCCCATCATCTTTTTAAGGTCTTTGCGCAGGGCTGCTTTCTCGTTGAGCGATGGCGTGTAGCCCCTTGACCAGATGCAGAATCTGCGGTCGTTTTCCTCATCCATGCACTCGGTTTCAAATACGAGGCGAAACTCGTCCTTATCACCGTATTGTGTCACTCGTTTCTTTAGCTCGGTGATGTCCACCAAAACGGCTTTGATTGGGTCAGGGCATTCAGGATGCGGGGTGAAGTTGCTGTTTCTTTTTTCGCTTAGTTTCATTATCGTTGTTTTGTTGTTTTGTTGTTATGGGGGAGATTATTTCGAGAACCAGATGACCAATAGCATCACCGCTAGGATGAGCAGGGCAATCAGTAGGCTGTTTATCACGCCGTCGTTTTCACGCTGGTAGTTTGGCTCTCTGCTGGTCGATTTTTGCGGTGCTTTTGTGGCATCCTCGATGTGCCAGCGCAGAAGTTTTGCGCTGGTTTCGTCGCTGATGTTGTCTGTTTTCGGTGTATTGTCGGTGTTCATTGTTGTTGTTTTTGGTGAGAGTTAGTAATCGCGGTGGGGTGGGTTTTCCAGCACCATCTCGCGCACTTCGTCGCGCTCGGCTTCGGTCAGCATGACGCCGCCGGTGTCGTCGTAGGCTTCGTCGATGATGATGTCGTCAGGGTCGCACGGCTCCCATCGAGTAGCTGCGGTGCCGGGTATGTAGCGCACCTCGACGGTTATCTCGACCTCGCGGATTATTGTGACGGTAGTTTTCATGGGTTGATGATGTGTTTGAGGATTACGAGCGCAGGCACGATGCAGGCCCCGATGAGGCAGCAGAGCGGAACGGCGATCCATAGGGGTGGGTCAGTTAGTTTCATGGTTTTAAATGGCAATGATGAATCCATATCCAGTTGCACCGTTTATGAGAATCTCAGCACGCTGCCAACCCTGATTGGTTGAGTGAAACTCGCCGAGTGTGATGATGGTTTGATTTTCCACCCGATCAAAATCTGCTGTGCGTTGTATGATGGCGTTAGCGGCGGCGATTTTCTCGATCACTTGATCCATGGTTAGGGATTCCCAGTTAGAGGAGTCGCCAGCGAATCCGAGTGCCATTGTGTATTTTGCTGCGTTGGTCGTTGTCATGTTCGTATTGGTGTTGGTTGTTGTTAGCGTTGCGTCTTGCAACTGGGAAGAAACTAGGCATTGCCGAACGGAATGAAAAGATAATTCTGCAATTATTTTTACGCGATCCTAGAAATCCTTTATTCCACTAGGGCAAAACGGGTAAAAAAAAATCACGCAACTACCCTGTGACCCGCTTGTAGACGGAAGTCATCTTTCCATTCAGCCGGATCAGCCGACTGGTCAGCTGCCCGCTTTTAGCCATCCTGCTTAACTTGCAGCGAAGTGCAGCGTCACTGACTTGTAGGCCAGCCGTTTGCATTTTTTTCGCGGCCATGTCCACGGTAAATTCATCGGGCTTGACGTAGTTGTCCTGCTCAGATTCGACAAGCCACGCCAGCAAGTCGTCGATCTTGCCTAAAGTGTCCCCATCGGGCTGATCCAGTCCGATCCGTTTTTTGTTACCTGCCATATTTTGTAGTCCCCTGTTTTCGTGTTGTGCATCCCGTAAGCGAAGCCTTGCCTCCAGCCGAGCTTGGCTGGATGAGCGTCAGCGTAGGTCATCTTGTCAATCTGTGCAAGCGTCCCGACGGCATGTGCGCTGCCTTGGTCAATGTGCCTGGCCTCGTAGTCGCTGGGCGAGTGAACGTGGCCGAAGATGCACGGCCCGAACCGTTCATGGTGTGCCTTTGCCGGGTGCATCGAACTCAGGAAACCATGGATGAGCGTGAGCTTGCCGATCTTGAGCCTCTCGGTCACTTTCCACGGCACCCACTTGATCCGCATTTTTCGCAACTCGTCTTCCGTCTCTTGCGCTTTGAGAGCGCACAAATCGGCGAGGATGCCGTTGCTCGACTCCTCGGCAGCACGCCAGAGGCGGGCATCGTGGTTGCCCATGGTCAGGAAGTTTGGTCGGAACCAGTCGAGTAGCTCCATGCCGCAGCTGTAATCGTAGGAGATGCCCTCCATGCGCTCCTCGGGGGAGGCGCCTTTGCGAAGCGAGCGGAAGTCCCACACGTCACCGAGGTGGACGCGATGCTTTGGTTGCCAGTCCTCGATGAACTGCTTCACAACCTTAACGGCCTTGGGGCAGACGAGATCGCCGTGGGTGTCCGCAAGAAATATTGATTTTTCCCATGCCATAGTTTTGTCGGGTTATTCCAAAATCGTCATTTGTTTCCTAACCTTTTCCCAAGCTGGATGAAAGATGTTCTCAATGCACCGCACGACCGCTTCTTCCTCGAATCGCTCAAGGTAGGACAGCCCGGAAATGTCGAGCGCTGCGTGCAGCATCTCATGGCGCAGCGTCTCGCGCAGGCTGGACTGTTTGGCAAGCGTCCGGGCTGCCAGAACGATTTCAGCATCGTCTCCGTGATACTCACCCCACGCCTCGAGTTTCGGGTCGATACGGATCGATATGGTGCGCCCTCCGATGTTTATCTCTGTGGGAGGGTTGGCGGGCATAGTTTTAGCGGGTTGCCTCAAAATGCATCGCATCGCTGCTCCAAAACGCTCCTGCAGATAGCCATCCGACCCGGGCGAACGCCTCCATCGCCTCGATAGGCATGTTGGCAGCGCGTGGCCAGTGAGTGCGAAGGCCGTTGGTCGATGGAGCGAAATCAATCGCGATGCCCCAGGCATGTTTCGAGAGCCTAGATCCGCCACGCATCGGGCGGCAATTAAAACAGCCAGCATACTCTGCTAGTATCCACCGCGCCGGTGATGCGGCGATTTCGGCGATGGCCGTGACAAGGCTGTCAGCGACTAGGTGGTGGCAGCGGATATTGCGAACCGGCTGCCCCTCGTATTTTACACCGAGGCCGCGCACGTTTGCACCGACCAATTGCGCCTCGTCGCCCGGCTCGCCGAACCGCGCGATCACGCTCGTGTCATCGCCGGTCGGCCATGGGTGCTGTTTGGGCATGAGAGCCCGCAGGTGACGCTCGCAGGCGGCAGTCGATACATTGCCCCAGATGCCGTCCGGCTTCGTGCCGATCCGCGTCTGGAGAGCGATGATTTCGGCTCGGGTCATTTGGTCGGTGTGACGCGGATCGTGCGGCTTATCTCAGTCGCAGCGACTACGGATGCCTGGTCGATGCCGCGTTGCTCTATGACAGTGACCGTGCCGTCAGGCGAGGTCGTGGTCGTGATGGTCGAGACGCAGGATGCCAGCGCGAGGCTGGCGAGAATGAGGATGGTTTTCATCGGCGTGGGGTGTTGGGTGTGTCGTTCGATAGATAGCCGAGAATGGCAAGACTGACCGGCAGGATCCATGTTTTCCAGTCCTCGAGCGAATGGCCATCCTGGACGGTTGTTTGAATCGTGGCGGCGACGGCTGCAAGCAGTCCGAGTATTGTGGTTTTCATAGGCGGTTTTTGTAGAGGCAGGTTCCGAGGCCGCAGCCTTTGGATAGGCGGTCAACGTCCTCCTGGAGTTTCGCGACGATAGTTCGCAGAGTGGCGATCTCGGCGGCAAGCTGGCGGTAGATAATCGCGGCCAGCGTCGAGATGACGGTGGCGAGTGCGATCAGCACGGTTAAAATCCATTCTGTCGGGACGGTCATTGTTCGATGTTAGGTGTGGGCTCAGGTGTGGGCTCAGGCTCAGGCGGTGCGACATAAAGCACGCTGCCATCCGGCTGTGGCTGGAACACGCTCAGGTCAGCGGCGGGCAGGTTGCCAGCCAGTCCGATGGATGCCAGCGCGGTCTGCATCGTTGCGTAAAGCGTGAGTGCCTGCGCGGGTGTCACCCCGAAGTCCGGCATTGCGTCGAGAATGGCCTGCTGCTGGTCTGGCGTGTTGGCGAGCGCGTAAGCCCGTGCCATCTGCGAGACGACGAATGCAGGCACGCTGGAGATGATCTCAGCAATGGTGGCGGCGGTGGTGTGGGGTGTGGTCATAGTCGGTTACGGTGAATTGTTAACTTTAAGATCATACACGGCCAATCCCGCAAATGTTCCGGGTGTTCCAGTGGCTCGGATATACATCCCATTATTAGCGCTGGTGCCAGTGATGCCAGACGTTGTAACTGCTAGGGTGGCAAGTGCAGTGGATGGCTTTTCAGGTGTAGATGCGGCATATAATTGACTAGCGATTCGCAGCGAAACCGTCCCAACTCCGTCGTTGTCCAGCCATAGGTAAAAAACACTTGTCTGGCTTGTTCCAGTTGCAATGGTGTTGCTTGGCAGCGCGACGGTTGAAGATGTGGTGATCACTCCGCTCACACACTTGTACAGCCTAACGTTAGTATTATTGGTAAACTCAACTCCAAAGTGATCTCCAGAAGCCACTATTCCGGCTGTGCCGTCTCCTCCGATAATCCAATACGCTGAAATGTTTGTCGTAAAGTTCAGCCCAGCAGACAATAAAATTGACCATTTTCTCCCGAAATAAAGGGCTCCTGCTGCAGCATTGCCAGCAAGATTAAATGATGGAGTGTTCACACGATAGTAAGATCCACTAATTCCCAATGTGGATATGTCTCCGTCAACAATACCGTTAGCAACAGCCCGTCTTGATGTTGCTCCGACGCCGCTCGCTGTCCCTGATAATGTGTTGTAAAGGTGCCGAATAAAATGTTGCCTGTCAGCTAGGTCTGAAAGCGTAATCAAGCTCGTCGCCTCTGGCGTGCCTGTGCCTGCTGATGTCGGGCGGGTGGTGCTGCTGAACGCGTGCGCTCCGGTGTGCGTCTCCGAGTCGATCATCGCCACCGTGCCTGCCTTGTTCGGAAATGCAATCGCTCGGTTTGCTGTCGGGCTGTGGGAGAGCGTGGTGGTGTAGGTGCCGTTGTAAAGTTTGAATGTTGAGCCTGACTGTATGTGGCCCGAGATTGTGTAGATGTGACCAGCTGATCCTTCTGTCCAGATCACGCCTGTTTCTCCACTTATCTTGATGTCACCGTCCGATGTAACCGATGATGCTCCGACGTCTGCGAAGAAAGCTCCGCCTGTGGCATCTCGCAGGGCGAGCGTGTTTGCGGTGGCTGCTGTAACACCTGCCGTTGCTCCGCTGACTGCCGTTCCGTTCGCAGCGATAAAACCAGTCAGGTTCGATGTTGTCGAAGTCGTGATCGTGTTCGGGCCCGCGGCTCCGGTGGCTCCGGTGGCTCCGGTGGCTCCGTTGGCTCCTGCTGCTCCGGTGGCTCCAACTGGGCCGCGTGATCCAGCTTCTACCTTGTAGCTCGTCGATCCTTCGCCGGTGATGACTGTCACCTGTGTTGAGCCTTGGCCGGCATTGACTGTGACTTGAGTTGCCATGTGATTTTTAGAGGATGAGGTCAGGCTTTACTGTCAGCGTGCCGATAAGCTGCACCTTGATCGTGCTTGCCGCGTCGGTCGTCTCCAGCGCCCATGAGTAGATGCCAGCATCAAGCGTCAGGAGGCGTTTCTCGACCGTTACCGACCAGAGGCGGGCGGTTGTTACGTTGAGAGTGATCTCGGTCCCCACGGCGCTTGTGAGCGTCAGCACCGCGGTGCCAGCCGAGTCTTGCAACTGAAATCGAGCCGATGACAGCACCGCGTCGTAGTCGGTGCCATCGGTCGAGTCGATTCGCCAGGTGAAGCCGTCCCATGTCGCGCCTTTGAACGCGCATGGGAGCTCGATGGCTGGAGGCGATGAGGAACAGCAGCTCATGTTAGGCTTGAGCGAGGACAGTAACGGTGAGGTAGGTTGACGATCCTACGATGGTCAGTGCCGTCTCGCCGGTTAGGACGTTGCCGCCTGCGAAGAGGATAGACGAGCCGCCCTCGATGTCGAGGTTAGCCAGTGTGCCGCCGCCGTCGATCTCCAGAGCGTTGGTTCCGCCGTTAGCGAAGAGCACTGCATTGGGAACGCAAGTTGGGATCGTCACGCCTTCAAAGTCTTTTGCGTCACCATCGTGGATATGGACGCCGCTTGTCACGGTGCCTGCTGTGGTGTTTGCGGATGTGGGTGCTGCGGTGATGCCTGTCGTGCCAGCGGCTATTGCAATGTTCAGCGTTGAATCGTTAGCTACGAAGAGGTTGACCGAGTTGACGCCATCGGTCAGCACTTGGCCAGGCTTACGGGTCAGGATGATGGCGGTTGTCGTGCCGGATACGGTAAAGCGAGCGGCAATCGTTGCATTGGCTGCAAGCGCGGTGCGCACCTTGCCAGCCCAAGTGGCTGCCGTGTCGGTTGCAACAATTGGAACAGTAACAGCAAGCGGTGAGCCGGTCATGCCTGCGCTCGTCACGGTCACCGTGATGTCGCCGGAAGTGGTGCATGTCCCGGCTGCGGTTGCCGTCTCGACTTGCGCGACACCGGTTACGAACGCGGTCGATCCGGTTGTGGCGCCGGTGGTAAGAGCAAGAGCAAACGTAGGTGCGCCAGCGGCGAAGAACGCGCGGACGGAATAGCCCACATTGGCATCAGGGAACGTGATCGTTTGCGGGTTGTCACCGATCTGGACGCTGCCATTGACGGCAGTGCTTGTCGGGGTGGCTTTAGTTGTCAGGCCGAGTGTGGCGCGGGAGTTGGCGAGGTTCATGGTGGTGATGGCTTACGCTGATTGGCTGTTTGTCAAACGGGTGGTGGGTTTAAGTTACGTCAGTAACTAAAAAAGCTATTTCAATGTTTGTTCCCGATATTGCAATTTCTAAAATTAGACCGCAGGCACCTACGGCAGATGTGTCAATGCTGCAAGTGGCTCTATCACCAGGAAAATTTACAGTGTCTGCAAAAACCAAATTTCCGATTGAAGAAGATTCTCCTTGAGCATAAAGAGAAATTTCAATATCCGCAGTGCCACCCGTAATTCCGTCAATTACATCAAACTGTAAATCCACGAAATTGACGCAAGAAAGACCAAAACGAAGAGTGTCAGATTCTTCATCACCCGGCAGATAATTCCATGAGTCTTCGGTGGGTTCAGTTATTCCACCTTGTAATACGCTTTCTGTGCGCCAGCCTGCATACCCTACAGGATGAGCAATCCCTCTGTTGACGCACCTTTTTACGCCATCAATCGTAATAGTCTGGATCAGATGATTGCTCATATTGGGATTCCCAGAATGGTGTATTCGGTCGGGGTGCCATCTTCGCAGATGCTTACCGTGATCTCTTTGTATTCGACCCACTCAGGCACCGCAGCATCATGCTGCAAAGTCCACTTGTAACCGCTGCTCGGTGTTCCTGGGTTTGCCAGTGGCACCCAGTCGGTTCCGTCGTGATAAAGCATGTCGCCAGCTTCTCCAGCTGGCAAAGAGCTGCCACCGCCTGTTTCCTTCTTGTCGAGATACTCAAAGTTCTCTTGGAGCTTGCTGCCGCTGATCTGCAAGGGTGCGCCTTTGCCATTGACCGGGATCGGCTGGCGAGCTTGAGCGCGGAAGTCGTGGGGAAGTGGCATGATTAAACCTCGATGAATGATCCGGCCTGCCCTTGGGTGCGTCCGGTCGTGATGTTGTAGTCCACGTCGATCTTGTATTCCGTAAATTTCCCAAAGTTCGTTTGTGACACGACTTTGATTGTCGGATCATTGACTGAGAAATAAACTGTTGCGGTCGTGCCTAGTGCCACGCCTGCATCCGTGAACAGATTGAATATGACCGTGAAGACGCGCCGCCGAGGTTGGTTGTCAGCTACAAGTTGGAGCGTGCCTGCGCTTGTAATCACAGCCTTGACGCTGGGCTGATTTCGCACCGTTACGTCGATGCGGTTCACGCTGTTGTATTCGTTCAGGTAGAAAAACCCATACGGATCAAACATGATTGGGTCGATGTTCAACGCGTCGAGAGTTAGGGCGTCCCCTGTCGGCAGAACGATGTCCGCCGTGAAAGTCAAAAGGTTGTAGTATGACGTGTCGTTAGTGCTGACCGTTAGAACGGTCGTGATGTAGTTCGTCGGCTGGTCGGTCGTGCGTCCGTAGGCGGATGCGACAAACTCAGTGAAGCCAGAGCCACGCCGCACTTGCTGGCAATGCGGAAAGATGTATGCCCCGTCTATCGCTGGGTAGCCATCATCCTCCGGCAACTCGTTACCGATCGCGAGCGTGCTGCGGTGCGTAGCCTCGGCTGCGTTGTTGCAGGAGTAGCTCTGATCGATCCGGACAAGGCCCGATGGGAACGTCGCGACGGTGCGCTCAGGATGCTTGTAAAGTGCGTTGGCTGTCTGTTCGATGATAGTGGGCATGGCTTAGAACCCTAGTGCGGGCATTGGTAGTTTCCTTTCGAGGCTTTCGACGGCCGTCTTGATCGCGTCCACTGATTTTTGCAGGAGGTTTTCTGGTGCGGGCTTAGGTGCTTCGCCGGGCTTGTCACCCTTTTTGCCTTCGGCGCCGGGCTTCATTTCGGCTTGGCGCTTTTTCATCAGCTCTTCTTGTAGCTGCCTTTTCGTTTTACCAAAAGTGTCAATGCCTTGCTCTTTGGCAATGTCTGTTACGCTTTTGCCAAGGCCTCCTTCTTTCTTTCCAAATGCTTCTTGAAAGGCACGATCAAACTCACGGCTTTGAACTTGGCGGCCAATGCGACGGGCGGCAGCAAAGTTACCTTTGCCTTGAGCTTCAGCAGCCGCCTTTTCCATTTTTCCACCGGGATCAAGTCGATCTTTGCGTTCGGCTGCGTTTGCATCTGCGATGATCTTTGCACCGAGGCCGAGCTGTTTTTCGAGCTCCTTGGTGATTTGCTTTTTGCCTTCAAGGTCTTTTTTGTTCTTCTCAATCACGCCGTCAATAATGTTCTGGCGTGCTTTGTTGGCATTGGCCATGGCCTCGTCGAGACTTAGCCCTTTCTCCTTTGACGCTTGCAGTTCAAGGTGAAAGGCTTTCATTGCTTCAAGCGCGGCAAGCTCTTCTGCATTGCCTTTGCGCTTTGCCGAGGCGATGTCTGCATCCAGCTCTTTGATGCGATTCTCATGCGTCAGCCGGTCTTGTGCGGTCTTCACGCTCATCTCCTCGACGGTCAGCTTGTTAGCGGCAGAGGCAGCTGCGTCGGCAGCGGCAATAGCCTCCATTTTTTTCAGCTCGTTTCGGTGCTCTTGCAGCTTCACCTCCATCGCCGAGGTGTCGATGAGTTGCTTGCTGCTGCTGAGTGCTGAGTCGAAGGTCTTGGAGAACTCTTGTCCGGCACGTGCAAAATCTTCTCCAATGACGCCCATTGCAGTTTTTATCAATTTTTCACTGCTATTGATTGCCTGCTTTAATCCATCAATGACCAGTTCATCTCGTAAAGGATTTGCTTCTTCGAAAGCCAGCTTCATTTTAAGTGACAGCTTGTTGATTTGAGCCTCGATAATTGTATAGATGCCGCTGCCCGGTCCGAACGCCGCCAGCAAGAACGCGCCTGCTGCTTGGACGGCTGCCATCACGTTTGCGGCGATGGAGTTGATCGAGTCGGCGGCTTGCAGCTTAATGCTTTCAAAGGCGATCTTGAACGCCAGCCCAAACTCGCCGAGCTTGATGGCGCTGAGTGCGTCGGTAAATCCGCCCATCGCGTTTGATGCGCCGGTTAGAATCTCGCCCAGCTTCATGCCTGCCCCTGCCGCATCGAACCGAGTCATCAGGTCGGTAGCCAGTTCCAGCGCGGGGGCGATGCTTTCCAATAGCCCTGCGGCGAACTCAAGAAACTTGCCCTTTGCCACCTTGATGTTGTCAGAGATATTATCGAAGGCTCCGGCGCTGCGATCTAGCACGCCGGGCATGCTTCCAAGTTGGTCTTGCGCGGTCTTCATCTCACCGCTGAAATCTGCGAGCAGCGGCAGGAGCACGCCGCCTGCTTTGCCAAAGATGCTTATTGCAAGTGCCGACCGCTCGCCGCTGTCGGTGACTCCCTTAAACCGCTCGGCAAGCATGGCCATCTGCTCGGTCGGTGTCTTGCCTGCCATGTCAGCCATCGTTAGGCCAAGGCGAGTGAGAACCGTGTTGTTTTTCTCGCTGCCTTGAGCAGCGTCATCCATGAACTTCTGGAGCTTGTTGATCGACGTGCCGACCTTGTCAGCACCTACGCCGCTGTTATCGAATGCGCGGTTGAGCAACATCAGGTTGCCTGCTGTCTCGCCTGTCCGTGCGCTCAGATCCTTCATCGTGCCGCCGAGGTCGAGCGCGTCCTTGAACGTTTCGAACGTGCCAGCGATCGCAGCACCGGCAACTTTGATTGCGCCGAATCCCACGGCCAGCGCAGCACCTGCTTTGACCATTGAACCGAAGGATGTTTTGACCGAGCTGGCGGTTTTTGCCACTGAGTCATCCATGCTCTTGACCGAAGTCTTGACCTTCGAAACGGTAGAGGTGAACCCTGCATCGGTGGCTGAAAACTTTACGTCGAGGCTCATAATAATTTAGCGAATGCGTTGTCTATTAGAGCGCGGGAGTCAAACGGCGTTGCATCGTTGCGGTAGGTGCGCTGGTGACCGGCTGCGTATGAGTCGCAGTCGAGGATCTGCAAGCCTGCCGCAATCGGTAGCTCCTCCATAATTTCAGCGTAGCCCCAGCCGGTGATGCTCGCTATGCGCCAGGCATAGCTCGCAAGCCAGTTGGGGATGGCTAGTTTTTTCTCGCAGCTCCGGCGGTGGCAATGCCTCCAGCCTCCTGCACCGCGCTGGATGACGCGGCGAGGTAGGTGTTCATGGCCTCGGTCATGAGGTCACTGTATGGCGAGAGCTGGGAATGGTGCGGGAAGTTGACTTCGATCCAGTCGTCAACCGCGTCGAGGAAGGCGTTGCGGTCGTTCACCACGGCGCGGATCACTTCGCGCGGCTGGCTGTGGAGATAGACGAACGCTGCGGTCTTCTGCATCGAATCGCCGGTATCGCCGAACACGTCGTTGCGTTGCAGCCATGACAAGCTCAAGGCCGTCATGGGGCGGATCGTAATGCCGCTGATGTTCTTGTTGCCTTCGGTCATGCCCTGCTCGCGCAGTGCCTCGTCGTCTGTCATTAGTTCTATGCTCATATTTTTGTAATTAAATCATCTCGGCAATTTGCCGTTTTGTCTCCTCGCTGGCGTTCGCGCTGATGGCTATTTTCTGGCCGTCCTTTTCAATCACGACCATCTTCGGCGTGTTGTGGATGTCGGCAATCAGCTCGTCGCGGTTATTCGCATAGCAGCGCAGGTAGTTGACGATGTGCTCAGGCTCCTTGCGGGCAAGTGCCTGCCCGCCTTTGGTCATGCCGTGGAAAACGTCACTGGCTTTAAGCCCTTCTGCATTTGTGCCGGTAAACCAGAACACAATGCTGTTTTTGCCGTCGGTGCGGGTCAGTGAGCTGATCGTGATCTTCTCGAATCCGAGCGTCAGAAGCGCAGTGGCGACCTTGATATTGGTCGTGTGGAAAAGTTCTGTCCTGTTTGTCATATTTATTTGGCACCCATTAGCCGGGGTGCCATCGGCTGTGAGGGTTAGGCTTCGGTCATCGTGGACGCGTATTGCGTTGCCGAGACTGAGATGCGCTTGAACTCGCCTTGAGCGGTGGACTCATTGACAGAATCGACGATGATCGTGCCGCCGCTCAGGCCGCTGGTGTCGGTGTCGTTGGCGAGGGTGAGCAGGGCGGCCACGTCATAGGTCGCGGTGCCGTTGATGAATCCATCAAGCGTGATGGCTGCGGTCAGGCCGGAATAGGCTACGGCGACAACATCGTTGTCCGCATCGCGCACTTCGGTTTTCACCGAGCTGACGTTGCGGGAGAATGAGGTGAGAATGATGTTCGTCTCATTGACGATGCCATACTCAAGATCTGCGGCGGTGGATGCGGTGTAAACTGTGGCGGCCATAAGTTTGAAGAGTTCAACTTGGCGGCCATGTCAAATCACGGCGGGTCGTTCTGCGCCTGCGGGTCGAATCGCGAGCAGAGGGTTTCGATGGTGAATGATACCTCAAGAATGCTTTCATCCCACTCCTGCACGCTGCCGGAATATGTCCACGCATACACTTTCACAAGGTCGCTGGTGGCAGCTTTCATAAAACTCACGTCGGTCAGGATCGTCTCGATCTGGTCAATCCATCCGTCAATGTCGTCATCATCCCCAGCGTGGACGCGGAGGGTGGCGGTCAGCTCGATCCGCTCGACGGTCTGGAGTGCCTCGCTGTGTGCGGCGGCAGATGTCACGTCCACGGCCAGCAGCGGCAAGGCCAGCTCGCTGCGTTGCTTCGCGTCAACAACCATAATTGATTCGTCCGGCTTGTTTTCTTCAAGGATGGCGATGAGGGAGAGTTTGATTCGTTGGGAGGTAGTCATTGCAGTTGCCGGTTGGCTTTCTCGATGGTTTTAGCGGTTGTGATCGTCATCCATTTCAGGCCGTTCTTCATACCCTCGGCAGCAGCTTTTGCCACGTCCTCGGTGTATTGTATCTTTTTGATGTAGGTCACATCGTTGGAAATTGTCACGGCGGTCTGGATGCCTGAGCCGCTGACGGTGTGGCTGCCGCGTGCAGCAGGAAGATGGCGGGTGATGATCGAATCAAGACCGCTCATCTTCGGCTTGCCGAGGTCGTTGGCGATTTTGACCCACGCGGCTTTGGCGCGTCCGACCTTTTCCATGGCGATCTTTTTGTAGGTGTCGCGCTCGGATGCCGGGATCAATGCCAGCCACGGCTTGCCCTTCTCCTTGCGGAAAAGTCGCTTCGGCACCACGCCATTTCGGCGAGCGGCATAGTGCGCATCCTTCATGTTATTGGTCGCCGGAAATGCGCCGAGGTTTGTCCCGAACCATGCCCGATCTACCTGGGCAGCCACACTCTTTTGAAACTTCGCCAGTCTTCCGCCTTTCAGTCCGTAGGGTTGCACGGTCGAGGCAAGACGCTTGCAAGATGCCTTGGCGATGCGCTTCATGCCGTCCTCGGCGGTCTTGCCGGTGACCTCGGCAAACTCAGCCAGCGTGCGCTCGAACTTGGCGATGGTCGCCTTGTCCATTTCAATCTTCGTGTCCACGCAATAGGCGCGGAGTCAAAACTCACGCAGCCTTGCGGCGATTCATGCGCGGGCATTGCGGCACCCAGCGCAGAACGTCGTCGGTGCGTCCGGCGACGTAGCGGGCGCGTGGGTTGCGCACCACGGCACCCTCGCCGCCTGCGATGACGATCTCATCGGCATACTCGACAAGGTGGCGGGTGTCAGTGCAGCGGATCTGCTTGACGATGCCGACGTGGGCGGGGAGGTCGAGGGTCAGCAGGTGCTTGTAGCGGGCGCGGAACGGTGCGGCGCTTGGCGCGTCGAACGCTTGAAAGGTCAGGCCGTGCCAGCCTGCGGCCATGAGTGTCTGGATCGCGTTAAAATTGCCACGACCGGCGAACAGCTCGCCGTCGAGTGCGACCGCTGGCATGCCAGCTTTGAACCATGCGGGGGCGGCCAGCACGTTGCCCTCGCGAGTCACGAACTCAGCACCGTTCCACATAACGCGCCAGCCGTCGAGCTTCTCGCTCATCAGCCATCCGTCAACGGGTTGGCCTTGGTAGTCGCGCAGGAGAGTTGGTTGCATGCCGTGAAACTAGGCAATGCCGACGATCTTGTAAAGACCTTTTTTTTACCGCGCATCACCGGCACTTGCCAGCGTGAACGTGATGGCCACGTTGCCAACTGCCACCTCTGCCACGCGGAACGGGTCGCCGTCGATGGTGCAGCGTTTCTGGAGGAGGCTGACGGCGTTGGTGACTGCCCCCGGCTGCGCGACCACGGTCGCTTGCAGGTCGCTTTCTAGCCCGCCCAGAGCGCCCTCGTAGCTTTTCCGCGCATCGTTAAACACGACCGCGAACGTCTGCCCAGCGCAGACCATCGTTCGCGTGCCGATAAGGTCATCCGTCTCTGTGTGTCCGCCGTTCAAAAAGTCATCAATGCCGCTCATGCTATGGAGTTGGGTGTCAACTTGGCTCCGGCGCCGCGGTGGTCGCTGCGTCGTGGCGGTAGAAGTGCAGGATCTTTGGAATGTGAACGGTCGTCTCGGCCATCCGCCGGGCTTGCAGACACCATGTTAAATCCTCGCCGTAGTTCGTCTCGCCGAATTGGCAATGCGCTACGCGGGATCTGCGCCATGCGTTGACGTGCCACGCATCTCGGATCGTGATGCCGCCTGGATTAAAATACTGATCGACTTGCCGCAGTTGGAAATCGACCACGCTTTTTTTGCCGTTGTAGGTCGCCGCCTGCATAAACGTAATCACGTCGGCACCGCTGGCTGCGGCAGTCAGCAGCTCCTCGACGTAGTTGTCGGCAATGTCGTCATCATCGTCCACGAACGCGATGTATTGCCCCCGCGCGATGTTGAGCAGTGCCTGCCGCTTCGCGCCGATGCTGCGCTTGCGGTTGTCACTCAGAATCAGGTGCTCGACGGCTTGCCCGCCGATCTGTCTTTCGATCTTTTGTTGGAGGGATTGCAGCTGCTTCTCGCGTCCCGGTATCGTCGGGGTCAGTATGGATAGGATCATTGCTTTTGTTTTTTCTAAAAATTGCGTCGTAGTTGTTTCGGTATGCCGGTGCATCGCCCAGCCGGTGCCAGTCGCCTTTGTGACTCATGCCTTCAATTTTTCGTAGGTTGCCAGCCCAGCTTCGTAGTTTGCCGGCGCGTTGCTGCGGGCATACGTCTCATCCATCTCGGCAAGTCCGAACGCCGGGTGCATGTGCTCGATTACGATCTCCTTCGCCTCGATCACCACGTCGTCGGCGTATGCACGGTCGGTGAAGTGGTTGTCGGAGAACATGCTGAAAAACTCAGGGTGGAAGAGGTATTCCTGCACCTTATAGCGAGCACGGGTCAGGATCGCCATGCAGAGCAGGTTGTCGGTGCGGTGTCCGTCCGATACTGCTAAGACAGCCGGTTTGGATGTGTCACCCATCGCCTTGAGGATGAGCTTGTCCCAGTGCATGGGCGGCTGCCAGTCGTCACTGAGTTGGATGAGGATCTCGCCATTGGAAAACTTTGCCGCCTCGTTCCATGCTGCCACCGGTCCTTGACCAGAGTTGAGAACGTGGCGGCAAGTGATAAACGGCCCGATTGTCTCATCGTCTGGATCTAGTGCGAAGATGTGCTCGATCGCGTCGGGGTCTGCTGCCCTGTCAAGCCATGTCGCCCGTGCCTTGTAGGCCATCGCTGGCCTGCCGCGGGTGGCATGGAGCAGGCTGATCTTCGCGCCGTGCCGTGCGAAATGGTTCGCCTCGATGACATCGGCCTCCTCGTAGCGGTCGTTCGCCCGCAGGCACATGCCGCGCACCTGCACGCCCTGCCAGCCGTAGAATTTCTTGCGGCTGTTCCACCACCATGCCGATGGCTGCGGCAGGCAGGTCATCACCTCAGACCAGCTAAGCGCGAGCGGGAACTGGTTGGCTTTCAGAGCCTCCATTGCCAGCTCGGCGTATGCTTCGCGCCGATCAGGTGAAACGGCGATGGCTTGCAGGTAGAGCTGCGAACGGGTGGCTGCGTCCGGCACCATCTGACCCATGACGAGAAACGCCTCGTAGCGCTCAGGCTGCCCTGCGTCGGGTGCCATGCAGAGCTTGGCCGCAGTTGCGCTCGCCTCCTCGATCTGGCCGAGCGCCCGCTCGCTCTGCATCGTGTAAAATAGCTGGCTGCTTGTGATCTCGTCCTCGGGGATCGAGCGAAGAATCCGCAGGTTGCGCTCGTCGCTGGTGGCCTTGCGCTTGCCGTGGGGGAGGTGGAGGATCTGCACCTTGTCGAAACGAGCCATAGGAACGTCAGGGGCGAACTTGAGCGACTCATGGATGGGGTTGTGCCACCGCGCCGCCCCTCGCCTCCAGAGGCGTTCTCGGTGCAATGTGATGCCATCGTCGGGAACAGCGTAGGGCATGAGCACGCCTTGGATGTCGTCACCGAGCTGCGGCAGCATCTTGCGGATCGTTGCGCAGTCCTCCGGCGTGATGATGTCGTCCGTATCGGCCCACATGAGCCAGTCGCCGGTGGCGAGGTCGAGGGCAGCGTTGCGAGCTGCCGCGAAGTCATCGACGTGCGGCCAGTCGTGGAAGTTGAGATACTCGCCGATGATGCACCCGCTCTGCATGGCGATCTTCAGCGTGTTATCTGGCTCTTGGTTGCCGATTGCCCTCACCACAATAATCTCGTCGGCGATCTTCTCGAAATGATCGAGGAAACGGGTGATGTAGTTTTCGGCGTTGCCGGTGATGACGCAAAGGCTCAGTTTGTTTTTCATATCTGCGGGTGATGTAATGCAAGCAGGGGGAGCTTGCAACACGAAAAAACCGCCAGCCCCTTGCGAGGCTGACGGCTGAGACACAACCGAGGGAGATTATGGGATGGTGACCAGGGCGAGGCCGAGGGTCAGTGCAGGAGTAAATCCGAACAAGCACTCGAAGTTTGCGAAGTGCTTACCTGTCGAGGTGTTATAGTGGCGGCGGTAGCCCATCGTGATGCCGTTGCTCGCGGTCACTTGCTCGGCGGCGAGATACTCACCGGCGGCTTGTGGCTCGAGGTAGCGCATTGCGATGGCGATGGAGTCAGGGTGAGCAACAAATCCGCCGAGCTTGGTGAGAGCGTTGGCTGGGATGATGTTCGACTCATAGATCGACATTCCGAGAAGGCGTGGGATTTGACCTTCGCGCACCGCTTCGGCGCCGCCGTAGTTGAGTGCTTGTGCAACACCAGACGAGGTGAGCAGGCCGGTGTAAATCTCGCTGTCCGAGATGAAGCTGAGGCGGTCGGTCGGCACGTTGCGCTGGGCAAGTGCTTTGCGAAGTGCGCCCATCTGAGCAATGGTGTAATTCGCACCGGCGGTCGTGAGGATCGCGGCACCGAAGTTAGCGACCGTGATCGCAGACCAGATGTCGGTGAGAACGATGCGGGCAAGAGACTCACCGGCTTGGATGGCGAGGTTGTCCATGACCGCTGCGGAGCTGTTGGCAACTTGAACGTCAGTCAGGTCAATCGACGCGATGCGGTGATTGTTGATGCTGACGGTTGCGAAGTTGATTGCACCGCCGCCAACTTCATAGGAGTTGTTGAAGGTGGTTGCAGTGATACCGCTGATGAGCGGCACGAGGATAGCATCACCCTTGCGACGAGCGTCTCCGCTGAAGTCACGAGTGAATGCGTTGAGGGGGGCGAGCTTCGCCACAAATGCCTGGAGGGCGATCTGGGTGAAGATTTTGTCGTTGATTGCGATGGAGGCCATAATGGTTCGTTAGTTGAGAGTTAAAATTTGGTTAGACTGCGTAGCGGTTTTTATCGGAAAGGATGTCTGCTTTGTGCAGGGCGAAGTATTCGGCTGCCTCGGCTGGGTTCATGGAGGCCATGGCCTTGAGGTGGCTGACCGGTGCCTCGCCGTTGTCGCCGGTAAGTGCGACCGGAGCGGGGTGGCCGGTGCTGGCGAGCAGCTCGGCAGCGCGTGCGCTGACCTTTTCGTCAGAAACTTCGGCTTCTTTTTCTGACTCGGCGACCTTGGTTTCCAGCTCCTCGGCTTTCTTCTCAAGCTCCTCGACTTTCTCAGTCACCTCGGCGGTCTTCTCTTGCTCGGTGGCAAGCTCGGCACGAAGCTGGGTGATTGTCTCGGCATGGCCGCTAAGTTCTTCGATGAGTGCGTGGGCTGTGGTCAGGTCGGCACGAAGGGAATCGTTTTCAGCGATGGCCGCTTCGATCTTGAGTGCTTCGTCGTTACCGGGGAATAGTTTAGAGAGTATGCTCATGCCCTTGGCTGGCTTGTCAAATTGCACGATCTCATCCGCGAACTTGCGCTCCATGGCTTCGGCTGCGCCCATCCATGTTTCGGCTTTCATCAGCTTCCGCATTTCGTCGGGATCGCCGCCGGTGCGCTTGGCATAGATGCCTGCAATTTCGATGGATATTTCCTCCAGTAATTTCGCAGCGCGGGCGTGATCCTCACTATCACCGGCGACTGCTTGGCTGGCTTCGTGAATCATAATGCGCCCGCCCTCGACGATCCGCACCTTGTTCGCGGCCATGAGAATGACGCTGCCCATCGAGGCTGCCAGCGTGTTGACGGTGGCGATGATCTCGACGCCGCGTCCGCGCATCTGCATCAGCGAGTTATAGACGCGGTAGCCATCAAGCACCGATCCGCCTGGCGAATTGATCTCGATCTCTAACGTCTCAAGTGCCTCGTCGGCGGAGCATT
>Ga0114974_10001037_pt1 | contig 22206 bp, 18 predicted proteins | sample S_130206_EF_Meta_FD_87318 | JGI IMG/M metagenome (GOLD analysis project Ga0114974, IMG submission 87318) | Freshwater microbial communities from Lake Simoncouche, Canada to study carbon cycling - S_130206_EF_MetaG | ecosystem: Environmental > Aquatic > Freshwater > Lake | place: Lake... | reverse complement strand
GTTCCTAACTTCGAAACAGTGACGCTATGAAAATTCAACTTCTTGGCACTGGCTCAGCAGATGGTTGGCCGAATCCATTTTGTGAATGTGAAAGTTGCACGACTCAGAGGGAATCCGGGAATGCGCGCGCATCTAGTGCTGCTTTGATCGATGACTGCGTGCTTATTGACTGGGGGCCAAACCTCGGTCACGCAGCTAGCCGAAATCGTATTTCGTTGAAAAATATTCAACATGTGTTCTTCACCCATGGTCATCCAGATCACCTCGCTCCAGATTTTCTTCTGTGGCGTTCGTGGATTCAAGACTTAAAAACCCTGCACATCTGGGGACCCCCCATGGCTATCGCCCGGTTTGAGCACTGGGTCATTGACGACGCTCCGGTGGTATTTCATGTCATTGCTCCTGGTGATGAATGCATTGCCCGCACCACGGCAGGCAACATCATCGTGCAGGTACTAGAAGCTGCACACGGACACGGAAATGGTGACGTATTTGCCGACGAAGCTGTCCTCTTTGATATTACGAGTGTCGACGGAGATCGCTTGCTCTATGCCAGCGATACCGGCCCCCTAAAGAATTACACGGTCAACGATCTTGCCGATCGTAATTTCAATGTGGTGCTTATTGAAGAAACATTTGGGACTAGAACTGACCACGGCACGGGCCATCTCGACCTTGCCAGCCTTCCAAAAACCTTAGACGCACTACGTGAGGTGCGGGCGATCACAGACGACACAGATGTGATTGCGTTTCACCTCAGTCACCACAATCCACCAGAACGGCAATTGGCAAATGAACTTTCACTCTGTGGTGTTCGTATTGTTGATGATGGCGCTGTTATTGACACTCGGTCATCACGCACTCGATGCACACTGGTTATCGGTGGTGCCCGATCAGGTAAGTCCACCTATGCAGAACAGCTCGCAGCCGGCTCTGCCGAAGTCACCTACGTCGCTACGGGCGGCATCAGAGAAGGTGATGAGGAATGGCAATCTAGAGTCGCCTTGCACCAATCGCGTCGCCCGAACAACTGGAACACGGTCGAGACGACCGATCTCATTTCTGCCATCAGCCAGGGTTCGCACCTGCTTCTTATCGATTGCATCAGTATGTGGCTGACCTACGCTCTAGATGAAGCAGATGCTTGGAATCAAGACCCAGATATTGCCGCAACTGCAGTTACGAAAGTTGACATGAGGATTGATGAATTAGTCTCTGCAGTCCGCCAATCCCCTGTTGATCTTATTTTGGTGAGCAACGAGGTTGGTCAAGGAGTTGTGCCAGCAACTTCTTCCGGACGCTTGTACCGAGACCTGCTTGGCATCACGAACTCAAGACTCGCGCAGGTCTGCACCGAATCCATCTTCATGGTGGCCGGACAAGCACTGCCACTTTCGTTCGTGAGCCCACTATTAGGTAAGGAAATGTCATGACTGGTATCCCAGCCGTTGAACTTCCAAACGAAGAGATGCGTAATTCTGCTTTGGCTCGACACCTTCGACTCACCAAGCCGACAGGTGCACTTGGCCGGCTCGAACCATTGAGCGCATGGGTCGCTGCAGTGCAGGGCGCGTGCCCACCGCAGCAATTTTCTCAGCCAACAGTTGTCGTGTTCGCTGGCGATCACGGTGTTGCCAGAACTGCACGGACCTCGGCATACCCGCCTGAAGTAACAGCCCAAATGGTGTTGAACTTCGTGAGCGGCGGTGCCGCGGTCAACGTCTTTGCTCGGCAAGCCAATGCAACTGTGCGAGTAGTGGATGTCAGCGTTGACGTTGATGCCAACTACGTCAACGAAATCGCACCTTCAGTTATCGAACACCGAATCCGCAGAGGTAGCGGGTCCATTGATCGTGAAGACGCGCTATCACGCAACGAGGCCCAACAGGCATTCGATCTAGGCCGTAGGATTGCTGACGAAGAAATCGACCGTGGTGCTGACATTCTGATTCCTGGCGATATGGGCATTGGCAACACCACGCCCGCAGCAACGTTGATTGGGTTACTTGCCAATCTAGATGCAGCCAAAGTCACCGGACTTGGGACAGGAATCGACGATGCCACTTGGATGCGCAAGTGTGCTGCTGTTCGCGATGCAATGCGCCGAGGACGACCACATATCGCTGAGCCTTTGGCATTGTTGGCAACCGTTGGTGGTGCCGATTTTGCAGCTATGACTGGTTTTATTCTGCAGGCTGCTGTTCGTAGAACTCCTGTCATCCTTGACGGAACCATCTCCGGGGCCTGTGCGATGGTCGCCGATCGTTTGGATTATCGAGCTAAGCACTGGTGGGTTGCAGGTCATCAATCAACCGAACCAGCTCATCGCGCGGCGCTACATCATCTGGATTTGGAACCGATCCTGGATTACGAACTTCGCCTTGGTGAAGGCACCGGTGCCGTTCTAGCCTTGCCAATTATTCAAGCTGCTATTGCGATCCTCGGTGAGATGGCAACCTTTGATGAAGCTGGGGTCAGCGACCGCGATGCTTAACGCCTTGCGATTAGCCATCGGAACATTTACTCGAGTACCTGTTCCGGCGCCCACAATTATCAACCGAGTCATTGGCGGTCAGGCGATGGCCTTGGCCCCATTCATCGGTGTTGCCCTTGCATTGGTGTGTGGCGTGCCTCTCTTTGCGTGGCAGACCCAGATTCCGCACGCACTGCTTGCAATCTTGACTATCGCAATCTTGGCGTGGATAACCCGTGGGTTACATCTCGATGGTCTTGCTGATGTTGCAGATGGACTTGGCAGCAACAAGCCCCCGGCGCAAGCTTTGGAAATCGCTAGAAAGTCCGACATCGGGCCTTTTGGCGTGCTCGCTCTCGTCTTTGGTCTTTTGATTCAAATTTTCGCGCTCACTGCCAGCCTTGATCGCGGCAACGGCTACCTCGCATTTATTGCTGCTGTTTTTGTCAGCCGCATCGCTCTCACGTGGGGGTGCATTCAAGGGTGGCCTGCAGCACGAACAGATGGGCTCGGTTCGGTTGTTGCTCAAACCCTCCCGATTGTTGTGCCAATTATTTGGACTGCCCCTGCACTGATCGGTAGTTATGTAATCTTTGGCATTCTTGGTACGGCTTCGGTCACGGCAGGGATCATCGCTGCGCTCATTCTTTTCTCAATATGCAAGAAACGATTTGGTGGTGTCACGGGCGATGTCTTCGGCGCTTCGATCGAAATAGCGATGACAGCGACCTTGCTAGTGTTAGTGCTAGCGGACTGACGGGTTCACGAACGGCAGTTTGACTACTCCAAAACGAATTGCTTTCCCGCGCACATCAACAAGCACTTCGCTTCCCATTTCAATGTCAGCATTCAGCAACGCTAACGCGATGCCCTGCTTCAATGATGGCGAGAAAGTTCCACTTGTAATGTCACCTACTGCATCGCCAGCGAGCTCAGGATTGTCGACCGCGAACACATGCATGTGCGCTCGCGGGATTCCCCGTTCAATGGCGAGCAGGCCACGAAGCTTTCGGCGCGGGCCGGCCTCGCGTTGCTTGACAAGCACTTCACGCCCGTGAAATTCGGGCTTGTCCCAGCCCACAGCCCATGCCAGGCCAGCTTCAACAGGCGAAATGTCTTGAGCAATGTCTTGTCCGTGTAACGGGTATCCCATTTCAAGGCGAAGTGTGTCTCGAGCGCCAAGACCCGCCGCGGTGATGTCCAGCGTCGCGCCCTTTTCAAGCAAGGCATCCCACACTGATCCAAGAATGACATTGGGAACGACGAGCTCAAATCCAAGTTCACCTGTGTAGCCACTGCGACACACGATCACGGGTTCACCACGGTGGCTTGCTCGCACCATCGACATGTATTCGTGATCTGCTGGCAATCCAAGTGCTTCAATGACCTTGCGACTATTTGGACCTTGCACGGCAATGATTCCATGATCGTCGTGGTGATCATCAATGGTGATTCCAGCTGGCGCTACTGCACGAAGTTCCGCAACGACGGTTGCCGCATTGGACGCATTCGGCACCATGAAGATTTCGTCCGCAGACCACTTATAGACGATGAGGTCATCAATGACTCCACCGAATTCATTACACAGCATCGTGTATTGAGCTTGCCCATCACTGATTCGATCAAGGTCATTGGTGAGTACCGAATTCAGAAAATCTGCAGCACCGGCACCATGAATGCGCACTTTGCCCATATGTGAAACATCGAAGATTCCCACGGCGCTGCGAACCGCCTGATGTTCAACAAGGACCCCTGTGTACTCAATCGGCATGTCCCAGCCACCGAAGTCGGCGGTCTTGGCGCCAAGGGCGACATGGCGGCTATGGAGCGGGGTTTGGCGCAGTGATGAATTCACTGCATGACCGTACCGGTTTGTTGATCGAGAGATACAGGTACCGCCCACCCGCAGACGAGGCTAGGCTTGATCCATGACTTTGACTTTGGCAATTACCCAGTCCTCAACCACAACCTGCGATGCCTTAATCGTGGCTTTAATGCCTAAGGGAAAAGCCGGTCTAGAACTTGCCACGCATGGCATTACTGCTGCACAAAATTCCAAGTTATTGACCGCCCTCAAGGCACTTGGTGCTACCGGACGATCAGGTGAAGTCACCAAGGTCACTGGAATCGCCGGGATCAAGGCTGAGGTTGTTGTTGTGGTCGGTGTTGGCGACCTTCGAAAGAAGGCCGACCTTGATCAGATCAGCGCCGGGCTAGGAAACGCCATCCGCGCACTTGCTGGCACGAAGAAAGTTGCGATCGCTTCTCCTCCAGAAGTCGACCTGCTTCGTGCGACTGCGCTGGGCGCCGCCCTTGGTTCCTATTCATTTACTGCTTTCAAATCAGACCCAGCCAAGGCGCCAGCTCCAGTCGCGTCCATCGTGCTGCTTGTTCCCTCGCCGGCCACCGCTGAGCAAAAAGCAATCGTTGCCGAAATCAACGTCATTGCAGATGCTGTGAAACTCAGCAGAGATTTGGTCAACACTCCCCCTAATGCACTTGCTCCCGCTGATCTTGCAGATGCGGCCAAGAAAGCCGTAGCCGCCCTGCCTGTCAAAGTCACCATTTGGGACGAGAAAGCCTTAAAACGTGAAGGTTGCGGCGGCATCTTGGCCGTTGGGCAGGGCTCAGCAAAGCCACCTTGCTTGGTCAAAATGGAATACGCCCCACGCGGTGCGACGATGAAACTTCACATCGTTGGAAAAGGAATCACCTTCGATACTGGCGGTATTTCCATCAAACCAGCAGCCGGCATGGACGAGATGAAGGGCGATATGGGTGGCGCAGCCGCCGTCGTGGGCGCCATGCAAGCAATTGCCACACTTGGTCTCAACATCAAGGTGACGGGCTGGATTCCTTCGGCCGAGAACATGCCAAGCGGCACTGCCCAGCGACCAGGTGACGTCATCACAATGTTTGGTGGCAAGACCGTTGAAGTGCTCAACACTGATGCCGAAGGAAGGCTCGTACTTGCAGATGCCCTTGGGCTGGCAGCGTTGGAAAAGCCTGATCTCATCATCGACGCCGCAACCCTCACCGGCGCCCAGCGCGTAGCTCTGGGTTCACGCCTAGCCGGAGTCATGGCTAACGATGACGAGTCACGAGCCTTGGTCTGTGAAGCTGCAGAACTCGCAGGTGAGTCCATGTGGCCAATGCCGCTTCCAGAAGATTTGCGTCCATCAATTGATTCAGCGACGGCGGATTTGGCCAATATTGGCGATCGCTTCGGAGGCATGCTTTCTGCTGGCATTTTTCTCAAGGAATTCATCCCTGAAGGCCAAAAGTGGGTCCATATCGATATCGCGGGGCCGTCCTTTAACGACAAGGGCGCCTACGGGTACACGCCCAAGGGCGGAACCGGCTCAGCCGTTCGCACCTTCGTGCAGGTCGCCAAGACCCTTGCGGCAGAATAGGCAAGACTTACTGACCTTGAGGTTGGTAAATCTTGGTACCCCTGACAGGAGTTTTTGTGGCTGACGCGGACCTGGTAATCCTTGGTGGCGGCAGCGGCGGATACGCCTGCGCTCTGCGCGCATCTGAATTAGGCATGAGCGTGATCCTGATTGATAAAGACAAACTTGGTGGAACCTGCTTGCACCGAGGGTGCATCCCAACAAAAGCCTTGCTCCATGCTGCTGAAGTTGCCGACTCAGCACGCGAGAGTTCCCAATTTGGCGTCAACACAACCTTGCATGGCATCGACATGGTGAAAGTCAACGAATACAGAGATGGTGTCGTTGGGCGACTATATAAAGGCTTGCAAGGTTTGGTGAAGAGTCGAAACGTTCAATTCATTGAAGGCGCTGGCCGACTCGTTGGGCCAAAGACAGTCGAGGTCAATGGTCAGCAATACACCGGTACCAACGTCGTGCTGGCAACCGGCTCCTATGCGCGATCCCTTCCAGGACTTGAAATCTCCGGCCGCATCATGACGTCTGATCAGGCCTTACATCTTGAGTACATTCCGCAGCGCGTCATCGTGTTGGGTGGCGGAGTCATCGGCGTTGAATTTGCCAGCGTCTGGAAATCCTTCGGATCTGAAGTAACCATCATCGAAGGTCTGCCACATTTGGTGCCGAACGAAGATGAAGCCGTGTCAAAGCAGCTCGAACGCGCATTTCGCAAGCGTGGAATCAACTTCTCTTTGGGTACTCGCTTTGCGTCAGCAGTGCAAGATGACAGCGGAGTCAAGGTCACGCTGGAAGATGGCAAAACCATTGACGCTGATCTCCTACTCGTAGCTGTGGGTCGTGGACCAAACGCCAGCGCTATGGGTTTCGAAGAACAAGGCATTGCGATGGAGCGCGGATGGGTGCTCGTCAATGAGCGTCTACACACCAACATCGACGGCGTCTTCGCCGTTGGTGACATCACCCCAGGTTTGCAACTTGCGCACCGCGGCTTTCAACACGGAATTTTTGTGGCTGAAGAAATCGCTGGACTCCGGCCAGTAGTTATTGCAGACGTGAATATTCCCAAGGTGACCTATTGCGAGCCTGAGGTTGCGAGTGTCGGGCTGACTGAAGAGCAAGCGCGTGCAGAACATGGCGACGCTGTGTCTGCATACGAATATAACTTGGGCGGCAACGGAAAGAGCCAGATTCTTGGCACCGCTGGCTTCATCAAGATCGTAAGAATTATTGACGGCCCAGTCGTCGGCATCCACATGGTGGGGTCGCGCATGGGTGAACAAATCGGAGAAGCACAACTGATCGTGAACTGGGAAGCACATCCAGAAGATGTGGCAGTTCTGATTCATGCACATCCGACGCAAAACGAAGCAATGGGCGAGGCGCACCTCGCTCTAGCCGGCAAACCGCTACACGCACACGCCTGATCAACAATTAACGATCCGCACAACGGATCATCGAAAGGGAGTCGGTCACCATGTCGGTTTCAGTAACGATGCCACAGCTTGGCGAGAGCGTCACCGAAGGAACAGTCACCCGCTGGCTGAAGCAAGTTGGTGACACGGTGACGGCTGACGAGCCATTGCTAGAAATTTCAACCGACAAAGTCGATACCGAAATTCCTGCCCCAGTTTCCGGAGTCTTGTTAGAGATTCGCGTGCTTGAAGATGGCGTTGTTCAGGTTGGTGCTGAACTGGCTGTCATTGGCGCCAAAGATGAAGTTGCAACTGCCTCTACAGCACAGCCCACTGCACCTGTAGTTGCTGCGGCACCTGAGCCTGCGGCTGCTCCCGCTGCTGAAGTTACTGCCCCCGCTCCAGTCGTTGTTGCTCCCGTCGCCGCACCAGCTGCAACTCAGACCGGGACAACCGTTGATGTCACGTTGCCACAGCTTGGCGAAAGCGTCACCGAAGGAACCGTTACCCGCTGGCTCAAGCAAGTTGGCGAAACTGTGACTGCCGACGAACCACTGGTTGAAATCTCCACCGACAAAGTTGACACCGAACTTCCGGCTCCTACCAGCGGCATCCTTCTGTCGATCATTGTTCCTGAAGATGCCACAACTGCAGTTGGCTCGATTCTCGGAGTCATCGGCGTTGGTACCGGTGCTGCACCTGTGGCCACACCCGTCGCTGCACCACCCGTTGCAGTTGCCCCAGTAGTTGCAGCTCCGGTTGCTGCTGCGCCCGCGCCCGTGAGCGCACCAGTCATTGCCGCGCCCGTGAGTGCACCAGCTGTCGCAGTACCCACTGCCCCGACTCCAGCTGCTGTCCTAGCCGCCCCGCGAACCATCGACGATGACTCTTATGTCACTCCGCTTGTTCGCCGCCTTGCAGTTCAAACCGGCGTTGACCTTTCAAAAGTAACCGGAACTGGTGTTGGTGGTCGAATCCGCAAACAAGATGTTGCCGCCGCGGCTGAGGCCAAGGCTGCTGCCGCACCAGCCGCACCAGCTCAGACTCAGGTCGCGCCAGCATCGACTACTCCGGTAGCTGTGTCACCACTTCGTGGTCGCACAGAGCCACTGTCTCGCCTTCGTAAAGTTATCGCGGAACGCATGGTTGAGTCACTGCAAGTTTCAGCGCAGCTCACCAGTGTCGTTGAAGTAGACGTCACGCGCATCGCAAACCTTCGCAAGAAGGTCAAGGTTGACTTTGAAGCCCGCGAAGGCGTAAAGCTCACCTTCTTGCCATTTATTGGTAAGGCAGCGGTTGAAGCACTGAAGCAATTCCCAATGGTGAACGCGTCTATCGATATGACTGCAAGCACTATCACCTATCACGACACTGAAAACCTTGGTATTGCAGTTGACACTGATCGCGGTTTGCTAGTCCCAGTCATTCGTAATGCTGGCGACTTAAACATCGCTGGTCTATCTCGAAGCATTTCTGATATCGCAGACCGCACACGCACCAGCAAGGTCTTGCCGGATGAACTCAGCGGTGGAACATTCACAATCACCAACACGGGCAGCAGAGGTTCGCTGTTTGACACGCCAATTATCAATCAGCCACAGGTGGCGATCCTGGGCACGGGAGCAATCGAAAAGCGTCCGGTCGTGGTTCCAGATTCAACCGGCCAAGACGTTATCGCGATTCGATCAATGATGTACCTCGCCTTGTCTTACGACCATCGCGTCGTTGACGGCGCAGATGCTGCTCGATTCTTAGTTGCGATGAAAAATCGCCTCGAAGAGGGTTCATTCGAAGCCGAACTAGGTTTGTAGGCGCCGATTATGAGAATCGCGATTACTGGTGCTTCCGGTCTTATCGGTTCGGCTCTCGTTCCGCACTTGCGTAGCGAAGGTCACGAGGTCTTTCGTCTGGTTCGTCGATCGGCAACTGCACCGGATGAAATTTCGTGGGACCCTGCCACCGGAACTGTCGATCTCAAGGCACTGCAAGGTGTTGAAGGAGTCATTCACCTCGCGGGAGCAGGAGTTGGCGATCACCGCTGGAGCGATGCATATAAGAAAGAGATTCTCGATAGTCGAGTGAACGGCACCAACACCATCGTGCGCGCTTTGACTCAACTTGATTCAAAACCACGCGTTTTGGTGAGCGGATCAGCTATCGGCTGGTATGGAGATACGGCCGATCGTGAAGTAGATGAAAGCGCTCCTGCCGGTACTGGATTTCTCGCTGACGTCGTTCAAGCTTGGGAAGCCGCCACCGCGCCTGCGCATGATGCTGGCATCCGAGTGGTTCACGCTCGCACCGGTCTTGTTGTTGCAAAGGATGGTGGTGCATGGGCCCGCATGTTCCCCCTGTTTAATCTCGGAGTTGGCGGAAAACTTGGTTCAGGCAAGCAGTACTGGTCTTGGGTTTCCTTGCGCGATGAAGTGAACGCCCTTTCTTACTGCATGACCAATGAATCAGTCAGCGGAGCAGTGAACATCACCGGACCGACTCCACGCACAAATGCTGAAATTACCAAGATTATGGGCAAGGTTATGGGGCGGCCCACGGCACTTCCTGTCCCAGCAATAGCCCTGAACATCGCTCTTGGTGAATTTTCATCAGAGGTACTTGGCAGCACTCGGGTTCTTCCACGTGTTCTTGAGGCCTGTGGATTCACTTGGCAAGACCCAACAATCGAAGACGCAATCCGAACGGCCTGGCAGACACGTTGAGCGCCGACGTTGTTGTTGTCGGAGCCGGGCTTGCTGGGTTAGCAGCTGCGCGCCACCTCAGCATTCATGGCGTGAACGTTGAAGTTCTCGAGGCAAGTGATCACGTTGGCGGTCGCGTCCACAGTGATCACATCGATGGCATCACGATGGATCACGGCTTTCAGGTCTACAACCCCTCTTATCCAGAGGCAGCACGAGTCTTAGACCACGAAGCGCTTGATTTACATCCGCTCACTCCAGGTATCGGTGTTCGCCTTGGACCAAACAGACTCGCTCGGCTAGGTGATCCTCGAAAGAATCTGATGCTCGGCTTAGGAGGTCTTGGTTTAGCAACGGGATCACCGCTTTCGAAAGCCAAATTTGCTCGATATGCGATTTCGGCTGCTCGTGCACCAATCGCTGAGCTTGAACAGCGGCCCGATATATCGTCCCGCGAAGCTTTGAAAAAAATCGGCATCGATTCCTTATTACTAGAACAAGTTGTTCGGCCTTTCCTTACTGGCGTATTCCTTGAACCAGAACTTCTTACTTCCAGGCGCTTCATGGATCTAGTTCTTCGCTCCTTTGTGCGTGGCACACCCTCGTTACCGTCAGCGGGAATGCGGGCGATCCCGGAACAACTTCATCAGTCCTTACCAACCGGAACAGTTCGCTTGAACTGCGCTGTTGCCAAGATCAACAAAAAGTCCGTCACCACTGTTGATGATGGTCGAGTGACAGCCAAGCTCGTGATCGTTGCAACGGACCCACAAACTGCACAAAAGCTGGTCCCCGGAGTGATCGCACCAATTGGGCGTTCGGTAACAACGTGGTACCACCTTGCAGATACCGCGCCAGCCGCACTCGCCTTCGGAGACGCACTCTTGCTCGTAGATGCCAATCAGAGCGGACCGGTCATCAACACTGTTGTGCTGACATCCGCAGTCGCCAACTACGCGAATCCTGGGCAAGTTCTGGTGTCTTCATCGTCACTTGGACTCGATGTTTCAACGCAGGCTGCGCAGGGTGTCCGAGACCACCTTGCGCGTCTTTATGGGGTTTCTACAAAAGGCTGGCAAGAAGTCGGGGTCTATCCCATTTCCTACGCCTTACCTGCGATGCCGCCACCGTTCCAGATCCAGTCACCAATTGAAATCGAGCAGGTACTAGTCGCGGGTGACCATCGAGACAGTGGCTCAATTCAAGGAGCGATGGTCAGTGGGCGGCGCACCGCGCAGCGTGCTCTGGAATTGCTTGACTTACGATGAGCATTGTGGAAACAACTCAATTAAACGTTCAGCGCCTAGGTTTTGGCGCTGAAGCAGTTGATTACGTTCCCACGTGGGAATTGCAGCGAGAAATTCATGCAGGTGTGGTTGCTGGTTCCAGCCCGGATACTGTTTTGCTGCTTGAACACCAATCGGTGTACACAGCAGGCCGACGCACGGAAGTCTTCGAACGACCTTTTGATGGAACTCCCGTTGTCGATGTGGACCGCGGCGGAAAAATCACGTGGCATGGACCTGGACAGATCGTGGGTTACCCAATCGTGAAACTTGTTGGTCGCCTGGATGTGATCGCACACGTTCGTAGACTTGAAAAAATGCTTATGTCTGTGTGTGCTGATCTCGGTGTCCCAACTGCGCAAATCAAGGGGCGCAGCGGCGTCTGGGTTCCCAATGACAGCCGTGGCCCTGACAGAAAGATCGCAGCCATCGGCGTGCGGGTCGCTGAAGGCGTCACGATGCATGGTTTCGCCTTAAACTGCAATTGCGATATGACTTGGTTTGATCGAATCGTGCCCTGCGGAATTAAGGATGCTGAAGTCACATCACTTAGCCTGGAACTAGGACGCGACGTCAGCGTCCTAGAAGTTCTCCCCTTCGTTGAAAGTAACATTTATCTGGTGCATCCTCAGGCGAGCGTATGAGCCTTGATTCTGTCTACGGTGGAGTGAACCCAGAAGGCAAACGCATGCTTCGCATTGAAGCGCGAAATGCCCAAACCCCAATCGAGCGCAAGCCCAGTTGGATTCGCACAAAGTTGCGAACAGGGCCGGAATATTTACAGATTCGCGAACTCGTGAAATCTGAGGGTCTTCACACCGTCTGCCAAGAAGCAGGCTGTCCGAATATTTACGAATGCTGGGAAGACCGTGAAGCAACGTTCTTGATCGGTGGCGAACAATGCACCCGACGTTGCGACTTTTGCCAAATTGATACGGGAAAGCCGGGGCCTCTGGATCGCGATGAACCTCGTCGAGTCGCTGAATCTGTGCAAACGATGCAACTGCGGTATGCCACGGTGACCGGGGTGACCCGCGACGACCTAGACGACGAGGGTGCGTGGCTTTGGGCTGAGACCATCCGAAAGATCCGCGAACTGAATCCATTAACTAAGGTTGAAGTCTTGATTCCAGATTTCAGCGGCAAGCCTGAACTTCTCGCAGAAGTCTTCCAAGCAAACCCCGAAGTCCTTGCGCATAACTTGGAGACGGTGCCTCGTATTTTTAAGCGAATCCGCCCAGCCTTTGACTACGACCGCAGTTTAAATGTCATCGAGCAAGCTCGTGCTGCAAACATGGTGACAAAGAGCAACCTAATTCTTGGTCTGGGTGAAGAGATTGCCGAAGTTGAGCAGGCACTTCAAGACCTCTTCGATGCCGGCTGTGAATTGATCACCATCACTCAGTACCTACGCCCAACGAATCGCCACCATCCAGTGGAACGTTGGGTGCACCCGGATGAATTTGTGGCTTTAGCCGCGACTGCGACCAAAATTGGCTTTGCCGGCGTTCTCAGCGGTCCCCTCGTACGCTCCAGCTATCGGGCTGGCCGGCTATATGAACAGGCGATAGCCGCCCGCTAGCCCCGCGTTGCCTCGTAATCCCGAACTATTACGATCCTCCTATGACTTTGACTCCTCGCCTGTCTCCTCGCCTTGCCGCCTCGACACTAGCTTGCGTGCTCACCCTCAGTGCCGGTGTCTCTACCGTCGCGATTTCGGCCGCTCAAGCCGCTCCGGCCCCGCTTGTGATCGCCGTTGAGGCGCCACTCACCGGAGCCCAAGCATCCAATGGCATCGACATGGCTCGCGGTGTGCAGCTGGCGGTTGACCAAATCAATGCAAGTGGTGGCATTAAGGGTCGCAAAATCACCCTGATCAAACTTGATGACAAGGCTGATCCAACATTGGCTCTCAGCATGGTTACTGCCGCTCAAAAAGCAGGCGCTGTTGCAGTCGTTGGTCCTTATAACTCATCCGTGGGACTCATAAACCTTCCAAAGTACGTCGCTGCTGGCATCACACCCGTACAAATGACTTCAACCGATCAGACCACCGGTCTGGGTGTCACTATCCAGCCCAAGAACAGCCAGATTTCTCCAGTTGAAGTTGCTTACATCACCGGGCAGAAGGTGAAGAAGGTTGCGATGCTCGTTGATCCTTCTGACTACACCCAAGGCATGGCAGATCGCACGCGGACTGCGCTAACCGCCGCTGGAATCTCTGTGACGACAACGCCAATCACCGAAGGTCAAGCCGATTACGCGGCACCTGTGAAAGCAGCATTAGCTACTACCCCTGATCTTGTCTACGTCAGTACTTACTTCCCTGAAGGCGCCAAGATTGCTACAACTCTTGCCTCAGCGAACACCACGGCTCAGTGTTTCATGGGTCTAGCTAACGTTGATCCCGCTTTTGTGACAGCTGCTGGGGTCACGAACTCTCAGCGTTGCAAGTTCAGCGGCGTTCCAGCAGCCGCACAGCTTCCGACCGCAAAGCGCTTCGTCCTTCAATTCACCAAGGCATTTAAAACTGCGCCGGGAGTTTGGGGAGTCTTCACATATGACTCAACCAACCTTCTCGCCAGCGCAATTCGTAGCGCCGGTTCAACCAATGTCACTCCGGTGCTTGCAAAGTTGAAGTCAGCGAAGAACTTCGCTGGCCAAACTGGAGCAATCACCATGGATCCCAAGACTGGCAACCGCAGAAATGTTCCTGTGTTCATTTTGAAGGTTAATGCTGCAGGAATTTTTGAAATCAGCTAGTCCACCAGCGATAAAGGGAACACATGTTTAAGCGTATGCGTAAGTCGCTTGGAACGATTGCTCAAAACTGGGGCATGACGCAGAAGGTGCATCGCCTTCTGTGGCTAGAGATCTTGGGATTCTTCCTCGCAGGCGCAGCCCTTGTAGGTGTTCCTGTTGCCTACCTCCTCAATACCCTGACCGCGATCTTGATCGCGATTCCTGCTGGTCTGGTTGCATCCGTCTACTGGTTTAGTCGTCGAGCAATGTCGGCTGCCTACTCGCAAATTGAAGGTCAGCCTGGAGCAGCGGCGGCTGTTGCCCAGCAGATGCGTGGCGGATGGCAAACAACCCCTGGTGTTGCAGTGAACAAGAATCAAGACCTCATCAGTCGCGTTGTTGGCAAGCCCGGGGTCATCTTGATCTCAGAAGGTCCAAGCAGCCGAGTGCTGCCAATGCTCGTAGCTGAACGCAAGAAGACTTCTCGTTGGGTTCCCGATGTTCCGATTTACGAAATCCAAATTGGCAACGAAGAGGGGCAAATCACTTTGGCTAAGTTGCAGCGGGCACTGAACAAGCTGCCTCGCAATCTTCGAGGTGGTCAAATCACGGATATGCGTCGTCGTTTGGATGCTGTGAGTGCTGTTGGTGGCGGCATCCCTATCCCCAAGGGTCCAATGCCGACGAGTTCTCGTTCAGTACGTCGACAACGCGGTGCTTAGTTCACAGGTTTGCGCAAAATAGCAACGCTCCCAACCGTGCGGTCATGAAGACCTCGGCCTTGGGAGTCAAAAATCACTGCTGGGATAACCAAACAAATCAGTAGCGTGCGTAGCGCGATGCGCCAAAGCATCAGTCGCTGACCATCAATACCTATGACTTCAATGCCGAGTACTCGCTGTCCAAAACTTGCTGCCACAAACCACGTGAGCAAGGTGACTTCGACGAAGAAAATCGCCAACGGTAAGAATGGCGCCTCCCCCAATTCCAATGCAGGTGCGACCAGCTTTGCAACCAAGAGACAGGCAACCCAATCAATTATTAGGGCTCCTGCGCGACGCACCAAACTTGCTACTTCACCCGGTAACTCAACACTCATTTGGGCACCGTACTGGGCAAGGTCGGTGTGACTTCAATTGGGTTCCCCTCAAACAGACCCGAGCAATCCACACCCATGAAAATTAATTTTTCTGTGTCGCTGAGCCGTCAACCACATGTTGCTCATCATCACTACGATCCAGAAGTAACCAATGTGGAGGAGTTTCAATGGAATTGAACACTGCCCTATTTGGAACCGATAGTCCAAAGGTGAGTGTTCATAGCCTGGACTGCATGGGAAGCTGTAGCACCTCGTTGGCACGCGAGTAGTAATCAGTGGGTTTGAAATGTTTCGGTTAATTAAGCGCCTCCTGCAACTAGGACTGGTCTGTGTACTTATCGCACTGAGTTACTTCGGGTGGTCGGTCTATCAAGCGTCGAAAGAAAGTCCTGGTGAACCTTTGCAGGTTGTTGCTGCCACCTGGATGCGCGACCACAACCTCGGCGCAGTCGTGGCAAAGCTCGAAGACTTCTATTACACCCACATCAATACAGCTGAGGTTGGCGGGCGACCCGTAGTTTCGGCCCTCATCAATAATGATGGCAATGATTTGGTCAGTGGTGATCTGCCCAGTGGTGTTCCGCCTCGATCTATACCCACGTCGACTCCAACAGCCACTCCAATGGCTAGCACCACCGCAACCCCCGAGCCAACACCTGACTTTTCTTTTGCTCCGCTACCTAAGCCAACAACACAAGCAATTCCGCTGGATGGCATCGTCGCTCATTTAGATCCTCCGACGGCGTTGATCTCCCCCGCCTCAGTACCAGAACCGATGGAAGGCGCATGGCAGCCAGTTGGCAACACTGTCGCAGGATCACCGGCCGTTTATGTGACCCGAGTGCGCACCGACAATCTTCATACTTCGTATTACGCGACAGCCATGTGGATCGATACAAAGCTCACAAAAACTATGTTCATACCTGGGTACGAAGAACCTAAAGGCGGACCAAACCCGTTTGGTGGCTCACTGCCTGCTGAGTTCATACCACTCCTTTTGGCCAATACCAACGGAGCCTTTCGCTTAGATGATGCGCGTGGCGGATATTTTTACGATGGTGTAGTCGTGAAACCGCTGGAAGCGCGTCGGGCTTCAGCTGTCTTTTACCGAGATGGCCGTCTAGCCGTTGGCAGGTGGGGACGCGACTTTCAATTGACCCCCGACGTTTTAGTTGTGCGACAAAATCTTGATCTGATTGTTGATCACGGACAGTCCCAAGTAAATAATCCTGCCTACAGCGCGTCATGGGGAGCCACCACTGACAAGGAAAACCTAGCTTGGCGAGCTGGGATGGGTCAACGTGCAGATGGAAGCATCGTGTATGTCATCGGTCAGGCACTTTCGGCTCAGAGTCTTGCTGACACCCTCGTTGCTACTGGAGTCCGGCGAGGAATGGTTCTGGACATGAATCAGTATTGGTCTGCTGGTTTCTATTTCTCGCATACTCGCGCGGGCAGTGTGGTGTGCCACCGATTAGATCCAGACATCGGTGGACCATGTGACAGATTCCTACGTACATACAAAAGAGATAGTTTCCAATTCCTGGCCGCATACCCGATCGGACCCAAGGTCAACTAAAGCTCCATCGTTTTGGAATGGTGAGGCGCTGTACTGATTACAGACGCGGTAAGTACCGATCCAATTCCCACTGACTCACCTGTGCGCGATAGTCATCCCATTCAGCTTGTTTATTTCGTAGGAAGAAATCAAAGACGTGCTCACCAAGCGTTTCGGCAACGAGTTCTGAACGTTCCATCACCTCAAGTGCCTGACCCAAGCTGGAAGGCAATGGCTTCATGCCTAGGCCGAGACGCTCAGCCTCAGTGAGTGCCCAAACATCCTCTTCGGCACCTGGTGGTAATTCGTATCCTTGTTCAATTCCTTTGAGTCCGGCTGCAAGAATTAATGCGAAAGACAAATATGGGTTTGTCGCGCTATCCGGTGAACGTAATTCAATGCGGGTGCTGTTGCCTTTCTCCGGCTTATACATAGGTACGCGCACCAACGCAGAACTGTTGTTGTGACCCCAGCACACCCAAGCTGGGGCTTCCGCTCCGCCGAGTAGTCGCTTATATGAGTTCACCCATTGGTTTGTGACGGCAGTAATTTCTGGCGCATGCACCAATAGGCCAGCGATGAAAGACCGGCCAATTTTTGAAAGTTGTAGCGGGGCACCAGCCTCATAGAAAGCATTGTGATCACCTTCGAAGAGCGAAACGTGCGTGTGCATCCCTGAACCTGGATGATCCGTAAACGGCTTTGGCATGAAAGATGCGTACATGCCTTGCTCCAGAGCCACTTCCTGACACACCAACCGGAAGGTCATCAGGTTGTCTGCAGTAGTGAGCGCATCCGCATAACGTAAATCAATCTCTTGCTGGCCTGGTCCGGCTTCATGATGGGAAAACTCAACAGAGATCCCCATGGCTTCAAGCATCATGATGGCTTCACGACGAAAATCCGCAGAGGGCCCATGTGGGGTGTTATCGAAGTAGCCATATTGATCAGCCGGCACTGGGAGCTTGCCTGCTTGATGACGGTTTTCTAAAAGATAAAACTCAACCTCTGGGTGCGTATAGAACGTAAATCCAAGTTCGGCTGCTTTTGTCAGTGTGCGCTTCAATACGAATCGAGGATCTGCTTGCGACGGTGTGCCATCCGGCATCAATATGTCACAGAACAAGCGCGCTGCTCCTGGGCCTTCACTTCGCCACGGAAGCATCGAAAACGTGGCTGGGTCGGGCTTTGCAATCATGTCCGACTCATAGACGCGGGTGAAACCCTCGATGGCTGACCCGTCAAAGCCGATACCTTCGCCAAAGGCCCCTTCAAGTTCGGCTGGGGCGACGGCAACGGACTTGAGGGTTCCAAGCACATCGGTAAACCACAACCGCACGAACCGGATGTCGCGCTCCTCGATTGTGCGGAGCACAAATTCGGCTTGCTTATCCATTGGGTCTCGCTTTCCTTTGGCACATCAGGGCTACGCCCCACTCTACGTCCCTTAATTCTGGCTTAATTCGTGTTACATCCGTATGTCGTGGGCGTCGAAATCGGACAGTGGGTACCCTCGACCAATGCCGACCCTGCGACTAGCCCTGGCTCAAGCCAATGCAACTGTTGGCGATCTGTCGGCCAACGCTGCTCAGATCCTGGATTTGGCCGCGCAAGCACAACAGGCTGGGGCACGTCTCTTGGCCTTTCCCGAAATGTTTCTCACCGGCTACCCGGTAGAGGATCTCGCTCTTCGCCCTTCTTTTCAAGATGCTTCAATCGCTGCGATCGACCGACTTGCCAGCGACCTACTGAGCAATGGGCTGGGCGAGCTTGTCACGGTTGTGGGTTATCTGGATTGCATCGAAGTTGGCCCTTCGCATTTACACGCCTCCTCACCTGTCAACGCCGTAGCCGTGTTACATCAAGGACGCACAATCGCACGATACGTGAAACATCACTTGCCAAATTATGGTGTTTTCGACGAAGCCAGATACTTCGTTTCTGGTGATACTCCAACCCATCTTCGTATTGATGGCACAACAATCACCTTGGCAATTTGTGAAGACATCTGGCAAAGCGGCGGACCAGTTCAATGGGCACAGGAGGCTGGCAGTTCCCTTCTCCTTGTCATGAACGCTTCACCATACGAACGCAATAAAAACGACATCAGAAAGAATTTATGTCGGGATCGCGCGAAAGAAATTGGATGCGCGGTTGCTTATGTGAATCTCGTCGGCGGCCAAGACGAATTAGTTTTTGATGGCGACTCCATGGTTGTGAATCCAAAGGGTGAGCTCATCGCGCGAGGTTCGCAGTTCAAGGAAGAACTCTTGATAGTTGACCTTGATCTTCCAGGGACTCCTGTTCCAGAAGATGTAACACAACTTTCAGGGCTACTCAGCCCTGAACCGCCATCACTTCATGGAGAAATTGCTGATCGCCTTCCGCAATTTGAAGAGGTCTATAGCGCATTGGTCTTGGGTCTTGCCGATTATGTGAACAAGAACAAATTCTCAAGCGTGCTTCTTGGGCTTAGCGGCGGCATTGATTCGGCACTTGTCGCGGCTATCGCCTGCGATGCACTTGGTGCAGATCGAGTCTTTGGTGTCTCAATGCCCAGCGTCTACTCATCTGATCACTCCAAGGATGACGCTGCTGACTTAGCCGCGCGTACCGGATTGCACCTGCGCACGGTCTCAATCGCCCCGATGGTCGATGCCTTCATGGAGGCCACACATCTGACGGGACTCGCAGAAGAAAACCTTCAAGCCCGGGTCCGTGGGACCACCTTGATGGGTATTTCAAATCAAGAAGGTCACCTTGTGCTCACTACTGGCAATAAGAGTGAACTTTCCGTTGGTTATTCAACCTTGTACGGCGACAGTGTTGGTGGATTCGCCCCACTTAAAGACGTTCCGAAAATGTTGGTCTGGGACCTTTCCCGTTGGCGCAATGACCATGCGTTGGCTCAGGGAAAAATCGCACTCATCCCACCGAGCAGCATCGAGAAGCCACCGAGTGCTGAACTTCGCCCCGATCAGATGGATTCAGATTCTCTGCCCGATTATCCAGTGCTCGATGCTCTTCTTGACGGATACGTAGGCGCCAATCATGGTGCGGAAAAACTCATTTCATCTGGCTTTGACCCAGCGATGGTCGCTCGCATTACACGGTTAACCGATGGAGCTGAATATAAGCGCCGTCAGTCCGCGCCGGGAACCAAGATCTCTTTGCGTGCCTTTGGTCGCGACCGCCGGTTGCCCATTACTAACGCCTGGCGCGAAGGCGACGCTTAAAATTTTTTGTTTTCATCAGCCCCGTGTTCCTTTGACTCATACTCTTGCGCCGCCTCTTGCGCCGCCTCTTGCGCATATTCGGCACTTTCTTTCTTGATCAACGCATCGATAGCATCAACCGGTGGGCCGGTGGGTGCCGCGTGCTTTGTCGGTGGCGTGATCATTGGCAAACCGAATCCGACCAGTAGTGCAGCGATAACCACGATCACTAGCGAGATTGCGGTGGTGAAGTGCGACGCTGAAACATACGCTTCGAAAGCTTTAGCTTGTAACCCGTCAACGACCGATGCAGGTACTACCGGAACGTTCTGGAGCACGTTTACCGTGGCGATGAGTGACTCTGAGGCTGCAGCTTTCACTGGTGCAGGTATCGGGATGGGTGATTGCTCGAAAGCCGTGTTCAGGTTTGCTGCATAGCGGGTTGCTAGCACGGTGCCGATAATTGCGACCCCAAGGGCTCCGCCTACCTGACGAACTGTGTTTTGTACGGCTGAACCAGCACCCACTCGAGATAACGGCAATACGTTTTGCATCAGAGTTGAAGCCGGAGCAATGACATTGCCCATACCGAATCCGAAGAAGAAGAAAATGACAAGAGTCACCCAGAGAGGTGTCTCACCATTGACCTGCGTCAGGCCTAAGAGAGATAACGAAACAAGGACGAGTCCGGTAGTCATGACCTTGCGGTAGCCGAACTTCATCACCATGGCCGCACTGCGTGGTGCAGCCAACAGCTGCCCCGCCGCAAAGGGCACGAAGCACATTCCGGCTGCAAGCGTTCCGAAGCCTCGAATGATCTGGAAGTAAAAGGGCAAGGTGAAGGTAACGCCGGAGAGCGCGAAGAAGGCGAGAGAGACCGCAGCCAAGCTGATTGCGTAGCCCCTGTTTTTGAATAGCGACACATCAAAACTCGCATGTTCACTCTTGGCTTCAACAATCACAAAAAGAGTGATCAGGAGAATGCCTAGTGCGATTGGAACCATTACGGGGGCGACTAACCAGGCTTTGGTTTCGGATGCGTGAATGATTCCGTAGACAAGCAAGAACATGCCCAGCGCAGAAACAAAGAGTCCACGGAAATCGAGTTTTCCCGCTGCTGGGTTTTTTGTTTCAGGAACAATCCGCCAGACAAAGTAAAGACCTACCGCAACGATCGGCACATTGATCAGGAAAACCGATCCCCAATCATTGCCCGTGAGCCAGTTCGTCCAATTTGGGTTCTGAAGAAGAACTCCACCAAGAACTGGCCCCAGTGCGATAGCTCCGCCTACTGCTCCTGCCCACATGCCGATGGCTTTGCCTCGCTCATGAGGAGGGAAAACGACTGTGATGATCGCCAGAGTCACGGGCATGACGGCTGCTCCACCAATACCCATCACCGCCCGCCAGCCGATGAGCATTCCGCCACTCGTTGAAAATGCACACACACCAGAGGCGACCCCAAAAAGGAGCAAACCTCCGCTGAGAACTTTCTTGCGCCCATACCTATCGCCCAGCACACCCATCGTGAAGAGCAACGCGGCAAAGGACAAAATGTAGGAATCAATGGCCCACACCAACTCACTTTGCGAGGCGTTGAGGTCGCGCTGAATAGTGGGAAGCGCGATATTTAAAACAGTGTTATCCAGAACAACCACGAGCAGGCTAACCACGAGAACTGCCAAAATGGCCCACCTGCGCGGGTGGCCCTCCCCCGATGTCATCCAAGATTCCATTGCGCCCCCTCGCTTGATCTGAAGTCTTGAGAGTAGGGGATGCGCTCGGAACCACTTCTGTGCCATGCTTTACCTGTCCGGGGACTGCGACCGCAGCCTCGAGATAGGAGATCCTGATGGACGCTTCACACAACACCCTGTATGGCTGCATTGGTAATCGGCGCTTCACTATGCGTGACCTGCAACTTGCCACCGACCGTCATGAGCGGTGGGCAATGATTACCGCTTATGACGCGTTGACCGCCGGAATTTTTGAATCTGCAGGCGTACCGGCCTTACTTGTTGGTGATTCAGCAGCTTCGGTGATTTTCGGGCACAGCACCACACTTCCTGTCACCGTTGATGAATTGATCTCACTTGTGCAGGGCGTAGTCCGCGGCACAAAGCAGGCCCTCGTCATTGCTGACATGCCGTTTGGCTCGTATCAAGCCTCTCCAGCACAAGCTCTTGAAACTGCTGCTCGCTTCATGAAAGAAGGTGGCGCACATGCGGTAAAGCTCGAAGGCGGCGCTTCGGTATTGCCGCAGATCGAGTTGCTCGCAAACTCAGGAATCCCGGTGATCGGCCACTTAGGTT
>Ga0114974_10001034_pt1 | contig 22252 bp, 11 predicted proteins | sample S_130206_EF_Meta_FD_87318 | JGI IMG/M metagenome (GOLD analysis project Ga0114974, IMG submission 87318) | Freshwater microbial communities from Lake Simoncouche, Canada to study carbon cycling - S_130206_EF_MetaG | ecosystem: Environmental > Aquatic > Freshwater > Lake | place: Lake... | reverse complement strand
TTATGCTCTTGACAATGTCACTGGTGTTGCTACCGTTTTTGTAAGAACCGGAGTATACGAAGAAATATTACCATTGCGTGTTCCGGCATTTGTATCAGTAGTTGGCGATGAATTAAGAAGCACAGTGATCAAGCCAGCTGGGCAGGTATTTACAGATCTGTATTTAAGTTTGTTGGTTGTTGGATTCACATATCTAAAAGATTTAATCAAACACATTGTTAAAGAACAGTCAATTGGTACTACTGACCCGGAAGCCCTTGGGTTTGGAACTGTTATCTATGGAGAACTTGCACAGGACTTTTCCGGAACAGCAGGAACTCAAACTGAGGTATCGACGATTGAGGGATTGTTAGAAACATTTATTACTAGAATATCTACTAGAGGTGGGGCTGTATCAATTTCTGGTTCTAACACAATAACAAGTAGTACTAACATGTTAAATGCTAGACAGCAGATACTTAACAACAAAGCATTTTTAAAGAATGAAATTACGTTATATGTAGAAAATGTCTTTACTGATTCTACAGTAACTGACCTTCCAGCAAACTGGAGTGTTGACCTAGATCGAGGTATTGATGCAATTACCTATGATATCTATCGTGCAGGAAATTTTAAAACAGTTGGTGCAGCCGACTATTTTGTCTACGGCAATCTTCCTACAGCAAACAAACGATCAAATATGTTCTTGTTGAGAGACGGTACCGGTTTAAGAAATATGTCGCTTATTGGACTAAGTGGAACACTAGGTGCTATTAACTCTGCTGGCACAAGACGTCCAAATGCCGGAGCATTTGCCAGCTTAGATCCAGGTTGGGGACCAAGTGATACCACAGCATGGGTAGGTACACGAAGCCCATATGTACAAAACGTTTCAACATTCGGAGACGGCTGTATTGGAATGAAAGTAGACGGCGACCTACACGGTGGCGGTAATCAAACCATTGTTGCCAACGACTTTACACAGATTATCAGTGACGGCATTGGCATGTGGTGTAATGGAACTGGTAAATCAGAATTAGTTTCGGTATTCGTTTACTACTGTCACGTTGGCTATCTATGTACCAATGGCGGTAGAATTCGTGGAACAAACGGTAACTGCTCATACGGCGAATTTGGTGCAGTATCAGAAGGATACAACGCTACAGAAGTTCCAATTACAGGATCAGTTAACAATAGATATTATGAAGCTGATGTAAGTCAATTATTATCTAATGTTTCAGGAAATATCCTAAAAGTATTTTTCTCCAATGCAGGTGTAAATTATTCATCGGGTAGTTTTGCTGTTTCTGGTTCAGGCGGAAATGCCGCACTTGTTATGGACGAATTCCGTGACGGAGCGGTTTATGAAGTTCGAATTATTAACCGAGGCGATTCAAGTGCAGAAGGTGGTAGCTCATATGTTTTCAACACAAATAAGTCTCAAGCTAGTATTGACAATTATTCTGTAATCCTTGCAGGCAGTGATACAAATACGCCTGCGATATATAGAGGAATGAGATTATTTATTACTGATGGAACAGGTATTGGACAATACGGTTACATTGCAGAATACATTACCAGTACACTCACAATCATTATGGGGAAAGAATCAAAACCTCAATATGCTATAACACAAACGTTTGCGTCGGGCAACGTGCTGAGAATTGCTTCTAACTCTCATCTTAATTTAAACGATAGAATTATATTCACCGGAACCAAGTTTGGAAATATACAAGACAATACAATTTATTATGTTAAAACTCTCGTTGGTGCAGACGGATTAACGATCAGCACTATCTCTGGCGGTACAGTGTTTGGTATGATTAACGGAGTTCCTAGTGTATTACCTAATGCTACTCCGATGGTATTACATTGTGTAGGATGGGAACACATCAATGAAGGTACAGCACCTGTATCTGTGTTGGATACTACTTCAGTTTATACCATTGAACCCAGAATATCATTTAGCAGCCCAGGATTCACAACCAGCTCTGGCACATTGCCAAATAATTTAACATGGACCAGCATCGCATCTAGCAGTTTAAGATGGGTAGCTGTTGCTACTGGATCCAATGTGGTTGCATACTCAGCTAATGGCTCTAGTTGGAGCACGTCAACTATGCCAGCAAGCACTGCATGGTGTAAAGTTGAACGTGTTGGGAATATTTTCATTGCTATAGCTACCAGCGGAGTTGCTGCAAAATCATCAGATGGCGTAAGTTGGTCAGCAATGACAATGCCTACTGCTGCACAATGGACCGACATTGCCTACGACGGCACAACTTATGTTATAACAGCGTCTGGTGAAAGTTATGTAGCAACATCTACAGATGCTACATCGTGGACAACAGCTACTATCTTGGGTGGACATACATTTACACTAAGCGGCGCAGCAACACTATCTACAACGCAACAAAAATTTGGAGCTAGTAGTTTAGTAACAGGCACATCAAACTTCCTTACAGTGGGATCAAATGCTGATTTTAATTACGGCACTGGAGACTTTACCATCGAAGGACAGTTTTATCCAAACGCATTAAGTGGCACACAAGCATTGTTTGATCAAAGAACCGCAGCTACTGAAGTTGCAATAATGATGGATGTTAACAGTTCTGGCATTGTTAGATTGTATGTCAACGGATCTTATGTAATCAGTGCTAACACAGCCATCACTGCTGGTGCTTGGAACCATGTTGCTATTTCACGAACTGCCGCAGTTACAACAATGTACATCAACGGTACATTACAAACAACCACTTACGCAGATACTAACAATTACCCTACCCGTCCGATAGCCATTGGATCATATTTTGGTGGCGCAACATACTTCGGTGGGTATATTGACGAAGTTATAATATCAAAAGGTGTTGGCCGATACACTGCAACATTTACTCCAGCAAGCGCAGCATTTGTGTGGTCCACTGGAACTGTATTGTTGTTGCACTTTGATGGTGCTAATCTCAGCACAACAATCTTAGATAATGCCGATGACTGGACTGGAGTTGCCTACGGTAAAGGACGTTTTGTTGCAGTTTCTTCAACAGGATCATTCTCAACCAGTACCAACGGTACTTCATGGACTGGCGGATTTACCACAGTTGGATTAGCAAATATTGCCTACGGTGAAAATAGATTTGTTGCTGTACAGTCGGGAGTTGGATCAACAGTCAGCGCAATATCGTTCGACGGTACAACATGGACGTACGGAACACTACCAGCAGCAAACTGGTCAGGGGTTGGCTATGGTCAAGGAACCTGGATTGCAGTAGCACCAGGATCTAATTCTGCAGTTTCTAATGACGGAGTAAACTGGACTACACAGTCTGTTGGTAATGATCAATGGTGTGCAGTGGCATTTGGCAATGTAATGAAACCAGGAAAATTTATTGCTATTGCAGGTAAACTGACAACATCTACTTCTGCTGTAATTATTACCACCGGCACAACAACACAAGCTCGCGCTACTGTAGTTGCAGGAAGAATTTCAGAATTTAAAATTTGGGAACCTGGTAGCGGGTATAGTTCTGCGCCAGTTATGACAATTATTGATCCTAATAATAGTTCTGAAGTTAGTACCTCAATACGTATCGGCAATGGTGTTATCGGAAATCCGTCAATTACAAATGCCGGCATAGGATATCAAACCACTACTTCTAAGGCAGTTATAACAGGAGACGGTTATAAGGATCAATACCAACTAGGCAGTTTCCTAGTATGTGACAGTGTTACCAGATTACCAGGCCCTGGAGATAACTTAACAATTACCGGAATCAACGACTATACCTTTAAAGTATTGTCTCACGTGGTACTAGCTGGCTCTCTCGGAAATTACACATTACAATTAAACATTGCAAAAGATCTAGCTAGAGAGGACACACCAGAACACGCAACCACTGTTGAAATTAGACAGGCATACAGTCAGGTTCGATTAACTGGACACGATTTCTTAGATATTGGATTGGGCGGTGTAGTTGCATCTAACTACCCAAATACGCTAACGCCAAATGGCACAGTGCTTGCACCGGAAGACGAAATTCAAGAAAAGTTTGGCGGACGTGTGTTCTATACCAGTACAGACCAAGATGGTAACTTCCGAGTAGGCGAGTTATTTGCTGTTGAGCAGGCAACAGGTACAGTTACATTGAATGCACAGTTCTTTGAATTACAAGGATTGGAAGAATTACGATTAGGTGGAGTTACAGTTGGTGGATCAGGAGTTGTTATCCGTGAGTTTTCTACAGATAACACCTTTACTGCTGATTCAAACAACGTTGTGCCAACGCAAAAAGCTATTAAAGCCTACATACAAAGACGTGTATCGGGTGGCGGAGCAGACGCAATTACCAGTTTTGTAGTTGCTGGTCTAGTACAAATAGGACCAGCCGGAATAGGAACAACGGACGGTACTGAATTAAAATTCCCAGTAAGGGTTAATTTTAAGAAGGGTGTGGACGGAACTTATCTTGCGCAGTCAGTTTTCATGGCATCAAGGTAATGGTTTGGTACACAGGTAAATACATAATATGCGAAAAAACGGAGCTATAAATGGCAGAGTTTAAACTAGGTAGAATTAGATTTGTATGGAAAAATGACTGGGTAACCGGTACAACATACTACAAAGACGACATCGTTCATTACGGTGGAAGAACGTATCTATGCGTAGCAGGGCATGCTGCTGCTGCTGATTTTTATACGGATCTAGAAAACATTCCAACTAAATGGAATCAGTTTACTGACGGCCAAGTATGGCGAGGTGACTGGGTTGGTCCTGGAAGATTGTATAGAGAAAATGACATTATCAAATACGGCGGGTATGTTTATATTGCCAACAATGGACATACATCACGGGCCACACTTGAACTAGACCAAGCTTCATGGGATTTATTCGCAGAATCTTTTGACTGGAAATATAACTGGGTAGCTGGTACCATTTACAAAATTAATGACATCGTCAAATACGGTGGATACACATACATTTGTAATGCTGCACACACTGCCGCAGCAACTAATGCACTAGGTCTTGAAGCCGATATCGGTAAATGGGATATATTCTCAAAAGGATTTGACTGGAAAGGCGTATGGTTAAGTGCAGTAAGATATAAAATCGGCGACGTAGTAAAATACGGTGGTACAACCTATGTTTGTAATCTAGGACACACATCTGCTGCCACAGTAACATTGGGTCTTGAAAATGATCAAGGCAAATGGGATTATTACAATGCAGGGTTTGAGTACAAAGGACAATGGATTGGTCCAACAACAGTCACAGGTGCAATTGCTGGAACAACGTTAACATCATCTGCCGGCAGTCCGGCAGTTGGCCAGTTGTTAACTGGCGGCAGTATTGCAGCCAATACATATATTACAGCAGGTTCGGGAACTACATGGACACTGAGTGTTTCAAACCCAACTATTGCATCTGCAACATACACAGCAACAATTCGTTACAAGATAAACGATCTTGTTAAACAAGGCGCAGGCGTTTGGATTTGTAAAACCTCCAACACCAGTACATCTAGCTGGACCACAGATCAAACCTACTGGGCTCAATATGTTGAAGGTATTGAGTTTGAAAACGACTGGAGCAGTAGCGGCATTTATCAAAACGGTGACATTGTTAGATACGGCGGCAATTCGTATATTGCTAAAACTTCTAACAACGCATCGGCAGGCAGTCCTCCAAGTTCTAATACCACAGACTGGGATTTGTTTGCTACAGGATTTAGACTAGCAGGCGACTGGAACTCGGGAACACTATTTAAAGTTGGCGAAATTGTTCGCAACGGAGGATTTACCTACGTATCTACTTTAGATAGCACTAACCAACAACCACCAAACGCTGGCTATTGGGAAAAATTAAACGAAGGTATCAAGTGGAGAAATACTTGGGTCACAGCAACATCGTATGTAAAAGGCGATACCGTTAAGTATGGTCCTATTACCTATATCTGTATTCTGGCACACACGGCTGCTTATAGTGGCGGACCTCCTGTAACAGGAAATAGACCAGACATTGATGTTTCTGGAACCTATTGGAATCAGTTAACTGCTGGTAATGAAAACGATGTAATGACCACAACAGGTGACCTTGTTTATTACAGCGGTTCTGGTGTTACAAGATTGCCAGTCGGAGCTGAAGGACAGGTACTTACTGTTGCTTCTGGTCAACCATCTTGGGACTATTTTGGTCGTACTAAGAAAGTTTATTACGTTGCAGAACACGGAGTTGACTCTCCAGCTCCAATCTATGGTTTAACTATAGATCAACCATGGGCTAGTGTAAGATACGCAACAGAACAAATTCTTTACGGAACTGAATATCCACAAGCAGGCTTCTTATTGAGAATGAATAGAGAATTCATTCAACGTGAAACTGCAGAATGGGTCAAGTATCAAATTGCAAACCCAACGGGAATCTGGATCGGTTTTACCAATGATAGCACAGCCAAATGTGAACGTGATATGGGATTGATTGCAGACGCAATCATTTATGACCTAACACATACTGGCAATGCAAAAACATCAGCTGCTGCCAACTCATATTTCACAGCACTGGGCGCACTAGTAACCGGTATTCTAAACGAATATAGACAGAATGCAGCAGCCATCAGTTATCTATCAACATTGGTTACCAGTGTATTAGCTAACACAGCACCTGCAAGCAATTATCAAACACTAAATGGTGTTTCAGCAGGCAATAGAATTAAACAGATCATCAACCTAAGCTACACAGCAGAAACTGGTGCAAACACGATCTGTACAACATTGGTTGGTTATATTTCAACAGCATTAAGCAACCAGTCACAGTCTGGACTACCGGTGTTAGACACCGCAGGTTATACACTTAACGTTAAAACAGGGCAATACTATGAAGTGTTACCGATAAAGGTACCGCCAAAGACTGCCATTGTTGGTGACGAATTACGTGGATCAAGAATGAGCCCACGTGGCAAAGTTATTGCGACTAACGACAAAGCCAAATCTGTTGCAGCATTACAAAGACTACAGGCAATTACAGCAAATATTATTTCTAATACCTCTGTAACTCCTACAACTGGAAATTCAGCAACACAGGCCACTACCTTACAAAAGATAGGCAGTGTCGGTAGTTCAACAGCAGTAACACGGGTTCAAGCAAATGTAACTGAAATGATCGACATTGTTACAAACAATACTCCAGATGCATACGTATACCCCGACCCGACAAGTTACGGTGCTGGTTATAGTGATGCTCGTAGATTAGTTCTTGCCAATAAAGCATTTATACAAGCAGAAATTACTGCTTATACCGTGTTCACTTATGGTACTGCAATCAGCAGCATTGACGGGTCTGGAGAATTAATTAATACAGGAACAGCACACGGTTTAGTTGCTGGCAATGTAGTTGGATTTAACAGCACACAGGGCGGTGTAACACGTGGCCTAACCTATTATGTTCTAGCAGCTGGCTTAACAACCACAGCATTTAAGGTTGCAACAACATCTACCTCATCAACACCGGTAGATTTGACTACAGTAGCAAGTCCATCTCCTGCAATGAAAGTATTAAAATATGATGCAGCAAAATGTCTAAGAGACGTAGGCTATGAAGTTGATGCATTGGTATACGATTTAACCTACGGTGAAACCAGCGGTTGTAATTTAATGACAGAAATTATCGCTCGTTCATACTACAGCCAAGGTGTATTTGTTGAACCAGCGGCAGAAAAAACTTATGCACTTGCTGCTCAAACTAGATTTATTGCTATTGTTTCTAGCATCGTAACCAAAGCCGCAGTAAGTGCTACTGCTGGTAATACTGTTACACAAGATGTTAGCGGAACTGCAGGATCTGCAGGTGCTGCAACATTTGCACAGGCTAGAGTACAGGAAGTTTACAACACTATCAACACTGGTACTAGTCCTACAACTATTGCCCCTTCTACTGCTTGGGTAGCTGCTGCATTGGTAACTGCACGTACAACATTAAATGCAGCCAAGGCTGATATTCAAGCCGATGCTGTTCAATATGTTAAAGTCACATACCCAACATTGAATTTCAATGAGACTCTTTGTTCGCGAGATGTTGGTTATATCGTAGATGCCTTAGGCTATGATTTGATGTTTGGTTCAAACTATCTGTCAATATTCAACGGTCTTTCATATCGTAGAGGATTAACATCAACTAATCTTGTTATCACAACACAGTTGGCAGCACAACAGGCAATATTAAACTTCATATCTAAAGAATCAACATACTATGTTGCCAGCGGAGCAGCAATTGGTGCTGATAATCTATGGACAGAAATTATCAACTATGTAAACACTGGCACTAGACCAATTGTTTCGGGAACCAACACCCCAACAACTGATTTAGACATACTAGTTGGCGCTCAAAATCTATTGTCAAACAAAGACTTCTTTGCCGCTGAAGCAACAGCCTACATCAATAACACTTACAAATCAACAGTAACCGCATCAACAGGCGGATCCACTGATACATATACCTGTGGTTCACAAACTTGGATGGTGGCAGGAGATGCTGTAAGATTTACAGGAACTGTATTTGGCGGAATCAGCACAGGAGTTACATACTATATTTTAGCAACAGGATTAACTTCTACATCGTTCCAAGTATCTTTATCGTTAGGCGGTGCTGTTGTTGATCTATCAACAGCCACTGGTTCAATGACAGTGACTTATTATTATTCTCAAAGCCGTTGTCAGAACGATGTTCGCTGCTATATCGATGCTATTGCTTACGATTTAAAATATACAGGAAATTACAAATCTGTAATGGCAGCACGTTACTACAGAAATGCATTGACTGGTTCTAAACTAGAAGATTTCTTCTATGTTAGCGATGGTTGTGGAGTAAGAAACTGTACACTAACAGGACTCGACGGATCGTCTGATGGTAATACCGCAGGGGCAGGAACATATCCAACCGGTATGATTCCAGCAAACGAATTTGGTACACGACGTCCAGCTGCTGGTGCTTATGTTTCTCTAGATCCAGGCTACGGACCAAATGACGTCACAGCATGGGTAACCACAAGATCTACTTACATACAAAACGTAACAACTTTTGGTACAGGTGCAACTGGACAGAAAATTGACGGTAGCATACACGCAGGCGGAAACGATTCTATTGTTTCCAACGACTTTACACAGGTAATTTCAGCAGGTATCGGAGCATGGGTTACTAACTTAGGACGTGCAGAACTTGTTTCAGTGTTCTCATACTACTCACACGTTGGTTATCTAGCAGAAAACGGTGGTAAGATCCGTGCTACAAACGGTAACAACTCCTACGGTGACTTTGGTTCTGTAGCAGAAGGTGTTGATATTAAAGAAACTCCAGTAACTGGTTACATCAACAACCGTAATACAGAAGCAGATGTTAGAAATACGCTAACTGACGGTGTTAATAACATTTTAGTTTATGAATATGGAAATGCAGGCACTGCCTACACATCAGCAACATTAAGTATTGCTGGTGCAGGTGTTGGTGCAGCCGCAGTTCTTAGTGAATTCCGTGATGCTGCGGTTTATCAAGTAAGATTAACAGACCCGGGCGATTCTACAGGCAAGGGCGGCGCTGGTTATATCACTCAAACCAACCTAGCACAAACAGGTAACACAACAAGTATTACCTTAGCAGTTGCTGATACAGCATCCAGCACAGCCTATGTAGGAATGTTGCTAACAGTTATTTCTGGCACAGGTGCAGGTCAATACGGTTACATCCAAGCATACAACTCTGCAAACAAAGTTGCTACAATCTATAAAGATACAGACGGTACTGCAGGTTGGGAACATGTTACTCCTGGCGTTGCCATTGTATCAGCATTAGACACAACTAGCCAATATCAGATTACACCACGATTGACAATATCTGCTCCTCCTTACTCAGCAACAGCAAGAACATTGCCAAGTTCTGTAGCATGGAGAGACGTTGCATTCGGTAGTGGCGCAGGAACATACACTAATTTAAACGCAACAGGCAGTGTAGGCGGTTCTCTTGCAAGTTTTGATGTTACTCGAGTACAAGGTGTGTATACTGTAGCGATTAATATTCCAGGCATTTTGTATGCAGTTGGTGAAACACTGACAATTTTAGGTACAGCATTAGGCGGAGTAACTCCGGGTAATGATTTAACTATCACTATCTTAGGTGTTAACACTGGCAGCAGTGGTATTAATAGAGTTTCAGTAAGCGGCACAGCCGTTACAGCAAAATTTGTTGCAATTGCAGATGGAAGTGCATCAGCGGCAACATCTTTAGACGGTACGACCTGGACGACATTAACAATGCCAAGTTCGTTGACATACAGATCAATAGCTTACGGTACATTCAGCGGAATAGGCCGTTACATGGCAATCGCCAGCGGTACACTAACTGCTTACTATTCAACTAACGGGTTAAACTGGACATCGACATCGATGTCAGCTAGTACAACATGGCAGGCACTGGCCTACGGTAACAGCAGATTTATTGCAATTGCAACAGGATCAAACGTTACTGGAATCAGTACAGCTGGAACCAGCTGGATCAGCGGAGGAACTTTACCTGCAAGCACTACATGGACTGGAATTGCCTATGGTAAAGGAGTTTGGGTAGCAGTAGCATCTGGTGGAACACAAGCAGCCAGTTCAGCAGACGGCGGATCAACATGGGCAAGCGCAACACTATCAAGCAGTGGAACATGGACAGATGTCGCTTACGGTAACAATATGTTTATTGCTGTTCGTTCTGGTAGTACAGCGTATGCTTACAGCACCAACGGAACCACATGGACAGCTGGAACATTACCGGGCTCAGTAACTAACCCGTCAGTTATTTACGGACAAGGTGTTTGGTTGATAACTTCCGACAACGGAGTAACTGCTTACAGTTCTGACACTGGTTTAATCTGGACCACAAGAACACTAAGCACTGGCGCAAATCCAAGACACGGTGTGTTTGGAAACCCAGGAAACGTTGGATCATTTGTAACAGTGGCCAGCGGAACAAGCACAGTGGCAGCGCAGATTAAAGCTGGTGCTACAACAAGGGCTCGTGCTTACGTTGCAAGCAATCAACTTACAGAAATTTGGATACGTGAACCAGGATCTGGATATACTGGCAGCGCACCTACAATGACCATTACTGATCCTAACAATACAGGAGCAGATGCTACCTATGTGACCAGAGTTGGCAACGGTGCGATTGCGCAGCCGATGTGGACCAACAGAGGTACAGGTTATAGTGCAGCGACAGGAACAATTATCGGTGACGGATATGCTGATAACTATCAAGTTGGAACTTATGTTGGATTCCAGAATTTAACAGGAATTCCAAAAGCTGGCTCAAACGTACAGATTGCAGGAATTGATGATGTATGGTATAGATTAGTTACAGTTACAGGCTTGTTGCCTAACTCAGACGGTACTTACAATGCTACATTGCAGGTAAGTCCACCACTTGGTGTTGCAGAAGCTCCTGATCATAATACTTTCTGTACTATTAGATTACGTTATAGTCAGGTTCGATTAACAGGCCATGACTTCTTAGACATCGGTACTGGGAATATTACAAATACCAACTATCCAGGATTACCATATTCTGACCCAATTCCAGCTAACGAAACCGTACAGAGCAACGGTGGACGTGTTTTCTACACCAGTACTGACCAGGACGGTAACTTCCGAGTTGGTGGATTATTCAACGTTGAGCAGGCAACTGGTATTGCTACTCTAAATGCTGATGCATTTAACATCGCAGGTTTGAACGAGTTGAGCTTGGGTTCTGTGGCCCTGGGCGGTTCTGGAGCAACAATTTCAGAATTCTCAACAGACCCGTTCTTTACACAGGACAGCGACTCTGTAATACCTACACAGCGAGCAATTAAAGCGTATATTACCAGCCAAATTGGTGGTGGACAATCTAGCTTGAACGTGAACACCCTTACAGCAGGTATAATCTACGTGGCAGGTAACCTTATCACAACTACTACGCTCGCGCAAATAAACATAAATACAAAGGTAAATTTCAAAGGCGGCATCGTGGGCGACGCTCTTGTTTTAAATTACTTTTTACTGAACTAATAATGGAGAAATTATAACATGGCAACAGGTTTATTAGGCCAAGCAGCATTGGCAGCAATTACAAATACCTCGGTATACACGGTGCCACCAAACACGTTCGCAGTATTTTCTGTGTGCGTTTTAAACAGAAGTACAACAGCAACGGCAACTGTTAGAATAGCATTAGCAGCGTTAGCAACGCCAGATGCAGGCGGTAAAGAATATATCGAATATGATGTATCGTTAGACCCGGGTGGGGTATTAGAACGAACTGGACTTATGATGAACGCAGGAAAAATTCTTGTAGTCTACACATCCGGATCACAAGTTTCTGTAAATGCCTATGGCATTGAAACTTCAACAGTATAAATATTAGGAGAAATATAAAATGGGACGTCAAGTAACATCATTTGGAGCAGGAAGCGTAACTAACCTAACGCTTACAGCCAATACTACAATTACATCAGGGGTGCGTGTGTTTGCCAACGCAACCAGCGGAGCATTCACAATCACATTACCGTCAGCACCTGCAGACGGCGACACAGTTCAAATCATCGACGTCGCTGGTATTTGTCAAACAAACAACGTTACAATTGCAAGAAACGGTTTAAAGATTCAAAACTTAGCAGAAGATTTGGTTATAAATCTCAACAACGCAGCCATTACAATGATATATTCCGGTGTAACATTTGGCTGGGTATTCATCGGGCCATAATTAGGAAACCATAATGCCAAAATTATCAGACCTATTATCTACAAGAGAAATTACTTCTAATGCTAGTAATCTAGAAAAAGGTAAAGTCTATGTTATCACTGTAGGTAGTTCGGAAGCATGTGTAAGAAGTGAAAGTGCATATTGCTGGAGATCTCCAGGGTGCGGAACACTTACCATAGAGATGTGGGGAGGAAGTGGCGGCGGCGCACGTATGTGTTGCTGCGGTTTTGGCTTACCAGGAAACCCAGCCGGTTATGCTAGAAAACAAATAGCAGTATATCCAGACACTCATGTTTGCGGATGTCCGGGCATGTCTCAAAGATCACACTCATTGTGCTTTGACGGTTGCGGAAATCCAAGCTACTTATGCTGGAGTAATGCTAGAGATCTATGCGGATTCAGTGCTGGTTGCATGTGCGCACAAGGCGGCAAAGGCGGTAATGCAATTTGTTCCCCAACAACTGGCGGATATTGTTGCTATGTTGCAGCTGGATTTTGTCATACATTGATTGGATCAAGTTGTGGTATTATCTGTAATCAATGCCCTGGAGCATGGAACGGTTGCGGATATGGTGGCGACATTGGTTGCTGTGGCTGTATATCTTGTGTGATATTCAAAGGCACAGGGGCTGTATTATGTCCATGTCAAACAGATACGATTGTTGCAACATCTCCAATGGTGTTTGCTGAATGTGGTGCCAATATCATTTATACACAGGATGATGATAACGAGCATACTCAATGGAGCGGCAACGGATATCATTCCCAAGCACATACATTAAATTTTGCATCAAAATCGCCAGCAGGCGGTATTCCATTTACAATTTGTTACAACGGTAACCAAGGTTGTGGATGCTATGAAGCTAACGGCTGTAATCCAACATTCCCTTATGGTGTTCCGGGCAATCAGCCTTGGCCATGTCCAGATGTTCGTGATCACGGACGTAGAGGTGGACACGGCGCTATTAGATTAACATACCGCGGATCAGGAATTATGAGCAATCAAAACGTTGCTGGCGGAAAACTCGGAGGCGCATACTAACATGGCATTATTAACTCAATTATTAGGCAATAGAGAACAAGCCCAAAAAGACATGTTAGAAAAAGGCCGTATTTGGGTCTACTCCGACGGTAATATGTATTCTGGTTTTTGTAATGGATTCTGTTGGAAACCACCAGGCTGCGGCAAAGTGGTTATTGAAACTTGGGGTTCTGCAGGTTCAGGAGCAGAGATGTGCTGCTGCGGACAAGGCGTTCCGGGTAATGCGGGTGCGTATGTAAAAAAATGCATCTGCGTATGTCCAACAAACTATGTTTGTGGTTATGTAGGGCGTTCATGCAACAATGCTGACGATTTATGTTTCCGCGGTTGTTCTGAAGCCAGTTGTGTATGTTGGTACGGTTGTTCACCATGCGCTTTGGCCCAAGATGGTATTGATGTTAACGCTCAAGCATCTTGGAGAGGAAACAATCCTTGGGGTTGGGGCAACGAAACCAACGTGCTATCACAAAACTTCAACCTTAACAATAAGAAAATCAAAGACGAAGGCTACGGAAGCAAATTTGGTAACACCTGTACTGGCGGCGGCAACTGCTATAATGCAGGAGCTACCAATGGATGCTTGTGCGCACAAGGCGGACGTGGCGGAATTAGTTTCTGTATGGACAATAAATCTCCATTCTCATGCTTTATGACTGGCTATTGGTGTGGACAACGTGTAGGTCCAGGACACAATATGTGTGATACTGGTAACTCTGCTTGTGGTCGCGTGTGCAACTGGTGTCAAGGACCAGGTATGATTGCCTGTGCATGGGGCGGTGATGTTAACTGCTGCGGAGCAGTTTCATGTGTTGACTTCTTGGGCTGTTTGTCTTCTTGCCCATGTATGACTATGTGGCACATGCACACCTCTGCAGGTGTTTACGCAGAAGATGGTGCAGTTATTTCATTCTATGGAGATGGCGATACTATTACAGCACGTTGGAGCGGCGCTTACACAGGAACCATGCTAAATTCATTACCTATGTTAAGTAGAAGTCCGTCACACACCATGTATTCTACATGCTGGAGTGGTGGTCTACCTTGCGGTTGCTATAACATGCAAGGCTGTCATCCGTTTCTTCCTTATGGTGTTCCAGGCACTGGACCAAACCCATGCGGTGACGTTCGCGATCACGCAATGCGAGGCGGAATGGGCATGATAAGAATTAAATATATTCCAACTGACGGAGGCAATACGTACTAACATGGCAACTTTAAAAGCATTAGTAGAAGCTAAACTAGACCAAATTGATTGGGACGAAGTCCAGCTTGAAAAAGGTAAGGTATTTGCCTACAGTTCGGGAACTGAATACAACAACTTCTTAGGTGGAGTTTGTTGGGTGTCTCCAGGAACCGGTAAAGCAGTTATCGACATTTGGGGAGCTGGCGGTAGCGGTGCAAAAATGTGCTGCTGCGGTGGTGGAGTTCCGGGAAACCCAGGTGCATGGGCACGTAAGTGTATCTGTGTGGTAGCAGGCTGTATCATCTGCGGATACGTAGGACGCTCGTGTAACAACTCAAACGATTTATGTTTCCGTGGTTGTTCAGAAGCAACTTGCCTATGTTGGAACGGAAGAAATCAATACACTGCTGCTACAACCTCTGGTTGTATGTGCGCACAGGGCGGGCGCGGCGGAACAACATTCTGTAATCCATCAGGAACACTTTTCTGCTGTTTCGTAGGTGGTAACTTCTGTAACACAAACTATTCAAATGGTACTTGTGGTATTATTTGTAACTATGGAGCAGGTACTGGATCATGCTGTGCAGAATCATGGGGCGGCGACATCAACAAGAAAGGCGGATTCAGCTGTGTAACATTCTGGACCTGCTATTCAAACTGTCCATGTTCAACACAGATACACACTGCTATTCCTCCAGGTTTATTTGCCTGCGACGGCGGCGTTGTTACTAGTGGTGCTGAGGACTCTAACGGATTTGCCAACTGGTCAGGAATGGGATATCACCAATTTACTCACACATTGAACGGAATGAATCGTAGCCCAGCACGTGGCGTACCATTTAACACCTGCTGGATGTCATCAAGAGCCTGCGGCTGTTATGACGTTCAAGGATGCCAGCCATTTTATCCAACAGGAACCGGCGGCGGCCCAGCTTTTCCATGCGGTGACGTTCGCGATCACGCTTGGAGAGGCGGACACGGACTAATTAGAATTACATACATTGAAAGATAACGGAGTTATTAAATGAAAAAAACATTCACAGCAGTATTGCCAGACGAGCCATACAAAACAACAACACATTTGAACACTACAGTTGAGTGTACCTATGATGGTCCACGCTATCTATTGTTAAGAATCATTGCTGAAACAGGTGGAGTATATTGTATTGACGAAGAAGAAGAAACAATTGAAAGAATCGAAGCTTGGAAAATTGAACCGCATAAATTAGAAGGTGAAGGACACTACCAAGTGGTTCTAGATGCCATGGAATACACATGGGAAGCTGCCTATGTCACAGGTTATTACACACACGAGCCATTTGATAATCCTGTCTTTACAAATCCAGACGGTACAACATGGACTTACCATTACGATGACAATGCATGTGCAGTAGAACAACCTTATTATGTAAATGACATGTTCTATGAAAAAGACACAAACTCATGGAGACGTCCACGCTATCGTACACACGCTGTGGCAAAAAGAGATTTTTGGAACGGTGTAAAAACTCAGATTGAAACATATCAAAGTGTAGTTGAAGGATCGTATCTAGAAAAAGGTTACACTCTATCTCAGGTCACAGCAGTTCAAGAACACTTAGATTGGTTGTTAACTTGTGAAGAAAAATACAAAGATGTTGACCACTGGAAAATTCCATTCCCAGCGTTGAGAATAACATCAACTGAGCAACATAGAACGGATCCTCCAAATCCTAACCCAGTTAATCCAGAATAATTTTACCGTAAACCAAGATTAGCCTTGTGCTTTTCGTTATATGACTATATAATGAAGTACAAGGCTATTTTTTTGGAGTAAAAATTGACCAATAGATCCAAAGCATTTTTTATCAATGGCGGCGCTGGCCGCATGATTAGTGCAGTTCCAGCACTAGAAAAATATCAGGAAGAATCAGGTGATAAAGATTTTATCATAGTGTGTGAAGGCGGCACTGACGTATTCAAAGGCCACCCTACACTAGATGACCATACCTATGATGTATGGCATAAAAATCTGTTTAAAGATTCTTTAAAACATCGAGAAATTGTTTCAACAGAACCCTATCGTGTTTGGGAATACTATAATCAACAATGTTCTATTGCCCAAGCATTTGACATTCAGATCAATAACAAAGGCATACGCAAATTACCTCGACCTACACTGAAATTAAGCAAAGACGAATTGCTTACAGGACGTCAATTGGTTAGCGAAGTTAGAAAGAAATTAAAAAAAGAAAAAATTGTAGTATTTCAACCATTTGGTCGTGGTATTGAATACATTGACGAAACACTTATAGATAAAACTGCACGTAGCTTTGAACTGAAAGATGTTAAATCTATTGTTAAAAAATTACAAAAAGAAGATATTGGCATCATTATGATGAGTGAGTTTAAAGTTGATTTTTCAGACTCTAAACTCAAAGACGAAGTAGCCATGCCAGAAAGCACAAACTTCCGCATGTGGGCAGCTATTATCAAATACGCAGACTATTTTTTAGGATGCGACAGTCTAGGACAGCATCTAGCATACGCAATGGATCGATCAGCGGTGGTAGTTACTGGGTCAACATTTCCTATCAACGTGTCTTTCCCAGACGAACCAAGCATCGAAATACTTGACATGGGTGAGATACATAGAGAATATGATCCGATACGTATTTTCCCTGATGAAAGAGTTTCAAGATTAAACGAAAATATCATGGCTATGACCGATGATATCACAACACTAGTAGTAAATCACGTTTTAGGAAAAAAAGATGACAGTTAAATCAATTAATACACACAAAGAACACAAGCCTGTTTGGATAGCGGCAATTGCCCGAGGACACAATTCAGGGATTTGTCTGCTCAAAGATGGTGAAGTTGTATTCAGTATCGAAGAAGAACGACTTTCAAGACAAAAATATGACGGCGGCCCGTTCGCCTCAATGATAAAAATTAAAGAATACACAGATAAACTTGATTATCTAGTAATTGCTCATACACAGCCTTTGCAAGAAACTGCTGGCAAGATTGATTACACTGGTGATGATGTGTACACTGGACTTGCACGTAAATTAAATTTAATTGAACGAAAAGTTCCAGACCTACACCGTCATCCTCAAGTTATTGACTTGGCATTTATGCATCATAAACTACATGCTGCCTGTGCATTTTATCGCTCTGGTTGGGAAGATGCTGTTTCGTTAATTGTAGATGGGGCAGGAACATTTTATCCTATGACATACAACAATCAAGGTATTTGGTTATGGGAAGTTGAATCTATTGTTGATTGTAACTATCCTGCAAACTTCAAAACTTTATATAAACATTATGGCACGAAAGAACCAATTGCAGGTTCGTTTATGCCAGAATTTGATTCTAGTCCTCTAGGCGAAGAAGGCGAAACACACATTGCCTATGTTAGTGATCATGCTGGTATTGTTAAAGTTTATGAAGGTGTAACAGAATACTGCGGATTCAGTGCTATTGAAGCCGGTAAGACCATGGGACTGTTCCCATATGGTGGTCCGAACGATAAGATTCCTAAGTTGTTTGACGAAACAAGTAAAATACCGTTGTCAAACCGTAACTTAATGGTTCCACGTTACCCAATGAGTTCAACCGTCAATATGAATCTTTTTGATTATCTTGATGAAATGCCAGAAGATGCAGATAGCGATGTTACACTAATGCAGAATCGACGTGATTTGGCGTATGCTTGTCAAACACAAACTCAAGAACAAGTTTTAAATCTTATTCGTAAAGCAGTAACACTATCCGGAAAGAATCGTGTAGTGATTAGCGGCGGGTATGGTTTAAATTGTGTTGCTAACTATTACTATCTTGAGCAATTAAAAGACGAAGGCATTGAAATTTATGTAGAACCAATCAGTAATGATGCAGGTACTGCTATTGGTGCAGCATTGATTTTCTGGCACGGTATGCAAGAAGATACAACAATTCGTCCATACGGTTCATTGTACCTCGGACCAGAATACACTTATACACAAGACGACATTGCATCTAAAGTAGAAGCAGCGGGCGGTGAACTTACTGATGCTACACATAAAGATGTTGTTAAGTTATTGCGTGAAAAGAATATTGTTACAATTTTCCAAGGACGTAGTGAAAATGGTCCACGTGCTTTGGGCAATCGGTCAGTGCTATTTGATCCAACCTTTCCAGATGGCAAAGATTATATAAATCAAGTAAAACATCGTGAATACTTCCGTCCGTTTGCAGGCAGTATTTTAGAAGAAGATGTACACGAGTGGTTTGATTTGCGTGGTATGAAAAACAGCCCGCATATGATGTATGCTGTAAATTGCCAGCCAGGAGTTGAAGAAAAGATTCCAAGTGTTATCCATGAAGATCATACTTGCCGTATTCAAACAGTTAACCCTGAGCAAAATAAACACTACTACGATTTAATCAAGGCATTTAAAGAAGAAACTGGAATTCCTATCTTGTTTAATACCAGCTTTAATCTAGGCGGCGAACCGCTAGTAGAAACCCTCGACGACGCAATATGGACTCTTAAAAATTCAGATATTGAATATCTGTATTTGCCAGAGTACAGTAAACTAATAAAAATAGGATACTAAACATAGTCAACTAAAAAGCCCCGAAAGGGGCTTTTTTGTTATCTGCTAAATAGTTGTATGTTAAATTTTGCACGTTTCTTCCTTAAAGGTATTAAGAATACCCTACGCCTTCAAAATGGAGTTAATTTCTCTTATAAAGGCCCGTGGCAAACAGTTATTTCTTCCACAGTTTTAGATGAATGGTATGTTGGCGAGTTTTGTGCCGCTGAATATACTGTAGTTGTAGACGTTGGTTCAAATAGAAAAGAAATGATCAAATGCCTAGTAGTAGCAGGGCCAAACCAAGCAAACCTAACAGTGTTTGGTAGAACCAACATCAACGAAAACCTTATAGATTTATCCGCCACAGTAACAGCATCAAAAGTACAACTAATAGCTCAACCAGCATCTAGTCCTGACGGCAGCACATATGACAATTCTAGTTTATTAGTAGGCAGCAAGGCATTTTTTAGTGCAACGTATTATGCGACTGTTAACGAAATAACTAGTTCTCAGGTGTAAGGGACAAAATTACCAAAAGACTAAATACACATGTCTTAGCGGAAGTTGTAGTTGTAGTAAAATAGCGGAGATTAGATGACAACCAGATATATACCCTTTGAGTCAAAAAGTGGCTTCAAAAGCCCGGGCTTTTCAGTAAATGAAAACGGTGACCTCACAGTTAGTGGAAACATAGACACCACAGGTAGTTTCAAAATCAACGGTGTGCCTATTATTGATCCTAGCGATTCTATAATTGGTTTAGATCCCGTAATACAAAGAGCTCTAGGTTTAAAAGAAATTGGAACATTGGATTATCTCAATGTTGCCGGCGACCTAGTAGTATCAAATGCTTCAACAGCTTATATTAGAATCCAAGGCGGAACAGGTCTTATTGACAATGTTAGCATTGGGTCGCAATTTCCTGCAGACGGAAATTTTACTTCATTAAATGTTGGACCTGGCGACAGTACAGGCGAACTTACAGTTCAGGGTAACATATACATTACTACTCCTCCAACATTATCATCACATGCAACAAGAAAAGATTATGTCGATGCACGAGTTTCGGCATTTGCAATAGCGTTTGGCGCTTAAGGGAAGATTTTAAATGGCAAAGAAAAAGATAGACTATTTTGTTTTTGAACCGGGAATTAGTAAAGATAGTAATTTATATCCCAAAGCGGTTGCATTATTGTTGGCAAATAAAACATTCTTACAAGAACAAGTTGTAAGATTTATCAACTACAATATTACAAACAGCATTGCGCCATACGTTGGTTACACTTATGCTCCGTCAAAGTGTACTCGAGACGTTGGATATTTTATCGATTCTATTCTACACGATCTTCAATATGGCGGAAACGTTAAAACAAGATTAACATCTGATTATTTCTGGATCGACGGTGAGCCAATGATCCGTGGGGATGTAAGTCCTGAGATAACAGGACAGGCATACCTAAGAGATACTGTTAGCAATTATATTTTTAGAAACATCACAGTTCCAACAACATACGGAGCACCAACTGTTGGACAAGCACTGCAAACAAAAATTACAGGAAGTCCTGCAGAGTCAGGTGCTGACACTAGAAACGTTGAGTTATGGAATATATTCAGAGATGTAATTTCCTACGGAACCCCAAGTATTCCAGCAAAAGAAACCGGAGTTAGCAGTATTAGAATTATGGGTCGATATACCCATAGTGAAATATTATTAATCACAGATACTGAAACTGGAAACATTATCTATAACTTTTCCGATCCGTCTACGTCATTAGATATTGTATACAAGACCGGAAAAAGCAGTGGAGACAATCAACCGCTTAGTGATTTGGATTTTCCAAGTTGGTGGCAAACTGGTGATTGCATTACAACATTATATTTCTCATATGACACCTCGTCATTTAGCGGGGATGATGTACAGATATTTGTAGAAAACGATAGCCAAACAATTCGTCCTTGGGACTTTGGTACTGATGCTATTGAGCGTATGCGTGTAGCTGCACCACAGGCCATGTTGGACGCTGACTTTGAATATGGACTGCAACCTACCAAGTGGCAGGCCATTGGAATGATGCGCAATTATCCATCATTATATGAATTGTCTGGAACTGAAACAACGGCATCAGACATAACGACAGATGCTTCGGCTAACACAGGAAACTTTGGAGCTAGTTTAATCACGGTAACAACCAACGGGTCACATGGATTCAGTGCAGGTACTCCTATTACTATCAAAGGATTGTCTCCATCTGTTAGCGGATTTTCAAGAGCTGAAGGAAGTTTTTTAGTTAACAGCGTTATTTCGTCGGTTGCATTTACCTATTACTCATCTGCTAAAGTTGGTACATCTCCTGGGCAAAGTCTATATACTTCGTATGCACAGATTCGCCAAGCAGGATTTTATACAGGTGCTGCAATTGGGTCTGCCACATATTCGTTGTTCAGCAACGGATCAACCCAAACTATAGTAAGCAAATTTGACACGTTAGCTGGATCTTTTCAAATAGCATTTAACGGCACATCACCTACCCCAGGCTCCCCAATTTCTGGATCTCCTTATATTCCTTCGGGAACATCTGTGAGTGGAGTAATTGGTTTATCAACAGTTAATACAAAAATAAAAACAACAACACAAGTAACAGATACAGTTATATACATCACTGATGTAACTGGTGTACAAGCAGGAATGGCCATCGACGACGGTTCAAACAATGCTATTT
>Ga0114974_10001032_pt1 | contig 22263 bp, 18 predicted proteins | sample S_130206_EF_Meta_FD_87318 | JGI IMG/M metagenome (GOLD analysis project Ga0114974, IMG submission 87318) | Freshwater microbial communities from Lake Simoncouche, Canada to study carbon cycling - S_130206_EF_MetaG | ecosystem: Environmental > Aquatic > Freshwater > Lake | place: Lake... | reverse complement strand
CGACTGTCGACGCTCGGTGTCGCTTCGACCGACCAGGCCCGCCGCGATGCGGCCCGGCTCGCGGGGCTTGCCAACGACCTCCGCGCCGAGGAGAGCACGGTGAAGGGGCTCGGCGACGAGCAGGCGCTGCGTGAGCTCGCCACCCTCGACGGCGCGATCGCCGAGCTCGACGCGCGCCTCGCGCGCCAAGGAGCCGAGGGATTCGCACGGGCGGAGGGGTTGGAGTCGGCGTTGGTCGCCCGGCGCGCGGCCGACGACGAGGTCCATCGGCTGGCCACGGCGCTGGGGGGGGCGACCACCGAGTTCGACGTGGCGAAGACGCTGGCCGATGGCGCCGTCGCGGAGCATGCCAGGATCGCCGAGTCGATTCGATCGGCGCAGGACAGCCTCGCCGGCTTACGGACGCGCCGGCAGGCGATCGTCGAGAAAGTGGGGGAGGAGCGGGCCGGCGAGCTTGCCTCGCGCGGCGCGGCCCTCAAGGAGGCAGACGATCGCCTCGCGGTCTCGCAACGGCAGCGGGCGGCGCTCGAGCCCGAGACCATCGAACGGGATCAGAAGCGGTATCAGAAGTCTCTCGACGAGCGGCAGGACGAGATGCGGCAGGCGGAGACGCGGAGGCAGCTGGCGTTGGCGATGTTCCACGCCTCGGGCACCTCCGACCCGTCCGAGGACCGGGCCCGGGCGATGGCCCGCGAGGCCCAGGCAGTGGCGACGCACGCGCGGCTCGAGCGCGACGGGCAGGCAGCAAGGCTCCTCCTCGATCTGTTCCGCGAAGGGAAGCAGGCCGTCGAGGATCGATTCATCGAGCCGCTCAAGGCGCGAGTCGGCGACTATCTCCAGAGTCTCTTCGGGCCAGGGGCGGCGGTGTCGATCGACTTCGAGGGGGGCGAGATCAGCGCGGTGTCGCTCGTCCGGCCGGCCGATGGCGCCGTGCCGTTCGGCTTCGACACGCTCTCGGGCGGAACGCGCGAGCAGGTTGGGGCGGCCTTACGATTGGCGATGGCCGAGATCCTCGCCGAGGACCACGACGGATGCCTCCCGGTGGTCTTCGACGATGCCTTCGTGAACGCCGATCCGGAGCGGCTCCGCGGGCTCCAGCGCGTGCTCGATCTCGGTGCCCAACGTGGCCTGCAGGTGGTTGTTCTCACCTGCGATGCGGCGACGTACGATACTCTCGGGGTGGGGATCACCAGGATCCAGCGGCCGGGTGGGGAATAAGGATGCCGTCGAGGGAATCTGTCGTGAGAACAAGCCGGCATGCCGATCGTCTCGGCCCGAGGAGGGCGTTCCTCCAATTCGGGCTTTCGGCCGTCGGTGGGCTGTCGCTCCCTGGCATGCTCCGGCTCCGCGCGGAGAGCCCGCGCGGCCGTGGTGGGTCACCGAAGGGCGTGATCATGGTCTGGCAGCCGGGGGGGTGTTCGCATGTCGACACCTACGACCCCAAGCCCGAGGCGACGGTCGACTACCGCGGCCCCTTCCAGACGATCGCCACAAAGGTGCCGGGCCTGCGCTTCACGGAGCTCCTTCCACGCCAGGCGGCGATCGCCGACCGGTTCACCGTACTCCGGTCGATGTCGCAGACGGCGGGCGGGCATCCGGCCGGATCGATGCAGATGCTCTCCGGCGACATGGACACCCAGGACAAGCCCAAGCCCAGGCTTCCTGATTGGATGTGCGTCTCCAATCGCCTCCTCTCCGAACGCGGACCGCGGGCGAACCCGCTGCCGCGGTATGTCGGCATCAATCCGCCGCTCGGCTACAACGGCCCCGCCTATCTCGGCGATGCCTGGCGGCCATTCGTCGTCGCCGGTGATCCGAGCGCGCCATCGTTCACCGTCCCGAATCTCGGCCTCGGGAGTGCCGCCGAGGAGGATCGCCTCCGCCGCCGCATAGGGATCCGCGGGCAATTCGACTCGCTCGAGCGCACGATCGGCAGGCGACTGGAGATGGAGGCGCTCGACGCCTTCGAGGCGCAGGCCCTCGAGCTCCTCACCAGCCGTGAGGCGAGGCATGCCTTCGATCTGACCCGCGAGGATGACGCCACCCGCGACCGCTACGGACGCAACGCCTGGGGCCAGCAGTTGCTCATGGCCAGGCGGCTGGTGGAGGCGGGGGTCGACATCGTCACCACCGAACTGAGCGGGCCGTTGTGCGGCAGGACCGGCGTCTGGGACGACCACGCCGTCGATCACCACGTCTTCGAGGCCCTCCGCTTCCGGGCCGCGGCGTATGACAATGCCGTCGCTGCCCTCATCGAGGATATCCACGACCGCGGTCTCGCCGATCGCGTGCTCGTCGTGGTGACCGGGGAGTTCGGGCGAACCCCGAAGATCAGCTACGGCCCGAGCACCGGCGCCGGAAATGCCAGTGGCCCGGCAGGAACGATCCAGCCCGGCCGCGACCATTGGCCACAAGCCTTCTCGAACATCTGGGCAGGCGGCGGGATCGAGCCGGGGCGGGTGATCGGCGCCACCGACAAGCGCGGGGAGCAGGTCGTGGAGCGGCGCTGCACCGCGCAGGATTTCCTGGCGACGATGTATCACCACCTCGGCATCGATGCGGCCCGGGTCACGATCCCCGATCTCTCCGGGCGGCCGACGGCGCTGGTCGACCATGGACGGCCGATCGCCGAGCTTGTCGGCTGATCCTGGCAGTCGTGACATCAGCCTGGTGGCAGGGGAGGAGATCTTCGTTTTCCGGCTCGCGGAGTCACCCGTGAGGCGGGCTTCGCGGAAGAAGTGAGGTTCGGGGGAGGGGAGTTCACCTCCCCGGCACCCGGGGCAACGCAAAGCGACTCGCCTGTCCACCCTCCGCCGCCGGTGTATAACTCTCCAAAGAACGTCGTTATCCCCCATTCGGAGCCCCTGCCATGCGTACTTGTGCCGCGTCTCTCCTCCTTGTCGCGGTCACCGTGGCTGCTGGTGTTCCTTCCGCCTCGGCCGGTGATTGCAACCGGGGCCGGGGCCGGGTCGTCCAAGGCCGTCGCACCCACGCCCCGGCTGCATCCCAGCCTTCTTGGAACAGCCGACAGGTCACGAGCAGTGGGCACGTCCAGTCGGGCACGGTCGTCCATTCTTCGTCCGTCCCCACCGTCACCGAGCATGTCGTCAGCAACGATTCGGTCATCGTGCAGAGTGTCCACCCTGAATCGGTCCGCGTTTCTTCCCCGGCGATCACTCAGGCGCCGGTCGTGAAGGCAGCCGTCCTCCCCGATATCGTCGACACGGCGGTCGCGGCCGGTTCGTTTAAGACACTTGCGGCGGCGCTCGGCGCGGCGGATCTCGTCGGCACGCTCAAGGGCGATGGCCCGTTCACCGTCTTTGCCCCCACCGACGATGCCTTCGCCAAGCTTCCCGCCGGCACCGTCGAGGAACTCCTCAAGCCCGAAAATAAGGACAAGCTCCGCGACATCCTTCTCCTCCATGTCGTTCCTGGCAAGGTAGCCGCGGCGGACGTCGTCAAGCTGAAGGAAGCCACCACCGCCGGCGGCGGCAAGGTGTCGATCTCCACGACCGACGGCGTGAAAGTGGGCACGGCCTCGGGATCGGCGACGGTGGTGAAAACCGACATCCCGGCCAAGAATGGACTGATCCACGTCATCGACTCGGTTCTCCTTCCCTGACCTTTGTCTGCGACACATGCTTTTCATCGACGCTCCCCGGCGCCGTCAGGGCTCCGGGGAGCGTTGTTGTTTATGGGGCTTCCGGCAGCCGTGGGCACTCCTCGAGCCGGGGGCCGGGATCCCCGGGGAGAGGGTGAGGCGCGTATAACCAGGGGCAGATTTTCTCGGACCGGAGATGGGGAGAAGCAGGATGGCGACGACAAGCGGCGCCGGGCAGATAGGGATCGCGCCGATCCGCGTAGCGCTTGTCTACGACTTCGACGGCACGCTCGCGCCGCGGAATCTCCCCGAACACAGCTTCCTGCCGAGCGTCGGCGTCACCGACGTCGAGAGCTTCTGGGAGGCCTGCCGCCGCGAGGCCGAGCGCCACGACAGCGATCAGGTGCTCACCTACATGCGGATGTTGCTCACCGCCGCCGAGCGGGCGGGGACAGCCGTCACGCGCGACCTCCTTCGCAGGCATGGCGCCCAAACGCCGCTGTTTGCCGGGGTGGAGGCCTGGTTTGACGACATCGGCGCCTACGGCCGCAGCGTGGGGGTCGAGATCGAGCACTTCGTCGTCTCGTCCGGTCTCCTCGAGATGATCGAGGGCCTCTCGATCCACCCCCGATTCAGGAAGGTGTTCGCGTCGTCGTATGCCTATGACGAGACGGGGCGGGCGGTCTGGCCGGCGTCGGCGATCAACTACACGACGAAGACGCAGTATCTCTTCCGGATCAACAAGGGGATCGACAACGTCTGGGACAACTCCACGATCAACCTCTGGATGCCGAAGCAGGAACGGCGCGTGCCGTTCGAGCGGATGGTGTTCCTCGGAGACGGCGATACGGACATCCCGTCGATGAAGCTCGTCCGCGAGAAGGGGGGGCAGGCCGTGGCGGTGTTCGATCCGGAGAAGTTTGAGCAGCGCCTCTCGCAGGGGCATCTCGAGCGGCTCATCGCCGAAGACCGCATCGACCACATGGCCTCCGCCGATTACCGGCCGGGCTCGCTCCTCACGATCATCGTCAAGGGGATCCTCGGCCGGATGGCGCGGCACGCGGCGGGGTGATGCACGCTTGAGGGGCTTGGCTCAGGATCCAACGGTTTCGAAGCCGTAGAACGGATGGCGGCGGAGCGCTGCGGCCGTCTCGGCGCTGAAGCGATTGATGTCGCCGAGATCGAGCAGGCCAGCCCGGTGCCGGGCGAGGATCTCGGCTGCGGCGACGTCGAGCGTGCGCACGTCGGGAAGGACGAGGCCCGCAAGCCCCTGTTGCCCGGCGAGGATCGCGGCCCGGGCAGGGGTAATCGTGGAGAGGCCACTGATACCCAGGGGGCCGCGGTGCTCGATGAGCGCCGCGATCACGCTGTCGCTGACGTCGTCCTTCACCGGGACGCGGAGCGATCCGGTGTGGCGACCGAGACACTGGGCGATCGGCTGATCAATCTCCTGGAGGGAGTGGAGGAGCAGGCCGCCGACATGGTTTGAAAGGCTCCTCGCCTGGCCGACCGAGAGTCGCCGCAGGCTCTTCAGGCAGAGGCTTCCGCGCCCGCTGCCCAGGGCCGCCGCGGCACCGTCGCAGAGTGCCTTGATGCCATGGAGATGGAGTTCGCCGCGGTGCCGCGCCAGCGCCGCGGCGAGATCAGGCTCGAAGATGTCGAGACGGCCGAGATCGAGGTTGAGGATGCCACGGTGCCTGGCGAGCGCCACGGCGACGGATGGTTCGAGCGTGCGGAGGCCGTTGAGATAGAGATCGTAGGCATGTTTCGAGAGGCCGATCGCTGCGGGAAGATCGAGCGAGCGGAGCTTGTTGAAGGAGAGCTCGCCACCGTGGCCGGCGAGGGCAACCGCCGCTGCCGGTGACAGCGAGCGGAGGTTGTTGAACGACAGGCCGCCGCCGCGGTGGGCGCCGAGGGCTGCCGCAGCCGAGTCGGTGATCGAAGGGAGCCGGTCGAGATAGACATGGCCCCGGTGCCGGGCGAGTTCCCTGGCGACCGAGACGGGAAGCAGCTCGAGACCATCGAGGTACAGATGGACCGCGTAGTGGCCGACGGTGTCGGCGTCGTCCTGGCGGAGCGGATCGGCGGAGGGCTCGAGGCAGAGGTGGCCGCAGCAGGTTTTTGATACCGGGTCGAGGGGGTCGTACTCCGCCTGCCCGTCGACAAGGCGCACCGGCCGCGCGGCAGCACGCACCAGCGCGCGTGCCGAGGCGGCATCGAGAAACCGAATCGCCCCCGTGCGCTCCCTCGTGAGCACCGATCCGCCGGCGGAGTGATCGCCTGTGAGGCCGTCGCTTTTCTGATCTGGCACGAGAGGATCTCCTCGGTCCGCCGGGGCGAACGGGTGAGTGTCGATCTGCCGCGGGCACGCCATGCTCGCGGCGAACGCCTCTTCTTACGACAGCTGCGTGCCTCGTGTGCGTGTCAATCGTGTCATACCGCCCGTTTCAAATGATCACGGTTCGACGGGATCACGGTTCGACAGGATCACCGTCGACAGGATCACCGTCGGCAGGACGACCCCCTTCCGCTCACTGCTTCCTCCGGTGGGAACGGACGATCTCGTCGACGGTCTCGCGCCGGATGGAGCGGCGGTCGACCTCGCCGCGGGTCATCTTGTAGGTCGAGAGGAGCATCTCCTTGGCATCGCGGGCGGAGAAGGTCGTCAGCACGGAGGGGAGAAGCTCGATGATTCCCCTCACGAACCGCTCCGTGCCGGGAATCCCCTGGCAATACGTGGAGAAATACTTGAGCTCCCGCTCCACGAACGTTGCTGCCGCCTCCCGCTCTCCGTCCTGGTTGAGGACGACGGCCCGGTGGTAGATGTGGGCCTGCCACTGCTCGGCCACCGTCTTGGCGGCGCCTGCGTCGCGGGGCTGGGCAAGGCAGGCCTGGCCGAAGCCGTAGTGAACTTCGAGCGAACCGACCTCGCAGGTCTGAACCGCGGAGCTGTCGGGGGTGCGCCAGCTGGCTGCCACGGCGATCGGCAGCCGACTGTCGGCCGCTCCTGGGGGGCATGTGAGCTTGACGACGATGTTCCTGGTGGTGCCGGAGGTCATGGCGCCGAGGAGGGCACTGAAGCGGTTGCCCGCCGTGGTCGTGGGGGTGGTGCCATAGATCTCGGCCGTCATGCCGTCGGGGAGCGTCAATCGCAGTTCGACGTTTTCGACGGTGGTCGTGAGCGTCTCCGCGAGTTCGGCGAGGACGATCTCCACGATCTCCTCGGGCCGCTCGGCATCGTGCATCCGGCCGCCCCCCTGCTCGGCGATCGCCTGGAGCTGGATCGGGGAATAGCCGATGCCGATGCCGATGGTCGACGTGAGCACGCCGTGGTCCTGAAGGGCGCGGGCATGCTTGGCGAGGACGCCCGGATCGCACTCCCCCTGATTGGCGTGTCCGTCGGAAAGGAGGATCACCCGATTGCGTTCGGGAGCATCGGCGGCCGCCTGCCGCCTCGCCACCCCCTCGCAGCCGAGAAGCCAGCCGCCGCCGAGATCGGTCGAGCCGCGGGTGTCGAGCGGGCGGATCGCCTCGGCGGCCGTCTGCCTCCCGTCCGCGGTCATCCGCACTCCATTGGCGTGGAAGATGCAGTCTGAGGCAAACGACACGAGGGAGAGGTGATCGGTGTCGCGGAGGGCCTCGATGACGCCGAGGGCCGCCGACTTCGCGGCGTCGAGCGGCGCCCCGGCCATCGACCCGGAGGCGTCGATCACGAGCCCGAGGTTGAGCGGCTGCCGGGGCTTCGTGGCCGCGGAATCATCCACCGGTGCCCGCACTGTGACGACCAGATGGCGGACGGATCCCCCTTCGACATTGACGAGGCTCCGGTCGAGGCGGGCGGTGAGCAGAGGTCCTGTCTGGCCGGTGATGGGCTGGCTGGCATGGGTCATTTCACGGCTCCTTTGGTGAGTAGGATTCGCAGTGCGTCGCCGATTCTGTGCAGCTGGGCAAGTTGTTCGGGGCCAAACTCGCCGCGAACGGAGAGTTCGATATCGGGGGTGAGCGGAAGCCTGTGCCAAGGCTCCCCGCGGACAGACCGAGTCGCGGCGCTCAAGCCGACGAGCCCACCGAGGGCTTTGGCAGCCTGCTCGAGCACCGGCAAGGTGGTGTCGGTGGTGTCGGGGCTGGTCGGCATCCGGTGCGACCGCAGCGTCTGTCTCGCCCCGCCACCCTGGGGCGATGGGGGTGTCGTTCCCAGCTTTAGCCGGGAGATGTAGGCGAGAGCGTCCCCCTTCGACTGGACAGCTGGTCGATCGGTATCGATGACCGCAGCGATCCGCTCCTTTCCCTCGGCGACGTTTCGCATCTGGCTCGGGGTGAGCCGCTGGAGGAGGAGCCGGGCCTGATCGAGGGAGATGTCGCGATCGGCATCGCGCAGCAACTGCAATACCTTCAGCCGATCGAGTGATTCCCGCGGATAGCGAGCACCTCGGCCGAGGGAATCGGGCCCCGGGATGATCCCCTTCTCCACGTAGCTGCGGATCGTGCGTGGCTCGACGCCCGTTGCGTCGGCGAGGTCTTGGAGGGTGAGAAGGTCGCTTTCCATGCCGGCATCATAGGCCGACAAGTCGCCATGTCAAGTTGTTGTGATCGTGTGGGGGTGGGCCCGCTCCTGCGGGGAGTGCAGGAGATGTTGTCATGACAGCCTTCGCGGCTTCTAGGGCGCCGCGCCCTGGAGCTGAGGTGAGTCCTCCCAAGGCCTCCTTGGGACCCCCGGCTGACGCCTACTTGAGAACCTCGGCTGAAGCCTCCTTGGCTACCGGCAGGTGATAGCCCTCGCGGTTGACCCGGATGGAATACAGGCTCGCCCCGGCCGTGATGTAGAGGAGCGAGGCATCTCTGCCGCGACCGAATCCGACGTTCGTCGGTACCTCGGTGGGGATGAAGGCGAGCTCCTCCCCCTCGGGCGAATAGACGCAAATCCCGGGCCGGTTCTCTGCACGGACGGCGACATACAGATTTCCCTCCGTATCGACCACCAGACCGTCGGGGCCGTCGAACGGTGCGTAGTCGACAAGCGTCTTGCGGAACGTGGCCGAGCCGTCGTCGTGGAGATCGTAGGCCAGGAGGGCCATCAGCCCCTTCCGCAGTGGAATCATCCCCTGCCCGTCGGGATTGGCAAACTCGCCGATCGCCGTCCCGCCGTTGTCGTTGCTGACGACGTACAGCGTCTTCTGATCGGGGGAGACGCAGACGCCGTTCGGCTTGCCGGCATCGGTGATGATCCGGTGAAGCGAGCCGTCGGTGTCGATCCGGTAGACCGCCTCGAGCGGCTGATCAATCGGCTCATGCCCCGCATACCGGGGATCGCTGAAATAGATCCGCCCCTTCTCGTCGATCGTGATGTCGTTGGGGGAATTGAGCGGCTGCCCGTCGTGAAGCGCGGCGATGATCCGCGCTTTGCCGGTGGCCATGTCGGTGCGCGTCACCCGTCGCCCGCCGAAGTCGGCCCCCTCGGCGACGATCATGTTGCCCGCCGCGTCGAACTTGATGCCGTTGGACACCCCGCTCGGTGAGCGGAAGATCTCCGCCTTGCTCGTCGCCGGGTCGTAATGCCAGATGAAGCCGGCCTCGATCGTCCCTTGCTCATCTTGCGAGCGGTGGGAGAAGGTGATCTCGCTGAAATAGACCTGTCCGTCCGGCGCCACCGCCACCCCTTCGGTGAGCACCTTCGACTCGAAGAGCTTTTTCGGCACCGCCCCCGGCGGCACGATCGGCGGGGCTACGTCTTCGGCCCCCGCAGCGAGCAGCGTGACACAGGCAACAACCAGGACCGCCCCCGGGACGCTCCACGCAGGTAGCAACTTTTTCATGAGACATCTCTCCTCGTGGGATGGGACCAGGGATCGTGACACGCAGGAACTCACGACACGCGAGCCGACAGTCGCCGCCACTTCTCGACGAAGCCGGGGCGACTGAACACCTCCGGGTTGACCACCCCGCGGGGCATCGTGCCCGCCGCGAGGTCGACGATCGACTGGCAGGCGGTGCGGCCGATGTCACGAAACATCTCGTCGGTCCAGGCGATACAGTGCGGCGCGAGGAGGACGTTGTCGAAACTGGCAAACACCGGCGGGGCGTTGAGCGGCTCCTCGGCGAAACAGTCGAGGGCGGCGCCGGCGATCTGCCGCGTGGTCAGCGCCTCGGCGAGCGCGGCTTCGTCGACGATGCCACCGCGGGCGGTGTTGATGAGATACGAGCCCGGCTTCATGAGGGTGAGCTCGCGGCGGCCGATGAGGTTGCGCGTCTGTTCGGTGAGGGGGCAATGGATCGAGACGAAATCGGCCCCGGCGAGGAGTTCGTCGAGCCCCACGCTCCGTGCCCCATGCTCTGCCACCATCGCCGCTGAGGCAAAGGGGTCGTAGACAAGCGGCGGATTCATCCCGAACCCGGTGAGGAGCTTTACGAGCGCCCGCCCGATGCCGCCGAAGCCGATCACGCCGAGCGTCCGCTCGCGGAGCTCGCAGCCCATGAACTGGCTACGGTCGTTCCACCGGGCCTGGCGGACGAGGTTGTCCTTCACGCGGAGGTGGTGCGTGAGCGCGAGCATCCAGCCCACCGTCGCCTCCGCGACGGGGCGGTCGACGGCGCCAGTGGCGATGCAGAGCACCACGTCGGCGGCGGTACAGGCGGGGACATCGACGCTGTCGTAGCCGACCCCGAACCGGGAAACGACGAGAAGCTCAGTGCTCGCGGCCAGGCTCCGCGCCGTGACGCGTGGCGTGAGGACGACAACACCGTTGACGCCGGCGAGTTGCTCCGGGGCGATCTCCGCGCGATGGTCGGCGAAGCGACCGACCGCGAACCGGCGGGAGTCCGAGAGGCGGTCGAGGCCAATGTCTTGGTATTTCGGCTGGCCGTCGGCCTCGTAGAAGTCGGCGGTCAGCGAGACGGTCAATGGAGGAGGGGAAGTCATCGCCACGGGTTTCCTTCCGGGGTTGCACAGGCTTCGGCGACGATGATCCGCTCCGGCACCGGGCCGGCATACACCCAGAGCATCTCCATGGGGAGATCCGATTCATTGACGAAATAATGGACCCGGCCGCGGGGCTCGAGCGCCGTAGCGCGGTCGCTCATCGAAAAACGCCTCCCCTCCACGACGCAGGTGGCTGTGCCGGAGATGATGCAGATCGATTCATCGAAATCGTGGACATGGGCCGGCAGCCGTCCGCCGGGCTGGAAGAGACCATAGCCGCCACTCATTTCGACCCCCGGCATGAGGTCACGGTTGAAGCAGTCGATGAAGACGGTGTTGGGGCCCGCCGACCCGCGCCGCGCCGTGGCGAAGCGGTTGACACGTTCGGCCCGCTCCTGGCCGCACGAGTCGTCCGGCATGGCCGACTTCGTGAATCGCTCGGATACAAGTGCTCGCGACGGGGTGTCGCTGGCCATCGCCACATGGACGGTCGCCGGTTGCGTCGGGGAGGGATTGGCCACCTGGTGTGCTCGGCCGGGGGGAATGACGATGTTGTCGAGCCGGGCAAGCCGGTAGCTCCGTCCCTCGACTTCCGCTTCGATCGCCCCATCGAGGAGCGTCACCGACTCGGAGAAGGGATGGGTGTGGTAAGGGAGGACGGCTCCGGGGGCGAGCGTCACGATGCCGGTGGTGAGATGACGGGCGCCGTTCTGCGCGCCGACGAGGCCCTCGAAGCGGACGCCGGGGGCGATCTCGAACGTTTGTCCCTGACCCACCGGGCAGATCTGCTCCGGGCGGTCGGGACGCATCGTCTCCGGCGGCCTGGGGAGCGGGCGGCCGACGGTGCCGGGCTGCGGTGATTCCGGTGTGAGCGAAGCGCGGATCGGCATGTCGCGGCCGACGGCTGCGAGCGTGCCTTTGAGCGAGCGCACGAAGAGGCCAGAATCGGTGCCGACGCCGATGGCTCGGAAGCCCTGCGCGAGGCGTTCGCGGAGGTTGTCGTCGCCGGTGGCGATCACGCCACAGTGTCGGCCCGATTGTCGGATGCGATCTTTCATCGCGAGGATCTGCGCGGCAACGCCGGGGCCCTCCCATTCCCCGCGGTAGCCGGCAGTGGAGGAGAAGTCCGCGGGGCCAAACCAAAACAGCTCCACGCCGTCGACCTGGCACATCGCCGGCACGGCGTTCACCGCCGCGACCGATTCGAGGATCGGCACGACGAGGACATGCTCGTTGGCCTCGGCGGTGTGCTCGCGTATGCACTGCCCCCAGCCGGTGGCACGTTCGGCGCCGATGCCCCGCTCCCCTTGGGGCGGGTAGCGGGCAAAAGCCACCGCGCGGGCCAGCTGCTCGGCCGTCTCGATCCAGGGGATCACGATGCCGTCGGCGCCGAGGTCGAGGGCCCGCTTGATGAGGCCCCGATCGAGCTCCGCCACCCGCACCAGCGCCACCGTATCACTGCGGACGGTGGCCCGAAGGTGATCGGCGATCTCCTTCCAGTCGAGCTGGCCGTGCTCGGCATCGATCACTACCCAATCGAGCCCGAGCGTCACCGCCATTTCGGTGATCGCTGTCGATTCGAGCGTGACCCACAGCCCGAGGACCGGCTCGTCGCCGGAGAGCTTGGCACGGAGGTTTTTGAGCGCGGAGGTTTTCATGGGGTGTGGTGCGTTGGATTCTCAAACCAATAGAGCCCCGACTTTCCCGGGGCGACGATGTCGAGATCGCCGTCGCCGTCGAGATCGTGGATCGCCATCTGCAGGCCGGTGCCGGCCGAGCCCGGGCGGAAGTCCTTCATGGCGTCGCGCTGCTCCGGATCGAGCGGCGCCAGCGGGGCCGGATCGCCCGAGTAGACGACCTGCTTAATCCACTTCGAGGCCGAGCGGTCATGCTTGTAGAGGAACAGGCACGGCTCGGCGGTGGCGCCAGGTTCGCTCGCGTGAGCGTAGATCCGCTTCCCTGTGACGAAGTCCATTTCCCCATCACCATCGAAATCGGCGAGGTGGAGCGTGTGGACCTGCGAGAAGGTCGTGTCGATCGCCTCCTTCGTCCAGACGCGTTTCCCCTCCGCGTCGGTCGACTGCTTCAGCCAGTGAAGGCCGAAGTCGTGCCCCATCCCCCAGACGACGTCGGTGTCGCCATCACCGTCGAAGTCGTGGCCGAGGATCCCGATGCTCGCCGTGCCGAGTTGGAACTCTGGATGGAAAGCCCATGAGCCTGTCCGATCGACTGGCTGCTCGTACCATCCCTGCGGCGTGATCAAGTCGAGGCGGCCGTCCAGGTTCACGTCGCCATGACCGACGCCATGGCCGGCCCCTTCGGCGGCCAGTCGTCGCGTTGTCCACTCGACCGTCGGCGATCGGGAGACGAGCTCGTAGAGGAGGACCTGCCCGCCGACATTGGGGATCAGGACAGGCGTCTGATCGCCGTAGAGGTCGACAAGATACGCCGTCTCCATGGAGCCGGGAGTATCGATCGTCTGTTCAGGCCACGGCTGCGTCGGATCGGCGGGCTGCTCGACCCAGCTGATCCGGCGGCTGAAGTAGGCGCAGGTGACGATGTCGATCTTCCCGTCGCCGTTGACGTCGAGGGGAGCGTCGGCGAAGTCTTCGTGGTAGTGCGGGTTGGTGCCCGGCGGCACGTCGCGTACCTTGTGCTGCGTCCAGTCGGGCGCGGCGTACCACGAATCGCCACAGAAGATGTCGGGCTTGCCGTCGCGATTGATGTCGGCGACACCGACGGCCTCGAACGGCGAGCGATGGTTGACGACATGCTTCTTCCAGGCCGATGGTTCCTCCGCCCGGATCGGCATTCCCGAGATCAGCAGGAACGGCAGGAAGGCGAGGGCACGTCGACTTGTTGGTCGGGAAAGCAAGGCAGGGGGCTCCGAGGGATCTGGAAAGCGGAGGCGTAGGAATCGGTGTCAGGATACACGCCGGGCGCGGCCACGAGCCGTCATGCCCGGACGACCAGCTCCATGGACTCCGGCAGTCGTTCGGCAACAGGGCCAATCACGTCCCCCTTGAAGAAGCTGAGGATTCCGCGTCGCTTGCGGATCTGCATGTAGATCTTTGAGGCGTCGGCCTCGGTGGCTGTCTGCAGGATCTGATCGGCGACCGCGCCGCCGATCAGATAGACCAGTCGCACCGGAACGCCGAGCCTGCGGGCGGGGGCCAGAGCCTCGGCGAAGACGCTGCGGGCGATCTGATCGTCGGCGAGATCCTCCGCCTTGCCCGCTCCGGTGACCGGGATCGCCACCTCCCTGACGTACACCACCACCACGCCAGCCTGACGGTGGCGGGCGTCCTGGATGACCCCGTCGATGAGGCTCGAAGGCCGGGACGCCGCCAAAACGTAGGTCGTGACGGGGGAATAGTCTCCGTCGAGGTTCTCCAGAGGGGTGTGGAGGGCTGTCGTCGGGGCCCCGGTGGAGACCCGTTTGCTGACCCAGACCAAGAGCCCGGCCGCGGCGACCGACGAGAGCAATGAGACGGTGTTGGCGGCAGGAACGAACGCCGTCAACGCCGCCTGGCCGGCGATGCACGCCACCGCCAGAAGCCGCGCCGCGCGTGAGACGGCCGGCGCGAGCCCGGAGCGGCCGGCGAGCGTGAACATTCGCCCTCCCAGCCCCACCACGAGGACGGCCATCGAAAAAGCCCGCGCGCTCGGCTTGTTGAAGAGCAACGTCACCAGGATGCAGGCCATCACGCTCCCCACCCCAAGGAGAATCCGGCGTTCCCAGGGGCGCAAATCGAACTGCGACGTTGATCCGGTGGTCAGCAAATTGATGGTGATCGCGGCGACGACACCGACGGCATACAGCCCGGCAAGCTGCGTGATGTCCGGAAAGATCAGCAGCAACGCGGCCGGCACGAGCATGGCGACCAGGAGGCCGTAGTGCGGCACGCCGTGCCGGTTGAGGCGACCGAGGAGCGAGGGGAGTTCGCCATCGCGTGCCATCATGTACTGGATTGCCATGAGGTCGGCGATGGCTGTGTTGACGGCCGAAAGGAGAAGGGCCCCAAACACGAACGAGGCCGCATGGCTGAAGGCCGGGCCGACGTAGGCTGTGGCCAGCAAGCTCATCATGTTGTCGGTTCCCAGGGCGTGCCCTTCCGGATCGATTAATTTGGCATCGGGAAGGGCATTCATCGCGGCGCCCAGGATCAGGTTCAACACCACGACCTCGGCGAGGACCGGGAGGATCGACTTCCGGGATGTCGTCCGCACCGGTGGCACCATGATGCCGGTCATGTTGGCGATCGCTTCGATACCGGACAGCGCCAGGACAATCTCGGTGAAACCGACCCAGGCACCCCCCCAGGCGGCGATGCTATAGCGTTCGCGGACGGGAAGCTCGATGCGCGTGTGATGGAGGCTAGGAAGGGCGCAGACCGCGATGATCGCGGTGAGGACGACCGTCACCAATGCCACGATCAGGGCGATGCGACCCATGCCTCTGGGGCCAAACCAGTTGGCCGCTCCGATCACGGCGATGGCGCCAATCGTGCAGAGGAGCTCGAGGGAAATCCCCATGATCTCACCCCCCACGCCCAGATAGCGGAAGGCGTCGAGGCAGGAGAGCGCGGCGGTCACCGTGTAATCGGCACAGAGCATCAATCCACCGACGACTGCCAGGGCGCGACTCGTGCCCCGTGCCGATGAGTACACGCCGCCCCCATCGGGGTATTTGCGGCAGATGATCAGGTAGCAGATCCCGACCAGGACCAGGAGGACGTTCACGAAGGCGATGTGAAACAGCGACGCGTGGCGCGTGAAAAAAAACGCCAAGCCGAGCACGTAGAGCCGACTCGTGCCGAGGTCGCCAAACAGCATCGGCCCGGCGTGGTACCAGTGGAGTTCGCGGGGCCGATTGTCGCCGACGGCTGTCATGGGGGCATGCTCTGGTCTGGATGCGGGCGCGGTGTTGTTTGCGGGGTCCGACCCATGCCCATCGTGGAATGGAGGAGATTGTTCTCCTTGCCGGGGTGCGTTCAAGCGGCGGTCTGGTGACAAGGGCCCATCATCGTACTCGGTCGATCTCCGGGGGCCGCCCCGAATGCCTGCCAGAGCGCCGTCGCCACGCGTTGAGGGGCGGCTTGAAGCGGGGCTGGAGCCGCGTCGATCGGCAATGGCCTCTCTCGATCGTGGTGCTCTTCGTGGTGATCCTGATGTCGGTAGACTGCGGTCATGAACCCATGGCTGACAGTTGGCATCGTGGCAGTGATTTGCGGGCTTCTTGCCATGCTCGCGCGTATGTCCGGCGGAGACGAGTCGTTGTCGCCTGCCTTCCCGACCGACGAGGCCTTCGGTGAGCCTTCGGCGCCGGGAGGGCGGGTGACGACTCCGTCACGGGGATCGCAACACATCGACGAATCGCCGCTCCCGACCGGAGCGCCCCGCTGGTGGCTCGACCCCCGCGGCCGCCCGCTGGCCCTCCTTGGTGCGCTCCTCATCGCCTCGGGGCTCGCGCACGTGGTGGTGTGGGGAATCGATGGCGGGGCCTGGGAGGGGCCTGTGACCTGGCGAAAGCCGATCCTGTTTGGCATCTCCGCTGGCCTGACGAGCCTGTCGCTCGGGTGGGTGTGGTCGAAGCTTCCGCGGCGGCGATGGGATGGCACGCTGGCGGCGGTCACGGCCTGGAGCCTGCTGGTCGAGGTGGCGCTCATCGACCTGCAGTGTTGGCGGGGCGTGGCGAGCCACTTCAACCGGGCCACGCCTTTCGATTCCTTTCTGTACGACGCGATGGGGGTGCTCATCCTCTTCGTCACGCTCGTGGTGGTTGATCTCACGGTCCGGCTGTTTCGCACGCCGGCCGTTCTCGCCCCCGACATGCTCGCCGCCGCGCGCGCTGGCCTCGTATTGCTTGTCGTCTCGTGTGGCCTCGGCATCTGGGGGAGCATTCATGGCGATCTCCAGGTGGCCCGTGGGCTTTCGCCGGAGGTGGTTGGCGCGGCAGGCGTGCCGAAGTTTCCCCACGGCGCCGTGATCCATGCGCTCCAGTGGCTTCCGATGCTTGCCTGGGGAGCGCGGCGCGTGGGGCTTTCGCCGCGGTGGCGGCAGCGGCTCGTTTCAGCTGCGATCGCGGGGAGTGTTCTCATCCTGGCGTACGCGTCCGTGCAGACGCTCGCTGGCCGGGGGCGATTCGATGCGCCGCCGCCGATCGCGGCGCTGCTTGTGGCCGGGGGCCTGCTCCTGCTCGTGCCGTGGTGTGTCGTCGCCGCGGCCTGGTGTGGGGGGCTTGCGCGCCTGCGCGTCACGGGCGGTCTTGGATAACGGTGGCGATGGTGGCGACGTGCCAGTCCACGAGGCCAGGGGATGGCGTTGCTGCGAAGGCGTTATGCTGGACACGTTGCTCGGGTGAAGGCGACGTCCATGGAGGGGCAAGCGGTGGAATCATCATCGACCTGGTTCATGTGGGCGCTCCTCTCGGCCGCGTTTGCCGCGCTCACAGCCGTCTTTGCCAAGATCGGCTTGGAGGGAATCGATTCCGATCTCGCCACCCTCGTGCGGACGGGCGTGATCATCGTGCTTTTGTCGATGTTCGTGGTGGCGACCGGCAAGTGGCAAAACCCGCTCACCCTCTCCCCTCGCACGCTCCTCTTTCTGACGCTCTCCGGAGCCGCCACCGGTGTGTCTTGGGTCTGCTATTTCCGGGCGCTCAAGCTCGGCGAGGCGTCGAAGGTGGCACCGGTCGACAAGCTCAGCGTCCTCCTCGTGGCGGTGTTCGCCGTGCTCTTTCTCCACGAGCGGCCCAGCGTCCGCGAATGGACGGGGATCCTCATGGTGGGGGCAGGGGTGTTGGTGCTCGCCCTGAAACGCTGACGAAACGCTGACGGGGCCCGAGCCATGCCGACGAATGTCGAAATCAAGGCGCGGGTCCGAGATCCGGCCGCGCTTGCTGCGCTCGCACGCTGCCTGAGCGACAGCCCGCCGGTGACGCTCCACCAGCGCGACACGTTTTTTGGATGCTCCCATGGCCGGCTCAAGCTCCGAGAGCTCGGTTCGGGGGAGAGCGAATTGATCTGGTATGACCGTCCTGACACCGCAGGGAGTAAGCGGTCAGACTATCGGCTGGCTGCGATCACCGATCCAGCGGCGCTTCGCGATGTCCTCGAGCGGGCCCATGGCGTGACGCAGATCGTGGAGAAGATGCGGACGGTCTGCCTCGTGGGGCAGACGAGAATCCATCTCGACGAGGTGGTAGGACTGGGGAGCTTCGTCGAATTGGAGGTGGTGCTCCACGACGGCCAGCCGGAGTCGGAGGGGCACCGGATCGCCGCCGAGTTGATGGCGCGGCTCGGCATCGCCGCCACTGACCTTTTGACGAGTGCCTACGCGGAGATGCTGCCACGCGAAGCGTGACGGCTCGTCCTCTCTCAATCCGCTCCGCGCTGTCGACGGCGGCTGTGCGGCAATCCGGTGCTCGCGGGGCGAACGAAGGTCCTCCGTTCTGACAGCGGCTTTCCACGCTTTCAGTCAGGAGCGATCACTGCGGCAGCGTCTCCTTTCACGTCCCCCCATGGGAGTGAGTGGCGGGGCGTTTCGAAACTCTCGCCACCATCGGGCGGTTAAAGAAGCAGGGCTTTGACGCTGCCGAGCGTCGCGAGCGACATCGGCATTCCTCGGGCCCGGCCACACCACGATGCACACCACGACTCGAGTTCCCGCCCCATGATCGCGACGTTTTCCCGCAGTGCAGCGCCGGCTGCGCTGGCCCTCTCCTTGGCGGCGGTCTGTTGGGCCACGTTCGCTGTCGTCGCCCGCCGCGGCGGCCGGCGGTGGCGCTTCGTCCTGCTCGCTGCGTCGCTCGGCGCCGCGGGGGCGTCGGCCTTGGTTTTCCGTGGCGCGGAGCCTGCCGGAGTCGCTACCGCCGCGCGGCTCGCGCGGCTCGTGCCGGTGCCGGGGACTTGGGCCTTGACCGACAGCGGGTCGATCGTGCCGGTCGGGGTGCCGCTCGATCCGCAACCCAATCAAGAGATTCCAGAGCGGTTCGAGTCGCGGGTGATTGCCGTTGGCAACGCTGAGTCGACGGCCAACTGCCACGGCTGGGTGTTTGTCGAGGGGCGGTATTGGATTCCGACCGAGAGTGTCGACACGATCCTCAAAGAAAACGGCTACATCCTGGTCGGCCATCCGGAGGCGGGGGATCTCATCGTCTATCGCGACCATGATGGGAGGCCCCTCCATACCGGCATCATCAAGGCCGTGGGGGACGACGGCTTCGTGCTTGTGGAGAGTAAATGGGGGCAGTGCGGCGTCTTCTGGCACACCCCCATCGATCAGGCCTTCGGCGACGAGATCGAGTATTGGCACGCCGCGCGGGATGGTCACTCGCTTCGCCTTTCGCGACGCCCCGGGCCCAGCGGCCCTCCCCGGCCGTCAGGAAAAGCCGCCGGGTGATCTCGCCTCGTGCGCTCTCCCCTCTTTTCGGCGGTGGCCAGTTGATGTCTGCCGGTATGCTCTGTGAGCAAGAAGGTGTTTGCAGTCGCTGCCGGCAAGAGGAGAAAGCAATGCAGGAACTCATGATCGCCGTCCTGATCGCGATGGGAGGCCTCGTGGCGAGTCAGGATCCAAAACTGCTTCGGCCTTTGCTCGACTTCACCACTCCTGAGTCGGCGCGGCTGTGGCAGGCGGTGAATGACGGCGTGATGGGAGGAGTCTCGCAAGGCCGATTCCGGATCACCGACACCCGGACGATGGAGTTCTCCGGGAATCTGTCGTTGGAAAACAACGGCGGCTTCACCTCGGTGCGGACGAAGCCAACGACGCTCGACATCAAGACTGGCGACACGCTGGTTCTCCGTGTCAAGGGTGACGGTCGGGAATACATGGTGAACATCTACACTAAGTCTCGCCGCATGGCTTTTTCGTACCGGGCTGCCCTCCCCACCGAGAAAGATCAGTGGCAGGAGATTCACGTTCCGTTGAGCCAGTTCGAGCCGACGTCCTTTGGTCGGGTCGTCGCCGGCATGGGGCCCATCGATCCAGGCCAGATCAATGGGCTCGGCGTCATGCTCAGCGACAAAAATCCCGGGGCATTTCGCCTGGAGATCGAATGGGTGAAGGTCATCCGCGGGGCTGACTGATCCGGGCTGGCCCCCTGAAAGCGACGTCAAATCCGACGTCGCCCATGCACTCACACGGCGGCACACCGCGGCACGAGCAACAAAAAACGGCTACACCTTCCGCAATCGCGGATGATGCAGCCGTTTCAGTACCCTCGACAGGGATCGAACCTGTAACCTTCAACTTCGGAGGCTGACGCTCTATCCAATTGAGCTACGAGGGCGTGATTGGGAGTTTACCAGCCCCGGCCACCCGGCGGTAGCGGCTCCGCCCCGGCTGTTTTCAGCCTGGGAACCTGCCGCATGCCACCGCCGGGCGCACCCCAGGGGGGCTACAGCTCGCTCGTCGAGCCCGTCGCCTCAGCCCCGGGAAGGTGTCGTCTGCATTCCCCAATCACCGCCCGAATCGCGGGCGAAACGCTCAGGCGAGATTCGCCACTGCTTGCCCGCCGGCGGCCGCAACAGCTCACGCCGACTTCCGCAGCGGCTCCGCATCCCGCGGCCGGCGACGGGGGCCAGAGAGAACCTCCTGCCCTTCGTCGATCCGAATCGTCGTCCCCTCGCTGTCCGCAGACGCCGCGTCTGCGGCTATATCCGTCGCCGCTTCGGTCGTTGTATCGATCCCCATGTCGGTCGCTAGGTCGGTCGCCAGATATCCCGCCAACTGCCGGCGTCGACGGGCGTGGCTCACGAGTTGCCACGCCCCGACGAAGCGGCCCAGAAGCATTGGTACCGTTCCGAGCGGAGCCGACACGACCGTGTGACGGATCACCTCGATGACGTGCAACAGGAACGATGGCAAGAACGACCGACCCGCAAGCGATCGCCAGAACAGCCGCTCCCCGTGGAGACCCGAGCGAAACCCGCGCTCCCACGCAGGCTCCCCCCCAGCCACCACCCGCGAACCCTCTTCCACGACCGTCGACACGCCCCGGGTGGAAAGCTCCACCGCCATGTCGACGTCGGCCAACCGGTCGCCACAGGCCGCACTGAAACCAGCCCCTACATCGCGGACAAGGTCTGCCCGCCAAAACCCGGCCTCGAGCCGCGGACCAACCACGGGCCACTGCGGACGCCGCGCTCCCACGCGGCGTTCCGCCCCCGAGCCGACGGCGGCAGTCGTCCCCATCCCCGGACGAGTCAGCGCCACACGTCGACCACCACGCTTGTACTTCACCCCCGCCGACACCACCCGATGCTCAGTTGCCCCATCGATGCCGAGCGGAATCACCGCGCCGGTCGTCGCGTCTTCAAATCGGGCCAGCGCCGCGTCGGCCCAGCCGGGCGTCGCCTTCCAGCCCGCCGCGAGGAGATGAACCACGTCGCCGGTCGTGGCTTGCACGCCGGCCGTCACGCACCCCACCAGCCCTGAACCCTCCGGGGCGCGGACAAACCGCACCTCCTCGGCGAGATTCCAGGGATCGTCGTACTCGCAGCCGAGTGCCACGACCACCTCGCAGCCCTCCGGACGATTCTCGAGGACGCTCAGGAGCGTCTCCTCGAGCGCCCCGGAGTCGCCCGGCGTCGGGATCACGATCGACAACGTCAGTCCGCGCAGCATCACGTGTGACATCTGAAATCATCCCGTCCTGGTGACAGTGCAGACCAGGATCCAGAGGCGCGCACCGCGATCGTAGACTGTCGCCACGACCGTTCCCCCCGGGGCGCGGAATCGACGGAGAAGAATCAGGCAGCCGCCCGCTGGGGCTGCAACTCCGTGAAGAGATTGACGGTGTGGAGCATCTCGCCGTCCGCGTCATAGAACTGGAGCACGCCGACATCGATCAGCCACATTGCGAACATCTCGGCCACGCGGTAGCAGCGGGCCACGCAACGACCACGGTCGATGCGGATGTTTTCCTGGACATCGGCCACCTCAACAGCATCCGCCCCGAGTTCGAGGAAGTAGCGGTTGACCAAGGACCGAACGTCGGCGGCGTGCATGTGCAAACGCATGGTCGGCAACCTCCTGTTGCGTGTTCTGCGGGCGGATCGGACGAGCGATCTGTTGCGAACGACTTCCTGTCGATCGGGGCCGAAATCTACCGGGCGGATTCCTGCGACGAAAGGCGGCTTTCGCAGCCCGGGACGTCACCCCTTCCCACCAACGGGGATTTCATCGTCCGGCCAGCGCCGATTCGGTGACCCGCGATCAGCGAGAAATCGCAAACCGCGCAGCCGGCAAGGTCGACGCAGCTTGCCAAGGCCTCCCAGGTCGCGAGGGAGGATCGGGAGGCCGGCTTGGGTCAAGCGGTGCTTCGACCACGAAGCGGAGCCCGGGCGGCCCGATCAGAGGCGCTCGATCAGAGGCGGTGCGTCCAGGCCCGATCGCCATACCGCTCCTCGATCAGCCGCGCCACCCGCTCCCGCGGGATTTCTCCGAGCGAATCGACCGCGCCGAACGCCTGCCGGAGGAGCCCTGCGAGCCGCTCCCGCCCCAGCTCCAGATTGACGAGGAACTCCGCATGCGACCGCTTGCCGCGGTAGTCGGGCTCACGCGGCGGATGCCTGAGGAGCCGGGCCGCGAGCGCCAGATCGAAGCTGTCGAGGAGCGTGCCGTGGTAGAGCACCCCCTGCCGTCGGACGCGGAGGGCGTTGCCCGAGACTTTCATGAGCGACGTCGCCCCGCCCTCCGCGACGGCCAGGACCAGATCGCTCGTCCCCTGCCGCGACACCGG
>Ga0114974_10001031_pt1 | contig 22285 bp, 23 predicted proteins | sample S_130206_EF_Meta_FD_87318 | JGI IMG/M metagenome (GOLD analysis project Ga0114974, IMG submission 87318) | Freshwater microbial communities from Lake Simoncouche, Canada to study carbon cycling - S_130206_EF_MetaG | ecosystem: Environmental > Aquatic > Freshwater > Lake | place: Lake... | reverse complement strand
CGGCGAGCGAGGACATAATGACGATTTTTCCCTTTTTTGGAATGAGGTTTCGTCCCATAAGAAGTTGAATATTTTCAATAATAAATCCAACATTGGCTTGGAAAAGTCTGTCCATATCTGCGGCAGTTGTTGTCATGACAGTGCCGTTCATATTGATACCTTGCGCGAAAACTACCGATTCAAATCCGCCTTCTGCACTAATTTCTGCAAACTTCTTTGAATCAGCTAATGGCAAGACAAGTTCATCAGGTGCATTGGTGGCTGTGCGTACTACGGTAAATACTTTCCACCCATGTGAGCGGAATGCATCAGCAGTTGGGGTACCGAGTGCGCCGTTTGCTCCGAATAGAAGGAGTCTCTTGCTAGCAGTGCTCATTTTTCGAATCCATATCTGGTTAACATCGCATGCCCAATTGATGCGCGACGAACGCGTTCGCGTCCGGTTGCTTCTATAACTCCTTGAATGTGCCCACCTGCCGGATAGAGTCCGGGGGAGTTTCGCACAGTGAATTTAAGATATATTGGTGAAGCGACCCGAACTAAATCAGGGACTTCATAGTGGCGTACAACGCCACCAAAATCATCAGGTCCTTCTACATAAACATCAACCGGAACTTCAACTTGAGCTCTAATCGCAGCGATTTGTTGTAGTGAGAGATCAGTAGCCAAATTGAGTGTAGAAGCTCCAAGTTGTACAAGGGCTTGTGCGGTTGCTGCATTGGTGCACGGCATTGCAACTGATGTTTTGAGAATGAAATCAGCGGGCAAATCACCAAGACGTTTAGCTTCTCCTAAAACGCTGAGTAAGCCAACATCGCCCACTAAAACTGAACGAACGCCAAGTGCTGCACCGTGCAGTACATCTTCAACTGCGTAACGAAGTTGATCTGTGCCACGCAAAGTTGGTGAAGCAACTCCACCTGCGGATGAAAGCGGCTGCTTTCCAATATCCCACGCTGCGCGGGGCCCTACGAATAAGCAGACTTCCAAATCATTGGCGCTACCAAGTGCAACCATTTCTTTTATTTCATCATCAGTTTGCATCATGATGCCTGAGCCTTGTGAAATGCGGTGGAATTTAAGTGAGCGCTTCTTTGCTTCATCAAGAATTGCTTTAAATGCAGAAGGACCTTCTACAGAAGGAATTTCAATTTTCCAGCGAGAGCCATCCGCGAATCTCTTGTGTGATTCCGGAAGGCCATCTGCATCTTGAGATTGAATACCTTGATGAGAAAGAAGTGAAATTGATTTAGCCATTGGCCCATGAGCATCACGAGTAGATGGCCAACTCTTTTCTGACATATGAACTCCTAGTGATGAGTGAATAATTACAAAGGATAGGGGGTCGTAACCCTGCCGCGAACACCAGGAGTTGCGATGCAGGTCATACCTGCCTCGTTCTTTCCATCCGGATCTCCGTTATGGGCCGACGTAATTATCAATTGGTCCAAATTTGGGCCAGCGAATACGCACGAAGTCACATACGTGGATGGCATAGCAATAATTTCTGAAACCTTAAAGTTTTCATCAAAGCGACGAACCTCACCGCTTCCCCAAAAAGCAACCCACAAACCGCCTTCTGCATCCATGCAAATACCATCGGGATATCCATTCGCTTCTGGAATGTGGACCATTGTTCGTCGGTTTGAGATGTCGTTACCGTCGTAATCAAATGCATCGATGTTTCCAGTCATTGTGTCAACGTAATACATAGTTTTGCCATCATCGCTCCAGTCAATGCCGTTACTACATGTGACTCCATCAATAATTCTTGTGAGCGATTTTCCATGGCGATCCATTTTATATAGTGCTGATAAACCAGACTCATTGTTATATGCCAATGTTCCAAGCCAGAGATCTCCAGTGGGCGAAATCTTTGCATCGTTCCATCTCGTAGGTACTGGATCAGATTTTCCATCAGCGCTCAACCGATTGGGGAGTGGATGTAGCGTGCCATCAGCGTCGCGAAGTGATGGTCCTGAATTAATACCAATGACATGGCCACCTGCGGTTCGTGGGATTGCAAACCCGACATCTTCACCTGTCAGATGCTCGGAGGTTTTTTCGGTTGCAAGATCTTTGGCCAAAATTTTTCCATTAAGGATGTCCACCCATGTAACGCTGTTATTTCCTGGACCACTGGAAGCGGGACCTTCTCCTACCCAGCATCGACGTGTATCCCACACTTGAGCTTTTATCATGGCAACTCAATTCTGTTTTGTCCGGAGAATCTTTAATCTAGGGCTCCATTGTCTAGGAGTAGAGGTATGAAAATCAAGGTCTTACACCTCCTACAAGTTCGGTTCTGCCTAATAGTTTCTTGCAAATCCCTATCTGATGTGAAGAATCAAAAGCTGTTCGCATTTTCACAAGAGTTGAATACACTAAGAAATCTCATGTGAACGATTTTGGATGCGAGGAACTTATTATGAAGATTACCGGTTTTGAAATCATTGTGGTTGGAGCACCGTGGCGTGAATTAACGATCGTGGAAGTTCAGACAGATGAAGGCATAACCGGAGTCGGCGAAGTTCGGATGGTCAATAAGACTGACACACTCATTGCAGCTATCCAGGAATTGGGCGATCGTTACGTTGTTGGTAGTGATCCTGCTGATTTATCGAAGTTAGCATGGAACATTCAAGTGGCAGAGTATGGAGTACCAGGAGAAGTAGGGCAGAGTGCGCTAGCAGCATTTGATATTGCTTGTTGGGATATTTTAGGAAAGTCTCTCGGAGTTCCTGTCTACAAATTACTCGGTGGAGTTTTTACAGAACGAGTTGAAGCATATGCAAACGGTTGGTATCAAGGTGATCGCGATCCAAAAATTATTGCCGAATATGCTCGCAAAGTAGTTGATCGCGGATACCGAGGATTAAAAATTGATCCATTCGGCCATGCTGCCGCCGAAATGACAAATGAAGATTTGCGACGTTCCGTTGGAATTCTAGAAGCGGTACGTGGTGCAGTTGGTCCAGATGTACAAATTTATGTAGAGATGCATGGACGATTCACTGCTCATACAGCAAGGCAAGTTGCTAAATCGGTCGAGCACATTGCACCGGGTTGGATTGAAGAACCCGTTCTTCCTATGGATGTGACTGGCCTTCGCTCAGTGAGAAATCACACGGCCCTTCCCATCGCATTAGGTGAGCGGATACACGAACCACAAGCGTTGATTCCTTTTCTAGAAGAAGGGCTTGTAGATATTTTGCAAGTAGATACAACTCATCATGGAGGTATTACCGGTTTGCAACGACTTGTCGGATGGTCTGATGCCTACAACGTTCGCTTAGCCCCTCACAATGTATGCGGTCCTATTGGCACAGCCGCTGCCCTTCACGTAGCTATCGCTGCATCCAATACCAAAGTCCTCGAACATTTCAACGATTTTGCCGATCCATGGGTTCACGAGATTGTCGAAGGGGCTCCTTACGTGAACCCTAAGGACGGTGCCTTCGATCTGCCTACTGCCCCTGGCTTGGGATTGACTCTCAACAAGGAAATCTGTGCAAAGCACCCTCGAACAGGTGGCAGACTTGCTCTCTATGCAGCTGGTTGGGAAAAACGACAAGATGCCAAGAACTACGATTCGCGTGGTAAATAATAAATTTACCACTCCAAATATCTAAGGGGATCACGATGACTAACAACACAGATTTCACTGGCCAAGTAGTTGTTTTTGTTGGTGCCGGTAACGGAATCGGACGCGCAAGTCTTAAGTTAGTCGCAGATCGAGGCGGTCGAGTCATTGCTTTAGATAACAATAAAGAGGCACTTGATGCGCTGGCGAAAGAATTCAATCTCAGCGCTAACCAAGTATTTACACTTGACGTTTCGCAAGAAGAAAATGTTCGTTCTGCAATTGCAACTATTTTTGCGCAAGAGAAGCGAATTGATGCATTAGTTAACTCAGCCGGAATGACTGGTCCAACAAATCGCAAGTTAGAAGAAATTACTTGGCCAGAATATGAAAAAACTTTACGAGTAAATCTATTTGGAACAATTTGGCTCACTCAACAAGTAATTCCAATTATGAAAGCACAAAAATATGGTCGTATCGTGCATGTAGCATCGATTGCAGGTAAAGAAGGCAACCCAGGTATGGCTCCATACAACACGTCAAAGGCTGGAATGATTGGTTTTGTAAAAGGCATAGCAAAGGAAGTTGCACCTGACGGAGTCATTATTAATGCAGTTGCACCCGCAGTTATTCGCACTCCCATGAATGCAACAACAAGTGAAGAAACGCTGAAATATATGATCGCTCGAATTCCACTGGGTCGCGTGGGAGAAGCTGAAGAAGTGGCCGAAACTATTGCCTTCATGGCATCACGGGCGTGCTCTTTCACCACTGGGTTTACTTTCGATACCTCAGGCGGACGCGCTACCTATTAGTCCTATTTATTCGGGGTTACTGGCGTAACAATTAAGGGTTTGCCCTATTAAAAAAAGGTTTCCAGCCGCTTTTTGCCTTATAACGATTATGTAATAGAGCCAAAACGCTCATAAGTATTGTGTTAGTCATTAAATATGAACTATACATAGCCCTAGGTCGAACCTAGGCCGAACCTACTAGGAGGAAATAGATGAAAGCACGTCGAATTAAGGCTGGCGTAACTGCGCTAGCACTTGCCGCATCTGTTGGATTAGCAACTGTTGGTACAGCTGCTTCTTCATCTGCTGCAGGCGGATGGTGTTCAGGAGTAAAGATCGCTGCATTCCCAGGCGGTCCACAAGGTGGAGTTTTCGCCATTAACGTTTACAACGGTCAAGTACAAGCCGCAAAAGATCTAGGTGCAACAGTGAAGTACTACTGGTCAAACTGGGATCCAAGTGTTATGACAACACAACTTAAAGAAGCTGTTGCTTCTAAGCCTAACGGTATTGCCGGAATCGTTGGACTTGTTGGTGATGCATCTGCTGGTCCAATCATTGCTGACGCATTCAAAAAGGGAATCATTGTTGCAAACGCTAACTCAGGTTTGCCAATAGTTACTCCAAAATATGCAGCTGAAGGCATGGGCTACGTCGGAGCAACTAACTACAAAGCTGGCGTAGATCTTGCTAACGAAGCTATCAACCGTGGCAAGCTCGCAAAGGGTGGAACATCATTCGTGTGGGGTCTTAAGGGCGCTGCAGGAGATCGTGCGCAACGCACAATCGGAATCATCGATGCTCTAGAGAAGGCCGGAATCAAGGTTGTGTATCAAGAAATTGATCAAGCAACAAATACAACTCCAGCCTCAGGCGTACCAACATTCGTTGGCGTCATGGCAAAGAATCCTGAAATCAAATCAGTATTCCTAGATCACGGTGGACTCACTGCAACTGCTGAGGCCTACCTCAAGGGTGCAAGCATCAAGGCTGGCGGAGTTTATGTCGCTGGTTTTGATATGTCTCCTGCAGTTGGTACTGCTATTAAATCAGGCTACTTAAGCTTGATTATTGATCAGCAAGAGTGGCTACAAGGCTACCTACCAATCCTTCAGGTCTGTCTAACCGCGAAGTTTAAGTTCTCTGGTTTGGACATTAACACTGCAGGTGGATTTGTTGATAAGGCTAACGTTGACGCTATTATCCCACTAGCGGCAAAGCTCATTCGCTAATTTAGGTAAATCCAAATAAACTAGCGTAAAGATGTTGAATAGAAACAACTGGGGGCGAAAGCCCCCAGTTGTTTCTTTAACAAGGCCAGTAAATCGTGTTGAAGATTTAACGAAAGGCAAGAAATGAATAGCCAGACTCCTGTAATTGCACTGAAGAATGTTTCAAAAACTTTTGGTGAAGTGCGCTCCTTATCGGGTATTGATTTAGAAATCTACCCTGGTGAAATTGTTGGCTTATTGGGTGATAACGGTGCCGGTAAATCCACATTGGTTAAAACCATCATGGGTTTTCATAGGCCAGATGCAGGTGGGGAGATTTGGTTTAAGGGTGAACAGATTTCAGACTGGAGCGTTGCGAAAGCACGCGGCCTCGGAATCGAAACGATTTATCAAGAACGAGCACTCTGTGAGCAACAGCCAATCTGGCGAAATATGTTCATGGGACGCGAAATTGTTAATAAATTTGGAAAATTAGATGTTAAGGGAATGCGCAAAGAAGCCTCTCGTCTAATGAGTGAGCACATGGGCTTTACTTCAACTGCAGTCCACCCTGACAACACAGTTTTAACCATGTCGGGTGGAGAAAAGCAGGGAGTAGCTATTACTCGTGCCCTTCACTTTGAGGCAGAGCTAGTGATTTTGGATGAGCCAACTGTTGGACTTTCACTTTCAGAGACTAAGAAAACCCTTGATTTTATTCAGAACATTAAGGCCTCTGGCCGTTCTGCAATCTTTATCGATCACAATATCTTCCATATTTATCCTGCAGTGGATCGAATGATTGTTCTCGATCGAGGAAAAGTTGCTGGAAACTATAAGAAGAGCGATATAACTATGGACGAACTCATCGAGAGCATGTACCGCGTAGCACGCACTGGAAATATGAAGGAGCAAAAATAATGACCGAAAAGAGCACAGCAACAGCACCTAAGAACAACGCTGCGCGCCCACCTTCCGTGTGGCGTCGTTTCGGTATGCAACTTGGTATTTGGTCCGTTGGAATCGTTATGTGGCTGGCGTTCGTAGTGCTTGCACCGAGTGCGTTTACTCAGCCTGAAATGTATTTAGCCTTTGCATCTTCCACTCCAATTTTTGCACTGATGGCAATTCCACTAACGTTGGTAGTTATTACTGGGGAAATTGATCTCTCTTTTCCATCTATTATGGCTTTATCAACATGCGCTTTTACAAAAGTTGTTGCTGGGGGCGCGCCAATTATCGTTGGAGTTCTTGCAGGATTTTTGATGGGCATTTCATGCGGTTTAATTAACGGGTACTTGGTAACCAAATTCAATATTCCATCCTTGGTTATCACGATTGGAACTCAGTTCTTGTTCTTAGGTTTAGAGCTAGCTTGGACAAATGGTTCCGGCGTAGATCTCACTCCAACCAATTACGCCACGATTAGTAAGATTTTTGTTGGTCGTACGTTCTTTGGAGTTGCTAACCAGTTCTGGTGGACGATTCTTGCCACACTCTTGCTCTGGTACATCTTGAACAGAACAAGATTTGGTTCACATGTGTTCCTTACAGGTGATAACAAGATTTCGGCCCAACTTATGGGTGTGAATATCAGCAGAGTTAAGCAAGGGACTTTTGCGCTTGTTGGTTTTTTCGCAGCACTTGCCGGAATGATTGGTTCATTTGAGGTTAACTACTTCTGGCCAACCATGGGTGGAGGCTTACTGCTCAACTCAATTGCTGCAGTGTTCTTGGGTGGTACAAGTGTGTTCGGAGGTTCAGGCACAGTAACTGGAACATTTGTTGGCGCATTCATTATCGGTGCCATTAACGCTGGAATTGTTGCTGTAGGAATCAACGCTTTCTACACTCAAGTCTTTTTCGGTCTTGTGATTATTGCATCGGTACTTTTGCAAGCTATTATCAGTAAGAGAGTTAAGAGTTAATTAGGCGAGGGCGGTACCACGGAGATGGGCGTTACGCATCAAATCCATGGTGTCTGCCCCGTTCTAGCAGTTCCTTTCACCTCTATTGGCGAAGTTGATTACGAGAGTTTTAGAAATTTAGTTCAATTTAACGCTCGCAATGGCGTTGAATCGGTCATGATCTTTGGCGTTGCTAGTGAGAACGCGAAGCTAACAGATGCTGAGCGAGAAAAGGTCTTAACAATTCTCGTTGAAGAAAAACATGCATCAGGGCTGATTGTCATAGCTACCGTGGCCGATCATTCGCTGGAGCTAGCGAGTAAAAAAGCTCGGAAGTTTGAAGAAATCGGCGCCGATTTCATCAATATTCTTCCTCCTACTTTCCTTTCTCCTACGCGCGAACAAATTCTTGAACATATTCGCGGTATTTTGGAAAGTGTTTCGATTCCAGTAATCATTCAGCATTTGCCTCAAGCTGGAGGAATGGAAGATGTTGCAGTGTTAGCCGAGCTTTGCCACGAATTTCCTCACCTCTCCATGATTAAGTGCGAAGCAAATCCTCCATTTGATTCGATAGCACGAGTGAGAGAAATTTCTGACGGAAAAGTTGGGACCCTCATTGGTTGGGGAGGCATCGCTTGGGGCGCAGGCACTGCAGCAGGCGCAGTGGGCGTTCAACCGGGTTCGGCTGTAGTCGATCTCTACAAGTGGGCACAGCGCGCGCTAGATCGCGGCGATGTTACAGAATTCGATAAACGCCTTGCCACATTTATTCCATGGATTACATTATGGATTGCCAACGTAGAATTGTTAGTTGCGATCGAAAAGGAAATTCTCTTTCGCAGGGGAGTAATTGCAACAAATTATTGCCGCAGACCTACAACGGGCTGGGATTCAACTCTCGATAAAACCATTGATGAAGCGATAGCTTTTATAGAATCTGGTGATTTCAGTGGCTGATCTCTTTACCTTTGGCGAAATAATGGCCTTGTTCTTGGCAAGTGATACGGATGATGTAAAAAGCGCTCGAGCATATGATCTTTCCTCAGCAGGTGCTGAAGCAAATGTTGCAGTCGCAGTTAAACGACTGGGTTTAGACGTTTCTTTTATGTCCAGGGTAGGTAAAGATGAACTGGGCGATGTTGTAATGCTGGAATTGCAGAAGGAAAATCTTTCAACCCAATTCGTGAAGCGAGTGGATGACTACACGTGCGCTCTTATTCGAAATCGTGGAACATCAAGAGCTGTCAATGTTACGTATCTCCGAAAATCTAGCGCCGGTTCAACTATGTGTGTCGATGACGTTCAAGAGTCAGATATCGCGAATGCGCGCTGGGTCCATGCCACCGGCATTACAGCTGCAATTTCTCTGACAGCACGGGAGGCAGTGATCCATGCACTAAACATTGCGCGGGCAAACTCCTCTAAAATCAGTTTTGATCTCAACATACGTCGAAAAATTTGGAGTGAAGTGCAAGCTCGGGAAGTTTTGTACGAAATCGCACAGAACGTCGACGTTCTTTTTGGGGGAGAAGACGAGTATCAGGTTGTTTTCGGCTCGCAGGATCCTCATCAGAACTTGAAGAAAGCAATTGAACGAGGCAATAAGATTGCAGTTATGACTGCAGGCCCAGGATTAGTCCGCGTTCAAGATGGAGCGACTTATTTTGAAATTTCACCGCCAGTAGTAAAAGCCGTTGACCCCGTTGGTTCCGGAGATGCTTTCGTCGGTGGAACAATTGCTGGTCTCCTTGCTGGAATTTCATTACGTGATGCAATTGTGCAGGGCAGTAAATCCGGGGCATCGGTGGCTTCACAATTTGGTGATTGGGCGGGGCTACCTTTGGGAGTTAAAGGAATTTCCTCTTTGCAAGAAGAAAGGCTTATCACTTCATGATTAACCAACTGTGCGAAACCGCCATCATGGCAATCGTGCGCACCAATAGCGCCGAATCTGCAAGAGATTTAGCTAACGCACTTCTTGAAGCACAAGTAAGTGTCCTTGAATTTACAACGACAACTCCTAAAGTTTTTGATCTGATTGAAGAGTTTTCAGCTAGACCCGGTGTGCGCATTGGAGTTGGCACTGCCCTTACTACTGAGCATGTTGCAGCAGGAAAGCGTGCTGGTGCACAGTTTGTGGTCTCACCTGGAACAGATGCAGAAGTTATTAGAGCAACAAAGAAAGCAGGTTTAATTTCACTTCCTGGAGTTATTACACCCACTGATGTAGCTACTGCAATTGCTGCCGGGTGCGATGGATTGAAACTTTTCCCAGCATCACCCTTTGGTCCAGCGTTGCTAAAAGCGATTCGCGAGCCATTCCCTAACCAATTTTGGGTACCAACGGGTGGCATTACCATTGAGAGCATTGAAGCGTGGACACTTGCAGGAGCAAGTGCTTTTGGCTTAGGAGGACCTCTCACCGCTGGTGGGTTGGATCAAGCACCAAAGAGGGCTCAAGATTTTAGAAACGAAATCGCACGAACGAGAGGGCTAGTGAAATGAAAATAACTAAAATCACGACAACCATAGTCAACGCCAATATGCGCAACTGGGTGATCGTCCGTGTGTATACAGATGTGCCTGGACTCATCGGTATTGGTGAAGCGACAGTCGAGTTTCAAGCTCAAGGTGTTGCTGGTGCGATTTCAGATCTCTCTCCACTAATTATCGGAAAAGATCCACGAGAGATTGAAAGATTATGGCAAATTATTTATCGCCATCCTTTCTTTAAAGGTGGAGTCGTCACAATGTCAGCACTTTCCGGAATCGATCAAGCTCTCTGGGATATTTCCGCAAAAGATTTAGGCGTACCATTGTGGAGAATTCTTGGCGGTTTAGCTCGCGATCGCGTGAGAATGTATGACCATCTTGGTGGTGGCGATTCTGATGCTGTTTACAATTCTGACACGGCGCAATCCTTCGGTGCCAAGATGAAGAAATCAATTGATGACGGATTCACCGCTGTGAAAATTCTCGCAGTTCCACAGTCGGAACCACTTGGTGGCCACGCAGGCTTGCGTCACGCAGAGGAATTAATGGGTGCAGCACGAGATGCCGCAGGTCCTGATATCGACATCATGATTGATTTTCACGGACGCACTAATGCTGCGATGGCAATTCAATACGCGCGTGTACTCGAACCGTTTAATCCACTCTTCTTAGAAGAAGTTGTTCAACCTGATCAACATGAAGCGTTAGTACGCGCCCGCAAGGGAATCAACATTCCATTAGCCACAGGGGAGCGGTTACTTAATCGCGCCGAATTTTTGCCAATTCTCAAAGATGGTCTTATCGATGTGGCTCAGCCAGATGTGTGCCATGCCGGCGGAATTACAGAGCTTCGCAAGATTTCAAATCTTTGCGAGACGTTTGGGGTATTAATGGCGCCCCATAATCCTTTGGGGCCAATTGCCACAATGGTTAACGTCCACATGGCCCTAACAACCCCTAATTTCCTTATCCAAGAGGTCATGAGAGCCGACGTACCGTGGCGTGCAGAAGTCTTCCAAGGCGTACCGGAAATTAAGGATGGTCATCTTTTACCTCCTACAGGTCTTGGCATCGGGGTCGAAATAGACGAGAATGAGGCAAGTAAACATCCGTTTAAAGCCGTTACCCCTGTTCAGTGGTATCACAACGACGGCTCAGTAGCAGATTGGTGATCGCAATGAAACTCAAAGACCAGCATATTTTTGTAACAGGTGGCGCAGATGGAATTGGCGCTGCAATTGTTTTAGATGTCGCTCAAGAAGGAGCAAAGGTTTCTTTCTGCGATATCAATGTTGAAAAAGCTGAGGCCTATGTAAAAGCTTTAACAGCGAAAGGTTTTTCAGTTTTTTTCCACCAGGCTGATGTTGGAAATTTTGAAAGCATTAAAACAGCACATGCTGCAATGGTGAAGCATTTCGGACCGGTAAACGGTGTAGTAAATAATGCCGGAGTAAACGCAAATTACGATCCCGCAGAGATGACAAATGAAGAGTGGGAAAGATTTTTCAATGTTGACCTTAAAAGTGTCTGGCACACAGCAAAGGCATGTTTGCCCGACATGCGCAAAGCAAAGAAGGGGTCGATTGTTAACATCGCATCGATTCATGCACGCATGACCTACCAAGGATATTTCCCATACGGCGCAGCCAAATCTGGAATTATTGGTTTGACTCGAAGCTTGGGACTTGATGAAGGAATTAACGGAATCCGTACCAACGCAGTCTCACCCGGTTACACGCTCACTCCTCTTCTTGAATCATGGTTCGTTATGGAACCTACGAAGAGAAAAGAATCGATGGCTGTGCAACCACTAGGTCGCATGGCGCAACCATCTGAGATTGCAAAGGTTGTCACATTCCTGTTGAGTGATGATTCATCATTTGTGAATGGCGCAGACTGGATCGTTGATGGTGGACTCTCAGCTCGTTTTGCTTAGTATTTAGCCTCAAAACGCTCTCATTTTTTGGAGCAAAGGGTTGACTTTCTATTCTTCATACGAAAGTATCAATCCATGACCCATGGAGCCCTTGAAAAATTACGCGTAATTGATGCCACACAAATGCTTGCAGGACCCATTGCCGGAGTGCGACTCGGAGATCTTGGAGCAGACGTCATAAAAGTTGAGCCTCCAAATCTCGGAGAGTTCAATAGAACGCGCGGATTTGAAGATAAGCAAAGCAATGGAGAGATGACAACCTTTCTTGCCGTCAATCGCAATAAACGATCCCTTGCTATCGATCTTAAACATCCTGACGGTAAGGCAACTATTCAAGAGTTGGTAAAAAACTCTGATATTTTCTTGCAAAATTTTCGCTACGGCACAGCAGATCGTTTAGGAATTGGTTACGAAGAACTTCACAAGATAAATCCTCGCTTAATTTACTGTTCGATTTCAGGCTACGGATCATTTGGTCCCTATCGTGATCGCCCAGGACAAGATCTCATTGTGCAGGGCTATAGCGGTTCAATGTTTAGTGTTGGGGCCGAAGGTGATGCTCCAACCCCGAGTGCCCTTTGGGGAGCAGATGTGATGACTGGTTACCAAGCCGTGATTGGAATTTTGGCAGCTGTTGAGTCACGACACCAAACCGGGCTTGGTCAACATGTGGAAGTAGATATGTTGTCAGTGGTTATGGATTGCCAGCTTCAAGAAATGGTCACATACTTAAATGCGGGCGCAATGCCTCGCCGATTGGTTGAAAGAAGTGCTCATGGATCAATCCCAGCGCCATATGGAGTGTACAAAACTAAAGATGGTTGGCTCACTCTTGCGATGGTTCCACTGCCCTTGCTTGGTGAGATTTTCAACGATGATTGGTTGAAAACTCTTACCCACTACAACTCTGGGCATTTACATCGTGACAAAGTTTACGCGCTCATCCGGAATAAATTTGTAGGTAAAACCACCAAAGAGTGGATCGACATCTGCGATGAAATAGGCGCATGGTGCGGCCCCGTATATAACTACGACGATTTAGTGAATGACCCACATATAAAAGAAACTAACTACATCGTTGAACAACCACAATTACGTGGTGGTTCTGCACGCACGGTTAGACCACCACTTCGGCTTTCAGAAACTCCACCAACAATTCGCCGTGGAGCCCCAGCACTGGGTGAGCACTCACGAGAAGTTCTAAGTGGCGTTCTTGGTTTTTCTGATTCACATATTGATGCACTGGTAGCTGCCGGTGCAATCGGACTAGTAAAGGAGTAATGATGGTCGTAGGTAACCCAGGTAACGTCAGATTCGAGCGTCACGGAAATACTGCGCACTTGATTCTTGATCGCCCAGAGAAGATCAATGCCATGACAGTGGTTATGGATAAGCAGATGAACTCCTACATTTACGAGATCAATAACAACATGGATATCCGCTCCGTTGTTCTCTACGGTAAAGGTGAAAAAGGATTTTGTGCAGGTAGCGATTTAACCGAACTTGATGAATACGGAAATAACTGGGAGTACCGCAATCGCTTTGATCGTGGCCTTGATTACGCCCGCGCTATTTGGTTGATTAAAAAACCAACTGTTGCATCCCTTCATGGCTGGTGCATCGGCGGTGGTCTTGAAATGGCTTGTGCATCCGATATTCGTGTTGCATCTCCTGATACTAAATTTCAAGCCGGTGAAATTCGTTGGGGCTGGCACGGGGGTTCTGGGCAAACACAGCTTCTCACACATGCAGTAGGACCAGGTAACGCATCACTATTTTTGCTTCATGGTGAAGCTGTTGAAGCCGATGCAGCACTTCGGATGGGACTTGTGCAAGAAGTTGTTCCTCGTGATCAGGTGCTTAACCGAGCAATTGCCATTGCCGAATCCATTGCAGCAAAAGCTCCAATTGCTGCACAAATGACTAAGCACATGGTGCGCATGGCACAGAGCATGCCTCTTGAAGTCGCACTGCTATATGAGAACGATTCATTCTCATATTGCATGACGACAGAGGATGCAGCCGAAGGTCAGAGGGCATTCCAAGAAAAGCGCCCACCGAATTTCCAAGGAAGGTAATTACATGTCATCTGCTCCAGCACTTGGCTCCCGCCAAGAACGTCTAGAAGTTCTAACAAAAGTTGCAGAATCAATTCCGACGATGCGCTTTAGTACGTGGAACTTTGGAGATTCGACCGGTTTTGAAGGAATGCTTGAGTCAGGCAAACTTCTCAATGACCCTAAATATTTTGCCTTTGCTCATGGCTGGATGCGGGCCTGGGCAACACGTCCAACCCCTTATTCACGCATGGATGCAACTGCGCCGGGAATGGCGATGGTAGAAGTAGCGCACGAAGCAAATGATTCAATCTTGCTAGAAGCGCTCATCGGTCTTGCGCGATATTTAATGTCTCGCCCAAAAGATCGCGGAATTTTCGATATGTGGGAGCGTATGTGTTTGATTCCTCCCTATGGTGGAGAAACTTTGCCACCTAAAGAAGCGGCACTTCTAGCTGAACCACCTGGGGGTTCTTGCGTTGATTGTTTGCATTTTGATCCGCCATTCTTTACAGCACTTGGAAAAGAGTTAGAGAGTAAAGAATTTACAGAAGTTGGCGTGGAACAAGCACTTGCTTACATCGCAACATTCCAACAGGCCAGTGGAATATTTGATCATTTCTTCATGCATGGTGTGGAGGGGAATTTTGGTCAAGGCTGGGGCCGTGGTCAAGGGTGGTCAATGCTAGGAATGCTTGATGTCCTTAAAAACATCGGCGCCAAGCACCCTGCGCGAAAAGCAATTGAAGAAGCAGTCGTTAAACAAATCAATGGCATGATCAAATTTCAACGCCCTGACGGTCGTTGGTGGTGTGTAGTTGATGTACCGGCATCAGGTGAAGAAGGATCGACTGCTGCATTTATGGCCACAGGTTTTGCTCGCGCAATTAAAATGGGACTCGTTGATAAGAAAACTGTATTACCTCACGCAATAGATGCACTTGCCGGAGCTATTGCCGATACTGATGAAAACGGGCACCTAAAAAATGTTACAGCGGCAGTAATGGCATCAACTCGTGTCTCTCATTACGTACATACCCCTCGTGGATTTTTAGTTCCATGGGGACAAGGTCCACTTGCCATGGCAATCTGCGAGATGGATGACTTGGCGTGAAAACTTTGATTGCTCGTAATCTTCCAACTCAACTCGTCTTAGAGTTGGGCGGACAAATAATCGGAGGAAAAATCGCACCGGGAACAATTCTCACCTCCGATACTTTAGAAGCACAATTCGGCGTGAGCCGAACAGTTGTACGTGAGGCACTCAAAGTTTTGCACGATAAAGGTTTAACGAGGGCCAGAACTAAGACAGGAACAATTGTTTTAGAGCGCGAAGAATGGAACCTATTGGATCCAGATGTTATTGCTTGGCTTCGTACATCAGGGTTGGCTCCAGAGTTACTTAAGGATCTAGAGGAAGTTCGTGCAAGTTATGAACCCTGGGTTGCGCGGATTGCGGCAAAAAGACGGGGCACAAAAGATGTGGCAAATTTATCTGCTGCCCTAAAGAAAATGACTGATGCGTATTACTCAGAAGGTTTGCAGTCGTCGATGATTGGTGAAGCCGACATGGCGTTTCACCAAGCAATGTTGGATGCTACGCAAAATGAGTTGATGAAACGCATTGGCACGCTCTTTATTCCACTTCTTCGAATTCGAGACGAGATGGTGCGTGATGTGATTGCCGATGGAGCGTTTATCATTCAACATCAAGCAGTTCTTGAAGCGATAATCGATGAAGATCCAGATGCAGCGGAGTTAGCTATGAAAGCACTTCTTGAGCAGGCCGCAGAGGCATCAGCTACGGCTCGACGTAAGGGTAAATAATGAAACTTCCATTGCCTACTCTTCCTGAAGAGCTTCAATTTGAGGTGGCCGGTGCCGTTGCCACCATCACTCTCAACCGCCCAGCAAAACTCAACACGATGACTCCTGCTATGGGCAAAGCTCTTGTCGAACTTGTCTACTATGTGAACAACACAACTGATGTGCGAGTTGTTATTTTGACTGGAACAGGTACCAAAGCATTCTCTGCCGGTAGTGATATTAAAGTTCTCGATGATTACGGCTCTAATTGGGAGCTTCGCAATCGCGTTGATTATGCTCGCGTACTGTGGCAAATTCGAAAGCCCATGATTGCCAAGATCCGTGGCTACTGCATTGGTGGAGGATTAGAAATGGCGTTAATGTGCGATATTCGCTACTCAACTCCGGATGCACGATTTGGTGCTGGTGAAATTAAATTAGGCTGGCACGGAGGAGCTGGTAATACGCAGCTTTTGCCACGCCATATGAGTACAGGCAAAGCTCTTGAAATGTTGCTTACAGGGGACATGATTTCGGCTACTGAGGCAGAAAAAACTGGCTTAGTCGATCGGATTTGCGAAGAGGCAGAGTTAGACGCCAAAGTGGCTGACCTTGCTCAACGCATTGCAAGCAATGCACCTATAGCTTCCGAACTTGCCAAACATTTAGTTCGGATTTCAATGTCAACTTCACCTGACGTTGGGTTAATGTATGAAAACGATACATTTGCATATTGCTTTACTACCGAGGACAGCAAAGAGGGACGCGCTGCCTTTGTAGAAAAACGCGCCCCACAATTCAAAGGAAGATAGACATGGAAATTCTGCCAGGCATACATCGCATTGAATGTCCTATCGCAACTCGTTATGTAGCAATTTATGCAATCGTAGGCTCTGCTTCAACACTCATCATTGATACTGGTTTTGATGGCTCTATTCGCGAAACAGTAGTTCCATATTTTAAAGAGAAGAAACTTTCTCTTGAAGCAGTGAAATATGCTTTCAACACGCACTCAGACTTTGATCACACAGGCGGCAACAAAGCCGTCAAAGAACTCATGCCGAACGCTTTGATATGTTGTGGTGAGAGAGATCGCCCAATGATCGAAGACCTTCAAATAATGATTGATGATCGCTACGGTGAATTTCATCAGCATCATGGATTCCCTGATGATCCTGATACTGGTGCATTTGTACGCACAGTTGCTTTTGAAACACGCATCGATATCGGTTTCTCAGGTGGAGAGCGTATTGATTTAGGGGATCGCTTTGTTGAAGTTCTCCATACACCTGGTCACTCCTGGGGGCATCTTTCGTTCTTGGATGAACAGAGTGGGGCTGTGATTATTGGCGACGCAGTATTGGGAGATAGCGTGTTGCATGCTGATGGCGCACCTGCTTTCCCTCCTACCTATCGATTTGTTGAGGCATACCGAGCTTCAATTCGCTTGCTTAAAGGTATGAATCCATCTGAGGTCCTTACTTCTCACTATCCTCGATATAAAGGGCAAGACGGAATAGATTTCCTTGACACGTCGCTTGCTTATACAGATCTTGCAGAGCGCGTTGCACTTGAAACCATTACTGAGGCGAGTGTTCCAATAACTCTCGCTGAGATAATCGAGAAATGTCACGATCGTCTTGGGCCATGGGAAAATCCTGCCTACACATTCTTGTCATATCCGCTCATTGGCCACCTTGAAGTTCTTGAGGGTTACAAAAAGATCAAGCGCAGTAAGAACGCACAGGGAATTCCAACGTGGAGCCTTGCTTAAATCTGATTGATGAAGCGGGAAAGCGCGCTGATAACTTTTTCACATCCGGCATTGAAAGTTAAATCTGGGTTGAGAAAAGTGTCAGCGCGAATTTCTGCCATGATTGATGAAACTTTGTCATCTTTTTCGTAGTAATCCAACGGCACGTATGTACCCGCGTATGGCTCGTTCTCCACGATGCTTCCAATCCCTTGAAACGCTTGCTTCAGCCCTGTAATGAGTTTTTCAGGGGTGTGAAATTGGTCAGTACCAATACAGAGAGCGGGACGTTGCTGGTTGTGATTGGTGCCATTTAGATGCGCAATCGGCCGGTAAGAATGCACATCGACAATCGTTACTGCCCCATTCGCATGCAAACGCTCTCCAACTAGGCGTGAAAGTGCTGCCGCATAAGGATGAAAGTAACTTCCCAGAAGTGCTTCTTCTTCGGTTGGATTAGGTAAACGTAAAACCTTTCCAGCCGAAGTTTTGGTGTAAACGGCTCCCATGCCAACTTCGTTCATCGATTCTCGTTCATCAGGAAATCTTTCCGGGTCAATTACTAACCGCGAGAGCAAATTGATGAATAGCCAGGGTTTTAGCGTTGCATTCTTTGCGGATTGCATAGCAAGGTAATCGGTGGCTGAGTCTGTCATCTCGTCAAGTTCTTGATTTAACTCTGTGTCATCTAAAAGCAATTGCGGTCGAACAAGTGCCGGAATTTCTCTTGATGAATGGGGAACGTGGAGCAACACGCGTGACTGCGTATCGCCGGGAATTATCAGATAGTTTGTATCAGTCACAATTACAATCGGCCGGCTTCATGAACTCGTTTCAGGAAATCCTTAGTTCTAGCGTCACTAGGATTTTCCAGTACTTCATTTGGTGGGCCGAATTCAACTATTCGTCCTTGGTGCAAAAAGCAGACTTCATCCGCTACTTGTTTCGCGAAACCCATTTCATGTGTAGCAATGACCATCGTCATTCCCTCGTGCTTGAGATCCCGTACGGTACTCAAAACTTCATTTACGAGAACTGGATCAAGGGCTGAAGTGACTTCATCTAGAAGCAAGAGTCTTGGTTTTAAAGCCAGTGAACGAATAATGGCTACTCGCTGTTGCTGCCCACCACTAAGGCGGTCTGGGAATTGATCTGCTTTTTCTAAGAGATCGAAGCGACTGAGCAATTCCTCGGCTTTGCTTCGCGCCTCATCTTTGCTGACACCTTGCACTCTAATGGGCGAAAGTGTGATGTTATCGATAACGCTCATGTGTGGAAATAGATTGAAGGATTGAAAAACCATGCCGAGTTTTCTGCGTACCTTATCGGCATCTATGCGCGGATCACTGATCTCTTCTCCGTCTAAGTTAATGACGCCGTCATCGATTCCATCTAGCAAGTTGATGCAGCGTAAAAGTGTTGACTTTCCCGAACCAGAAGACCCGATAAAGACGGTAGCGGTATGCACTGGGACCTTAAATGAAATTTCCTGCAGCACAACATCTTTCCCAAAAGATTTTCTAAGACCAGAGACTTCCAAGACGGGAGTACTCATGCCAATCCCTGTGCATTCTGTCGCTCAATTGCGCGTCGCATGGTTCTGTCAGTAAAACGCGTGAGAGGAACGGTAACCATAAGAAACAAAATTGCAGCCATTACATAAGGGGTGTAGTTGAAACTCCTGCTAGTTGAAATTTGTGCAGCTCTAACCGCGTCCGTAACGCCAAGAATAGAAACAAGGCCCGTGTCTTTGATGAGAGCAACGAGGTCATTAAGGAGTGGGGGAGTAACTCGACGCAGTGCCTGTGGCAACACCACATGGCGAAGGGTTTGAAAATTCGAAAGTCCAAGCGAACGTGCTGCTGCTCTTTGACTTGGGTGAACAGTGAGAATGCCACTGCGGAGAACTTCGGCGACGTAGGCGGAGTAAGTAATAACGACAGCTGTGGTTCCGAGGATCAACACGTTCTTTGTAAATCCTGGTAAGCGCAGAGCTGGTATTCCAAAACCGACAAGCAAGATAATAAGGAGCATGGGAACTCCACGGAAAACATCTACATAAATTGTTGCCAAAATCCGAAATGGTGTGAGAGCGGGGGATCTAGATGTTCTAGTGAGAGCCAGGATTAAACCAAAAATCGAAACACATGTACCGGCAATAATGGTGAGCATGATGTTGGTCGTAAATCCTAAGATAACTTTTGGCAATATTTCCACGCCATAAGCCCATGCAAAGAAAGTATCCGAAAGACTTTCGAAACCAGGTGATGTCACGAGAATAGTGAGAAGAGTTCCTAGCACTAGAACACTTGATGCGGTTGCAATCAGGATATTTTTGCGGTTTTGCTCACTGCGAATCTTTCTCCGCGATTGTTCTAATGCGCTCGGTTGCCAGTGAACGATCTCTTGAGAATGTGAAGAAGCACGGCTCCCAGGTTCAGGAGCCGTGCTATCCACGGGATTATTCACTTTGCGTGAACGTTATTCGATTACTTCAGTACCGGAGCTCCAGCGCCAACTGTTAACCACTTATCTTGGATAGCTTTGAGCTCTCCGCTTGCAGTGATTGCATCAACTGCGCCAGTAACACACGCTGTCAATGGGCTGTCTTTAGCCAGAAGTAAACCGGCACCTTGATCATTTGAATCACGGTTTTCAATTTGGCCAACGATGATTCCATTTGTTACCTCAACTGCTGATAAATAGAAAGCAGTTGGAAGATCAACAACTAGTCCATCAATTTGACCATTCTTTAACGCTGCAACTGCTGCTGCATTGTCATTGAAAACTTGTGGTTTGAGACCTAGTTGCATTTCAATGGTGTCGAGAGAGGTTGATCCCACTGCAGCTCCAAGTTTTGCATTCTTAAGTCCTGCAATAGTTGTTACTCCAGCGATCTTGCTTCCCTTTGACGAAACGATGGCTTGGTTAGAGAAGTAATAAGCGCTTGAAAAATCAACTACGGCCTTGCGCTCATCTGTGATGGAGTACTGCTGAATATTGAAATCAAATGTTTTATCGCCAGGTGTGATCGCAGAATCAAAAGTGGTACGAACCCATTTAACTGCTGAATTCTCATACCCAAGTTGCTTTGCAACTGCATACGCAACTGCGGCTTCGAATCCTTCGCCCGCTTCTGGCTTGTCGTTGAGGACCCATGGCTCATAGGCAGGTTCCCCTGTTGCGATGGTTAATGTGCCAGGTGTCAATGTTCCCAATGAATCTGGTGCACATGTTGTTGCATCTTTTGCGGGAGATGCACTGTCGGTGCTCTGTCCGGCGCAAGAAGTAAGACCTACTGCTAAGAGTGCAGAGGCAATAATTGCGAATGGTTTTGTGATTTTCATAGTTGACCTTCCTCGTCGCTTGTCACAACGTATGTTATGACCAGGTCCTCACCCGGAGCACCCCACCGCGGTGGAGGGTTGCCGACCAGCAAGCCGGGGCTTCTAGCTGATACTCGTGACCTAGGGGAACCTTATCAAGTGAAGGTGGGGCCGCACAATTTCCCGTCCGCCGGGTTGCGAGCGATTCGCAGTATAGTTCAAGTCAAATGAGAAATACGCGGAAATTGTTTCATACAATCTTGTTAGGGGCGCTCTTTCTGATTTTTGTAGCACCTGCCGCTACCGCGCACGGTGAATTTGTTAGTGCAAATCCGGCGCCTAATGAAGTGGTGACTACATTTCCAACTTCAGTTGAGCTCGTTTTTTCAGAAAAATTACAAGAAATTGGATCGAATAAAGTGAACGTGATTATGGTTTTGAACGCTGATGGAGAAGAAATAGATTCGAAAAACACAATGGTTTCCAGTGGCCAAGCGATGGTAGGCCTCGAACCTCAAACAGATCCTGGAACCTACACTGTGCTTTGGAGAAATGTTTCTGACGACGGCCATGCAACTGAAGGTAAGTATGAATTTATCTTCAAGATAGCTTCCGCGAATACAACGTCCACCCCTGCGGTCGGCACAGGTAGCCCCACCAACAATAGGTCGCTCACGTTTGTCTTGCTCGGCGTTTTCGCGCTCATTGCAATTGGAATTCACTTTTACTTCAAACGTCGCAAAATCATTACGTGAGAAATCTAAAAGATCTTGTGGCTCTTGGTTTCAATTTTAAGCGAAAGCATTTAATCAAGGATCTACTTGCCGGAATAAGTGTTGCAGTAGTTGCTCTGCCGTTGGCTCTTGGTTTTGGGCTCACGTCTGGCTTATCAGCCGCATCAGGACTTACTACTGCAATTATTGCGGGTTTTCTCGCAGCTCTCTTTGGCGGATCTAGGTTCCAAGTAAGTGGACCAACTGGTGCAATGACTGTTGTCCTCATTCCCATTGTTCACAGTTATGGTCCAAGCGCGATTCCGCTTCTAGGACTTCTTGCTGGGCTAATGGTGATCGGAATGTCGATTGCACGTGCTGGAAATATTATTAATCAAATTCCTTGGTCGGTGATAGAAGGATTCACCGTTGGAATTGCATTTGTGATTGCACTTCAACAACTTCCATTGGCCTTGGGTGTAGTGAGAGCGAAGGGCGATCGCACCATTCCGGTTGCCTTCCAAACTGTTAAAGGTGCTTTTGCAACTGGCGTCAATTGGCAGGTCATAATGGTTCTTGTCATCACACTTATCGTGAAGTTCGCTTATCCGTCCATCACTCGGAAGTTAATAATCAAAGTTCATGTCCCCGCTAGTTTTTTGGCGATAGTTGTTTCATTACTCATAGTTCAAATCTTTTCTCT
>Ga0114974_10001030_pt1 | contig 22293 bp, 20 predicted proteins | sample S_130206_EF_Meta_FD_87318 | JGI IMG/M metagenome (GOLD analysis project Ga0114974, IMG submission 87318) | Freshwater microbial communities from Lake Simoncouche, Canada to study carbon cycling - S_130206_EF_MetaG | ecosystem: Environmental > Aquatic > Freshwater > Lake | place: Lake... | reverse complement strand
GTGCTCACCACCGTGTCGTGCGAATGCGAAGGTCACCCCAGCCTCACGAGCAAGTCGGTCGAGTTGTCGGAGTAGATGTTGGCGTTTCACATCTAGTGTCTAGTGTAATAGACAGTAGAATCGGAAGTACAGGGCAGCCATCTGTGGATACGAACCAGGAAGGGAGCAGATTGTGGAAATACCCGTGCTGTTTCAGCTTGAAGTGGCAGGAAATCCCCTCATAAGAGGGAAAATCTGATCCTTGCCTGAAAACTGGTTCCGGCGTGTCGGTGCGTTCTCCTTGCAAACTGGCCTAGTGGCCAGTAATGTTTCGACCCCTAGATGTAGTAGTCGCAACGTCGTGATTACTCCACAGGTAGTGGTTAGTTAGCCACAGGTTGTCCACAAGGTTTCCCAAGGAAATCCCCAAGACGGCCGAAGAAGTGTTACAGATGTTACGAAAGTAAACGCAAGTGAATGCAAGTAAACGAAAGTGAAGGGAGGTAAGCCAAGTGCGGTGTCCATTCTGTAAAGAAGACGATTCGCGTGTGGTTGATTCCCGTGCGGCAGATGATGGTTTAGCGATTCGTCGGCGTCGCGAATGCGCCCAATGCGGTCGTCGTTTCACCACTGCAGAATCCTCAATCCTGCTGATCGCGAAGCGATCTGGAGCTCTAGAAACTTTCAATCGTCAAAAGGTGGTCAACGGTGTGCGTAAAGCCTGCCAAGGGCGACCAGTGTCTGACGATGACCTCGCGCGTCTTGCTCAGCAAGTAGAAGACACGCTGCGCGCCGCTGGCGCATCAGAAGTGCCTACTCAAGAGGTTGGCCTAGCCATCCTGGGGCCGCTTCGTGAACTCGACGAAGTTGCCTATCTGCGTTTTGCGTCCGTCTACCGGTCCTTTGACACCCTAGAAGACTTCGAGGCCGAGATCGCCCTGCTGCGTGCAGAAGGCGAACCACTGGGCCAAGAGCCAAGCAGCACCAGCAGGAATCAGCAGTAAAGCACCACAGCAGTCCCAAAGAGGCTTCCCGGTCCGTATCCGAACCTGAAAGAAAGGCACCACCCATGTCGGTCACCATCAGCACCCCGGCCAGTACCAAAGAGGGCTTCATCCACAACACCCTGAACAAGCCGGGCTTGGTCATGGATCGCCTATATACCCAGGCGGGCAAGCATCCGTATGAAACCGTGACGTGGGAACGTCGCGACGTTGTTCAGACGAACTGGAAGACCGGCGAAATCGTCTTTGAGCAGCGCGGCGTTGAGTTCCCTGATTTTTGGAGCGTCAATGCTTCAACCATCGTCACCACCAAATACTTCCGTGGGGCAGTGGGCGCAGAAAACCGCGAATGGAGCTTGAAGCAGCTCATCGATCGAGTGGTGCTTACCTACACCAAGGCTGGTCGCGAGCACGGATACTTCCGCACCGAAGCTGACGGCGACATCTTCGAGGTTGAACTCACCGACATGTTGATCAACCAAGTCTTTAGCTTCAACTCACCAGTGTGGTTCAACGTGGGCACCAATTCACCACAGCAAGTCAGCGCCTGCTTCATTTTGAGCGTTGACGACACCATGGATTCGATCCTGAACTGGTACCGCGAAGAAGGCATGATCTTCAAGGGCGGATCAGGCGCAGGCTTGAACCTCTCGCGCATCCGTAGTGCCAAGGAACTCCTGAAGTCTTCAGGCGGCACCGCATCAGGTCCAGTGAGCTTCATGCGCGGCGCAGATGCATCAGCTGGAACCATTAAGAGCGGTGGAGCAACCAGGCGAGCAGCCAAGATGGTCGTGCTCGATGTTGATCACCCAGACATCGAAGAATTCATCGAGACCAAGGTGCGCGAAGAAGACAAGATTCGCGTACTTCGTGACGCTGGTTATGACATGGACCTTGGCGGCAAAGACATTGTCAGCGTGCAGTACCAAAACGCTAACAACTCAGTGCGCGTCAGTGATCTGTTCATGCGCGCCGTTGAAAATGACGAGCCATTTGGTCTGACAGCACGCACCGATGGTGCAGTGGTGGAAACGATCAATGCAAAGGAGCTCTTCCGCAAGATGAGCGAAGCTGCATGGGCATGTGCTGATCCTGGTATCCAGTACGACGACACCATTAACGACTGGCACACCAACCCAGAAACGGGCCGGATCAATGCGTCCAATCCATGTTCTGAATACATGAGCCTTGATAACTCATCGTGCAACCTTGCAAGTTTGAACTTGATGAAGTTCTTGAACGAAGACGGCTCCTTTGACGCAGTGCGCTTTGCAAAGGCTGCGGAGTTCATCATCACGGCAATGGACATCTCGATTTGTTTCGCTGACTTCCCAACCGTCCCAATTGGCGACACCACCCGTCGCTATCGCCAGTTAGGCCTAGGTTACGCAAACCTTGGTGCTTTGCTGATGGCAACTGGCCTTCCTTATGACTCTGAAGGTGGCCGCGCATTTGCAGCCGCAATCACGAGCCTGATGACAGGTTCCGCCTACAAGCGCAGCGCTGAACTCGCTGGCATCGTTGGTGCCTACGACGGTTACGCACGTAACGAAGATGGTCACAAGCGAGTCATGCGCAAGCATGCAGCAGCCAACGACAACGTGCGCACCATGACTGCACTTGATTCAGATGTGCAAAAGGTTGCCAACAAGGTCTGGGAAGAAGCACTCAAGACTGGCGAGAAGAACGGCTGGCGTAACGCGCAGGCCTCAGTTCTTGCACCTACCGGCACCATCGGCTTCATGATGGACTGCGACACCACCGGCATCGAGCCTGACTTCTCATTGGTCAAGTTCAAGAAGCTTGTTGGCGGCGGTTCGATGCAGATCGTGAACCAGACCATTCCGTTGGCTCTTCGTCGTTTGAACTACACCGAAGAAACCATTGAAGCGATTATCGAATTTATCGGCACCAACGGTCACGTCATTGATGCGCCTGGTCTGAAGTTGGAGCACTACGCAATCTTTGACACCGCCATGGGTGCTCGTTCAATCACGCCAATGGGCCACGTGCGCATGATGGCCGCAGTTCAGCCATTCATCTCCGGTGCGATCTCCAAGACCGTGAACATGCCAACTGATGCAACCATCGACGAAGTTGAAGAGATCTACTTTGAAGCGTGGAAGATGGGCGTCAAGGCCCTGGCTATCTACCGCGACAATTGCAAGGTCGGTCAGCCACTGAGCGATGCCAAGGCCAAGAAGGTCGACGAAATTGTCGAAATGACCGCCGAAGCAATTGCTGCACTCACCAACCAGCCAACACGCAAGCGTCTGCCTAAGTCACGCCCATCTCGCACCACGAGCTTCAGCGTTGCTGGCGCCGAGGGCTACATGACAGCAGGCAGCTACGAAGATGGCCAACTTGGTGAAGTCTTCTTAAAGCTCGGCAAGCAGGGTTCAACGCTCGCCGGTGTGATGGATGCGTTCTCGATCGCAATCAGTATCGCCATTCAATACGGCGTGCCGCTTGAAGCCTTCGTGAGCAAGTTCGTGAACATGCGCTTTGAGCCTGCAGGCATGACCGATGATCCAGATATCCGGATCAGCCAGTCGATCATGGACTACATCTTCCGTCGCTTGGCATTGGATTACTTGCCATTTGAGCAGCGCGAAGCACTCAGCATCTTCACCGCTGAGGAGCGCACTGCAACGGTGAACAGCAACTACGCAACTCCAGCACCAGCAGCTGATTTCGATAATGAGATCGACGAAGTTGTTGCAGCTGAAGTGCAAGAAGTTGTTGCCAAGGTTGAAGCACCCGCAGCCAAGGCCGACATCAAGTTGGCTCACTCAAGTGCTGAACTGATGGAGCAGATCACTGGCACAGCAAGTGATGCACCGCTGTGCATGACCTGCGGTATCAAGATGCGCCCAGCAGGTAGTTGCTACGTCTGTGAAGGTTGCGGCAGCACCAGCGGTTGCAGCTAATCGCTACACGCTTACTCGTGGAGGGCTTCGTCATGAAAATGGCGGGGCCCTTCACTTGTGAGAGGATCTCTGCATGAACAGAAGGGCAGTCTCATGGGAATAAAGAGAATCACAATTGCGACGCTGGCAATCGTGTTATCGGCGGTCGGGGTGTTGGGCGCTTCGACTTCTTCAGCACAGCCAGCGCGTCCTTCCTACCTGTTCACTGTGCAAGCAGTCTCTGGTGAAACTGGGTCTGTGAATTCTGCCCAGGGCGAGGACGAGAGATTTTCTCTGAGCCTGCGAGGAGTAGATCCGGTAACGAAGTTTGCCGATCGACCATTTCGCTCAGCATCGATGATGTCTCCTGCGGCCTTGGTCTCGAATTGGAAGTCCTGGTTTGCTGATTCTGCTCCCAACGCTGTCTTGACCTACTCGGCTGGTGCTGGCAAGGCCCCCCAGTCAATCGTTGTCACATTGGCACGTCCACGCATTGATTCCACAGGGCGGGTGTTGACGTTTACTGCCACGCGTACGTATCGAACTTTGGACCCCAGCCAAAAGGCTACGAACTGGATTCGACCTGCGACGCCTCGCACATTTGTAAGTGCAAGTTTATTCATCGATGACGCGGGCGACAGTCAAGCCGCAGCGCTGGTCGCACAGCTGCAACAGGGGATGCAGCAGTATGTGTTCTCGCCCAATAACCCCAGCACGTGGGCCGCTGTCGCATCTGCACTTTCAACAATCCTGACTCAGGCGTGGCAGCAAGGCACCTTGATGGGGCCGACGGCAGCGACCGCCTTCACCGTGAATTGCCAAGCGATGTCAGCCCAGCAGATCCTTAATGGGTATCTCACCTGCGCAGTCACCATGCAGCTGGCCAGCGGGCAGAGCTACTCCACGATATTGACGCAAATGATGGCGACATCAGGCTAGATGTTGATGTGCAGCCAGCAGTGGCAGGGATCAGTTTCCAAGTCGTTGACTTCTTGACATCTAAATTTCATCTGAAAGTTTCAGCCCTAACATTTGTCGTTAAGCCTCCATACATCACTTCGTGGTTTCTTTCGTTTACATAGTCACTTCGACGAAAGAATGGACAACAATGCGCGCACGTGTTGCAATCTTGACTCTCACCGCCGCAGCGCTTGCTGCCACGGCAGCTCCAGTTTTTGCGGTCACCCAAGGCGTCAGCGTCTATGACTTTCCAGCAGAAGGGTTGGCCGCAGCTTCCAATGCAGCACTACCCGGCTCAGTGAAGGTCGACGATGGCATCAAGCTTGGTGGCTTTGGTTCAGACCTCTATCGCATACCAGGCGCCAAGGGCGAGTACTGGGTGGTCACCGACCGCGGACCGAATAACGACACTGTCATGGCGGACGGCAGCGCAGGCCTTGGCTTCCCAGTGCCTGACTTCTCACCACTGATCATGAAGATCAAGGTAAGTGGCGGTTCAGCAAGCATCGTTGAAAAGATCGCAATTCAGGCGGTTAAGGGTGTTGGTGTTACTGGCCTACCAAACGTTCCTGGCTACGACCAGATTCCAACGACACCAGCCGGTGCGCCCATTAACTACAACGTCAATGGTCTGGACACCGAAGGTGTAGTTCGCACTAAGAATGGCGATTTCTGGTTGGTTGACGAATATGCACCATCAGTCATCCAGGTTGGTGCGGATGGCGTCGTCAAGAACCGCTTTGTGCCAAAGGGTTGGAAGGGCACCGGAACTGGCTACCCAGTGACAGCTTCACTTCCTGAAGTGCTTTTGACTCGCAAGCCCAACCGTGGCTTCGAAGCACTGGCATTAACGCCGGATGAGAAGTTCCTCTTCATTGGTTTGCAAAGCCCATTGTTGAACCCGGACAAGAAGACAGGCGATGCTTCATTGCAGACCCGTATCTTGCGCATGAACCTTGCAACCAAAGCTATTGACGCTGAATGGATATACAAGTTCGAAGCACCAGAAGTCGTTGACCCAACGACAACTAAGCCAGCTGACTTGAAGCTCTCGGCCTTGGTCGCGTTGACCAGTAACATCTTGTTGGTGCAAGAGCGCACAGACAACTCATTCATCGTGGCTCAGGTGGCGTTGAACCCGGCGCAATCAATTCTTGGTGGCGCGTTTGATACTTCAGCGGCACCAACCTTGGAATCATTGAAGCCAACGGATGCTGCAGTCACTTCGATGTTGCCTTTCAAGACCGTGATCTTCCGTAGTACCACGGTCCCTGAAATGCCGATGAAGGTTGAAGGCATGGCTGTTGAAAACGCAAACACCTTGGCGTTCATCAACGATAATGACTTTGCATTCGTCTATGACACCAAGGCCAAGGTGATCGTGCCAACAGGCGTGCCAACCAAGTTCCTTTACGTGACACTTGCGCAGAGCCTGCCAACAACACCAGATGCTGAAGTTGCTGCAATGGCAAAGGCCGCTGCTGCAACCAAGAAGACAAGTGCTGTAGCCAAGGTTTCGGCAAAAAGCAAAATAGGAACCAAGGCAACAGCTACACGTTAGTCACCAAAGTCATGGGGTGTCACCACGTAGCTGCGGGGTGACACCCCATCTTTGTTCCTGTAGATGTCGGTTGATGAGCACGAACGGCGCAGTGACCATGTGTGGTAGTAAGTAGAGGCAACATCGAAAGGGCAAGTAACCCGAAAAGAAGGCGTTTTGGATCATATATCTGGGCGTCGGAGGAAGGCTCGTCCTCAACTACGGGCGAGGCCAGGGTAGGTTTTCAGGGCGATTGTGTGAGTACTTGTTCGCCCCAAATACGATGGAAGTACTCACGATCATGTTCGACGTCGACACGCTTGTGCCCGGGATACTCGGTGGCTGATACCGCATGAAAGCAACCGATGCCCTCAACGGTGCATAGCCGCGCACCACGGGCTTGAGCGCGACGACTGATGTCATCATCTCCCCACCAAATTCGTAAACCCGGATCGATTGCGTATGGCTCTCCGGCCCAAAAGGCGCTGCGAAGCATAAACGCATACCCCGTTGTTTGTTGCCAATCAGCAGGCACAGCACGCACAACTCCTAGGCCTGTGTCATCTTTGTGTGGATCAACGAAACCCAGATCATGGCTATGCATGGCAAGGCTCATGCGGCGAAGGGCGCTAGGGGCAAGTCGAATGTCATTATTCAAAATCGCGAGCATTGAGTCGTCGATGAAGGAAGCGCGCGAAACCATCTCGTTCCACATGCCATACAGGCGTGCAGTTGGACGCTGGCTTAACGTAAAGCGCGCATCGGTTGAAGCAAGATGAGTGGCCCATTCAAGGGTGCCATCGGTCGATCCATTATCAAATAGCCAGACTTGATCGGCGTCGTTGGTGGCTAGTAAGGACTCAACAAGTGGCTGCGTCCATTCCAATTCGTTACGCACCGGAATTGCTGCGATAACTACAGGGGTGGCAGCGCCCGCAGACCCATCAGAGGTTGGCACGACTGAACTTCATGTGGGGAGTAGGAGATTGGCTTCAATGATCTGGCGCGCAGATTCAGTGAGGTCATTGCGTGCAAGAAGTGTTATCCACATTGCGTCAGCAAATTTGTGCTGGCCATTCCACCACGCACACACTGCCAGTTCTAAGTCAAAGCCCCAGTCATATACCCACCGTTCGACGAACAGCCGCTCACCTTCGGGATAAGTAATGCTTCGACCTCGGTCAGCCCACATCAATGCCGTGACGAATGCACCCTTGGCACGGTAGCCCGCAGCCAAGTGCATGATTGGTTCTAGTCGAGTAGGTCGAAATTCCCAGGCGGTAATAAACATCTGGGCAGCAGAAGGCCAATCGCCACTGGATTCAAGAATGCACGCGCTTTTATACATGGACCAGAAGATTTCTTCATCCCAACCACCGAGTTCTATGCGGCGGCGGTAGGCCGCTATCGCGCCAGGCCCATCACCTAAGTGCTCGCGCGTCTGAGCAAGATAAAACATCGTGCGTGGGTTGTTTGGGTCTGCTTGCGCGTCGTCTTCTAACAGTGCAAGATCGCGCTGAAACTTATCTGACTTGCTTCCGCCATCGCCATGATGATTGAACTCAATGTCATCTATGGCAACGGGAGCAATTTCTGAGTTAGTGAATGAAAGATATTCATGTGTTCGTCCGACATATACACACTCCACATCCGAAGAAATCAGATACGGCATGCGATAGCGAATACCAGCTTCAACCAAAATGTCATAGATAGGTGCGGTGAGTTCATTCAACGGATCAGTCGCGCAAATGCGAACGGTCATATCTGCATCAAGAAGAAGTAAGTAATCAGCAGTTGGTCGAGCAAGCTCGAGTAATTCATTTCGATTACTCGAAAAGTCTCGCCAGGGTTTAACGATCACTTGCCCGGGAATACCTTCGAGAGCTCCGGTTACGGCAGCGATGGTGTTGTCTGTTGATCCAGTATCAACGATCGTCCAGGTATCGATAAGTGGGCGCACACTGCCAAGACATCGTTCGATGATTTGTGCTTCATTGCGCACGATCATCGCAAGGCCAATAGTTGGCCTAGGGGATTGCTCAGGCATGAAATCTTAGACGGGGGAGAAGCCGGTTGCACCGGCTGAACCAGTAGGCCCTTGAGGTCCAATCGGCCCGGTGTATCCGGTTGGCCCGGTGTCGCCTTGTGAACCGGTAGGGCCCATTGGCCCAGTGAGACCTTGAGTTCCAGTGAGACCTTGCGAACCGGTCAGGCCTCGAGCGCCTGTGGCTCCAGTTGTGCCCATTGCACCGGTCAGGCCTTGAGCGCCGGTCAGGCCTTGTGGTCCGGTGTAACCCGTTGGACCCTGTGGACCAGTCAGGCCATTGGCACCTGTGGCCCCTTGTGGCCCGGTGAAGCCTGAATTGCTTCCTGTTGGTCCGGTTGTTCCTGAGCTGCCAGCCTGGCCTTGAGCACCCGGTGATCCGTTTTGGCCGTTGGCCCCGCTAGATCCGTTTGCACCACTGGCACCTTGAGTGCCGTTCTGGCCGGCAGGACCGCTGCTGCCATTGGCACCGTTGTTGCCATCAACACCATTGGCACCGTCTTGACCGTTGGCACCATTTCTGCCGTCTTGGCCATCAGCGCCAGCAGGACCAACGCCACCGGGGGCGCCAGCTTCGCCGTTGACCGCATCGCCATTACCAGAAAGCTTGGTGACGATGCCGCCACCGATAATGCCGCCAAGAAGGGCAAGACCTGAGTTGATGAGCAGGCTGCGTCGCTTAATGAACCAATTGCCCCCTGAGGGATTCATACTGCTCATGTAGCACCAATTCGGCTCAAAGGTTGTAAAAATTTTTTAGACCATAGCCGTAAACACGTGACAAAGAAGGTTAATACTCCAAAAATCGCTCAGCAAGTTTTCTGAATCAGGTGGCTGATCTCAGCCCATGAGCACACCGCGACCTTGGCCAGTTGGTCATCTCTGCCATATGAGAGGTAAAGGGTGTCATTCAGGAAGGCGGCGCCGGCCACATATTCAAGAGCTAATCCTTCAATGGTCCAAGGCTGACCGATCAGCACATGATCATCGCAATATGTGACGAAGCGGTGCAGGTAGGTGCGATGTGGTCGATCGCCTTCAAAGATCATGGGCCCAACTTCGTGCACCACATACACCGGCCCATGAGGAGTCACAAAGACCGGAGTACTGCCGCGTAGGTCGTGTGTGGCAAGTGCGGTTGAACGCCCAGCAACAGGAACCACTTGGCGGGTGAGTGCATCAAGGCGTAGCTGCACGAACGGATCCGTGGACCACACGACATCCAGTGAAGAAGGCGACAGAGCCATGGGCACCCAGTTCTTTTCATACACGCTCGCGCTGTCGTCGCTAGTAAGAGGTGAAGGCAGGCGCCACGGATGATCCAGCGTGGGGAAGAGCTCATCGCGCACTTCTGCGAGCACCTGGCGAATTGAGCCAGAAGGTGCAAAGTCACGAATAGCGCCAAGAATCCACCACTTTTCTTGATGCCAAAACAGGCGAGCATCTTCAACTCCTTCAACAGGAAAGAGCGGGTGAGGGCAAAGCGCAGCGCTGTCATCCACCCATTGCCAGTGTGAGGCAACACCCAGGGCGTCAACATCAACGATCCCGATGCGCGTGCGGATCACTTTGTCGTCGTCAGCCATGAAATATTGGCTGCCAGCGAGTTGGTAATTCACCACGCGAACCGTCATGCGCAGCGCAGTGCCATCAGAGGCGATGCTCGGATTCATCAGCACCCAGCCTTCAGGCATATCAATGGGGGGAGTAACAGTCACGATGGAAGAAATAGGCAACGTTCGCCAAGTAGGACGGCCATTAACCTCTATCAACGCTGGGGCCCAAGATTCAAAAGAACTGCGCAGCTGAGCAAGGTTGCTTTGAAGTCGTGTGTCTGTGGGTTCAAGTGCCACGGCTTTCTGCGCATGCTCAACAGCTAGCCCATAGCGTTGTAGTTGGAAGGCCGCATTTGCTGCCATGTCATTGAGCCGGGAACCCCAAGCGTGCTCAGCAGTCAGATACTCGGCAATCTTGCGTTCCAAGGTGAGTGCAGACTCGCACGTCTCAAGACAGTCGTGCCAGCGCCTTTCCTCTAAATAGAGAAATGCCAAATCAACCCAAGGTTCGCGCCGCTCAGGGGTGGTCTGGATTGCAAGTTTCAGCCAATGCTCAGCATTGTCTGGTTCACACTTCGCCAGATAGCGCATCGACTCGGCACGTTCGGCATCCCAACGAGCCGTTGGCATTGCAAGGTGACGTTTGAACTCAGCTCCAGCTTCTTCATAGCGTTCGTAATACATGTATTCGCGTGCCAAATAATGCGCATTACGGTCGTCTTCATAGTTTTCGGCAACAGCAAGTTCAAGCAACGGCAAGTACTGAGCGCGTGACTTCTCGTCATCGCGGTGATGATGGATCTGAAGTTCAGCCCAGCCTTGAGTTTCTTCACCAACAGGAATGAGCACTTCATGCACCGGATATCGCCACGTGTGAGTGTGGCGGCCATGAATCTTGTCGCCGGCATATTGCAAGCCAGGGTGTCCGTCATCTCGCCACGACCACGTATAGAGATAGCGATAGCGAGTAACCGATGGCATAAAGGCTGCTTCCAATGCAGCTCGCCAGCCGGGCAACAGGACTTCGTCAAGATCAAGGGAAATACACAGATCAACATCTGCGGGAATTAACGACAAAGCATGGTTGCGCGCAACGTCAAAGCGCCAAGGATCAAAGACCTGAGTTACGACACTGACCCCGGCAGCCAAAGCAAGGGCAGCAGTGTCATCAGTGGATCCAGTATCAACAAGGATGCGGTAGTCAGCATCAGCGCATGAATCTGCCCAAGCCTGTACGAAGGCAGACTCGTTCTTTGAGATTCCATAGACCGCGATGCGCATTAGGCGGACTCTTTGCCTGCGAACATCGACATAGTGTGGCGCATTACCAGCAATTAAGCAGGGCTCGCCCTCTTAAGCGTTCAATCGCAGTGTTATTTGGGATCCGTCTCTAGGATCAGGAATGAGGCGGACCGTGGGTCTTGCCGTTGTCGCATTGAGGGAGATCAGATGAAGAAGGCACTTGTTGTTGGCCTGAGCAGTATTTTGCTCGCGAGTTTCTGTGCTGGCTTGAGTCCGGCTGGCGCTGCTACTTCTGCTTCTTCGCCAGTTGCTTCTGCATCTCCAACTGCAACGGCTGGTCCGCAAACGGTGATGCGCTTTGTTGTGACAGGGTGCGAAGGTTGCACGATTGGTGTTCAAAGAGGTCTTCTGTCCAATCCACCCTCAGCATTCTTGCCGGCTACGCCTAACTATTGGCAGGGTCCAACAGCGAAGGTGCGCAACGGTGTTGCCTCATTCAAGCTGCCAACTGCCTGGACGCCTGGATCGTCCTTCACGCTCTCAGCCCCTTGGGAAGGGAACACTGGAGGCATGACCAACATTGTTCTTGGCAGCGGAGGTCCGTCGGGTCAGACCCTGACTACAAAGCAAGCTTTGGCTCGAAAGAAGGCAACTGCTTGTTGGCCAGGCACGAAGAAGGCAATCGAAACGTTCAAGGTCAGTGTGGCCCGCAAAACGATGCCCGGCATGGATAACCAGCCTGTGGTCTTTGCCATTGCTTGGACCTCGCCCACAGAAGACACCTCGGGCGTCATGCAGCCAACAACGCACGGCTTGCTGGGCAATCAGGACATGTATTACTGCTAGTGGGGGCGCTGGGTCAGTGATGAACACTGCGGAAATTCTGCTCAAATCTGCGGTGTGTTCATTGCATCCTCAAGACCGGCAAACTATCGTCTGCTCATGAAAATCACCCCTAAGAACGCTGTTGCTGCTCTCGCCTGTGCGATAGCCCTTTCAGGCTTTTTGAGCGCCTGCTCCTCATCATCTGATTCAGCAACCACGGCTGTCGAAACAATGGCAAGTGATGTCGCAGTTTCTGGCATGGTTCCTGAAGAAATCTCTTCGGCCTTCTATGTTGCTTTTTGCAATAACAGTGCCGGCACTTTGAACAAGGCAACAGGTGAGTGCACTACCCCTGATGGTGCAACCACCAAGATCGATGTGGCATACGTCGATAACACTTCATCAGCAATGCTGATTTCAATGGCCTACGAAGACCCAGGCGTAGCTGACATTGCAGGCTGTCCAACGCGTGCCGAAATTAGCGCCGCCCTTTCAGCCACTGATGAAGCACAAGTCCCAACAATCACATTTGATTGCCACGTTGCTGTTGTTGAAGCAATGACGGCCGCTTTAGTGAAGTAAAGGTCTGTACGGTGGCGCGCTCTCTTTAATTCTTTAAAAGAGCGCGCCGCTGTTTTTTACATGTGTGGTTCGTGAGTAGCGAGTGAGGTGACGAAATGTCTATTGAAGGCCCTGTTGATTCGAATTCTGAAGGCCTTGGTGCTTCCCAGCCTGAATCTGTGCCCGCCGTCACAACTTCAACCAAACAATCATCATCACTGGCTCCTCGCTTAATGAGCATCGCGGCGCTACTTATTGCGGTTGTTGCGCTGGTTGTTGCCTTGCTGGGTAATAGATCAACGCAAGGCGACTCTGCCCTTGATGCAACAAATGCTGCATCACAGAGTGGCTTTTCTGCCAACTCATTTTTCTCTTATCCACAGAATATTGATGCGATTATTGCCAAAGTGCAGGCAAGCACCGTCACCATTGGGTGTAAGGACTTTTCAGGTTCGGGTTGGGTTATCGAATTGGGTCCACCCGATCAGGGCGATGAAGAAGCGGTGGCTCTAGACGCTAAATACCCCACTGAGGTCATCACGAATCATCATGTGATTGAGCAGTGCACGAATTCGCCGCGCAAGGTAACAGCAACAGCGGGTGACACAACATATGACGCCTACCTGTATTCGTGGGATGAAGACAATGACTTGGCCCTGATTGGTATCAAACAAAAGGTGCCTGCTTTAGAGCTCAGCAAGCGGCCAGTACCTGGTTGGTGGACGATGGCAATCGGAACCCCCTACGGCTTAGAGGGGTCAATCAGTATTGGAAACGTGATCAATCACGAAGAAAACGCAGTTATTTCCACGGCTTCTTTGAATTCAGGTAACTCAGGAGGGCCTTTAGTGAACTCCCGAGGCCAAGTCATCGGTACGAATAGCTGGACTTATATAGGCGAAGAGGTGGCCCAAGATTGGAATGGGTCCATTAATTTGCCCACACTCTGTGAGGCAATTGTGGATTGTGCCAAAGGTGATCCGCTTCTATGGAAACAGTGATTATCCGACGAATTCATGCGTTAAGGCTGTGTCGCGTAGTGTGAACCTATGAGTGACTTAAACGAAATCGGTGAACGTGACGGTTGGCGCTGCTGGCTCTGTGATGCACCCGTAGACCCTGAAGCATCAGTCAACTCCGATCGAGGCCCAAGCGTTGATGGCTTTGCTGCAGCAAAGGGAAAAAAGGGTGCAGTGTCTGTTGAACGCCTCGCTCACCGCGATTGCAATACTAAGAAGGGCAAGATAGCCCCTGTAGTTCCTTGGGGTACTGACCTGCTTGTGGTTGATCCTTCACCGATCGTTGCCACCGTTGATCGGCTCTCGCGCAAGGGCGGCCGCGAAGTGATAGCCCGCTGCCCAAGCCAAGCCGATGGAGAGATCGCTTCTGCGTGGTTGCTTGATCGACTATCCCGCTTTGCTCCCGGAATGGCACTCTCGACATCACTTGAGCCAGGCGGCGGGCAATTCATGCTTGTGCTGCGGGCAGATTAACTCTACTTTTGCCTGAATTACAGTATTGCTGAATTACTGTTAAAGGCCTACTCTGGTGCCATGAGCACATCTGCGCCATTCCATGGCTATGTCGCTGTCCAATCCCGCGGACTCGTCGCGCTTCCAGCTGCCTTACGTAAGCGTTATCGCCTTGATGAGCCGGGCGCTCAAGTGGAAATCACTGAACGCGCCGATGGTGTTCTTGAGCTACGACCCACGGTTGCTATCCCAGCCCAGGAGGCCTGGTTTTGGCAGGAGCAGTGGCAGGCCGGTGAACGCGAAGTTGATGAATTAGTTGCTGCCAAAAAAGTTATGGTCACCGAGGGTGTGGACGAGTTTTTGCAGTCCCTACCGGACCCCGATTCACTAGGTGAATGAAGTTTGAGCGCACGACTCGATTCGATTCAGACTTTCTTGCGTTACCGGTCGAACACCAACTGCAATTTCGAAACTCAATCACGGCGTTTCATGAAGGTTGTATTCGGTATATCGAAACGGGCCTGCTGAATTCATGGCCGCGGTCCCTACGCGTGCGTCCAATGGCCAGCGCACCAAGAATTTGGGAAATGACTTGGTCTTTCTCTGGTCCTGATGGTCGTGCGACTTTTGAATTTGTTGACCGCGATGGTGAAGTGCAAATTCTCTGGCGTCGGATCGGAAATCACGCAATCTATAAAAAAGCCTGATTCCCTGCGTTATGAGTTCAGTTAGGTCCGGCCGCGTACGCAAGCCGGACCCAGCTGTTTGTTAGCCGCGACGCCGTGCCTGCGGCGTCATCCAAGGCAAGGCCCAGCCACCATCGGTGCCTTCAAGATTGGTGCCAGGGGCAACGATCTGATCAATGCGATCAAGCACATCTTCGGTCAGTCTGATTTCATCTGCGCCCAACTGAGTTTCCAACTGTTCCATCGTGCGCGGACCAGTGATCACTGAAGTGACGCCCGGATGTTCGAGGACAAAAGCTAAGGCAAGTTGCGGCAACGTGATGCCGACTTCTTCGGCCAACCGTGCGAGAGCATCGGCAGCAATCAACTTGGCTTGGTTACCGGGAAGGTCAGCATCAAAGCCAGGGCTAGCTGAACGAATAGTGGTTGCTGAGTTGGATGCGGTCGAACCTTCAATGCGGTAGCGGCCGCTGAGCCAGCCACCAGCAAGTGGACTCCAGGTGAGTGTGCCCATGCCGTATTTCTGCGCTGTTGGCAGCACATCAGTTTCAATGCCACGAACAAAGATTGAGTAAGGAGGCTGTTCAGCAACAACACGCTTGAGGTTCTTCTTCTCAGCAAGCCACTGACCTTCAACGATTTGTGTTGCAGGAAATGTTGAGGTGCCGATGTAACGAATCTTGCCTTGGGTAACAAGGTCAGATAAGGCTCCCAGGGTTTCCTCGAAGTCAGTGCCAGGCTCTGGGCGGTGCACTTGGTAGAGGTCGATCCATTCAGTTTGGAGACGACGAAGTGAGTCTTCAACTTCTTTAATAATCCAGCGACGGGAGTTACCGCGCTTCAATGGATCAGTTCGACCCATCGGGTTATGAAACTTGGTAGCAAGAATGACGTCGTCGCGACGACCAACCAGTGCTTTACCGACGATGATTTCTGACTCCCCGAATGAGTACATGTCAGCGGTGTCAACCAAAGTGATTCCAGCATCAAGTGCGCGGTGAATGATCGAGATGCTTACATCGTGGTCTGGCTCGCCCCATTTGCCGAACATCATCGTGCCAAGTGCTAGTTGTGAAACGTGCATGCCGGTCGAGCCAAGAGTGCGGGTAGCCATGTTGATTCCTTATCGATGGTGTTGAACGCAAAATGCCCTGAAGGTACTTGTAGACGGATGAATCTCGTGAAAATGCAGCAAAGCGAATCACTCGAATGTGAAGTTTATTCGATAGCGAATTGAGTTATACGCAAATCAACTGATTTGGACCAAAATTATGACTGACAGTCCAAATATACGAGAGGCGATACGGGCCGCGTTCATGGCGCAAAAGCAAAGTGACACCTACTGAGTGAAAAGCCTGCGCGCCGCAGCGCGGCGGTAGTACGTTCATCCAAGTCCGGCGCCAGCGTGCACCTTGGTATTGCCGGTTAAACACTGAAACCGGAGGAACACGCGATGGGAATCTCGAACATTGGTATCCCCGAGTCGGCCACAGCGGCTGACTACCCACCGATTCCTGAGGTCGATAACCTCACGAGTTTCTTCTGGGAGGGAGTAGCTAAGCATCAGTTGCTCATCCTGCGCTGCGGGGACTGCGGCACCTACATTCACTATCCACGGCCAATATGCCCCAAATGCCATTCGATGGACAATCTGGCACCAGCGCAGGTATCGGGTCGTGGCACGATTTACTCGCACACGACCACCGTGCAGCCCTTCCACCCATACTTCGTTGACAAGGTGCCGTACAACCTGATCATCGTGGCGCTCGAGGAAGACTCGGATATACGCATAACGAGCAACATGGTTGATATCCCTAACGATGACATCCGGATCGGCATGCCCGTCCAGGTGACTTTCCAAGAGGTAGCCCCAGGCCTCACCCTTCCACTTTTCAAGCTCGCCTGACCGGCGTAACCCGCGTAACTTCCAAGGAGAACCACATGGCAAAGAGTGATCGTGTCGCCGCAATCGGCGTCGGCTATTCCACCACCGGTCGTCGTACCGGATTTAACCGTCGCCAATTGGTCGCACAGGCCATCACGGCAGCAATGAAGGACTGTGGCATTACCGCTGACCAAATCGATGGCGTCGTGTTACACGCCGGCATCGCTGGCGCAGAGCCTCCGGGCTTAGATCGCATCGATGCACTCGATGTTGCCCAGATGATGGGGATGATGCCGATCAGCTTCTACAACTCCGACCAGGGTGGTCCGGCTTACATCCATGCCGCGATCTCAGCGATCGCTGCAATCCAAAGCGGCCAGGCACACACGGTGCTGACGGTGCGTGTCATCAATCAACGCCTGAGCAGCGAACAAGAGCGTGACTCTGTGCAAGGGCCAATGTTTGTACCTGGGGACTCACAGTTCACGATGCCGTTCGGATCAGTAACGCCGATCCAGACTATCTCCGCACTGCCAGCGCAGCGACACATGGAACGTTATGGAACGACCGAAGAGCAGTTCGGTGCACACGTGATCTCTCAGCGCGCCAATGCTGCACTCAACGACGATGCGCTCATGCGCGATCCGCTGACGATGGACGATTACTTAAACTCGAGGTTCGTGAGCAAGCCAGTTCGTTTGCTCGATTGTGACTACCCGGTTGACTCGGCTTCGGCGATCATCTTTACCACTGAAGAGCGGGCACACGATTTCGCTAAGAAGCCAGTGTTCGTCGAGTCAGCTTCACTCTCGGCCACCGACGTGCTTCCTGCAGGCTTCGAAAAGGTTCTTGACATGAACCACAACTCGCCTTATCACGCAGCGGAACTGATGTGGGCACGCACCGATCTAAAGCCAGCTGACGTGGACTGCGCGCAGTTGTATGACGGTTTCACGATCATCGTGTTCCAGTGGCTTGAAGCCTTGGGCTTCTGCGGCGAGGGTGAGTCCGGTCCATTTGTTGAGTCCGGCGCAACGAAGCTGGGAGGTAGCCTTCCAGTGAACACCGACGGTGGAGCCTGCAACGTGGGACGCAGACACGGAGCGAACTTCTGTATCGAGTCCATTCGCCAATTGCGCGGTAATGAGTCGGGTGCACGCCAGGTCAAGGACGCTGAGGTTGCAGTTTGGGCCAACGCCGTTGGACCGTTCTCTGGTGCTGTCCTTATGACGAGTAGCTAAGCGCCGCAAGCTCTACAGATCCACATCGTCAGAGGTGCCATTAAGGCTCAAGGACTACGGTGTGTGCGTGGAGCGTGCGAATCAAGAAGCGACAAGAGTAGATATTCAACAGCGAGCCATGTTGACTCTTCGCGAGCAAGGATGGTCGTTGCTGCTAATCGCAGGTGCATTCGGCGTTAATTCAGATATGGTGTCTCGCATTCTTGGTCCAACATTGGATGAGGCTGAATCAACATTCCATTGGCAGGTATCTGATGTGCTTGCTGATTGGCTTAAAGCACACCCCGGATCAAGCGCGCGTGATGCCCAAGCGGCGTTGGGATTAACTGATGCTCAACTAGCTGCCGCGATGAACGATGAAGTGCGGCGTTTGGCGATTCGGGTACGTGAAGGCGAATATTCACAGGTCTATTCGGACGAGGATATTTATGCGGCGCTGCGCCGCTCGTGGGATGCAGTTAAAAATAATGCAACGGGTCTGTCTTATGACAAATATCGAGAACTCATCAGCAGTGGTCAAATCGATGGTCCATCAGCGCCCCGAATCTTGCAGAGATTTGGCACCTGGGTTGCGGCAGCTGGCCTTGCTGGCGTTCCAACTGGCACGCGCCCGAATCGTTCGTATGCGTCAGCGTGGACTGACGAAGAAATTTTGAAGCACATTGCTCGTTATTTAGACGATCCGGCTACCTCCGGAAGTTACGCGGGATGGGATGGCTGGAAAAAAATCAATGCGCCAGACGCGCCGTCAGGTCCAACAGTTCGTAACCGAATTGGTTCATGGTCGGATATCAAGCGGCGTGCACTTGTTATCCGACCATGAAAGGCAATACTTTTTGAGTTTCGGTTTAGGCAATAATTCGTGATGCTCGCAGCTCTTTGATTCGTGCTGCATCTAGGCCGACAAGCTTGGTCAAAATCTCATCAGTGTGCTGACCAAAGTCCGGAGCAGGATTGCCTGAACCGGCATCTTCGTTGAACATCACTGGCGGCATGACCACTACAGGTGTTCCTGGTTCGTTTGTTGGTACGCGAACCATCCCGTTTGCGATCGCCATCGGATCATCAAACATTTCTTCCGGGCTTTGCACTGGAGCCCACACGCCCTTTGATGGCAATAGCGTTGTTTTCCAGTCGGCAAGGGTTCTGGTGATAAATACGTCATCGAGAACTGCCATGAGCGTCTGTGAGTTCTGCACACGGTTGGCGGTTGAATCAAAACGCGGGTCCGTGATGAGTTCCTCGTGCTTAATCAGGCGGGCTAAATCTTCGAACTCATCTTGATGATCACCGAGATAAGACATGCAGATGTAGCGGTTATCGCTTGTCTTGTAGTTCGTGCCTGACCATTGGCTCACGGCGCGGTCAACGTACTGTCCGAGCATTCCCATTCCTGGTGCGAGTCGCGCACCGATAATTGCTGGCGCGTTGAACCAAGCCGCTGTGCCCATTAGTGATGAGTCCACCACGGCTGCTTCACCAGTTCGCTCACGCTTAAACAATGCTGCGCAAATGCCGCCGGCAAAAACCATGCCGGACATGCCATCGCCGTGGCCGACCATGCCTGGGGGAGTGTCAGTGCGCGTGACGGTCATTGCTGAACTGGAAAGCGATCCGCGCGCCCACCAGCTTGCGCCGTCATATCCGCCACGTAAGTTTTCTGGGCCAAGTGGTCCAGCTCCTGTGCCCTTTGCGTAAATCAATTTCGGATTGATCTTGCGCAGGTCATCAACATCAAAGCCGAGCTTGGTGCGTGTTTTTGGCAAGAAACTGGTCAAAAAGATGTCTGCATCTTTAACGAGTGCATACAAAATCTCGCGACCTTCATCACTTGCAAGATTCAATGCAAGTGAGCGCTTTCCACGGTTGTAGTGCTTGAATAGCCATGCAGCACCGCCTGGTTCAAGGCTGCCACCCGCGAAAACTCGCATAGGATCGGGCGAATTTGGGTTCTCGATATGGATTACATCAGCACCCCATTCAGCAAGTACTCGTCCGGCTGACGGACAAAAAGCCCACATCGTTAAATCAAGTACTCGAACACCCTCAAGCATGCCCTCATTCATATGCGCTCCCGTAGTCAAGTGGTTGGCTGGGAACCCTTGGTGAGTTCCCGATCGCGACCTAAATAGAACTTAGGTTTAAGTCATAACCGCGGCAACCGGAATCCAATAACTGCTTGGGCTTGTGGACCAACGATGACGCACCGGATGACCAATATGCAGACATTTCGGATAGTGCTCAACAAACCAAACGATTCAGGTCGGATAGCAAGCAGCGTGTACTTGTTATCCGACCTGAACGCTAGTTCTATTTTTGGCGCTTAGGCGATAATCCGTGATGCGCGAAGTTCTTTGATTCGTGCTGCATCAAGACCAACAAGCTCGGTTAGAATTTGGTCAGTGTGTTGCCCAAAGTCTGGAGCTGGATTTCCCGGGCCGGCATCTTCGTTGAACATCACGGGCGGCATGACAACCACAGGTGTTCCTGGCTCGTTAGTGGGCCTGCGAATCATGCCGTTAGCAATTGCCATTGGGTCATCAGACATTTCAGCCGTATTTTGCACCGGCGCCCAGACGCCCTTTGATGGAAGCAAGATGGTTTTCCACTCGGAGAGTGTCTTGGTGGCAAAAACATCATCAAGAATCGCCATGAGCGCTGACGAGTTCTGCATGCGATTTACTGTTGAGTCAAAACGCGGATCAGTGATGAGTTCTTCCCGGCCAATAAGTCGCGCAAGGTCTTCGAATTCATCTTGGTGATCACCTAGGAATGACATGTAGATGAAACGCACATCACTGGTTTGGTACCACGTGCCAGACCATTGACTTGCTGATCGTTCGATAAATGCACCAAGCATGGCCGAGCCCGGGGCTAACTGAGCACCGATAATTGCTGGTGCATTAAACCAGGCCGCAGTGCCCATAAGTGAGGAATCAACCACAGCTACTTCGCCAGTACGTTCGCGCTTCAAGAGTGCAGCGCAGATGCCACCGGCAAACGCGAGTCCTGACATTCCATCGCCGTGGCCAACCATGCCAGGGGGAGTGTGTGTGCCAGTTACCACCATTGCTGAGCTAGAAAGTGATCCGCGTGACCACCAGCTGGCGGCGTCATATCCGCCACGCAAGTTCTCTGGGCCAAGTGGGCCAGCTCCGGTGCCCTTCGCGTAAATCAACTTCGGATTGATTTTCTTAAGATCCTCAACGTCAAAACCGAGCTTGATCCGTGTTTTAGGTAGGAAACTTGTAATAAACACATCTGACTTCTTGACGAGTTCATACAACATTTCGCGACCTTCATCACTTGCAAGGTTCAATGCAAGTGAGCGCTTTCCGCGGTTGTAGTGCTTGAACATCCATGCGGCACCTCCGGGTTCAAGGCTGCCACCGGCGAAAATTCGCATGGGATCGGGTGAGTTCGGGTTTTCGATGTGGATTACATCAGCCCCCCATTCAGCAAGCACCCGAGCCGCCGAAGGGCAAAAAGCCCACATCGTTAGATCAAGTACCCGAATACCGTCAAGCATGCCTTTATTCATGAGCACTCCCGTAGTCAGATGTGTGGGCCGCACAATTGTGTTTGAAATATGCGATAGCGACCTAGAGAGAACTTAGTTTCATCAAGTGATTGCGGCAACCGGAATACACAATCTGATCCACAGGCTTTTGGGATTCCTATCCGCAGGATTGTGTCTTCACACACTGTGTGACTTCTGCGTCACTTCCCAAGGTTTAGGGCCTACAGTGCCAAAATGATCAGGCGTCCTCTTGCACTCGCGGCATTGACCGCGTTACTCATCCCAGTTCTGGGGGCACCCCCGGCCCAAGCGTTGAGTCAAGAAAGTTTCACGACCCCGGGTTTAACGTCATGGATTGTGCCAGGTGGCGTCACCCAGGTCACGGTCACGGCTGTCGGTGGTGGCGGTGGGGGCGGGGGCAGTAGCGCCGGCGGGGCGGGGTGCACTGTTGTTTCGACATTTTCGGTGACCCCGGGGCAATCAATTCGGCTCTTCATCGGTGGTGGCGGTGGTGGCAATACTGGTGGTGGCGGTGGGGGCGGATCGACCAGTGTTGATTTGCAACGTATCTGGGGGCTCGTTGCTGGTGGTGGCGGCGGTGGCGGTGGCGGCACAGCCGGGGGCATTGGTGGCACCTGCGGTGGTGGCGGTGGTGGCGGTGGCGGAATCGGCGTAGGTGGCAACGGCGGTGGTGACGGCAATGGCGGCTCAGTTGGTGGCAGCAACGGACTTGCGGGTGCTGGTGGCACTGGCGCCCAAGGCGGCTTGGTTAATTGCGGTGGCGCTGGCGGTATTGGTGACGCGAATTCTTTTGGCAACGGCGGTGGTAGCACTGGTGGTGGCGGTGGCGGCGGGTACGGCGGCGGCGG
>Ga0114974_10001029_pt1 | contig 22301 bp, 26 predicted proteins | sample S_130206_EF_Meta_FD_87318 | JGI IMG/M metagenome (GOLD analysis project Ga0114974, IMG submission 87318) | Freshwater microbial communities from Lake Simoncouche, Canada to study carbon cycling - S_130206_EF_MetaG | ecosystem: Environmental > Aquatic > Freshwater > Lake | place: Lake... | reverse complement strand
TTGTAGTGTGCCACGACGAGCACACCACTGAGCAATACGAGTGTACTTGCTAAGGCCAATGAGCTTTTGAGCGGCAATAATCCCGATATAAGCAACGCCACTGACAGGTTGGTGGTGATGACTACACATACTGCGAAGCTCACTACGTACCACAAGCATTCCTTCGTAGCGGTCCGTTGAGTCATTGGGAAATGCTGTTGCGTCGGGTGCCGGTTCATATCTTCCTGCCATTATTTCGTTAAAGTACATTTTAGCAAGACGTCGAGCCGTGCCTTGAGAGTTGGGATCTGTTTCACGATCAATAAGCAATCGATCTAACACAGTTTCAAATGCTTCTGCGGCTTCGTCAATCAGTCGTTCTACATCACCATCGTGCAGATAGTCACTGACGTTGTCGCCGGCCCAAAAACGTTTGTTGTCACGTTTCATTTTAAAGCGAATAGCATCGCCTAGGTAACCTTCTTTGTAATCTTTGTCTGACATAATTTCAGTTGCTGTTGTAATTGCTAATGTGTCTGTGACTGTATCGCCGTGGCGGTCTGGTATAAATTTCTTTTTGGTATCCGAGTGAAACACTGGATGTGGTGCAAACTCTTTTTTCAATCATAATCTCCGATGTTAAGGCAGTGGATTGCCATTGTGTTATTATATAATATATTTAGGTCGTTGTCAAGGCACAATAGTTATTTTTCTACAATCTGGATAATCTACTGGGACGGGAGTTGGCCGATTTGCCTTGACACCTTCTAACAATGCAAGGCCTTGAATGGCTTCTTCGATGGTGGGTTTGTAGTGATAGCCAACTCGAAACACCTGTTGTGATTCCCACGGCGTGATGGTCAAATCTCTGCCATCGTAACGTTGTGCTAGCATAGTATCGTACGCTTTTACATCATCTAACAAGATAGCTCCACCACGGCCGATGTGGAGTGGCTTGCCATGTCCAAAGCTCAAACAGGTTAGTGTATCTGGGCGATACATGTCCTGTTCAAGTCTGCGAGCACTGTCCCAAATGCGTGTTTCAAGTATGGGATATTCACCAATCCAACGTTGCCAGGCATGATCAAGGTACTCGTATTTGATACCTAGCTTGTGCATGGTCATTGGAATACTCAAGTAGGTATAAGGAGTAAACTTGCATTCCTTGACTTGATCATATCGTAAACACATTTCAATAGCGTGTGTACAGCAATCGGTCATGATTGCATACGGAGCACCTGTAAACTCTGCTAGTGCTCGTTCAAACTGTAGTATTTTATCGAACATACCAATTCCAGGCATGTTGCACAATGTAGTGAAGTGTATTATATTGCCACTTGCCAGCGACTTTTTCAAATCTGCCAGCATTGGCTGTGAGCTCGCTTGGATCTCCGGGTCTAGGATCACCTATGGTAACTTTGAGTTTGCGTCCAGTAATTGATTCGGCTACAGAAATAATTTCCTGATTGCTGGTACCTTTGTTGCTGCCAAGATTGTAGACACCGGTTGGAATATCATCATCCAGCGCACGAATATGTGCTCTTGCAATGTCCTCAACGTGCACGTAATCTCGAACACAGGTTCCGTCAAAGGTGTTAAATTGATTCCCGTTTAACACAAACTCTTTGTCGTCACGCAGGCTTTCTAACACTCTAGCAATGATGTGTGTGGCACCAGGTTCTTGACCATGTCGTGCTTGAATATCTGCACCGCAAGCATTGAAGTATCGGAAAATCACTGGTTGCAATCCATATGCACGGAAATAACTTTGCAACATCATCTCAGTCATGAGTTTGCTTTCGCCGTAGGGACTTAATGGCAGTGCTGGATCTTCTTCCTGACACGCACCCATGATGGGTTCGCCGTAGACCGATGCCGAACTGCTGAAAATGATTCGAATGCTAGATTGCAACTTGGCCGAAACAACAGCATCTATCATCTTTTTTGTACGTACAAAGTTGTTTTGATAGTACAGTTCCGGATCACTGACACTAGGACCAACTAAACTTGTTCCGGCACAATGAATAATTGCCGATGGCTGATGCTGAAACATAAAGTCAATGGCACCTTGGCTGGCAAAATCTCCTTGGTATACGTGAGACAATGCCGTTTGTACATTTGTAGTACATGGACGAATGTCAACACCAATTACTCGGTAACCTAAATCGTTTAATTGAAGTGCAGTTTGCCCTCCAATGTAGCCCGAGCTTCCGGTAACAACTACAGTTTTTGTCATATATATTCTTTCAAAGATCGCTCAAGGCCCCATAGGGGAAAATTATGTGATGCTAATCTAGCACCGTTGCCAGTGAAACAATGATCACTGGTGGATAAAAATTTTACAAGGCTGGGATCAACTCCGTGTTGCTCGTAGTATACACGCAATACATCACTTAGTCTATGTTTCTGATCATAGACAAGATTTACATCATTGCATTTTAAATTACCTTGTATGGTTTGATCAATTACCACTGCAAGATCATGCAAACTAAACAAGTCAAGAAATCTGTCATTCTCAAATCGAAAGCGGCGATTGGTGGATATATTTTTTACCACATCTTGTAACGGGCTAATATATGCTGTATCAGGTTGACCAAAACTACCAAACATTCGCAAGTTATAAAAGTTTGGTATTTGTGTCACTAGTCTAGCAATAATATTTTTACTACAACCATGAGATTGGGCCGGATACCGTTGAAACAATTGTTCCTCAGTGGTTTGATCATTGACTGCATCAACATCAAACTCAGCGCCTGATGCCAGATTTATAAACTGTTGGTAATGCTGTTTACAACTGGCCAGGTTGTTAAACATAAAAAGATTATTGTGAAATATTGTTGGATTTAATGTACGAACAGCCCTGCGTCCATAAGCGGCACAATGTATTATGGTATGAAAGTTTTTGCCAGCAAAAAAGGCCTGTACCATCTCTCGATCTAACAAATCCAAGTCTTGATGATTGATGGCAGTGACATCGTACCCAGGTAGATTGTTTGTTAGGTAAGATCCAACAAAGCCCCCGGCGCCTGTGATTAGTATTTTCATAAAATTTATATAATGTTAATTAACAATTGGGATTTTCCAAATACCAGTTGACTGTTTGCAACAATCGTTGTTCAAATGATACTGGCTCTCTCCAACCTAGATCATACAGTTTACTGGGATCCACAGAGAAACATAAATCATGGCCAGGCCGGTCAATTGGCACCAATCGATACTTTAACTCTTTGCCCATCAACTGTGCAATCAACTTTGCAAACTCTAGATTGTCAATAAATTTTGGTCCAGCACTGTTCCATTTTTCACAACGGACGGATTGTGTTTCTAATATAAATCGAGTATGGCTGGCCACATCGCCGGCATAGAACCAACGACGTCCGCCGATTATCTCGCTGGCGCCCACGTGTATATCTACAGTTTCGTTGTTGAGTAATTTGCGTATGATAATCACCGGCAAGCGATTGCTTTGGCAACGTGGCCCAAAGGTATTGTTGATGTGTATGATGCTGGCAGGGACATTGAACGAGTTGGCATAGGCCAGGCATAATTCTTCACCGGCTGCTTTTCCAGCCGCATAAGGACTATTGCTGTTGTAGGCATCGTTGGGTTGACTATCCTGTCCAATGGATATAGGGCCAAACACTTCGGCACTGCTATAATATACAAATCTTTCAACTCCAGTATGACGGGCATGTTCCAACAAGTTCAATGTACCCAGCACATTGTCCATGACAGACGCTGTGGGGTCACTCAAGCTGTCGGCTGAACTGGGATTAGCGCCAGCGTGTAATATAATATCTGCCGGTGGCAAGTGCCTACAAGAATTTTTAATGTCGTGCTCAAGAACAGTGACACGATCAAGCATGTGGTTGATCCGTTCCATATTAATTGAACCAGGTCGTACCACGCAGATCACACGATGGTCTTTAAGAAATTCCTCTACTAAGTAGTGTCCAATGAATCCATTGGCTCCAGTAATCAATACTGTTTTCATGATTTGTATTTGTAAATAAGATCAGATGTGTGGCTTAACACTTGACTATATCCTAGATCATTTAAGAACTTGTCAAGCATTTTTTTATTTGTGTTGTATCTTACGGCCCACGGCTCGTACCATTCTATCATAAGTAAGGGATGATATTTTTCAATAGTACGTTGTGCGCCTTGCAACGCAAAAAGTTCATAGCCTTCAATATCTAACTGTATGAGATCACAGGCCGGTAAATTCATATCATCAATGATTACTGTGGGTACATTACCTGAGCCGCTTACGTGAATAGCGCCCGAATCATGGCCTCTGTGAATGTTTACAAATTTTCTTTCATTGCCCACACAGGCCTGTGTTTTTATTACGTTATTACCGCAGTTCAAAGTCAAACACAAAAAATTTATTGGATCTGGTTCAAATGTATACACTGTACCAAATCTTTGACTAAACTGCCTTACATACTGTCCACAGTTGCCGCCGGCTTGTATCACAACACCACTGCCAGTGACATGTGTCATCAACTCATCAAAAAACTCTGGGGTTATGCGGTGCTTGTGCATGTAATCCCACATGCTCCAATCGTACTGAGGCCACCACAGATTTTTTAATTCCGGGTAAGGCGAACTGTCTCTTAATTCAATTAGGTTTTCTAGTCCAGGAATCTTTTGGTATGAGGAATTTGTCATGGTGATTTAAATTTTAACAATCATTTCCTGTGCTAACTCTTCATCTGACAAGAATGGCGTTAGATCATGTAGTCCTGCTTGTTTTCCATTTTTTAATGCTTGTGCAGGAAGTATTTCTTGCTCGTTAAGACATTGGCAGTCTATAATGACTGGACCTTTTTTCTTAAGGGCATTGGGAAAATGAAGACGCAGATCTTCTTTTGTTCTAATATCCACACAAGGCATGCCAAATGCTACTGCAATACTTTTAAAGCTGGGAAACCATAGTCCACTTTCGGAACTGGTCCCATGCACCCTTCCTTCAAAGTATTTTGTCTGTGTATTTTTAATACTTAGGTAACCGTTGTTATTGAGAATAACAAACTTGATATCCAACTCGTGTTGTTTGACTGTTGCTAATTCTTGAATGTTACTCATAAAACTACCATCGCCAATGATAGCAATAACAGGCTGTTTGCTTGCCAAACTAACTCCAATTGCTCCAGGCAAGGCCCAGCCCATGTCAGCTTGAGCTGGACTAAAAATAAATCTTTGTCCGTGTTTAGCATTTAATGCAACAGGACCTGCATAGCTAATGCTGCCGGCATCGCCCATTAAAATGTCATCGGCTGAACTATGTTGATTAACTGCATCAAGTATGGCATAGATGTTTAACTGAAAATCATTTTCAGTTGGACGATATTCTTCCTGCATTACCGGCCATTTGGCTTTCCAGTGGTTGCATTTTTCAATCCATTCGTCTCTTGTCATAGCATTGCTCCAAAAAACTCAGTCAATGTAGTATTGTATGCTTCGTCTATATGAATAATATTTTTGTTATATTCGTCTGCATCAATGTCAATCATGATTTTATAACTCTCAGGACTAAACTGTTTAGGGTCATAACCAATAACACTACTTCCCAGGCTGCTACCTAAAATCAATAATAGATCGGCATTCTGCATGGCAAAGTTACCTGCACGACTACCTTTAATTCCAACTGCGCCTACGTTCAATGGATGGTAGAAATCATTATAATCTCTTGCGCCATATGTACTAACGTATGGGATTTTATATTTCTCAAGAAACTGATTGAATTTCTGAACTGAATTAGATTGTCGGATACCATACCCTGCAACTACAATAGGTCGTTGAGACTTTTCAAGAGCTCGTTTAATAGGTGCAACATCAATAGGACGTTTTCGTTTATCAATTTCAAACTCTAAATACTCTTTTGGCATTTGTGCTGTTTGAACATCGCTAGGAATGTCCAACCAAACAGGGCCTGGTCTATCGCTCTTAGCAATGTGGATAGCTAATTGTAACATAAAAGGAACATCTTCCGCTCTAGTAATAAACTTACTAAACTTTGTCATTGACTTATAAGTTTCAACAACATTGTGTTCCTGTACGCCATATTTTCGAATGTTTAAATTCTTGGTTTCATTTATAAAACTAGAACAAGTAGAAGTTTTAACATTGCCGGAAATGAATAATACTGGCGTGGAATCTTGCCAAGCATTTAAAACAGATGTAGCGCAATTTGTTCCTGCACATCCAGTTGTGGGATTGACAACTGCAATGTTTCCGGAAAATTTAGCTTCCCCTATTGCAGAATGACCTGCGCCTTGTTCATTATGATAGCAGATGTATTGAATCTTACCTTGTTTAATAAACCCATCATTAAGTCCACTTGCACCACCGCCCATAAGACCGTGCACCCGCAATACACCTATACTATACAAATATTCAGCAATCCAATCGCAAACACGCATATTAACCTCCAAACAAACTCATAAAACCATCCACCTGTTCACCAATGTACTCAATTTGTTCCGGCGTGATAACTGGGCTGCATCCGTGGAAGAATGTGTTCTTCATGGTGAAAGTGGCCACAGGGTAATTGTCACGTGCGTCTGCAGGATTCATCAAATGACTGTAAGCAGGTTGCAACATGATGTTACCAGCAAAGTAAGGACGAGTTTGAATCAAACGCTCTTCCAAGTAGTCTACAATGTCGTTGCGTGTGAACGGTGCTCCTGCTCTAATGGTAAGAGGAAATGCAAACCAACTTACATCTGCATGTTCTCTAGCACGTGGCAAGTGGAAAAACTCTTCGTACTTTTCGTAAATGGCAAACAACAAATTGTAGTTGCGTTGACGCAAAGCATGTATTTCGGGCAGTTTCTTGATTTGTTCAAGACCCATGGCTGCTTGTAGTTCGATGGGTTTTAGATTGTAACCAATCTCGTCATACACATACTTGTGGTCAAATATTTCTCCGGGCATTTCTGGGATCCACTCGTTAAAACGTTTGCCGCATGTGCCACATTTTAACTTGTTGGCATCGGGTCCAACACAGTAGCATCCACGACCCCATTCACGTAGCGAGCGCACAATAACTTCTTGTTGAGCATCGTTCATGGCCACAAAACCACCTTCACCCATGGTCATATGATGTGCTGGATAAAAACTGCATGATGCCATGAGACCAAAACTGCCCAGGGGTTGTCCTTTGTAGGTGGTACCTAGGCCATCGCAACAATCCTCAAGCAACACAAGATTGTGTCGTTCAACTAGTTCCATGACATGGTCCATGTTAGGAGGATTGCCCAACACATGAGCAAATGTAATAATTCGTATGTCAGGATCGTTGGCAAGTAGTTGTTCAGCCTGAACTAGATCAATGTTCAAGGTATCAATTTCAATGTCGCAAAATACAGGTGTAAAATTATTTTGAATAGTTGGATTCAATGTGGTGGGAAATCCAGCAATGGGCATCAACACCTTGGTGCCAGCAGGAAAATTGTAACCACGCTTGGACTTCATGGCAGCCATCATGAGCAAGTTGGCACTACTACCTGAATTGGTCAACACTCCACGAGTCTTGCCAAACTGTTCAGGAAAACTGCGTTCAAATGCTAGACTTTTATTGCCCATTACTAGCCAACCGTTTAACAATGCTTCTGCGGCAGCCACATACTCATCTGAGTCGAAGTGCGGACCTGCATAATTTACAAAGTCTTTACCTGCTTCCCAAGTCTTGGCAGCATGTTTAGCATCAATATATTTTTTAATGTCTTCTAATATTTGTTTCATAATTTAATTCCAAACTGATTAGAAATTTCTCTCATGATGTTTATCACTTCCTGACTACCTCGACTGCCGTGAAAATGCAATATGTGTGCCTGATTTATGGATATACGGTTCCATTCATCGTGCCAAGTTATTGCATTTTGATCCAAGAACCTTAAACGCATTGCTTGATAGGCCATCTCTGGATGTAATCGATCAGACTCGTCAATGTCTTGGCTCCAAAACATAGCATTATGCCTTAACTGATCAAAACCCCAATTACGGTCAGGATGAGTTTCTCTTAGTTCTAGCCAGTCTTCTCCAAGTTTCCATACCTGGTCCAACATGGTATGTGGATAATATTGTATATCATCGTTGAAATGGTGTATACAATCTTTATAACTTTTTGGATCAGTATAATTAAACAATCGATACTGGGAGAATCTGTCAGAAAACAATTCTGTGGGTCGGATCATAAGTGTGTCGGCCCCTGCCCAAAATATGTTGCAAGGTTCCCGGTGCCACAATTCTTTGATATCTAGCCAATTTTGATATGCACAAGTATCGCCGTTGGTGGCAGGATCCGTCCACAGTATTGTTTCAAATGGTTCTTTTACAAAATGTCGAAAACTGGCCAGTCTTAAATGATACATTTCTTGATAGTCTAAATATAATTGTGAACTATCATTGCCCATCCAATTTTCTGAAATAGGCCGAACCGAACATACCAAATAATTCTTTACCATACAAAATTATTCCTGTAGTGGTTGACTACCTGGCTCAATTCTTGATCAAAATCAGCAGTTGCTGACCAGCCCAGTTTTTTTAGTTTGCTATCATCGATGGCATATCTTACGTCTTGCCCTTGTCTAGAACTGGGGGTAACAAAAGATTCCCAGTCATGATCGTGATCAACTCCAAAATAGCAAGACAGTATTTTTTTTATTACTTCTCGATTTGGCATTTCAGCATTGCCACTTATGTTGTAGATTTCATCAGTGACCCCTTGATCAATGATGTGTATCACAGCACGAGCAGTGTCACCTGCATGCAGCCAAACTCGACTGGGATTTCCATTGTCATGCAAATCAATTTTGCGATTTAGTGATAAGAATTTGATTGATTTTGGAATTAGTTTTTCTACATACTGACCAATACCATAATTGTTTGTGGGTCTAACAATCACATAACGAATGTTGTGAGTACGTGCCCAGGCCAAGACCAGCATGTCGGCTGCAGCCTTGCTGGCACTGTATGGATTACTTGGTGTTAGGATGTCAAGCTCGGTGTGACTACCTTCAACAATGTCTCCATAAACTTCATCAGTACTGAAATGCAAGAAAATTGGTCTACGAACTGGCGGCATTGCTCGAATTAATTCAAGCAAGTGATGCACTCCATTAATGTTACTCCGCAAAAACACATCGCTACTCATGATGCTGTTGTCTACATGAGATTCAGCCGCGGTGTTAATCACATAATCACAGTCGTAGAGCAATTCAAGATCATTGATATCTTGTTGTAAAAATTTAAAGTTTGGATTTGCCTCAAACTCATCTAACAACTCTGGGTTGCTAGCGTAGGTTTTTTTGTCCACACCCATCACACGCCAACCACGTTCAAGACATTGTTGAGTTACATGTCCACCTATAAATCCCAAGCATCCGGTAACATAAACTATTTTCAAGTATCAATCCTTTCTCATATGATACTTAGCCGCCGCCACATGGTCGCGGTATCTATTACCCGCACGATTCCACTGTTCACCTTTGCCCTGGATGATGTCAACTACACGATCGATTGTGCCATTGTTCCAGTCGCTAATCTTGCCAATGTTAGAATGTTTGTCCTCTAACAATCTTAAAAGTTTTGATGTCGCATCTTCTATGCTCCAGGGAACATAAAGTCTATCAGCATCATTTGCAAAAGTTTCAGGGAAACTGCGATATGCAGGATATAATACATTAGCACCAAGAGTGTCTGCTTCAGAGACTGTGTTAGAAACCCAGTCTTGTAACGCACAATTAAAAAGCACACGAGTATCATTGAGATGGGCGTAGTAATTATTTTTGCTTATGTTATCGTAAATTTCTAATTTACCATCTGCCATCATTTGGCAAGCGCGAGTTACATAGTCTGGATTGTTACTACGTAACGGACCACCTGAGAAAATAGCAAACTTAATCCAAGGTCGGTCTTCCTGGATATGTTGTGCCAAGTCCATAAAGAAACCTGGTTGTTTCTCTTGATCGAATCGTGCCGCAAACCCAACACGCATACTGCGTTGGTCAAAAGGTTTGATATTCTCTGCGCCGCCAATGCGTTCTAACACTTCCTCTTTGCCAAATGCTAGGCCACTAATATTATATATAGGAGCACGCCATCCAGCAATGCGCATATGAGCAACCATCTCCTCGTTTGTGGCAAGAACTCCGTCCACGAACTCGTTAACCATTTGTTCGTAGAGGCCCATCCATTTCGCCATACCCCATACATGCACGAAGTCATCAGGATCAATGGACTGAGCAAGACAGCGCACATACACACGAGGACGTTGATCAGCAGGAACCTGATTAAGGATATAAGGAAGACTTTCGATACCGGGCTGAAACATGTCTTCAAAATAGATAACATCCGCACTGGTGACCTCTCCATTCTTCATCAGTTGAACCAGATTCATCATCTGGCTCATGCCAAAATAACTGCGTCCATGTGCGTCTAGCACTTGTCCTACTGAGATAGCTTGGCTGTTATCAATAGTAGTTCCGGGAACATACACCACGTCGAGACCTCTACGGTCAAACACACGTCGGTTCCACTCTGTTAGTTGTAGTGTATAACGGGCTTCGTAGCTCTCCAAGCCCATGTAGTAGAGTTTTCTCATTTATAATCAATACCTACGAAATACTGGGCGAGAATCTTGCAGCCACATGTCCTTGGCAAACTTGCCTTGTGCAAATTTACTGAACTGTTGGTAGGCATAACTTTTCCAATTATATAGGTCAGTTTCGTTGTAACGATACCCATAATCTTGACAAAATTCTAAAAACTTTTCCAAGTCTTCAAAAATTTGTTGAACACGGGGGTTGGGTGCAAATGTAGGTTTTGCCATTTTGTTTTTCTCTCTTAAACACTAACAAGTTGAGGGCGGTGAGTTTCATATTTAATGATGCAGCCGTTTTCACCATCTTCGGCCACTTCAATCCATACTGCACGATCAGGATAACGATCGGCAATTTGTAGATACAGATCATCTGCAATCATCTCGCAGGATTTAAAATTAAGTTCCAGTGTTCCGCCAGCATAGAGTTTCTCTAACCAGCGTTTGAATTGGATAAACTCAATGTCGCGATCGTTGTGAAATACATCAATCCACACACGGAAATGAAAGATGTGTCTATGAGGCACGCCAAGAAAACTGACATCGTACTCATCACCGGTTGCCAATGCAGGATCCGAGGCGGCAGCTGGATACTTGTGGATGCCTTCTTTGCGGAAGGTGACCCAAATTTTTCTATCTGCACGTTGTTTAATTCTTTCCACTGTTTCTCTCTGTGCTTGATTCATTGTTAGTTTCCTGTTTTAATAAAATTTTTTCAAATGCTTCATCTTCGTTCTTTTGGTCTTCAATCACTCTTGGATCAGGCTTGCGAAAGATTGCATCAAAGTTGTTGCCAAACTGTTTTTGGCTTACACTAAATGGTCTTGATCTTGATCCTTTGCTCATAAGCTGCCTTTAAGTTCTGGTAAACGTGACTGGATAAAGTTGGCAAATATTTTACCACCAACTTCTGGACAGTAATGAAATCTTGGTAAATCCTGTTTGACCATCTTACCGTAACTAAATTCCCGGGGCTCCACAATATTTTCATGCGGGATCCATTCAATGTCTGGCCTAAAATCGTCGGTAAACAACGACTCAATAAACAGCAAAAAAGGAATCTTTGCATTAGTTAATCGGTGACACGCGGCACCGATAATCCAGGCGTCGGTCTGGCGTTTTAAATTGGAATCATAAAGGTACAACATGTAAGCCTGCAATGCTTGATATTGATCTGATGTCAAATCGTCTTTGTAGTTGTCTGAGTTTGGTCCGTGAAACGCAAGATTATTCATGCTCTCACTGATAATACAGGGGTCAATCAAAAAGTCATGCTTGGAACTTAGATCAGGATGTGGACTATATTTAATGTTTGCTAGCTTGCGTGATTTTTTATAGATAGCCAATTGTCGCTCATCAAAGCTTGCCCAATTAAATGCAGATTTCAAAGCGTTCCACATGTTTTGATTTTTTGTTAAAATTGGAATTTCAATTCTGTCAGGAGTTGTTGTACCAATAATCACAACATCGGCTTTCATGGCAATGGCTTGATCTATTTGCAAGGCTATAGCAACATTGCTACAACCTCCTCTTGCAAGACTAATTAAATCATAGTTGAGTTGCCTGGCAAGAATCTCACCAAAGCTACGATCAGGCCATTCAAGATCAGAGCTAAACCAGCTATCACCGCAAACTGCTAATTTGGTCATACTGCTTATTTTAATACCTTGTCTTGTTCGTAATGATCCCAATCTGTAAATACAGCCGGGTCCATTAAATTGTGTAGTCGATGACACCAAACTCCAGGATTGGTTGCCGCAAAGTCTCGATCATCAAGCTTGATCATTGTATTATAATTCCATAAGCGGATGTAGGGCAAGCTGATTCGGATTTGTGGAATAAAATTGTTGTACTCGTTTAATCCACCGTCATTAAACTGCTCAACTGCCGACATTGGAATATCCAACGAGCATAGATAACCCTTGTCAAGAAAGCGTTGTATCATACTTTCCCATCGTTGCCATTCTAAATGATCATCGCGCCGTGGATTAAAACTATGATTGGCCCCAAAGAAAATGTGTTCAGCACCAATGAGTTTTGCTTCAATGTCAGCAACAGGCTGTATGCCTACAACAAACAAAGTGCGTTTACCAAATGCAGGTGTGCGCTCTACCTCAATGCCGGTAAAAAAATCAACATTGCTGTGTCCATCTCGATTCATTATACACTGTCCTCTAATGCTTCTAGCAGTTCTGGGTTAAGGTCATCATCGGCGTCTGAGGAGTTGTCGACCTCAAACAAGTTGTTAAACATGGTATGAGCATTCACTGCTCGCTTACCGGTATAGCCACGGGTGCCAATCACACGTTCCCATATATTAGCATGATCATCAATTATTTGCAAGCTCTTCTGGCGATCCCGGGCCGCAAATACTCGATTAATTACACTACGGAAATCATACCAACGGTCATTTGGGTGCAACAGCATGTCTGGCCCTTCACCACCATCATAGATTCGGTTTGCTCGTTGCACTGCTTCAAGGTGCATCCAAACATTATGACCCATTAGTAATGCGTAGCTGAAACTGTCCCACGATGTCTTGCCTTCCTTGCCAATTTTATTTAGGTCACCGGGCTTGTAGTAACAAATATCTGAAACTTTGAGACGTTGTGAAATTGGGCTATCTTCAAACACTTTGTGGATACCATCTTGGCGTACAGCATCGCCGAACAATCTGCTATCAACTGCGTATTTTTTATTGTCCACAGTAGAGCTCATACGATAACTCCACTTGTCACGATTTTTAGTGACAATGCTGTGATACAATTGTCCATTTGCAGTGGCCAGGAAAGGACTTGCGCAATCAAAACTAATTGTAAATGTGGGGTTGTGGTGATAGCGTACAGCACGTTGAATGTCAGTGAGCAACACTGCCCACTCTAATTTGCTAGTGCCCAAGAAGTGCATCCAATCGTGCAAGCCCGATTCCAACAATCCATCATGCATGAGGTTTACTAGGCGTCGCAACACCAAGTGAACATCACACATGTTTTGTCCACCCATGCCCCATCCATCGAACGGACGCTGATGCTTGTTGGGATTACAGTAGTCCTTCATGGTCTCGTACCAATGATCTGCATCAGCATGGTTGGCACCCTGTAATACATTTAGGATTTTAGTATCGCCGTGTCGATTGTGCATCCAGTATTCATTGTTGAACTTGGTGGCATTTACAGCATCATCGTAGCTGTAGATGCCTGATGCTTTGGCCCACTCAGGATTGGTACAAGTCCAAGTGGGGATATCCATGGTCATGCCATGTGTGGCAATACCGCACTGCCATTCCAACACAGCTCTGCGTTTCTTTTCAGCGTTCTTGTCTTTGGGGTTGGCCCACTCTCCGGGCCAAACACCTTTGGCAATTTGGAACCCTCCTGAGTCACACAACAATGTTGTGCCAGCTTCACGATTGCGAACCATGTCTTCTTTGGGAGATTTGCGTGTTAAATCTAAATCAGCGTGTCCTGCAGAGTACAGGCTCCACTTGTAGGGAAACAATGCTTTTTGACTGTTTAGCCAATTTAATTGTTCCATGTCTTGGAGGCCAGCAGGCATACGATCATCGGGCACAAATTTTTCAAATCTCTGTTTGCCCACATACGTGGAATAAAAACTGCTGATGGCAGGTAAAAATACTGCGTAGTCGTTTTGTTTTGCTGTTAAATTATCTTGTTCCATCTTGCTCCTTTGTCACCAACGCAACCATCATATCTAATTTTTCTTTCAAGTCTTGGATGCCTGGGTGCAATTCCATTAAAGATTTGAACTTGGTCTCTTCATCACGTTTGACTCGAACCCAATCCAACAACGATTCAGCTTCGCCAGTTAATCCAATGCTGGCATAGTTGGCACTGATTTCCTTCCAAGCAACACCATCCCAAACTTCCATGTTACTGGCATTAGTATTGTATCTAACTTGGCCAGCACCTTGTGCTCCGGGACTGATATATGGTGTCATCGGGCTACCACCAGTAGTTTGCATGTAGCGGCCCATGGGAGCAATAGATTTAATCATAGCTTCATACTTTCCATGGTAATAATCTTGCCCAGGCTAGACTCAAAGTTTTCACCATCATGAATTAGATAAGTGGTGAACAAGTTACGATCGTTGCGTTCATCATAGGTACGGAAAATAACAATCTTTCCACCATGTGCAGATTTTACTTGAATATTTAGGCCGCCGTCGGGCAAGTCGTTGTTGTCATCTCGACTTCTAATAATACTATTTCGTCTTTGTTTTGAACTTGTCATGGGCACGTAGGCATCGTCTTCACGAGTATCCTCTTCAATGCCCAATGATTGTTTACACTTCTTAGTAAACCAGTGATCAAACCATTTCATACTTTTATCTTTCTATCTGCTAGGTATTGTTCCCACTGCACCCATGTGTTCTGAACCAGGAATCCCCAATCACGTTGCTTGGGACCAGGCACGAACATTGTCCAGCAGTCTGTTCCTGCTTCAAGCTCAACACGGTGATAGCTATTAGCAGGGCAAATACGGAAGTGCCCAGGACCACGCCAATGCCGTGTTTCACCGATCTTGGTACCTGTACCATCAAAGACAGGAGTCCATTCATGGTATCCACCTTTTAAGATAAGTGTAGCGTAAGGCCAAGGATGATCGTGTACGTCATCGGGATCAGACTTAAGAAACTTGTGCAGGAACACGTTAAAAGGGAAGCGATTTCTATCCTTGAGGAAAACATAATAGCGTTCAAGATATGGCTCGTCACTGACTCTGTCCATTACAATACGTTTGCGTCCCAGACGCTCCATCATATTTAGAAACCACTTCATTGCGTACCTTATTTGCTTTGTGCCGGTAAGATATAATTGTACTCGGCGATCCCAGATTTAACAGTGATTTGCATAGCGCCATCATCGCTGATTCGCATAGTTTTGTCGCCTACTAATGAAAGTATTGACATCACTTGCGACACTGGCCAGGCCCAACTACGTTTCAATGCTCCAGTCACACTGGGATAAAACACAAACTCACCGGCGTGTGTCGAATGGTCACCAAAACTAAATTTTAGATCGCCGTTGTCAATACGTACTGTAAAGTTTGGCTCTTCGCTGTTGGCTTGTGCCTGCATCTTGAGTCGTTGAATGCTGGCAACTGTTGGCTCAAACTCAATGTGCCAATTCACTCCTTTGAACTTGGCAGTTTTAAGCTTTTCAGAAACAATCTCGCTGGTCATAAAACGATAGTCGTTTTTAAAGTCACCAATTTTGTTTTCAAAATGTAGTCCCACTGGAACATCAACATTGTTGCGATTTTGTCGGGTAACTGTGATTTTAGCATCTTCTCGATACTCTTGTAAACCCAATAGAATTTTGAGTTTGTCCAAATTTGGCATACCAAATACACCAATAAAATCTGACACTGGGCCAGCAAACTGTCCTTGCACAACAACGCTACGGTCCTCGGCCAAACCATCAATGGTAGTTTCACTGTCAGTGCCAGTAATTTTGACCAGGCTGATGCAACCTAAATCGTGTGTGTGACCTACTAGGTCAAGTAAATGATCTCTCATACGTTCTCCTTTAATTGTATTATATAGACAATGTTGTTAGTAAGCAAGTATTTCGGCTAAAACTTGACCACCACGCATGGTTGTCAACTCTCCGGGTTTCTTAACTTCCAACCAAGTATTTGCCGCATCGATATGATGTTTGGCAAGTACTTTGTAGCCCAATTCGTCAAGCGTTGTTTGAATACTGTGTCCAGGTGTATAGCAGTTGTAAAAATTTTCAGCATTTCTGACCCCACCGGTTCTATCACAGTCGTTATAGGTAAAAATAACTACACCGCCTGGTCGCAGTTTTTGATATATTTCTTCTAGATAACTGTGTATTATATTAATCGGTTTAAAATTAAAAAAGTTGTAAACAAAACAAAATCCAATTTGGTTGTCAGGAATTGATTCCAGCAACGGATCACTGGAGTATTCTGGGGCAGTGTACGTTCTCAATCTACGTTGGTAGAATCCATTAAATTTTGCCACAGCCGGTGCCAAAAGTTCCGGTTGTTGATCTACAAGATACAATGGATCTAGTCCCACAAGATGATCAATCCAATTCTCTTCTCCTGGTCTAATTATTAATCCAGGCCAGCGCCAGTCTGTGCATCGCAACAGTCTTTCTAAAATAAATTTTTCTGACTCGGGAGTCAACGATAATTTTCGAGAAAGTATCCATTCCACTGTATCGTAACGCATGTCTCGATACAGGTCAGCACTATTGCCAAAATACGCTGGCTCCAATTGCTGAATGGCATTTTTTACTGCTTGTTTGACCGAGTCCACGGTGTTGGCAAAATGGTTAACACGATCAGTTAGATCAAAAAATTGTTGATTCACGCTTTCAGCCAAACCATCAAACTGCATTGCGTTTGACAGAATCTGATGAATCACCGGAGTCATGGTTTGCCGCAAAGCCAACTGACTTTGATCAACATCAAACTTGTCAAGTTCCTCAAGATAATTTACTAATTCGCTGATTTTCATGTGAATTCAAATAATGTTTGGAATGTGTTTTCTGTGTTGGTAGCCGCCGCCAGGTTCCATTCCAGTACACCCAGCAAGTTATCAACTTTTTGATCTACAACAGTTGCTTCCATGAGCCCATCGTCAAACGGCAATTCAGTAAACCAAGCAGGCAGTCTTTGCTCGTCAGTGGGGTAACCAATACTTGTCCAGCCCAAGGCATTGCCTTTGAGCTTGCATACAATGGTCTTCATGCCATCTACGATCTGCATACTATAGTTGTCGCCGTTCATCTTGCGCATTTGATTCCAGTTTAGTGCGGCCCTGACATGCCCGGGCATGTTTGCTTTTCCAAGTCTGGCTTCTTCGGCCGCATACTTGGTCAAGTTGTTCACACGCTTGGGACTACCTTTCTCCCATCCCGGCCGTTCTGCAAATTCATATTTGAATTCACGAATGCGTTCAATGATGGCATCTCGTTGAACACCGCCCAGCACAGTATTTAGAATTTCTAACAAAAAGTCTTGAATAACTTTGGGAGTATCACTGCGTTTCAAATCCAAGCCCATGGCCTTGGTCTTGCCTTGCTTGCCTTCAACATCTAGCCGCTTGCCCTCAAGGTCAATGATGTTTACAGCATAGCGTTTCTTTGTGATAAACAATCCGCGATCAGCAACCAGTTCTCGACCTGCCGCAATCAACGCACCCATTTCTCTGGGGCAGTGGAATGCTTGTTCCATAAAGCCCGGGAAACTGGCATTAACTTGTTCGGCAATTGAGTCGTATAAAGCAATGGCAGTTTCCTTGCTCCATTCCATGCGACCTTCCGCTACTTCCTTCTTTAGTGCCGGCCATGCAGTAAAGTAGCAGGAGTCTGTGTCACCATAGATGATGGCTTCACCTGTGTGATCATACTTGCCGGTGATACATTCATTGATGTGTGCATCCATGTGCCGGGCAATAGCACGACCAGTTAGCGTGGTACTCTGTCCAATTCTGTGATCAAAGAACCTACAACCTGGGTTCAAAATAGCACCATACAAACTGTTCAAGTTAATCTTCTTGACCAGTTGACGCTTGTCCCAGAATGCTTCTTCTTTTTTGTCCTTGGCTTCTTTTTTCTTGGCCTGCAGTTCTTTACGCTCGCTGTACCAACGTTCCAACAAGCCAGGAATGATGCCCTTCTTCTCATAAGTCATTATAGTACCGTTGGCACTGAGAATCCAAGGATGATTACTGTCAAAAATTAGTTGCCAAATTTCAGCGGCACTGTGCACACTTTCTTCACCATTTTGCCAGTCAATGGTGATCTCAGTGCCACGTTGCTGATCCATCACAGCAGTGTATTCCAAACTGCCAAACAGGCCCTCCCAAGCAGCCGCAAAACTTGCTCCGTCAGAAATTTTAGTTTTAATATATCGATCAGTCATGATGGGACGCAGTTGTCCCACCACAGTTTCTGGTCCCATGTTCATGGCACGAATCGCAGACGGATACAAGGAGTTAATGTCAACTGACCCAATCCAATCATGCAAGCCCTTCTTGGGATAGGCAACATAAGCACCTGCGGCCTGGGTGTCATCATCTGTGAGTCTTTGCTTGCGATTGGGTACAACCATGCCACGTTCGTGAGCTTCGTTGATGATGGCCTGTTCAGTCACAGCCACAGCACCCATTGTGGTTTGTAGTAGCACAGTGTTGGCATGGGCTAGTTCACACGCTAGGCTCAAGAACTGTAGTTTACGATCCAATTTGTGCAACAACAACGTATCTTGTCTGTTGTATTCAATGAACTTTTTGAAGTGTTGATTATACAACTGATCCAGTGTGCCTTCAAACTGTGTCTTGCGCTCATTGAGTTCGTATTCACCAATGGCATCCAAACTATAACTGTGACGTTCTTCGTAAGTGTATTTGCGATACAGTTGCATATAGTCCATGTGCACACGACCCACCAAGTCATACGTTTCTTTTTCAGCACCAAAACGTTCAAACAATCTCTTTTTGGGCAGTTGTCCCCAGAGGCAAAACTTGCGAGTATCATCTTTGCTCAACACTCTAATACACCTATTGATGGTGTAGGGAATATCATAACCTTCTGAGTTCCAGCCACTCAGCACATCAGCGTCGTCAATCAAGTCAAGAAATGTTTTGATCATGTCCTCTTCTCGATCAAACAAGATGGTGTTGTCAAAGTCCTTGACCAGCTCTTGTGCCGTCTCCCAGGTCAATCCACGCGGAGGCACAGCCAGGGTGACTAGTTGATCCAGCCAGTCTAGATAAACTGAGATGGCTGTGATGGGATTGAATGGATCTTCAACTGGCGAGAATCCTCGCTCTTTATCAAAGTCCACTTCAATGTCAAAAAACGCAGTGTGTAATTCTGGCGCATCCTGATCTTTGTAGTTTTCTTCTAGACAACGAAAGATGGGATTGATGTCACTTTCATAAAGCTGTTTGCCCGACTGCATGCGAATTTCCTTGCGAAACTCTTTGTTGTTGCGTGTGCTAAATCTTGACACTGGTGTGCCATAGATGCTTTGAAATTTGCCACGTGGATCGTCGTAGTAAAAAATATAATTGGCCGGGTACTCTTGGTATGTACGAACGCCATTGCGGCGCTCTACAATATGTATACGATCGTGTTCACGATCAAAAAGTGCGTCAACATAACTCAAATTTATTCCTCCGCTTGTGGCCGGTTAGCCGTTGTACATGCTCTTAACGTGAGCGACTCGTGTATACTTATAGAGTTTTGCCAACAGTTTCTAGAATTGTTTCTAACAATTCATGGTCTTGCTTGGCCTTGCCAAACTCGGCCTTGTGTGCAATTCGAATTGCCTTTTTAAGCACAGCAGGTTTGATTTCCATTTCCTCAGCAATGGCCTTTATGGTGTCATTGAGACCAGCGTTGAGTGTTTCAACTTCGTGCATGACTTGCATGCCTTCGTTGATGATTTGTGTGAGTTTGAGCTTTTGCTCACCGTTAAATGACTTGGTGTCCATGTAGTTCTCCTGTAGTGTGCTAGTATAGCACAGTTATGTTGTTGGGTCAATGGCTGTCTACACAGACTTTACCAGACCGCCGTGTAAAAATACATCTGGAAAATCTGCCACTTGGTCCAGTTCCCGCCTGGCTGCTTGGTAATCTGGGTGACCAGGATCAAATACATCAATGTCCTTAAACTCTTGTTTGGTAAATGTATTCCAATTTAAGATCCTTGTGTACTCCACCAAGTCAACACCAACTGATTTACACATGTCATAGAATGGTGTAATTTCACGATAGTTGTCGTGTTGTAACACCATGCGCAAACTAATTTCCATGCCGTTCTCTAATTTTTTATTGGCAATCCATGACAATGCTTGTTGTAGGTCCGGCCAGTGGCCACCTCGACGTAGTTTTTCATAGGTGCCAGCAGTGGCAGCATCAACTGTGACTGTTATCTTCTTGACTCGATCCTGCAATGCGCCCAGTCTATGCCAGTTCTTTTCAGCCATGAGTCCATTTGTTTGTACATGTAGGTATATATTTGGGAAAGCAACAACATCAACATCATTGAGGAATGACATCAACATGGGACTGGCAAACACTTCACCAGTGGTGCTGATATTCAATGTTATTTTTTCGTCGCTGGGTTGTGCAAACAGGTTGTTTTTTAGTATTCGCCCTAGCTCTTCTAATTTTTTTGTATCTTCAGGAGAATTTTTAATCACCCTGGTTCTACAACTGGGGCAACTGAGATTGCAGGTTCTATCCCCGGCAATCCAAATCTCTCTGGGCATGATCCATTGACTAGAATTGTCTATCAAATTTAACAACACAGGATCATCAAGCCTAGCACCATCAACTAGTTGTCCGTCATTTATTACACCGCATCTAGATTCGTTGCAGTATTCATAGCTGCCATCAGCAATGCTTTGTCTTATTGCCTGGCTGAGATTGTTTGATAAAATATCAGGAAGAGTTTGTTCAAACAAATTCCCCACTGAACTTGGCAGCCAGGCCCTGCAGTCACAAAGTCCCACCTCCCCGTCAACTCCAACTTCTATAACAACATAGGGACTGAAACAAATTTTTCCCTGCAAATTTTTCTTTGCAAATTTTGTACGGGAGGAGATGGGAATAATTTTCATCAATGTTAATGCTCACTTTTGACTACAAAGGTAGCGAATCTCAAAGCCAAGGCAGCAGCCGCCTACACACTCGGTAACGAGTACCGGTCCTAAGGTGTGTTCTTTAAAGTATAGTATACCTCTATTTGATTTATCATTTCTTTAAGGGCGGGGTCAGATTCTGACAGTCGAAGTATTTCGTTCCATTTGGAAATAAGTCGTTGATGTTGTGCAGTATGATCGGTGTCGTACCCAATAATTGTACGATCAGTTTCACCAATGCCACGAGCATAGATTATGCCATTTGCTCGTTCATAAATGTAAGTTTTGCCTGGAGCTAGATTGCTCATCAAAGTCTACGATGTTTTGGTTTATAAGAAATTTTGCTTTCAACTAAGTTGGCACCTTCGGCCACATCTTGCTGACCATACATATCAACCAGTTGTCTAACATAGAAATTATAATAGCCACGTCGGCCATTGTATTCTCTATCTCCCAGCACAGTCTTTAATGCTGACACAGCATCAGTTACTTCCGACCCTTGCATAATTTTCAGTGCGTCTGTGACCAGTGAATCAACTCTCTGTGAAGCTTCCGCCACACCAGTACTTTTGTCTAATTGATCGGCAAAGTGAGCAAGTGCTGGACTCTTGCCTGCCATGTATGCATCTACGGCCGGACCTTCCGCTACACCTTGAGGTTTATCGTTGGGGTTAGTAGTCAACATAAACTCTTTACCCTGATTAAACAGTTTAGCCTGCATTGTTAGTGCGGCCTTGTTGGCAGCAGCTTTGCCACGGAATGAGTAAGGATTGCCTTGTTTGTCTTTGATTAGTTTTCCGTTAAGGCGAATATACCATGTACCAGACTTTTCTATTTTTTCACGACGTGCATCGCCTTCATGATCTTCATCATTGGCACCGCCATCTGCACGATATGCCTGTGAATTTTTGTAACTGTCTTCCGGCACGTCTTTTTTAGCAAAGTTATCATTCTGGAAACTACCAACAATGTACCATTTTAAATCATGGTCAACATCATTATGTTCTACACCCATTACGTTGACATTGTAACCTCGGTCGTCGAACCACGAGTTGGCATAACTTG
>Ga0114974_10001028_pt1 | contig 22306 bp, 14 predicted proteins | sample S_130206_EF_Meta_FD_87318 | JGI IMG/M metagenome (GOLD analysis project Ga0114974, IMG submission 87318) | Freshwater microbial communities from Lake Simoncouche, Canada to study carbon cycling - S_130206_EF_MetaG | ecosystem: Environmental > Aquatic > Freshwater > Lake | place: Lake... | reverse complement strand
TACTAAAAGCTGTGAAGGTATACCAACGGCTTCAGACGCTACGCGTACGTGTTTATCTTCGCCATCAATTTTAAAGCGTACGGTTTTTTCATCGGCAGGACCCGGACCATTAAAGATGCGCTTCGTCTTGCCTGTCTCCGCGCTGTAAGCGCCTTCTAACAGTCCCATACCTTCGAGGCCAAACACCACTTCTTTAGTTGCCAAATTGCTAAGACCCATATCTACGATCATGGATGTGTTTTGCACCAACGTAGCAAAGAAGTCGCTGCGAACTTTTTGGTCGTCGCCCACCAGACTGTGCAAGTAAGGCTGGGTCTTTACGTTACCAATGTTTAACGAATGGCGGTCGCCAATATCTAACACCACGTTGTCGCCATCCATGCGGTAGTACGGTACGTAGTCGTTGTATTTAAGAAGGTCTGCGCCCAACCTTTTACTAATAGCACCGGCTTTAACAAGGAAGTTAATTAAGTCTTTGTTGTACTGGTTGTATATCTCACGCGCTTTAACAAACTCTGGCACAGCTTCAAAATCTTTAATAGCAGCGTCAATGGCAGCACGCGTTGGTGGGTTCTCAAAGTTTAGCTTGCTTGGGCCTTGATTCTTCGCACGATAAGCTAGAAGGCCAGCTTGAAACTCTTTAGCTACGTTAGTTGCGTTACCCATGTCTTTGACTTGCCCAAGCAGTTTTACCACCTGCTTAATGGATGCGCCGCCTGTGTCGCTTAGTAAATAATTTCCTTTGCTATCTTGCTCTAGCGTAGGTGCGCCGTTGTTCAACGCGTTGGCTGTAACGGATGTGCGGTTGTCGTGTATACGAGCGTAGTACATCATCTGGTAGTACTTGGCTTCGTCCATCTTGCCGCGACGTCCTGCTTCAGCTACGCCAGCCCATCTATCTACCGTAGCCTGTTTTAATGCCAACCCTGCAGACGCAAGGAAGTGTTCACCAAAACGCGGCGCTGGTGGCGCTATATAACTCTCAGCAAACGACTGCAACCCTGCCTTAGAGTTAGGACCCGGTATAGCTTGGTCGCGTCTAAACACCGTTTCGCCTGCTGGGTCACGGTACACACCAATGGTGTGGCTGCGTATGCTTTGTTCAGATTGACTTAGTAAATTGTGAATGTCGTTAGTATCAAGTTTTACGTACTCAGTAAAACCGTACTCAATCATTTTAGTACGTACAGCAGCAACTATTTTCTTTATAAAATTTTTTATCTTTTCAACTACTGTTTTTGTTTGCGCCGGTTCAGCTTTACCCATTAACGCTTTTACAAACACAGGCTGCTCAGCAACACGCGCAATCATTTCACGCAAAGCAAGCATGCGATGTTTGTCTTTTATTTCTTGTATCTCTGCTTTGCTATCGCCGCGTGCTTCTGCTGCTGCAACGGCAGTGTCCATTGCAACATTAACTTCTTCAACGTAGCGCTCAACACCAAGGTCTGTAGCAAACTTCATCATGTTTGCTCTGCGTTTGTCGGCGTTGGTTTTAACTTCCGTTTGGTTTTTAGTTTGCGATGCGTTATTTAAAGCAGAAACTAAATCTTCAGTATATGTTCTGTAATAATCACGAACATTGTTTAGCGCTTGTTTGCCGTATTCAGCAACGTATTCTTCTACGCCGTCAACAGTAACAAAATCTTCTCCTTGATTATACAAAGCAGCCCATAAATTGTTATGTTTTTCTCCTAGCATACCAAGTTTTTTTATTGCGTCATATTGTAAATTGTCTTTAGTTCTACTGCTTATTACATTAGGAACAGTTTGTAATACTTTGTCTATAAATGAATCCGCAGTATTAATAGTGTTAAATATTTCATTAACAATTTGTTCTTCAGTCATTGACGATGGGACAGTAGGAAGCTGCAACGCAGCAACCGAAACAGCCGCAGCTTTTAAAAACCGTCTACGACTTTCATCAACTTCTGTTTTTGCTGAAGGCGTTTCGTAGTTTTCAACTAACTTTAGCAGCGACAACATACCTTTGCGACCAAGCAGCGTGTCGATGCCATAGTGGCCTGTTAGTTCATGCGCTGCCGTTACTTCAAGGTCAAGCAGGTTTTCATGCTGGTTACCAATAATTAACACAGAGCCATCAGGCGTAACACCGCCTTTGACCGACACTTCAGGGTCTTGCAGGTTAATGCCTTGGGCTTCCAAATGCTTAACAATGTGCGGGGGGATGCCATCTACATCATAGGTGTAGTAAAACTTAATGTTGTCTGGCAAACTATTTTTTAATTTAGTAGCAAACGCTTGCGCTTCTGCTTTACTAATTGGGTTTTGAACAACGTCTTCCCCAAGGCGTAACACCGTACCATCTTTCTTGCTGCGGACAAACTCATTGATAGCTTTATCAAGGGAGCCTTCTTTAAACTGAGCTACTTTCTTTGGTTTGCTTACAGGCTCAAAGTTTTTAGCTACCGCTTTGCGGAACGTGCCTTTAGCTTCTGCGTACTCACCAGCAGTTGCTTCAGTGCCTTGACGTACAAAAAACTCAGTCTGCGCTAGCGCGGCAGCACGCATTGCTTGTGGGCTACGAGTGCCGTGTTTAGCAACGGCAGCTTTATACCGTGGGAAGTCTTGAACAAACTGTTCTTGCGCAGTAGTCCGCCCCGATAAGTCTTTAGTAGAACGTGCGCGTTTACGTGGGTTAACGTCTGTTTGTTTTTCTTGCCCCACCATAATACGCGCAGTCTCGGCGGCTGCTTTAGCTTGTTCCCTAACAGGCGCTTTCATTTTTTCTGTAACGCCGGGAAGTTCTCTTTCTGCTGCTAAACGCTCTGCGCGTTCTGCGTCAGTCTCCTCGCTAAACAAACCTCTTTCTGTAGTAATTGGTTTAGGTTTAACGCCGGGTTTACCAAAGGCTGCCGTTGGGAAGTTTTCAATCTTAACGCCTGCTTCACGCGCAGAATTACGTAGCGGACCAACAATGGTCTTGTAATGCTTATCAATTGCTTTCTGTGCTTTAGCAACACGCTTAGTAAGCGCGGCTTTCTTTTCTTCAGGCGCATCTGCAACGGCAGCTTCAAGCGCTGCTTTTTTATCTTGCAATCTGTTTTGTGTTACTAACGCACGGCGCAGCAGGTTCATTACCTGCGTTGCTTCTTGGCGCTGGTATATGCCGCCGGGCAAACCAAGACCTGTTTGCATGTCTTCTTCAAGCAGCATGCGTTGGCGGTTAGCAGCATCCCGCAAGTTTTCTAATGTTCTTGTTTCAACAGCAACTTTCTGCCGAAGGGCAGCAGCCTCTGCAGCCGCAGCTTTTTGTTCTGCTGAAGTAAAGTCGATGCTTTTTAATTGACGTTCTAACTCAGCAATACGGTCTTTCATAGCAACAATACGTTTATCGTCTGCTGCTATAAGCGAGGCTAGTTGTAGCTCTTCACGTAAGTCTTCACGTTCTTGTCCTAACCGTCCTATTTCTTTTTGCGTGTCATCAATTTGTTTGTTTACATCTTTAAGCTGCCCAACTTTAGCGTCAGCAATAGTTTTTAATTGTTCAGCGTTAGCGTTTGTTTTAACGCGTGCTTGTATTTGGCGCAGTTCGGTTTCAAGCAAGTCGCGCTTAAACTTCAAACCGCTAGGCGTGTTGGTTTCGCTGTAGCCTTTACCAACGTGTTCTTGCAACGTATCTATTAAGTTTGAGTAATAAATACCTACTTCAGTGTACGACGCACTACCAAAGAACATTGCCTGCCGTGCTTGTGTGTATTCAATAACGCGGGGAATAATACGCGCTTTGTTATCTAACACAACAAGATCGTTGTACAGCGTTTGCAACGCTGGCATTTCTGTTTGCCCACGCCCTTGCTTAGTTAGCTTTTCAATTTCAGCTTCTGCAATAATACGAGCGCCATCAAGGTCTACCAATTGTTGACGCAAGTTTGCAATAAACGGACCGTACTTTATATTTCCGTAATGCAGTCGAATTGTGCGTTCCAATTCTGCTACTTTTATTACTGTATTTATTGTTAAGTCTTTAATCTGCCCTTTTAATTCTTTGGTCAAATTTAGCAAACGGCTTAAAGGAAATAAATAGGTCTGTTGTTTTAACGCTTCTTTGCGCTTAGCGTCACTAGCTTTTGCAATAGCCTGTTCAAGTTTAGCAAGGCGTGTTTGCGTAGCTAAAAGTTTGTTTTCTAAATTTGATAGCTCTTTGCTGTACTCAACGTCTGTGCCAGATTCTTCTGCAAAACGCATTAACTCAAGTTGCTGTTCAGCTTCTTGCGCACGTAAATTGTTAACAATTTTTTGACGTGCATCTAAGTCAACATCGTACACAGACATCAACTGCGTAATCTCAGACGGCGCTCCTTTTAACGCAGCGCGTAGTGCATTAACTTCTTTAGACTGCAAATACTTAGCAAAGTTTGCAGCGTTAGCACGTACAACAGATAAAGTTAACGCATCGGGGGGAGTAGCCTGCAACCGCTGTAAAGTTTCTTTTTTAGTTTCTTTAAACAGCAAAGGTTGTACAGTCTGATCTTCTGTAATCGTGCCCAGTACACGCAGCTCATCGTTAATAGCAGGGGCTGCGTCTGTTAAGTCTTGGTTACGCAACGCACGGTCAGCAGCATCCTCAACTGCATCCAACAATGCACGCGACGATTTGTTTTGCTGAATAACATCTAACGCTTTATTAAACGCTGTTTCAAGGTCTTGGTTTAGTGTGCGCCTAGCGGCGCGTACGCCTTCTATACCTGCTACCTGTTGTGACGGGGCGCGAGTCTGCATGACACGTTCTACCATGCCAGCCACATACTTCTCGCGTTTGCCCAGCTCCCTTGCTAGGGTAAGTTCTTTTTCTCCACGAGCTTTTTCAACACGCGCTGCTTCGCCAGCTGCACTTTGTCTACGCAGACCTTCTGCTTCAACGCGCTGTGGTTTTGGTCGTTGCGTGCTTAGTTTTGCTAAAACCGTGTCAAGCACTTTGCGCATGTTTTTGTTTGTAATGTCGCCTAATACAAACTGGTTGATGTGCGTGTTTAACAAAGCAGAACCAAGACGTACTTGTTCTTGGGTTAAAGGCTGCATGTTTTCAGCTTGACGACGATAGGCAGCTTCGTCTAACGCGTTTTCTATGTAGTCGCGTTTAGCTTTTTCAATTTTGTTTTGCAGCGTTGTTTCTGTAGACGATGCTTCGCCGGGGCGACGCCCTTCTAGTATGCGGTTTTTTTGCAGATCGTCCGTTAAAGTTTCTACGTCAAATAACGAGCTTTCGCGGTTTTCCGCAATTTTTTCTGCTTGCTTTAAATACTGACGTGCTTCACCCTGCGCTGTTATTGGACCAGTAGTATCTGTAGGAGCAGCGCCTACTACACCGGGAATAGGTTCTAACCCGGGAGCTTTTTCAGATTTCGCAAATACGCTTTCACGCGCTTGGGTAATGGCGTCTTTTAAAACCTGCCTATCTTTAGCAGAGTACTGGCGCAGCGTAGGGCCTAATGCTTCTTCTGTTAATGCACTGTAAATTTCGGCATCAGTTTTGTTTTCTTTAATGCCTGTAGCAATAACGCTAGAAATAAGGCGTTTGACGTTACTCATACCGTTTTCATCTAACGGTATACGTTTGCCTTCTTCATCAAGTTTGTTGCTGTACAGCGTAGGTGTTTTTTCTTCTACAACGTCACGCACGCTATCAAGCACAGACTTTTGTACTAACTTTTTAAGTTCTGCTTGGTCGTATTCTTGTTCAAGTTTTCTAACCGTAATGCCCGGCTCTTTACCTTCAGCCTTTTGCTCAAGGGCTGTTGCTAACTGGTTAAGTAAATGGGTAATAGGTTTTGGAGTCGGCTTTTCACCAATACGCTGCAACGCGCCTTCTTCTTCAAATATTTTTCCTTGTTGTTCTGCTTTTTGTTTTTCTTCTTCGTTAGTTACAGTTTCTATGCCGGGCAACAACGGTTCTCTTTTAGCTTCCGTAGCTTCACGTTGCTGGTACATTGTTTTTAAATTTAGCTCTTGCGTCTCAGCTAAAAGATTTTTTAACTCAGTAAGTTTTTTTCCTTTGTATCCGGGAATAGTAATTTCATTAGCTAAAATAGCTTTAGCTAAAGTTGGTTCTGTTGTTAGCGCTTTTACAACTACAACAGGGTCTTTAATGTCTTTATCCCAATAACGAAGACCTTCTAGCTGATCGTCAAGCAGTTTTTGTTTAGGATTTTTTTCTTTACCAAACTGCGCCCATACATCAGCAATGTCAGGTTCACCTGTCTTTCTTTCTGTTTTAGCGTATTGTTTGACTAGTTGTTTTGTATCATTGTCTACAGACGTTAAAACGTTTTCAAGGCTTTGCCCACTTGCTTGCTCCAGCAAATACTCGTTAGGCGACAAACCTTCAAGGCGTGCCTTTTCTTTTACTTCAGCAATCTTAGATTTGTTACGTGCAAACTCTTGCTGTAGTGGGTTTAATTCATTGAATATGTCACGCAGTTGTGCGTTAAATGGTTCTGCCGCAGCATCGTACTCAGCCTGTCCTGCTTTGTCTTTTTTACCGGGACGTTTGCCAATGGCTTCTTCGCGTTCAGCTTTGATGCGGTCGCGTTCAGCGGATAACTTTTGAATCTGTGGCTCAAGGTTAAGCAAATATTCTGGGGACTCAATTCGCGCACGTTCAGCTTCCTGCTCTGCCTGCATGCGCTCTCTAGCTTTAGCCGTATCTTCTTTAGCAGCTTCTGCTCTAGCTTGGCCTCGTTGTGCAACCCGACCTGCAACACCCACAGGTGTACCAAACAAACCAGCACCGTATGCTGCTTCGGTATATTCTTTTAGCGCGTCATCAGACATCAATGATTGATTAGCTTGCCAACGCTCCAGCATCTGCTGCCCAACTTCGGTGGGCATCTCAGCCAATAAACCTTTACCGCCACCTTTAGCTATGGTTGCTGCCAATCGTTCTTCTGCTAACTTACGCGCAGCAGGGGATGCTAATGCTTGTGCGCCTTCTTTCTCAGCAATACCTAACAGGCGGCTCATTATCTTGCCGCCAAAAGGAACTACTAACGAGGCATACTCCAACGCCGCTTGACCTGCTGCTGATGTTGTTGTTTTAGCAACATCAGGTTGTAGCCCTTCCGCTTCACGGCGTTCTGCACCAGCACCAAACGCTTGCAAGAACATAGGCGTGACAGCGCCGACCACAGCACCTACACCTGCACCTACAGGACCAAACGGCGAACCCGCTATAGCGCCTAGCCTACCCCCGCCAACTGCCTCTGCTAACTGTGGGGTTTGTTCAGCAATAAAATGTGGGGCTTGGCGTAGCACTTCGCCAGCCGCAGGAAGGATGCCTTCTTGTGCGTATTTCTGTTTAACGGCTTCCAGACTTAGCTGTGATGGCGTTTCTTTTTCTAGGGCACGGGCGCGTTGCAGGCCAGACACCGCAGCTTCTTTAGGACCAAAGGCAGACTCAACGGCTGTACGTTGTGAGGATAAAAGCTTTTCAAGCCCTGCGTAGCCGCTTTCTAAAATACCGGGACGTTTTGGTTCTTCTTCCTGTTGTTGCTGCATGCCTAACGACTGCGCAATCATTGCTTGCGCTTGTTCAGGCGTTGTCCCTTCTGGCACTTCATAGCGTGCCACCCTACCATCGGGCATTTGAAAGCGTGCTATTGGCATAGTTTATTGTTTCTCAAAACCAAGGAATTTTGGACCTGCACCACCCGGCATAGTAGCACCACCACCGCCCACAGTTTTAGATAACGCGTCTCGTAAATAGTTATTAAAATCTGTTTGTTGTTTTTGCGGATTTTTTTGGTATTCAAGCATCAACATTGGATTAGCTGCTACATCAGCTTTCATTTTGTTTACCGCGTTATCATACGCAACATTATAGGGGTCTTTGTTACCCCCGTAAGCGCCGGCCATAATTTTATGGCCTGCTAAATTTGCGGCGTTACGTTCTCTACCCCGTTGAGTTTCCATTCCTTGTTCGTAACGTACTTGCTTATCTCTTTCTTGCAGCTCTGCTTGTTTATTAAATATTGACGTTGCTTGCGGAACAGTAATTTGCAATGCTTTTGATATTGCGTCAATGCTAAGTTCTTTGGATTTAATTTTGTGTCCAAGAATACTATTTTCCAACGCTTCGGCTCGATCAAAGTCTCTATCTGCTTTAGCACTACGCGCTTCGTCAATCATAGCAAACGCTTTTTGGCGCTCCTTAGCCGCGGCTTTTAAATCTTTCATAGCACCCATGTATTGCTTGGTGCCAACCATTGCACCCTCAGCAATGTTTTGTAGTGCGTGCCGTGAACCGCCAGCGGCAATACCCAGACCAGCATTAACCAACGCCATTTGAAACGCATCTTTTTTATCTTGTTCAGCGTTTTGTTCTTCGCTTCTTAAAGTGCGTTCGTATTCTTTGTACGGTGTTTGTTGTGGTCGTCTTTCAAATCGTGCGCGTGCATCCGTAGCGCCTTTTTCAAGTATTCCGCCAAGTTCATTAGCACCGCTAGTTAATTTATCAACACCAAAAGTAGTGTTAATTTCAGCGCCTATATCTTTTATTGGCTGCGCTTTATATGGTTCTAACGTAGGTTCTTTGCCTAGCGTTGCTATGCCCGTTTTTGTTTCGCTGGCACCTGCCCCTGTTCCACGTTTTACTTCTGTTGCAAGAGGTGGTGGCGGTGTTGTGCCGGGCGGAATAAAACCCGGATTGGCGTTTTCTGCGGTAACAGCTTGTCCTGCTGTTGGGTCAACAGCTCTAGGTTTTGCATCGCTAGGATAAGGTTTAGACTCCGTAGCAATACGTTTTGCTTTGCTGATAGGATACGGTTTAGATTTACCTTCTTTCTTTCTTTTTCTTTCTGCTTCTTTGTCGTCTTCCGTTTCAGGAGCGTTAAAAAGTTTTTTAGCGCCTTTAAACAACAAGTTGCCAACATTACCCATTTGTTCACTGTACGACGTTGGAGGGCGATCGCTAACGTATTCATCATCAATTAAACCAGCTTCTGCATAGCCCGGCACGTAACCACCATCGTCAAACGCAATGATGCCGCCATTGGCTGCACTCATAGTCTGCATGTTAGGTGCTGGTAGCCGACCGATGCCTGTGTTCTCAGGCAAAGAACCTTGTTGTTGCTGCTGCATAGCCATCATGGCATTGTCAGGCAGCATGCCGTTTCTTTCTTCTTCCCCTTCTTGCGCTAGCTTTTCACGTACGCTAACTGTTGATTGTTTTTGTTTTGCTTGTTCCGCTTTTGCAGCTATTTCCATAGGGCCTTTAATTTCAAAAGCCGCCATAGCTGCAAGCATAGGAATGGACTTGTCTTGTCCACGCATAACAGCCTGTAGCTTTGCTACAGGGTAGCCCATCGCTACTTTGAAATACTGGTTAATGTTTGGCATGCCTATCATATTAGCCTCGCGCTCTCTGCATTGCGTTGTACATTGCTAGCTCACCTAGACCCGGATAGCCCTGCTCCATGCGGTCTTCTTCAATCATACCGCCGCCAGCTTTACCTGCACCAAACAAACCATACCCTGCTAAACCTAAACCTGCTGCTTGCGACAACATTGAAGGCGGCGCTGCGTACATAGACTGCGTAGTTTGTGTTGGCACGCCTTTAATCATTTCGTTTGCAAACGCAATCTGCTGGTACGGGTACTGTTTTTGCGTCAGGAAGTCCTGATAATCTTGTGACAATCGTTGCTGGTTCATGGCTTGTCGTTGAGCCCCAGCTGCATTTTGCGCGTTGATAATGTCTGCTTGCTGTTGGAATTGTTGACCGCCAAGCTGACCAAGTTGACCTGCCGCTTGTAGTTGCGTCTGTAATCCTTGCAAACCAAGACCAGCACCATACTGGCGTGACTGTTCTGTTTGCTGTTGAGCTTGTAGCGCACGTTGTTGTTCATTACCGTATAAGTTTTGCGCTTGCTCATAAGCTGCTTGCTGCCCTTTTTGTTGAATGTCGCCTTGCATTTGCGCCAGATTACGTTGGCGTTCTGCTTCAACAATAGCCGAACGAGAACCACCAAATGCGCCTTGAGTTACAGCCTGCGCTTGGTTCTGGTTTCTTTGTATATCTGATGCACGAGCCGCTTCACGGTTCTGTATGTCAATGACGTTTTGCGTATAAGGCGACATGTACTGCCCTGCTACGCCCGGCTGAGTAAATGAGCCTGTCTGCGCCAACATGGGGTTGTATTCAATATTACCGGCTTTTAAACCTGCAGACGAAGCATATTGCGTAGCAGGTCCAAGTTGTTGCGATGGACTCATGTTAGCAACGGATTGCTGTGCAGTTAGTTGAAGTGGGTCAAAACCGGCAATACGCTGCCCTTGGTATGCTTGGTAGGGAGACTTTGCTTGAACTAAAGCGTTTTCAACCGTTTCTCTAACGTACGGTTTTGCCCAATCTGGGTATGACAGGTTGGTAACTGTTTGGCTTGATGGCTGGGATTGGCTAGGGCCGCTGTCATACAGCTTGATTTTGCCGCCTTCTTTTTTAAACGCGCCCAAGTCACCGGGTATATACCCAGCTTCTAGCATTGCATACGATACTCGGCTCATAGTCGCCTCTACTCAAAAAATTTTTGGTACGTTACGCTCTGCGCTTCATACCCATATTTAGTTGCATGTTTTTTCCAGCCCGGTCTGCCAATAAATTCTATACCAGCACAACCCATTTCTTTTGCAAACCTAGTTGCGTACTCTTGCATCTGGTCTTCTATCTGAGCCATGTGGTTAGGCTCCATTGCTGCGTACTGTATTACTAGTAGTTGCGTTTGTGGGTACTTACGTACTTCCGTCATGAAGTGCCCGTATATCTGGTTGGTTTCTTCTTCGTACACCACCCACAGTTGCATCTCACCTGTGACAATAATACGAATTAAATCATCAACAACCACACGCCCACGACTACGAACAACAGATTCTTCTAAGTACGGCATCAAAGCTGGCAACACTTTGTAAAACATGCCGTGCGGTATCAAACTAAGTTGCAACTTCATGCGGGTAATACTTGATTCGCTTTGCTATTTACAGCTACTTTATCTTTACCTACTGTGCTTCTGCGTTTCTTCTGCACTCTGTCCATCATGGCGTACAACTGACGTGCGCCAGCTTCTGTAGAACCATTACCCAACTCAGATACTATGCGTGCGGGAATAACAAACTCACCATCAGCAAGACGGGCAGGCTGCTTGTTACCAATGGAAGCAGGAATAGAATCACTAACTCCATCGCCGGGGCCTTTGAGTAGTCGTCCGCCATCTGAGTAATCCCCCAAGTGATAACCACCACCGGCGTAACCACCATCAGCCATCGGTCTAGCTGTTTGACCAATTGGTGTATAACCCTGCGGTACATTAAACTGCATGCCTGCTTGAAGTGCAGGTGCTTTATCTGCAAGCTGTTGATACACCCCGCTAATACCCAAACGGTTAATGTTGTCTTGGTAAGGCAACGCACCTTCAATAGAAGCTTGTTGTTGCGGTTGGTTAAACGTATATCCGCCCTGCCCTGTAGTACTTTTCATTAACGGAGCTAAACCAAGCTGCTCAGCCGTTTGCTGACCACCTGTAGGCGTAGCGTTATACGCGGCAAGAAGCGCGTTCATTCGCTCTTGTGTCATGGGGTTTGCCACGTTAAGTGCCGGTACACCAGCCGCTGTTTGTTTTATATCAGGCACTAAAGGCTGCGTCATTTTTTTACTGTATTCAGGAGACGCTTTAAGTTGCGTCATGAGCTGCGATTTAGATGCACCCGAACTTAATGCCGCTTGTAGTTGTTCCCCTGTTGGTGGTTTGCCAAACACGTCTTGATAGAGTGACGATATTTGTTCTTGCGATGCAGGGCCTTCAGCAGCTATTTGAGCAGCGGACTGTTCTTTGCTAAACGCCGCTTGGTTAATTTTGTTTAAATTTTGCAAATACGCAGGGTTATTCTGCATTGCGCCACGCAACGCATTAAACGTAGTAAATTTATTAGCAGGGTCTTGGAAATACGCCAACTCCCCTTTGGTCATATCACGACCCCAATAGTATTTAGCCTGATCGTTTAAATCATCAGTACTAAATTTTGCCGCCATGTTTAACTCAGCTAAACCAGTTTTCTTGTTGGTTATAGCGTTAACTATGTCTTGATCTGAAAAGTTTTTACCAAAACCGTATTTTTTTAACTCATCCTGAGTAGGCGAACGCCCTGTAATTTCTTCAAAAATTTGACGAACATTGTCTTCTTCTTGAATTTTCTTTTTAGTATCGTATGTTGGCGCAGCTTTAAGTTCTTGGAATGACTTAGACGTGTCTGTTTCGTATTGGTTTGTTTTTGGGTTATAAACTTTGTTGTTTGTAGCAGACGTAAGCTGGTCTTTAAGTTTACTTATTTCTGTTTGTTGTGTAGCACTAAGCGCATTACCGCCCATAGGACCGCTTTGCTCTGGGTGTTCTTGAATATATTTAATTCGTGCTTGCAGATCAGCAGCGCTTTCAGTACCTGTTGCACCTTTAGCATATTGACCACGAGCAGTTATACCACTGGTAGTACGTTTAGTTTGCTCTTCCCACGTCTTTTTCTCTTCATCGTACTTAGATTTATAGTCGCTGTACGCGTTTTTAGCCGTTTCGTATTTAGCTTTTGCATCATCAATTGCTTTTTGGTTTGCTGCAGCAACACCGTCATACGCAGACAAAGCCGATTTGTACTTTTGTGCGTTAGTGACATCTGCTCTTGCTTTAGCTAACTCAGCGTTAACGCTGTTATATTCTGGCGTTTTTTTCTTGAGTTTGGAAAGGTCAGTTGATAAATCTTTAACCCTTTGCTGCGCATCACCAAAATCAATGTCTTTGTATTTCTCAGCATTAGTCAAAGCTGTTTTAAGTTTTGCAGTGTTTTTGTTTACAGCAGGTTCTTTAAATTGTCCGGGGTCTTTAACAACAGGAAGATTAGATTTAAAACCAACAGAACCACCGGGGGCAAACGCAGCTAACGACGCAATGCCGCCACCAGCCATGCCAGTATACGAACCTACGGCAGCATCTGTTGATGGGTAAATGACGTTCTGCGATATTGGGCGTTCTGCTGGCATTGCGTAGGTTGGTGTAGTTTGGCTAGCCATTGGGTAACGAGTGTTATCCCCTACCGCGTTTTGATTCATCTGCGACATGTGTTCAACCGTGCCATGTTCTTCAGGACCGGGAACCATACCACCATCAGCAGCAAAATACGTTCGCTCAGACGAACCACCGGCAGGACGTGCCGACATTTCTTGGCGGCTGTAATTAGAAGGCCAACGATTAAATACGTATGCGTCTTCTTTTTCCTTTTTGGCTTTTTCTTTTTCTTCAGGATTCATTAACGCGCTAGCCGCCGATGTAAACAAATCCATTTTGTTATTTTTTAAGAACTCTAGCCCAGCCCCGCCCTCGTTTGTAAAAATGTTTTTAAGTCCTGAACCTGCTTGAGCAAATTTGTCGCCTATGCCGCTTAACACGCTAGGCGCAGCATTTTGGCCTACTACTGCGGGGTTAGCTAGTGCATTAGTAACGGCTGGGTTGTTAGCGGCTGCAATATTACCCGCACCATAATTAGCAGCGCCAGTAGTTGCTACTTGCCCGGGTACTGTTGCTACTGCTGGGGCTGCTGCTGTTGCTACTGGTGAGGTTACACCTCCTGCCGTTTGAAACGCCGCTCCCAGATTATTATTTACAACAGGTGCAGTAGATGCAAGCGTACTAGCGCCCGTAATTCCCGGAGCCATACCAGCGCCACTAAACGCGCCCAGACCTGCCATCAAACCTTTTTTCAAACTGCCGGTCATTGCGCCTGTACCTGCGCCAACAATAGCTGCCGACATCATAGGATTGATTGCCCCGCCAGAACCTATTGTTAAAGCTGCGCCAAGTACGGTTGGCAAAATAGACGACAAAAAGCCTGCTTCTGGCAGACCTGTTTCTGGGTTGATAGTTAGGGAGCCGCCGTGCGCCATAGCCAGTTGTTGCAAACCAGCTACCTCTTTTGGGCTCATGTGGACAAGCATGGAGTCGCCGCCACGCCCGGTGGTTTGCATTTGGTTAGCTAGGTTTTGCAGGCTCATAACGCACCTTTAGAAAATTTTGTCAATAGTATCATGTGGGTAACGCCGAAACAAAGGTTAGCGTAGTCACCACTGATTGAGTAGATGGCTTCGTCGGGCTGCCAGACGCAGCATAAAAAGGTATGGTTACATTAGACTGTGTAGATGACCAATAAATAGCCACATTATCTCCAGCATTCATGGATAAAAAGTAATTCCAGCCTTTAATGTCATGCGATGGATTGCCTACAGCTTTACGAGCAGGCATACCAACTTTGCCAGTAGAACCGGGAATATCAACACCGTTTTGTTTTAACCAGATAAACACATCTTCCGGCGCATTATCAGAATTTTCTAACTGCGCACTAAACTGCAAGTTATATATACCAGCATACTCAACAGTAATGTTTGACGAATTTAACGTGACGTTGCTTGTAAAATCCGTTGTGTTCATCGTCATCAATGTTGCTGTATTTGCAGTTGTTGTTTGCGTAAGGTTGCTTGAGAATGCTCCATAAGGAACGCGCAAGTTAGACATAACAACAGAAGCATTAGCGTTTAACTGTCCTACAAAATTATCTAATGTGTTGAAGTACAAACGTAGAATGCTGTTAAGTTGGTCTGCGTACTGGCGACTGTATTCCGTTGGTGCAACTGGCAAAGCAGGTGAACGTGTCCTTGTAAGGTCAATAGATTCTGTAGTAACAATTTTAATTGTCATCTGCGTCCGTCTGTTCTAACTTCAATCCGCGGCACACCCAACTGCCACTGCGTTCCCAACGTGTCTGAACTTATCTTGAACGCCATCTGGCGACCGCGTACGCGTGTGTACACAATTTGCGTAAATTCCTGCACGTTGTAGTTTCTCTGATTTGCGTAAGATTGCTTGGACGCAACCGTTGGAGCATCAGCTACTGTGTAAGGAGCGCCGGGGTTTTGTCTTGGTCTTACTGTAAATACAGCCGAGGGTTTATCGGGTGCTGGATTGCTTGAACCGTCGAAGGTAATGTCAGGAATAATACGCCACACAAAACCATAGTTATGCCCATCACCAATATCAAAGTCAGATGACTGAATGTAAGCGTTGATAGGCAGCGTGGTGCCGTTGACTGTAGTGTCGTCGTTGCCCTTCTCGTGGTACACAACAGTGTTTTGGTAAGTTGCTGCCATTGGATAGTTACGCAACGGGCTATCTAACCACGCGCTGCGGTTTAATGTGCCGTAATACCAAACTTTATCTAAATAATTAAAGATGACGTAACGATCTATCGTTGTAGAGTTAGCCGAACAGTAGTACCACCATATCTCGCTGTAACCTTCGTTACTGCCACAAAACACTTGATAGTTCTGCTCCAAATTGATGTCGCCATACACGTACTGGCGCAAGGCGCAAGGTAGCGTTTCTACACGGCCTGTGTAAACGTAAAATTTATCTAACCCCATCCAATACACAATGTTGTTAGCCGCGCCAACAGCGTTGGGGCCCATAACGGATATGTTGTTAGACAGAATATTAAAACCCCAAACATACGGTGGCCCAAGATACTGCATGGAGTACGCCGCTGCATCGGTCAAAACAAATATTTCTTGGCGGGTTTGAACGGCTGTAACAATAGACGATCCGCTAGATAACCTATAACTACCTGCTTGATTAGTAATAGCAGGTGCCCACGTTTGGTAACTTTCTTGGTCTGACCAACGAATTAACATGGGGTCTTGTTGAGTAGACCCGTAGTCATTACAACCAAACGCAAGTACAAATCGAGAAGCATCTGAAACAAGGATTTGTGCGGCTATGCTTGGGCAGGATGTATCAGTTTGATACACGGTGTTGCTACTGTTAGCTAGTAACGTAGCGGGAATTGTAAACTGAAGAACATTCGCACCAGAATACTGCGGTATCCATAAATACAATGCACCATTACGAGGATTGATAAGTAAGTACTCACCAAAGTTAGCTTGCGACCACAAACGCAGTTGTTCGCCAACACCTTGCGCAGAAGACTGCCCCCAGCCTGTGTAAGTAACAGCGTTATAGACAATTGTGGTATTAGCATGGGTTGTAGCTATTGTGCCGTTGGCTCCTCGCGTGGCTCCTGTAAACAGCGTTGCTGTATTGCCTGTGTACGTTGCCAATTCTGAATCTATCAAAACTGTGCCAGAAGCGTTTGAAAATCCTACGGTAGACACAACCGTAATGTTGGTGTTACTTGAGTTAAGCGCGACTGCCAGCAATGTTTGCTGTACGCCGGGTACTCGGCCTCCCCATAAACCAGTACCCCAACCAGTTAAATAACTGTATGTAGCTAGTCCTACATTTATTTGATAAACAGCAGTTACTGTACCGCCGCCAGTAGCGCCGGCATTAGCCGCAGAAGAAGCTTGGATAGAATAACTGTTGAAATCAATGTACGTTATTTGGTATTCGCCGTTTAGCGTTAAACCGCCTACAGCCGTTGCACCAGAGAACGTCACAAAATCGCCAGTAATCCCACCATGTCCAACGTCTGTTACGGTTACTGTCGTGGAACCGCTAGCGGTTGTAAATGGGTTTGTTAGTACGTTTGTGTCACGTATGGGCGTGATGTCGTTATAAATGCCGCCGCTTTCTACGTAATACTTTAAGTTAGTGCCTACACCTAGCAGGTTATAACCTTGCAACGTAACCCAATTGATTAACGCACGAGCTGTGCCTTGGTAGGTGTATGACGATATAGGTTGCCAACCGCCCAGCTTTTGTGGGTAACCTGAACGAAACCGTATCTTGTCGCCATCAAACCAACCGCCTTCATTAGCAAGCGTGGTGCCTTCGCGATTGATTCCCGGCCTAAACTGTAAGAGCTGTAATGGCATTTTTACCCACCTAGGTACAAAGCGCGTTCATCTTTACGGCGGTTTTCAAGCCCTCTTAGGACTTTGCCACCGGCTTTGCAATACTTTAAAAATTCTTCGGCAGCGCCATCGTAATCGCCCCGGTTATGTTTCTGTCGCAGTGTGCTGCGCTGTAATGTTCCTAAGCCTACATTGAAGGAAAAACTAACCAAACTATCCAGCCAAGCTTGGCGGCTACCAGCAGTAGGACAATATTTAAGAACTCCGCGCTCAAAACGCTCAAGGTCTTTAGCAAGTATGGCATCCACTTCTTCCATTGTAAATGTTCGGTTCCACCCTGCTGGGCAAGGCAAACCTACCCTGTCTTGAATTTTCAGCTTGCCGTGGTTTGGGTCAATCACATGCCCAACACCTATCGTCCACAACTTAGCAGGGCATTGGTAAGGTTTAGTCCTTACCCCTTCGTGGTGGGCAATCATTTTGAGAGCCTTGGGGCTTATCATTTCCCAAACGCCCTGCCGCCGAAGTGAAACGCTATGATGCTGGCAAACAACGCCTGAGTCTCGTTATCCCAAAGCTGGTCAGCCAACGCATTAAAATCCACGCCGCTACTTATACCTTTGTACGCCAACACACCGTCAATACCAACCAGTAGAAAAAAGAAACCGTAAGTAATTACAGGACGCACACTAGCGCGTAGGTCTTTCATCCACTGGCTTGTACCTTCATTAAGGCTTGTATCGTGCGCGTAGATAGCACTCATCTCCGCTTGTTGTGCGCCAATCAAAGTTTGACGGGTGTCTGCTTCTGTTTGCGTTTTTATTTCGTCAAGCTTAATGGCTTCAATCTGTTGCTGTGCTACGTAGCCTGCGGCTGCTAGTTGTAGCTCGCGTTCTGTCTGCATCTGAGCCAGCTTTAGTTCGTGAGATTTGTCAGCGCGATCTTGGAATAAATCCAGTATCTTGGGCAGACCGCCCATCAAAAACGATACAAGCGTTGAAAGTAGTGTCAGCATTATCTTTTAGCCCTTTCTTCCATTAGTTTGATGCGAACCTGAAGGTCATGCAGGTCTTTGTAAATGTCTTCTTTTAGCTTGTGCCTAGCCTCTGCGCTTAACGGGCTGTCAGTTGGCACACCCTGTGGCGTAATCAACGCTGGCATCTGCCCTTCGATCTTAGTCAAACGCGTATTAAACGAGCCAACCTCGCCAAGCAGCCAAGCTAGGCTTGCAACCACAATAGGCACAATTGCTTTAAGTGCGTCTGACCAGTTCATTATTCCCCCTGCATTTCCATTAATATCTTAGCGCGTAACTCACGCATCTTTCGTGTTTCTTCCATTGCTTTACTAGTAGCATTAGCCATATCGCCATACATAATTGCTAGTGCTGGAATACACACAACTAGCACAAGACACACCACCAATATGGCAAAGAATATTGCCCACGAAACGTGTGACTCGTCCTTATCAGAATCATTACCCATAGAAACCAGAATATTATGAACGCGACCGCTAGAATTAACGTCATTTGCTCCGCGATTTTTCTTTTTATATTTGCCCGTCGCCATTGAGCTACCCTTTGTTTCTGTAGTTCTTGACGCTGAACCTCCGCTCTTTCTGCTTTCACCCTGTCGCGCATTGCTTCAAATTCTGTCCAGATAGCCCCAAGCTCTTTGGGTGCCGAGTACACGAGCGTTTCGCGTAACTCTGTTTCTAGCCTATTCATTTCTTTTACTGCCATGACTCTGTTAAACGCTTCTTGATTCACAGACAGTTCAGGGTCACGCGACTTCTTAACTTTCAACTCTTCTTCGTGTACGTGCTTCTCTAACTGCTCATGCGCTTTAAAGAAATTGCCAAGGTGTCCGCTTAAATCAGCGACAACATCCTTGGCTTGTCCGTACACATCGACTAGTTCCATCCCTTGCGCCTTGTACTCTTGGTACATCTCACAGCCTTTTTTTATTGCAGCGGCTGCGGTTTTTGCTGCGGCTAACAGGGTTAGCGGGTCAATTTCATGTGCCTCTTTTATTTAAACGGTGGCCCAGTCACCCATGAAACTAAACTATAACGAGTGCCTTTTGTTACTGGTGTAACTTCATGCAGCGCATAACTTGGGAAAGCTACAAGTTTGCCTTGTTCTTTTGGTAGCGTTGTTGGAGTACCGCTTACATGTAAAGCTAGTTCGCCGCCCTCATACTCTTCTGGGTCAGACAATTGAATTGTCATTGATAGTTTGCGAACTACACCATATAAAAACTTATCTATGTGTTTTTCATACTTACCGGTTGGCGCATCGTACTTAGTAAATTGAAGCCCTTCAGTAAGGCCAAAAAGATCAAACTTGAAATAAATTTCATTAAGTTCCATTACTGCATCTGTGATTTTTCGGTACAACCATTCTGTTTCTTCTGTTGGATATAGCCACGATATTTTGCTGTCTCGTATTTCTTGAATTTCATCTTCAACTCTAATTTTTGCAACGCTAGGCATGTACTTATTGCCAAGCTCGACTATAGTTTTGCACTCTTCTTTAGTTAAAAAACTGTTCATAGCAGCCCAGTGTTCCTGCATGTCTGGTTTAAAAGGCCACACAGAACCATGTGCATTTTGATTTGCAAAACTATGTAACTTTTGTATGTCTTCTATTTTCATGCGTTTAATTCCCTGAGTATGGTATTTCTTTCCAACTCATAGAATCTTCATCCCATGCGTAACTTTTATTATCAACTGGTGCCTCAATCGGTGCTTGCCACACGCATTCAACAGGATTTAAAACCCAACTGTTATATGGTTTTGGAGGTATAAAAGCATCTAAACGTGCATCGTATGAATAACCAAGCCCAGCATAGCGTTTTCTAAACAGCCCATCTGGGCTTGTTTGTTTCCAATTTGTTTGCTCACCGTATAATGACTTGCAAAAAGCAACGCCTATTTCCTCTGATTCTGGAAACACTTTGTCACCAATAACATCGTCGTTTATAGCAATAGCTTGTATTACTACATTGTCAGAATTTAATTCTAAAAAAGCCGCCATGTTTTTTCTCCTTTTACCCCACTTCCCTGTTGGGCATGTTGCTGAAGGGATTTTTGCTTTAAGCGCCATGAAACAACCGCAAGACTTACACCGTGAAGTCCAAGATTCGTAGTGTTCGCATTTCTTGCAAATTTCAATGCGCTGTTCATACATACTTACCAAGTAATGCTTCCTGAACCAGTAAATGTATATGTTTTTGTTCCTGCGCTATCAGTAAAACTTGGCGAACCCGTGGTAGAAGCAGCACTAGCAAATGTTGACGCATAACTAATAACAACAGTACCAACCGATCCGCTTCCGCCGCCGCCACCAGAACAACCGCTACCAATACCGCCACCGCAACATTTACCACCCTGACCGCCACCGCCACCGGAGCCATTTCCAGTTCCGCCATTACCTGCAACAGAACAGCCCGGATTACCGTTACCGCCGCCAGTACCGCCTGAGCCGGAATAGGGACTATTTCCGCCAGTACCACCTTGTTGTGGGTTATTGCTAGTACAACCTCCGCCGCCTTGCGAACTACCACCATTACCAGAAGCACCGCCGGGAGAACCAGCACTACCACCGGAACCGCCACTATTTGTAGTGTTTTGCCCGCCCTGCCCGCCGCCACCACCAGTAGCACTTACTGAAAACGCAGTAGAAGTACCGCCTGTTGTACCTGTACCTCCATTTGCATCGCATCCTGTTCCGGGAGAAATGCTACCGGAGCCACCAATACCCACAGTAATTGTGTATTGAGTTCCTTTTGTAACCGCAGAGGTTGAGTTTTGATAACCACCAGAACCACCGCCACCTCCACCAAAACCAGATAGACCGCCAGTACCACCAGCGCCACCACCACCGCCACCACCAACAATTTTATAAGCAACACTTGTCGGAGCCGGTAAACCGCCACCAGCTAAAAAATTTTTAGTTGCCGCTGTAAACATTAACTATCTCCCATTAAGGCACATAGTTTTGTGAGGCGCTTCCATACCATAAAGACCCATCAGCAACAAAACTAAACATGTCCATACGGTTTGCGGTTGCAGTTACTGTAGGCGCTGTATTACCGGCATTCCAACGAACACCAGTAAACGTAGCTGTATTAGTGCCAGCACCTGTCTTTAACATTAAAACAAACGACTTACCTGCTGTAGAAGTAGGCATGGTAAACGTGCAAGTTGCGCTCAGATTAGCAGTAATGATAGTGGTGTTAGAAATATTTATGGTATTTGCAGAACCAGTATTGCCGTAGCCTAAAGTGATTCCTTCTGTGTAAGCATTAACTGACACATTACCGATCGTAGCGTTATTAGCTAAAACAACACTGCCGTTACCTGTGGCTGTACTAAAGTCGGTTAGACCCGCTTCCCACGATGCCTCAGTAGTGCCTGATGTCAATATGGCAGTACACATTGCAGTTACTTGAGAAGGAACAGTTATAACTACATTTGAACCTGACGATAAAACAGCCAATGAACCTGTGCTGTTGTTACAGATATGGAATGTCCAACCATTAGATAACGTGCTTACTACAGGTAACGCGACGTTTTGGTTTAGTGTTCCAGTAAATATTTGGTAGTAGCTACTTGTATTAGTTAAAACTGTGTTTGAACCTGCGGTTGCAGTAGTAGTAAACCCTGTCAAACTAGCCATTGAACTAGCCGCAGTATTTGCTGTAAACGTCGCGTTACTTAAAGCTACGTTGTCAAGGTACGTACTAGCAAATGCTACGTTAGTACCGTCGTTATAAACCACAACAGATTTGTTAGCGGGGATTTGTACTACCGTACCGGTAGCGCCGGTATTAGCACCGTTAGAAATAATGACTGTATTAGCTAAACCATTACTTACAATGTACTGTTTACTGATAGCGGGCACATATAAGTAAGGGGCAGTAGTGATTGTCCCTACTAAGTTTAACCGTAAGCTACGTGCTGCTTGGAACGCATTACTTTGAGTAATCGTTATAGCCGTGTTTGTCCCGCTGGTCATTGTGACGTTAGCAGACCCGATAATCGCTTGTTCTAGCGTGGTGCCAAGGTTTGTATTAGTTGTATTGCCCCACGTACCGGCTTGGTCACCAGTGCCGATAAGCTCAATAGCTAAGTTGCCACTGTATGTACTTGCCATGATTCTTCCTTACTAATTAGTGTTTATGAAGGACCAATTTTCAGTAGTCCCGGTATCAATTAGTTCCCATAAACGTCGTCTGCTTACACTATCTGAAGCTACTGAGGTATCTGTAACCGCCGAATTAAAACTACCACCAGCAGCAGGAGCATCCTCTACGTTCACTGTATCTTCAACACCAATGTTGTATACGGAGCTACCACCAAAACTAACGTCGTCTTGTGCAACGGCGGATTCTTCTATACGTTCTGTAAAATTACCACCCCCCAGAACTGTATCAATAAGTGCT
>Ga0114974_10001026_pt1 | contig 22351 bp, 38 predicted proteins | sample S_130206_EF_Meta_FD_87318 | JGI IMG/M metagenome (GOLD analysis project Ga0114974, IMG submission 87318) | Freshwater microbial communities from Lake Simoncouche, Canada to study carbon cycling - S_130206_EF_MetaG | ecosystem: Environmental > Aquatic > Freshwater > Lake | place: Lake... | reverse complement strand
ATTCCGCCACCTGACTAAATTGCTCCTTATAAATCCTTTCCATGCACGGAACAAGAAACTGGGGAGACGTTGTTTCTACTTTTAGAGCGGACTGACGGGACTCGATCCCGTGACCTCCGCCGTGACAGGGCGGCATTCTAACCAGCTGAACTACCAATCCTAGTACTCCGTACGGGAATCGAACCCGTGTTTCATCCGTGAAAGGGACGTGTCCTAACCCCTAGACGAACGGAGCATTTTTTATTTGGCTTTTTTCTTTTTCTTTACCTTTTCATCAGGTAAGTTTTTATAAATATATTCCACACTAACTAAACCTGCTTTACCTGCACCAACTAAGCGATCATAGGTCCAAATGGATCTAGTCTCACTATCTTCGTATGTTGTAGCAAATTCGGTTGATGATTTGTGTTTAGCCATTACCTTCTATTCATTCCTTTAAAACGAACAAACTGTTCAGGTTCTTTTTTAATTTCTAATTTAGGTTTTTTAGTTAAACTACCTAACCATTGCATTAAGCAATCAATTTTTAATTTTATGTTTTTTCCTTTTGCCATTTTGTTTATGTATTTGTTTTGTTTTCTAATTTATCTTTCCCATGAGTCTCTTCCAAAACAAAGTTAGGTATCCACTCAAATTCACTTTCTTTACCTTGATCCTCCCAGTTAGCTATATAGAATTTCCTATTATATCCACAATACTGACAAGTTATAAACTCCTCTCCTGTTTTATAATAAAGATCTATCATTGCTTCTGATCCACAATCAGGACAATCTATACTATCTAATACTGATCCCATATTAATTTTGTTTTGCTTTAGTTTGTTCAACATGTTTACACATACGTCTAAAGCCAAATCCTGGACAAGTACACGACCATCTTTCGTTAACAACTTGTACAGTATAGTGACCATCATTCTTGCTATTTGCAACTTCCCATGACTTTACACTCACTTGCTTTTTCGTATTAATAATTTCTCTTTGTTTTTCTTTTACCCAATGTTTCATTGCATCTTCGTGTGTAAACGATTCATCAACATGGTACCAATGGTTACCATTACTTGCTACAAATATAGCGAATCTTCCACGTTCGCCTGTAATAACAGTAGGTGGGTATATTGCTGGAATACTTTTTGGTAATATTGTCATAACTTTTTTTTAAATTAAACTCCTAAACTTCCTGATGGATTGCCAAAATCCTTAATGTAATTGTAAAACTGTATAAGCATATTAAACATATCTGGCTTTATGTCATTCTTAGCATCATCTACATACTTTAGCACCCACTCATCTACTGGAAATCCAATATCATACAAGTCGTGTATCGCATGTGACACAGTTAAATCTTTTGTAGTTCCTTTAAGGTATGCAAATAGCTTTTCGTCTTCTCTTATCTTTGCATCTAAGAATGGTACAAAACTTAATTTGAATGGATTTTTATCATCCATACCAAAGTATAGTAAAAAGTAACCACCTGATACTTTATCAAAGTCATACACAGGATCAATCCTAGTTACTTGATAATCTACATTATTTAGTGGATTCTCCATAAAAATACTTTCTTGTTTTGTCTATAGTTAGTGCTACTGTGTAGCTTGGATTTCTATTCTGCATTTGTAGTAGTGTTTGCACTATTTGCATTACAGAGTGTTCTCCTTCAAACTCTTCAAAGAGTTCTACTAATGCTCTTTCTTCGAACATATCACTATACACGCTATGCATTACATCCTTACCCATATCTACTGATACTTGCCTATTTGGTTTCTATAGTGGTTTAATTCTTCTAACACTCTTGGATCACGCACTATTTCAAACTCTTGGTAACCATCAGCTTCTAATGTACCGTGTTGAACAATGTTTAAACCAAATGGTGTTGTTGTTGAGTGCTCTACGCACGTTTTTGCAGTTGGTACTGCTTTTAATCTGCCTTCTGGGATCTCTGATCCACAAACTGAACAATTTTTCATATGTATGTTATTTAATTTAAGTAAAGTTACAGACTTTTAGTTAAATATGCTAATGTTATACAAAAACTATTGAGTTGAGAATCAAATAGTTATATAACTACCTGATCCTCAAGCCTATTATTTTACTTCCATTTTCCGTTTTGCACTATTTGTGCAATGATGCCGTATATTGACATATCTTGAAAAGTATCGGTAACACTCTCAGTTAATACATTTGGTGATTGATTTAGTAATACCAAGTTTTTCAAACGATTCATTTTATCAGTCATACGAAACCATAATCCTGTTAAAGATAGTTTTACTTCTTCAGGTGTCTCCAAGTTACTGCCAATACTTATATTACCTTTTCCGTAATCAAGCATTTTTGCTGCAAACAAAGTATACTGTTCTCCTGCAATACGCTTATACTCTTGTGCAATCTCAGGATAGCGTTTCTCTAACTCTTGAATACTATTACTTGCCATAAACTTCTGGAGTTTCTTTTACTGTTATTAGTTGATTGATACGACTCTCAGTTACTGATGATATCATATACTCTTCTTTATACTGCTCCATAAAGTTAACTACACGAGCTTCAGCTTCTGTTACTGTTAATGCATCTACTAAGTGACGTTCAGTGGTTGTTTTTAATTTACCTTTGTCGTCTTCTCTTTTAATTTTGATTGTTACTGTGAAATACTTCATTATTGTTTTGTTTTTATTTGTTTATTTGTTTATTATCTACCCATTCCCATCCTAAACATAGCTTCATCATTTTTCTATGAAACCATATTGGTTTAGTTAATAAATTGATTTGGGAATAACCTACTGTATTGCCTATTCTGAATCCTCCTACATGTTTAGGTTGAGAGTGATAGTTTTCTAGATTAGGAACTTCATTTGTGTTTTTTTCTGCTTTCATATTAAATTAATATACCATGTTTTTTTCTATATTCCAACAGAGCCTTTTCTTTCATTTTTACTTCCAACATTATATCGATAGAGTTATCAAACGCATCAATGTATTCATAAATGTAATCAGCATGTGCTTGCTTTCTAGCTTTAGGATCTTCTATTTGTCTGCAAGAAGAGTAATGAACTACTGGTGTTATTCTTGTGTCCCAAGTGGAAAGAGCCAATTCAAGAGAATCTTTGCAAGATAGATCACCAGGATTGCAGAGATAATGATGATAGTCGAACACAATAGGAACACCAACACGGCAATATATATACTCATATAAATCAGATACAGTGTATAAGCTAGGCTTATCATCATTCTCAATTGTAATTCGCTTTTTAGTATTGTCATCCAGTTTTTCATAATTCTCACACCATTTGTCTAAGACTGCATATTTGTCTTTGTATGCAGCACCTACATGAATATTAATTTTATTATAAGTACTTGGTTCAAAGCCCATCAAGTCAAATATCTCTGAGTGATGTCTTAGATATATCATTGTACGCTGTACTACTCCAGGTTTGTTTGAACCTAATATGTTGAAAGGTCCTGGATGAAATGTTAGTCTTTGCTCAACGTTTGTTGCATAGTCGCCAATAGTCTTAAATAGTTTACATATCTCATCATATTGTGGTAAGTCTTTATACTCATACTCACTACTCCATGGAAATATATCTGAACCTATACGGTAGAATTTAATACCATTACGTTCATTCCATTGGATTATTTGATACAAGTCTTTAAGGTTTTGTAAACCTAACTCACCTACATACGGTAAACCTTGTTTTGTAAATTTGTCTTTTCTACAGGTCCTACCAGCAAATATCTTTTGCTTACGTAGTTCCATATTCACACAAGCATATCCTAAATTATTCATATAATAAAGATACGAAGTTTATTTCAAACTAGCAACTTTATTTATACTGATTTGATATCAGTTGATTCAATAAGCGTATATGTAAATGAATTACCGTGAATGTCTTTTGATTTGCGACATATAGCCATAAATGATTCAAAGTCTGCTGATTTCTTAAACACTTGACAACCTTCAGACCAGTTTTCTACGTAAGTAGAATCTGCTCCTGCTTTGTGTATGTTGATACCAAATACACCTTCTTGAATCTTATCTTCATTATAAGTTAGATCTTTGTTAGCATCTCTATAAACTTTAACGTTTTTTGCTTGACCTAATGCCTCATATTTTCCTTGATGTAATCTAATAGTGTGAGAGCCTCTATATTGACCTTCAACTAATCTAGCAACACCAGCTGCATTGTGGTATTCCATAACACCCTTCTTACCTGGATCTGTTGTTGCTTGCCAACAATTAAACTTCCAAACACCATTTTCTTTATAAGATATAGTTAACCAGTCATCAAACACATTTGTTACTGTTTGACCTGTAGCTGAGTTTCTTACTCCTACAATGTTTACGTCATAATCTTTAGCTCCTTCAAACCAAACATATCCTTTTGACTTTACTGCTAATTCAATTTGTTCTTTTGTGTATTTCATATTTATTTGCTTTTTTTCCAACCACCACCAGCAGCTTTATACTTTTTAGCAGCCCAACCATTTGCATAAGCTGATGGATAAACATCAAACTTCTTTTTGGCTTGGCTTTTGTAGTATGCCCACTTTGTAGGATCAGTTGGTGTATTCTTTTCTAAAAATAAGTTTAAACGTTCTTCTAAAGAACTGTTAATTTTTTTAAAAATTGGTTTTGAATTTTTATATAAATATAAAAAACACCGCTTTTCACCTTCGTCAGCCATTATAAAATCGTGAATGCGTTTAAATTCAACATTTTCAAAATATACCTTATAACAGTATTTACCCCATCTTTTATTAGGTTTTTCTTCATCTATAAAAACACCACAAATACCAATTTTACTTATAAAATTACTTACTTTAGTTGTATCATCACCACGAAAACCAGTATCTCCGTTCTTATTTAATTCAATATATTTTTTTGCTTCTGGATATTTTTTTTTAATAGATTCTAATATTTCTCCATGCCATTCATAATAATCGTTTTGACCTAGATTGACACACGCGGTGCTTTTATCAAGGTTAGGATTGTTTGAACAATGATACCCAATATATTTAAAATCATTAATATTTTCATTAATAGTAGTTTTGCCTTTGAACGGCATACCTTTTCGTTGATATTGTTGTGGTGTCATTTCTTCAAGTATTAAGTTAGTTAGTTTTATCATCTTTTCCAGTGTTTATTAGCTTTCTCCCACCAAAAAGTAAGATCTTCTATCTCATTATTATAGTAATCACCTACATAGTCAGATTTGAAAACACTATTAATATTTTCATACATTGCAAGTGTTATTATAGGCTCATTAATGTGCAAATCGTTTTTAATAAGATCTACTATAGTTGTATAATTACTTCCACGTATCACTCCAGCTTCTACTAATAGTATTGATTTGTTTTTAACACTATCCATATGCATATTAAACATATTATACACATCTTGTTTATATTTCTGATTAAACGATTCGTCTGGATATGGTACATCAACCCCAAAACCATCACATACTTCTTCGTTGTGAGATAGCGCATGACGAAGGTATTGACCTGCAATACTAGAATAGTCCGTAGAAACAGTAATAATAATAGTATTTCCTGAATGAAATCCATCTACTATGAGTTTGTCTCCTAATTTACGTAGCAGATTAACCTCCATATCTAAATTGATATATTTATCTATAATCATTTTACTAAGTATTCAGTATAGTTTGATTTGATAGGCTTGGTATTTTCAAAGTAATATGTATAGGTTTTTTTGGTGTTGTGTAGGTATATTGTTTTTAAAAACCCTACTGGAATAGAAGCTCCTGTTGGTAACTTAGAACTACCATCAGTAAAAATTACTCTTATAGTAACAGACACCATTTCATTAATTGCCCATACTCTTTCTTGTACTTCTAACATTTTCCACACACCTCTATTTAAGTATTGGTTTTGCAAAGCACAATTAACATAAGAGAATGTTTTGTATAACATTTCTTTTGTGCAATTAAAGTCTGCTGCTGGAGCCATATGTCCTTTGTCATATACATTGTCTACATAATCTTTTGCATCTGAAGTATGCACATTCTTGTCAGTATAAAAATCCATACCAGTTCTTGATGCAGTACCATTGGTACATTGTACTGTGTAGTTTACTTTTAAAGGGCTTTCAAGCTTTTCACTATAAACTATTTCATAGATAGTGGTTTTGACTTGAACTGAGTCTCTTAGTTGAGCTAAGAGTGTGAATGGTATTAAGAATGCTATTATAAATATGGATTTCATTTTTATATAAATAGTAGCTTAACAGGTATTTCGTTAGCATCAAACAAATTAACTATGGCATCAGCTTTGTCTTTGTCCTTTGCTGTGAAAGTCTTTACCAAGTAACTACCATTTTGTATAATCATATGGGCACAGTTAGATGCTTGTGTGTGTTCATACCCCAAAACATTCTTAATAACGTCAGATAAGTATTCACTACTATTAAAGTCATGATGATAAACAAACAATCCTAATTTTTTAGTTTTTTTGTTTACCATTTTCCAATTGGACACGCATCTTGTGGTGCTCTAACTTTTGCAGATAGTGGACATCCACACTTACCACACTTCAATCCTCTTACTTGTGTTGTTTTCTTATCAACAACTATTGTGTGTAAGCCATTTAGTATTTCTGCAAAAGGACATTTTGCACATATAGCAGCTCTTTGTATTGCTAAAGCTTCTACTTGAGGATCTGTAAACACTAAGTTGCTCCAACCAGCTATAATGTTTGATAGTATTATATTTGGTTTATCAACTCTAGTAATGGGTTTTTTTAATATATGTTTAATTATTTTTATAGCACCCACTAGTAATATTATAGGCATAAAAACTATAAACTTAAGTATTATATATAGTTTGTTGTGTCGCATGTTTGGTATATACTTGCGCTCTAGTTTATTCCACTTCATATGTCGTTTAGATTTTTAATTAATTCCATTTTCTCTTCTTCAGTTAATAGATCCATTGTTAACATTGTCTCTATACTTCTATCAGTGTCTAACAGTTGTGATGTAGGTATCACTTCTTCTGGTCTATCGTATCTATTGTTTCGTAAATCTCTTCTAGCTATGTTGCCAACTAATACAAAATAACAATTATAACATAGTATCTCTAAATTCTCTCTACGGTGATCTGTACGATTACCATTAACATGATTCATTATTAATGGTGTTTTCAAGTCTGTAGGTCTTTTCTGACAGAATCCACAATGGTTACAGCTCTCAGCAATATAACCACTAATGATCATTCTTCTCATTAGCTTTTGTGTTGGGTATTGAGGATACTTTCCTAATAAGATTTCATCTAATTCAAATCGTAATTGTGATACGTGAGTCTTTGATATACCACTTCCAGCTTGATTCTTGTGAGCTTCATATAAAGATACACCTTCTTTGTTTTTATAAAGTTGTGCAAATCGTTTGTATAGGTTAAAACCTACACGTAAGTATACAGAGGCTGCTTTGTTTGAGCGAGTAACTCTCATTGCACTCTCTATCTGAGACTGCAGCAGTATTGATGTTCTTGCTTTCTTCATGTAACTTTAATCTTTTATAATTTTTGTAGTAGTTGTCTTGCTGTTATGCATTTGTCATATTGCTCTGTTGATACAAAGTAATCTAATGCTTGTTGTACTCCAACCTTCCAATCTGGTCTATTAGACGTAACATACACTCCAGTACCATTAAGCTCAAACAATCTTATCTCAGTACGCTTGGATCTTAAACCTTCTTCTACAGTTTGCAATATTCGTTCATATACAAAATCACTATTCTCATCAAAAAATAGATCAGCCTCTTCTATCTCTAATACTGGTATACTTGGTATCTCAGTAAACTTGAAATCAACTGCTTTGCTGTCCTTCATTTCTATATCAATTGAGTTATATAAATCTGCTAACTTCCACACAACTGCATCTCTGTCTTTTATTCCTTTTACTTCTTCTGAGTGGATAATGGTTCCACCATCACACACTTCAATAAGATACGTTTTTGATTTGTTCTTATTTATTGAGGTTACGACTATCTTCATATACACAATTTTTTTTTGGTACTTGATATATTAATAAAAAAGACTTAAGTGATAGTTGTTTTCTCTCTGCAAAGTATTTAGCTGCATTGAATCTTGAAGCAGCCATTGTTTTGCTAAGTGGTTCTTTGTTTATGTCTACTCTTGAGTGGTAATAGTATACTTTCATTTGCTTCTAACTTTAAGTTTTTGTATTGCAGTTAAGAACTGCTCTATAGTAAATATCTCCTTAGACATATCTGAACGTATTTTTATTAAAGGTAATATTTCAGGATTACTATCTACTGTCTTCATTAAAGACTTTAGTGCAGTACCTCCCCAAAATACTCCAAAAGAAGCCTCACCTAATAGATTAGCTTCATTAAGAGCATCCTCTTCCTTATCTCCAGGCATTAATAAGAAATATTGCATTATGCGAATATAAACTTTTGTGTGCTTAACAACCTATCTGTATTAGGTTGCTTTTTAAAACTATCCATAAGATTGTTTTTTTCTTTAATATCAATAGTAACTGGACCACATGTAAAAGTTCCAACTTCGTTGTGATGTACTACTTCATGGGCACTCTCAAATAAAGCTCTTGTTTCTAGATTTGGATTGCTAAATATTTCAACAAGATCAGAATACTTACAAGATATAATTGTATCACCCTTTTTGTACTCAGATATTTTATTTGTTGATTGTATTTTTTTATGAAAATCTGTTGGGTTAAATAAAGCTGCAACATTGTACCAATAGCTTGTTGGATATTTCCAACGCAAGTTACTATAGTAATGTGCTTCAAACTCTAACTGGATTGCTAGTTGATAAGCTACTGTAGGATCAGACAAGTACATTTGTTTGCAGTGTGGTTCAATTGCTTTCAATAAATTCAAGTCTACAAAAGCATCTAACTCTATACTAAAAGTAACGTCATAAACTGGCTTTGGATGATGACCAAAAAATCCCCACTTTCTAATAAATCTTTTTAGTTCTTGTACATCAGCATGATGTTGCAAATCGTTTTTTTGTTTAGCTTCTTTATCAGACTTATACCAATCCACACCTCTACTCGATACACAAGTAAAATGATATACACAAGCATTCCATGATTGTATTGTCTTCAATCCACACAATTCCATTCTGATGATTGTGTCAGAATCTTCTCGTGAGCATCTAAATTGAGTATCAAACCCTCCCAACACATCAAACCAATCACTCTTGTATACAGCAAATGGTGCAAAGTGACCAACTATAGTAGGCCTATTTTCTTTTTGCAATTCATCTACAAAAGCATTAAAAGCTTTGTGGTCAAAGGTTTCAGGTGTAATACCAAAGTCTTTTACTATCTTCTCAGGAGATTCTGGATGTAGTGGTTGTTCTATTCTAGCACAAGCCAATACAGTTCCTTTCTCAATGTTAGCAGATATGTGTTTGTCAAAATCTTTTCCAACAACCATATCAGATTGTAAATAGCAAACAATATCATTCTTAGCTTCATCAAACATAACTGATACATTACGTTGACCACCTACTGGGTATGCATTAGGATTCTTGCATACTTTTAAGTTTGACATAGATTTTTTCATATCCAACAACCTTTCATAGGTGTTTTGATTGTCAGAGTCTATAAACACTAACACTTCGTGTGTATCTATCTGAGTGTGTTCTTTGAGAGAGTTGATCAACAGTGTGACATACTCTTTTTCATTATTAGCCGTAGCTATACAAAATGTAATTGGCTTCATCTTACTTACGTTTAAACACTGCTAAATAATTTACTCCTTTTGGATCTAACACTAAATCAACTAATTCAAAGCTATTATTCACTTCTTCATTTTGTGAATCGTTTAGGAAACTGGAGTACAGCTTCTTGGTCGATAATGTTTCTAACAACTCTTGAGCAATTAATGCATTATCGTATTTAAACCAACCTCTTGACTTGAGTGGGTTTTGAATATCCTCCATAAAGAAGTAGCCTCCTTGTTTCATTATACCTATTGACTTCCACAAACTAATCATCATATGATTTGGCCAATGACTACCATCTTCTACTAAGAAATCAAACTTTGCCGGATAGTTTTTATTAAGATCATCCCAATCATCAAAGCTACCTTGATCACCATAAATAAATGTCACACCTTCTCTGTTTAGTTGTGCAATGTCGTTAGCCTTCTCTCCAATCTTATGTCCCCAAAAGTTATCTACTGCATAAAAATCTACGTCTGAAAAGTGACTCATCCACATCTTAATAGATGCATATGGAAACCTCTTATCACATACACCAATTTCTAACATACTAATTGGTTCGTATTTTTTATGGTTCATATACTTTTCATAAGTTGTTGTGTATGACATGCATTGATGATTAGGATAGTCTTTACTCCATGAAAGTGTTGAAGCATCAGCTGTTCCTTTATCTGTCTCAAACTTATTAGCTAATTGTGACAATGTCTCTTTCTCTTGAAAGAATTTGTTTGGGTTGTTTTCTTTTTTAAAAATAATCATAACTGTGACTTTATTATATTATATGTATTCCTTATTCCTTGTTCTAATCCTATTAATGGTAATACTAATCCATCCCATGAACCAATATAACCTTTACCAAATCCACTCTCCAACACACCTATTCCTACTCTGTGTTTATCTAAATGATTTATCATCTCGGCTATTTGTAGTAGCGTTTTGCTTTCTAGGTATGTACAGTTAAAGGACTTTCCTGGATTTGCTTCTTTAATATAGTACTTTACTACCATTATTAAATCTTCCATATAGAAAAAATCCATAAGTTTATTTTGGTGAATAACCATATCCTCTTTGTTAGCATACTTTGTTATGTTAGCTTTAATAAAACGAGTATCCAACTCATCATGATCAAACACAGCATAAATTCTTATGTTATAGCAATTTGGTTTAGCTAACATAGACTGAGCAATAACATGCTTACTTAATCCATATGGATCTGTAGGATGTCCTTGCTCAGCACCTGATCCAAAACTAATAAACTTAGCAGATTGAGCAGCATAGTTTATTAAATTGAAATACATTTTAAGATTTTTTTCTAATACACTATCATCATCTTCTTTTAGTCTACTACCACCTACTATTGCAGTGTGTATTACAACATCATATACTTTGTTATAAAAAAATGTACGACAGGCATTCTCACTTGTTAAATCTAAGTCAGCTCTTGTTATTACATCAACATCATAGTCTGATAATCCTATAGCTAACTTTTTGGCTATATACCCATTACCTCCTGTTATTAGTATTTTCACTATGTTTGTTCTTTTAAGTTTATATATTCATGTTAGTTAATTCGCCAGGGATAATATTTCCTTTTGAGTCTATTCCCTTAGCCACTACCTTAGGTTCATGCAATTCGTTCGGATCTGTAAAGACCTCTACAATCATAGGACAATCTTTCTTAAAAACTTTCTCTAACTTATTATCAATCTCTGAGTTATTTGAGATGCTGTAGTAATCTAATCCAAACACTTTAGGTAACTCCTTAAAAGAAGGAATAGAAACTCCTGAATTTTCCTCTGAGGCTACTAGGTGTCCTTTGAAGAAAGAATTTTGTGTTAGTTTGATTGATAAGTAGCCTAAGTTGTTTATGATAAAGATCTTTAAAGGAATCTTATTATACCTCACAGTCTCAAGTTCTTGCAGGTTCATCATAATACTTCCATCTCCCTCAATACATATAACAGGTTTTTTAGTTCCATAATAAGCTCCTATTGCAGCTGGAAGTCCATAACCCATTGGAGCAGTTCCTTCATTACTAAAAAGTCTTTGGTTACCTTTAAGTCGTATAGTTTTAAGAGGTACAACATGGGCTGTACCATTACTAGTGACAATGGTTGCATCTTGGGACAGATAATTCTCTAAACTCTCTGCGAACACGTAGGTACTTGCATACTCCTTCAAGGCTCTATGCTTATCTAAGACCAAACTCTCAGTAGCTCTCTTACTTTTAACATAACTCTGCCATTCAGATATATTATTATTTAATTGCAAGCCACTTGCTTGTTTGAAAAAGTCTCTTAAATCAATACACCAACTTTCCTTCTTATTAAATTTTAATTTTTTAATTTCATTTGCGTCTACATCAACTACAAACTTTGTAGCTTGTGGTGCAAACTTCATACTATCGTATCCAATCATTTTAGGATTCAATCTTGATCCCAGAGAAATGACTAAATCACTCTCTTGTATAATATGATTAGATGTGTATTGTCCTAGAAGTCCAAACCTTCCTGCATAATGTTCATATGTGTTATTAACAACATCTACTGCTGAATGCGGACCTGTAAGTACTGGTATATTAGTCTTATTTAAAAAATCTATTAACTCACTAACTGTGTTGGAAGCTTTAACTCCTCCTCCTACTACTATCACAGGTTTTTTACTTTTATTGATTAAAGTTTGTAGTTTATTGGCTTTGTGGCTATTAAATAGATTACCTATCTTAAATTGTTTTTTTACCTTAAAACTCTTTAAAGTATTTATATCAACTTGACTGCTTTGAATGTCTAATGGAATATCTAACCAAACTGGTCCTGGTCTGCCTTGTGTGGATATGTGATAAGCTTTCTCTAAATGGTATAGTATTTTTGAAGGGTCTTCAATTGTTACTGCATACTTAGTCATAAACTTAACCGTATCCACTATATTAAACTCTTGTTGACCTATTTGTCTGCATCCTGTGTTATTTGATAGTTGAGATCTTGGAACTTGACCTGATATGATAATCATAGGTACTGAGTCTTGGTAAGCTCCTAGAACTCCTGTCAAAGTATTTGTACCACCTGGACCTGTAGTAATCAATATACATCCAGGCTTTCCAGTAACTTTAGAATATCCTTCTGCTGCCATTGCACAAGCTTGCTCATGATGGTTGCATATATACTTTAATCTATCATTCTTACCAAGTGAATCCGTTAAGTGCATACAACCTCCTCCCGAAATTGTAAATACTGTATCTATTGACTTGTCAGCAATAAAATTAAAAACTAAATCTGAAATCTTTATCATTCTATATTTGATTTTAAAAGTGGAGCATCTTTTTTTAATACGATAGTAGCTTTAGTTTCGCTTTCAATAAAATCTCTAGAAGATAGTTGACCTAATTCTTTCTGGTATGGAATTGCACTATACAAATCGTCTATTGTTATAGTATCTCCCTTCTTAATATCTCTCTTCAAGTAAAGTCCTCTATACAAAGCTTGTAGATAGTTAGCTTCTTTTTCATCAATCACCCTTCTACTAACTGTAGCAGTGCCACACATAGTTGTTGCTTTATTGAAAGCCTTAAACCATTCATCCACTTGATGTGGTAATGAACAATAGTTAGAAACCTCTTTCTGCTCATGACCTGCAGGATATGGTATATCAATATGACGCTCCCAAGTCCTAGCTCCTTTAGCATAAGAAATATACATGGATGAATGCCAGTCATGGTACTCATGGGTAGATAATCAAACTACCAAGTTAGGATACTTATTTTTTATATAATCGATTTGGTCTAACTCTAGCTCATTATCTTCACTTGGATACTTTGATACACAGTGGTTTACTGCAATTGGAATGTTTCTATTTGTAAAGAACCTGATTACATCATCAATTTGTTTATCATTTGCACCTCCTGTTGAGATGATTACTGGTCTCTTTGTTGTAGCAATCTTGTTTAGCAACAACCAATCATTAATATCTGAACTTGCAATCTTAATAATTGGTAGGTCTAGATCAACACACCAATCAACAGACTTCTCGTCGAATGGAGTAGACATTGGTATACAGTCATGCTTTTTAATATAAATCACAAGCTCTTTAAATTGCTCATAACTGAGTTTAGTTCTTGCTTGCTTTTGTATATAGCGGTTACGTTTAGGAAGTGTAGTAAGATCTGCTCCTTCACCAACGTTTTTAAAGTCTTTATGGATAAAGTTGTCAGTATCTCTAAACTGAAGCTTGATTGCTGCCTTTACTTTGTTTTCCTTAACTACTTTTGCAAACTCTCGTACAATTTGCTTTCCTCTTTCTAGAGATCCCCAATGATTATTTGCCAATTCTAAGACAAATAAATTTTCAAAAATTTTATTATCCATTATTTCCAGTTTAAAGTGTTTATGTTTTTATCATCTATGAATAGATCATAGTATGGTTTTCCAAATTTTAAATCATGATACTTAACTCCCCAATCATTAAATTGTTTTTTAGTAGTATCTGTCCAATCTATACCCGTTTGAGTACCTCTAGCTGTCCAGTACACAATAGTGTTACCCTCTTCGTATAGTTTATTTGCTTTTTCAATATTAGCTGTTATAGGAGTAGAGTTTGTATAATCCGGCTTATCTGGACTATTGCAAATAGTGTCGTCAATGTCAATGTAAATTACCATATAAATTTATTGCTATAATATTCTACTATACTGCTTATTTCTTCATTAAACAACTTTTTTGGTTCCCATCCTAATGATCTGAGTTTAGAATCGTCCAATGCATACCTTACATCCTGTCCTAGTCTCTTTAGTGAAAAGTCAATATAGTCATCTTGAGCAAATCCTATAAGAGCTTGTCCTGGATCATATTGATCAAAAGGATTACGTTGTTCAAGATAAGATCCTATTACACTTACCACAGTATCTATATTCTTTTGCTCAAACCCTCCTGCAATATTATAAATTTCACCTACAATACCGTTATTAATAATAGTCATAATAGCTTCTGCAGTATCATCTGCATGTAGCCAATTACGATATGGTTCTCCATTATTGTGTAATGGTATCTTACGATCTAAAGTTAAACATTTAACTGCTTTAGGAATAAGCTTCTCAACATACTGACCAATACCATAGTTATTAGTTGGTCTAACAATGATGTAAGGTACCTTGTGAGTTCTACCCCAAGCCATTATTAACATGTCAGCAGCTGCCTTAGTTGCTGAATATGGGTTACTTGGCTTTAGTAGGTCTGTCTCAGTATGTGTTCCTTCGTCAATGTCTCCATACACTTCGTCAGTACTAAAGTGGATTAATGTAGGTTTTGCTACATTTTCTCCTCTATGATTTTTAATAAGTTCTAATAGGTTGTGAACACCGTCTACATTAGACTTAACAAACTCAGAACTACTAGCAATACTATTACCTACATGCGTCTCTGCTGCTGTGTTAATTACATAGTCACAATCATATAGAAACTTCAAGTCGTTGATATCACAATGAACAAAAGAAAAGTTATCGTAACTATTAAACTCTTCTAATAAACTCTTGTTGGCTGCATAGGTCATCTTGTCAACTCCTTTTACATACCAACCTTTGTTTAAACACTTTCTTGTTATATAAGATCCAATGAATCCTAGACAACCTGTTACATAAACTATTTTTTTCATTTTTATTTTTTATTATCTATATTAATCCAAGTTGGTGGGTAATACCTTCCATTTATCCAAGAAGATGGGTGATTGGATATTAGCCAGTTAGTTGGACATATTATTTTTTTATTTGGGTTTTTGCTTAAGAATGCTCCCCACCACGAGTACGAGCTATTAGCTATGATATGGTGATCACACAAGCTCAAAAGAACTAAGTCTTCTTTTTCTGAATCAGTACATGCCTTCTCTCCTCCTCTTGGCTCTACAAACCACATATTTCCTCCTTCAAATAGATCTTTAGCAAACTGTATATCATTTGAAAATACCACAAAGTTATAATCTTCTATAGGTAGAAACTCTTGCACAATAGCTTTTTCATAATAGTCGTCTGTATCCAATCTACAGAAATGATGTACGGGTAGTGTATAGTCTCCTCTTCTAATATGAATACTTACTGTTGGTTTATTGTTATTAAAATAGGTCTTTATTTCATGCATTCTACTTTCAGCATCCTTTTGCAAATCCTCTTTATATCTCGATGACGATACCTCATTACCTATATCGTTATACCAGTATGTGTATAAGTCAAATCTACCTATAAGATTGTAATTATAGGTCTTATCTAAGTTAAACAAGGTCTCATCATAAGTTGTAGTATGGAAGTTAATATGCTTATCCTTAAAGTCAAGAAAAAACTCATCAGGTTTTACCTCATATTCTAATTCTAATAAGTCAAATATTCTAATGCACAATTGAAGATCTTCATTTGTATGTATATACTTTGACAACCTACCATCTATCATCTTCTGCGAAAAAGCAATCTTCATATCATTTGCCTTTGCTACTGCCTTTAAGCTTGCAAAAATTGATATTTGAGAACACAATCCTCCAGAAGAACCTAAATCTTTTAATGTGATGTACCTCATACTATTTAGACAACACGTTCATCCAATGTTCAACCATCTCATCCATCATACCTTCAAAAGTATATTCTGGCTTCCATCCTAACAATCTTACTTTAGTTGAGTCTCCTTTAAGGTAAGGTAATTCCTCAGGTCGTAAAAACTTTTCATTCTGTACAACGTATTGTTTATAATCTAATCCTAGACTACTAAACACATACTCACACATATCACGTACCGATCTAGTCTCACCTGTAGCAACTACCCAGTCACCTGGTTTATCTTGTTGTAGGATTAAATGCATTGCTCTAACATAGTCTTTAGAATGACCCCAATCTCTATAAGCATCCACGTTACCTAATTCTAACTTGTCTTCTAATCCTAGTTTGATTGAGACAGCTGCCTTAACAACTTTATTAGTTACAAAGTTTGAACCTCTACGTGGTGATTCATGATTAAATAAAATTCCATTTGATGTATGCAGCTTGTATGCATTTCTATAATTTCTTACAATATTGTATCCAAACACTTTTGTACATCCATAAGGTGACACAGGAGTCATTGGAGTAGTTTCTCTTTGATAACCATCAGCATCTACTGATGAACCAAACATTTCTGAAGATGATGCTTGATAGAATTTAGCTTTAGGACAAGACCTTCTGTAAGCTTCTAGCATATTAAGTACACCTAGTGCATTTGTCTGAGCCGTGAATTGAGGTATGTAATAACTAATTCTTACGTGAGATTGTGCAGCTAGGTTATATATTTCGTCTGGTTGTATTTTATCTAACAAATGTTCAATACTACCTTGATCTAATAGATCTCCATAGTATACGTGCATGTTAGTCCTTGTATCATCTATACGGCTTTGTTGATGCTCAGGAACGGAATTTCTCCTAACAATACCATGTACCTCATACCCAAGACTTAATAAGTACTCCGCTAAGTAGCTACCATCTTGTCCATTAATTCCTGTAATAAATGCTTTTTTTGTCATAAAATTATTGTTTAAATATTGTCATTTGTGTTAAATCTGGCCAGTCATTTACCGTCCATTGTCTTGGTGTAGCTTTAATTGCTGCAGGAAGTTTTTCTATTCCTAACTGTGCTGTTTCAGGCGTCATATAATAATGATACCCTATTGTGTCTATATTTTGATCTCTCCAAGGAATGTTTGGAAGTCTGCCATCGTAAGACATCTTCTTTAATTCAATAGCTGCTTCTTTGTTGTCTGTTAAAATTATACCTCCTCTTCCTAGACTTAAATGTTTTTGATACTGAAAAGATAAACTCATAAATGTTCCGGATATGTAGCTATTCTTTTTCCAAAGTACTGCTGCATCTATTACATTATCCGTTACATAATAAAAATCTTTCCAATCTTCCTCTCTCCACTTTAATTCTATATTTAACTTACGAAATAAAAATGGAATAGACAAATAAGTATTTTTTGGCACACTTATACTATTTGCATTAGTATATCTCAAACATAACTCAACTCCGTGAGTACAAGCATCAACTGCTATTGCGTAAGGAGCTCCAAAGAACTCTGCTACTTGGTTTTCAAACTCTGTTACTGTATTAAAATTCATATCCTAATTCTTTTGCGTATTGTAATATTGTTTTTCTATCTCTTATTTTTACAGGCTTTGCAGGTGAGCCAACGTATATTGTCCATGGTTCGGTATCCTTTGTTAGTACGGAGTTAGAGCCTACAACAGATCCTTCTCTTAATGTAATTCCTGGCATAACAACCGAATTAACTCCTACACATGTGAATCTTTCAAAAGTGATTGTTGTTGTTTTAGGACTCCTGTATTTTAGTGGTACTTGAGGGTTCATTAATCCTTGTGTAAAATCATCACTTCCACATAAAATCTTACACCCTGCACTAATACCACTAAAATCTTTCATAACAAGTTTGCTATCTTTCCCTCCAATTACACATGTGTATGGAGCAATGTGTACATAGTCTCCAATACTAGCTGCAGTAGATATATAGACCCCTATGTCTATAGCAACATGATTACCTACTTCAATCTCTCCTGGGTGATTGATTCTGCTCGTAATGTCTCGATATAGATCAATACCTACTTTTTTAAAAACCAATTCCTCCATTTATTTTTATATTTGTTCCATTAACGTATGGAGTGTTTATTATAAATCTAACTACATTTTCTAGCTCTTCAATGGTTCCCCATCTTTTAGCTGGTATAGTTTCTAATATTTGATTTCTGAACTCTTCTGGTATGTTGTAAGTTAATCCTCCATCAAAGTATCCCAACTGAATTGTATTGCAACTAACATTCTTTAGCATGTTTTCTACAGCAACTGTTTTTGCTAGAGAATCTAAAAAACCTTTGCATCCAGAATACACTCCAGTACCTATTACAGGATTTTCTGCTAGTACTGATGACATCATAATAACTCTTCCGTATCCATTTTCTCTCATAGAAGGTAGACATGCACTAAGTATGTTTAGATTTCCTTTAATATTAATATCAATTTGATTGTCTACGGCTTCTTGATTGTGAGGACCTAGCTTATGTATAAAGCTATCTTTATTATACCCACTTAAATTTATTACAATATCTGCTGGGTTGTTTTTAAAGTATGTAAGCACACTTTGCTGGTCTCTTACATCTAAGTCAGAGCTGCTTAGCGCAACTGTTTCATAATCAGATAATTTTGGAGTAAGTTGTCTACCCAACCCTCCTGACCCTCCTACTATAACTATTTTTTTCATTTGTATTATATTATTTAACTAAGCTTCCTGGTGTTGGTGCATTTCTTTTTTCAAGAACAGTTTCATCTATTCTTATCACACTTTGTATGGTGTCCGAAAAGAGTATAGATGCATTAATCACATTACTAGTTCTACATACTAATTGAGAACACTTAGAAAGTAGCATCATGTCTAAAAAAGCTTCCTCCCAAAGTTTCTTTGTTGATAAATTCTCTGCTTGTAGATGTCCTGTATCCTCTACCTCACTAATTCCTCTAAGCATGTCTTCTACATATACTATACGATCTTTTCCATAATCCCTCTTTAACTTTTCTATAGATTCATAATTATCAGAAGCTACAAATAGTTTAACTTCTGCGTTTAACATTATTGGATCTAGAAGTTTTCTGTAATCTTCATAGCTTGCAATACCATAGTCTATTCCATGAGTGGTGTTCATATCACATAATCGTATATGAACTCCTATAGTATTTTTATCTATACCCAACTTTGCTATAGTATTCTCTACCAAAGCATTAAACCCTTGTTTAAATTTTATTGTCCTAATAACCCGCTTTAAGTTTAAAAACTCCTTTGATAGTTCTATAGGCTCATACCCACTATAACCTCTTAAGTATACAGAGTCACAAATAGCAGTCACATTAACTCTACTCTGATCTAAAACGTAATCAAACACACTAACTCCATGTACTAATGTATTGTAGTATGTTTCTGGAATTGCAGACTCTTTAGCAATCTCTTCAACAACCTGCACACTAGTGATAAATTTTGAAAAGATACCTCCTCCTATTCCATTGATTTGAATTTTTGACATATTAATTGGTTTCTATAAATGTTTTATCCAAAGACTGACCTTCGTAAGGACCAGTCTTGTATTCATATACTAATGTATTATCTTCCTGTATCTCGTAAGTATGACCACCTTCTAATGTAAAAGAAGCATCGCCTGGATATAGGATCGGTGTAGCAATAATTTGATCATTAGTATCATAAAAAATACATTTTACACTTCCTTGAATTACAATCCAACTTTCTTGTGCAATGACATTGCGTGTCCGCTCTTTCCAGATATGTTTATGTGGTTTGAAAGTCTTACCTTTCTCCATATTAAGTAAAGCACACTGGATGAAATGATCTTCAGGGACTACTTCTACTCTTCCAGGTGTTAAATCTTCTTTTCGTACAACCACATGTAGTAGTTTGCTCGGATCAACTTTGCTGTATATCTTTTCCATTACTTTATAAAAAATTCTTTAATTTTATCACAAACATAATCTACATCATTAATGTTCATTCCATGATGTGCTCCTAATAAGAATCCATTTTTCATAATGGTATCTGCGTTAGTAAAGTCTTGTAGATATTCCCTATAGATTGGATGACGAGTAACATTACCTGCAAAAGTAACTCTAGTCTGTATGCCATTGTCTTCAAGATAAGTCAACAATTCCAAACGTCTTTCAGTTTGTAAAGGTATTGCTAACCAGTTTGGTTTGATACTATCATTAGGTAATAATATCTCTTTAACATCTTTTAAATTATCTAAGTAGCGTTCTATGTTTGCTCTACGGTTATGTTTAAATGTATCGAATCGTTCTAATTGAACTAAACCAAATGCTGCATTCATTTCTGAACACTTCATATTGTAACCCAATACACCATATAAAAACTTATGATCATATGGAATACCATCAACTATGTGATTAAAACGATCATCTATAATCTCTGAATTATCTCCCATACGACCCCAGTCACGATACTGCAAAGCTCTGTCTACATGTTTTTTGTCGTTAAACATAACCATACCACCTTGACCACCAGCTGTAATAATATGACTTGCATAGAAACTAGTAGTAGACACGTCTGACTCTTTGGTATAAGTTACTGTGTCTGCTGAGTCCTCTATTACAATAATATCTTCTCTATTAATAAGTTTTAGGCTTTCCTTAAGTGTTTTCCAATCAGGTTTGTTACCAATTAGATTTGGTACCATAATTGCTTTAACATCAGCATCAATAAGAGCTAATATTTGTTCCACAGAAGGAACATAAGTTAACAGCTCAACATCACAAAATATAGGTTTAAAACCTAATTGTATAATTGGTGCTAGTGTTGTTGAAAATGTACATGCTGGTGTGATCACCTTACAACCTTTTGGCAAGTCTAATGCAGCCAAAGCTAATAAACAAGCTGATGAACCTGAGTTAACGAATACACCATACCTTTTACCAAACTCTTTTGCAATTTTCTCTTCAAACTCAATTGATCGAGGACCAAATCCTGCTAACCAACCATCACGTAAACAAGCTTCTACAGCTTTAATTTCTTCTTCTCCATAAGATTCAAACTTATTAGGAGCATACCATACTTTTTTTTGCATAACAATATAACTTTTTTAAAATATACAATTTTTTCTTTAAATTTACAACGTATTATAATAGTTGTTTTGTTTTTCTTGCTTTTCTATTCCTTTTGGATGATAGAGTGAATAATCTTCTTCCATTGGCAAATATGCATACTGCTTGAATCCCTCTAGCACCTCATGGACTTTATTCTTCCATGTAATGTATGGAGCATTTTTATATATACGCCATTGGTAATCCGGCCAGTTTACCCAACCTTCACTATTAACATTCCATCCCCATTTAGCAATATGCTCATCTGTTAATCCTTGTACTGTATTGACACGAGGTACCAAATAAACATCTATTTCTGGATTACTTTCCAGTATGCTTGGTAAAGACTCTATAATCGGTGTACATGGTATTTCATCTGCATCAATTTGAAAAATGTAATCTCGAGAACACTTTGAGTTAAGCAAGTTCTTCCAATCAGCAAAGTGCTTATTGAAAGGAGCTTTATACCAAAAGTATTCATTATTAACTGAGTGTGTTCTTAGGAATGATTCTATTTCAGGATCTCCATTTGTCTCATCATACAGTATTACTATGTTGTCTTGAGGACGTTTTTCTTTTAACAGAAAATGCAATAAGCGTTGTATCTCTACAAACTCATTGCATACTGTGATTGCATATGTAATCTTCATATTAACTTTTTGGTTTAATGAATCCTAAGAACAAACAAGCTCCATAGAAATCACTATTTAAAAACTTTTTACTTGCAGTCATATCAATACGTCTTTGATAAAACTTATCTTTCTGACCTGGTATAGGATAGTTCTTTTGATCTTCTACAGGAACGTCTACTGCAGGTGCTGCTGTCCATTTCCAATCCACTTTGTTTACACCATCAGGAAATATAATACCAAATGATGGAAAGTTTAAGACTGTAGGATACCATACTAAATTTTTATCGTCTATCCAACGTAAATCTTTTATAAGTTCTGCTGTT
>Ga0114974_10001025_pt1 | contig 22354 bp, 20 predicted proteins | sample S_130206_EF_Meta_FD_87318 | JGI IMG/M metagenome (GOLD analysis project Ga0114974, IMG submission 87318) | Freshwater microbial communities from Lake Simoncouche, Canada to study carbon cycling - S_130206_EF_MetaG | ecosystem: Environmental > Aquatic > Freshwater > Lake | place: Lake... | reverse complement strand
CACGGCGAACAATTGAAGTCATTGGGTGCGGGCACATGGACGCGAAGTTTTTTATTAGCTTGGGATGAGCGCTTGTCATTAATCACAGTTGTTTTCACTGTTTTTGGACGCGCGATTTCGGAAGTAGGCGCGGTGATGATTGTGGGCGGAAATATCGATGGCTTCACGCGAGTCATGACAACAGCGATTGCATTAGAAACCAGCAAAGGTGATTTACCCTTGGCACTGGCTTTAGGTATTGTTTTGTTAGGCGTGGTGTTGGCTTTAAATGCCATGCTTGCACTGTTGCGAAAATGGCGATCGCACAACAGCATTTCAGCAATGCCATTAGAAGGTCGTATCTCTATATGAGTACAAGACTGATTCAGTTACAAGATGTCGGTCATCAGTTTGGCAGTCATTGGGCTTTGAAGTCGATCAATCTCACCATTGAAGCTGGCGAGCGTGTTGCATTGATTGGCGCCAATGGCTGTGGCAAAAGCACATTGCTTCGTGTCATGCATCAACTCATTGAACCTACGCAAGGCAAATTGCGAGTGAGTGATCAACACAAGCAAGCCATGTTGTTTCAAAGACCGCATATGTTGCGCATGTCAGTGTTGTCGCATATGGCATTAGGACTGCGTTTGCAAGGACAAACCCAAGAGCGTGCCAATGAATTGGTAAGCAAAGAGTTAGAGCGCATGCATTTGACGCATTTGGCTCATCAATTTGCGCCTACTCTATCGGGTGGGCAACAGCAACGCATTTCGCTCGCACGTGCATGGTCCTTGCAACCACAAATTTTGTTTTTAGATGAGCCGACGTCTAATCTTGATCCGCACGCCAAGCGAGATGTTGAGGCAAGCGTTACGCAATATGTATCGCAATCCATCCATGGCCAAGACGTAACACTTATTTTTAGCAGTCATAACTTGGGGCAGGTTAAGCGCATGGCTTCAAGAGTGTTGTATTTAGAGGATGGAAAAATCTTAACAGACTTACCAGTCGATCAATTTTTTAATTCAGACCTAGAACAATCGCATCCGCAAGCGCATCAATTTTTAAAGGGAGAAATGCTGTGAAATTTTTCAAACAATATGCCATTAATTTTTTGACGATTGGTTTAGTTGCGTTTGGTGCTTTATTCAACGCATCGGCACAATTGATTATGGCGTCGACTACTTCAACCGAGCAATCGGGATTGTTTGCGCATTTGCTGCCCGCATTTAAAAATGCAACAGGCGTTGATGTTAAGGTGGTGGCGCTAGGAACAGGCCAAGCTATTGACATGGGCAGACGTGGTGACGCTGATGTATTGTTTGTACACGATCAAGTGGCAGAAGAAAAATTTATTGCAGAGGGCTGGGGCATCGAGCGTTTTGCAGTGATGTACAACGATTTTGTGTTGGTCGGGCCTGCATCAGACTCTGCCAAAACAAAAGGAAAGGACATCACATCAGCACTTCAAAAATTAGCACAAACACAGATCACGTTTATTTCACGCGGTGATAAAAGCGGAACGCACGCAGCAGAGCTTCGTTATTGGCAAATGAGCGGCGTGGCAAGCAAAGGTGCGGGCTATAAAGAATGCGGTTGCGGCATGGGCCCAGCACTCAATATTGCGGCATCAACAGGCGCGTATGTTTTAACCGATAGAGGCACTTGGTTGAGTTTTAAAAATCGCGCAGATTTGCAGGTCTTGGTTGAAGGCGATAACCGATTGTTCAATCAATACGGCGTGATAGTTGTGAGTCCTTCCAAGCATCCGCATGTCAAAAAAGATATTGCTCAAAAATTTGTGGACTGGGTGATTTCACCTGTAGGACAAAATCAAATTGCATCGTACAAAATCAATGGCGAGCAATTATTTTTTCCAAACGCAAAAAAATAATTTGATTTAACGAACCATCCACCATTGCGCAGAAAAAATGCCTGCAATGGTGAGAGCCAATGAGCCCAAAAGATGTAATCCTGCCGTGCCAAAAGCCAAGAGGTAACGCGATTGCATCAGCATGGCTACGACATCTGCGCTGAATGAAGAGAACGTGGTGAGCGCGCCTAAAAATCCTGTGACGAGTGCAAGTCGCCATGCAGGATCGATGTGTGGCATGGCTTCAAACATTGCAACGCAAATACCAATCAGATAACCACCAATTAAATTAGCCGCCAAGGTGCCCCACGGTAGCAGTGCACCTGCGTTGAGCCACAAGCCCAATTGCCAACGCATCAATGCGCCAACGCATGCACCCAAACAAATTGCCACAACAGCCATCATGACGTGCGATTCATTTAGCGATCCACCCCCATCACCATGTTGGGCAAAAAGGTGACTATCTGTGGAAACAAAGTGATGAGCACAATGCACACCACCAAGCATCCAAAAAATGGAAGTGCTGCGCGTGCAATCGTGTTGCTGTCTTTGCCCGTCATGTTTTGCAAGACAAATAAATTAAAACCAACGGGGGGTGTGACTTCTGCAATTTCAACCAACAACACGATGAAGATACCAAACCAAATCAAATCAAATCCCGCTTTTTGTATCATGGGCAATACAACTGCGCTGGTTAAAACAATCATGCTAATGCCATCAAGTGCAGTACCTAAAATTAAATAAACAAGGGTTAAAACACCGATCAATGCAATGGGGGAGAGTTGCATTGCATTAACCCATTCTGCGAGTTCGCGTGGTATGCCTGTGAATGCCATGGTCTTGGTGAGATACGCGGCGCCCGCTAATATAAACATGATCATGCAACTCGTGCGCGTCGTGCCCATAAGGCCCTCCCAAAAATTAGACCATGTAAGGCTGCGACTCCATGCGGCCAATGCCAATGAGCCCACAACACCATAAGCGGCGCATTCGGTAGCAGTGGCGTAGCCTGCAATCAACACCCAACATATAAAAACAATCAAAGCGCCACAAGGGATCAAGCTACCTGATTGATTGATTTTTTGTATCCATGTGGTGGGTGCGTCTGGAGGTGGAACTTTATCGGGGTTTCGTAAACTCCACCAGATGATGTAGCCGCTGAATAATCCCATCAATAAAAAACCAGGTGCAAAACCTGCCAAAAAAATTCGAATAATGGAGGCATCAGCAGCAACGGCATAAACCACCATAGTGATCGACGGAGGAATCAAGATCCCCAACGTGCCTGCAGTGGCCAATGACCCTAATGCAATTTTTTCGTCGTAGCCACGTTTTAATAATTCGGGCAAGGCCACTTTGCTGATGGTGGCGCAAGTCGCGGCAGATGAGCCCGATACAGATCCAAAAATGCCGCAGCCCAAAATAGTAGTGTGCATCAAGCGACCGGGGATGCGATTGAGCCAAGGACGCAAACCTTCAAACATTTCTTCACTGAGTTTGGTGCGAAATAAAATTTCTCCCATCCACACAAACAAAGGCAACGCGGCCAATTCCCACGATGCGTTGCTTTCCCAGAATGCAGAAAATAAATTTTTACCGGGTTGCGTGGTAGTAAAAAATTCTTGACCAATCCAACCGCAAATGGCCAGCGTCATTGCAATCCACACACCGCCACCCAATAGCAACAACATGATGAACAGCAATAAACCGCCGATGAGCAAAATATCCATAAATTTAAACTTCCGAAGAAAAATCGCCTTTGGCGTGGCGCTCTTCCACGGCGGTCACAAACGTGGGCTTGTTGCCTTGAATCACAAAAATAAATTCATCGACTACTGCGATGAACAACAAGATCGAGCCCAACGCAAAACTCATTTGCGGAATCCACAAAGGAAATGGAAGCAGGCCTTGTGCAATGTCGTTGAACTCCCAACTTTCGTAGGTGAATTTACAAGCCCACCAACACAAATAACTCGTGGCTGTTGATGCGATGAATAAAGAAATTATTTCAAAACGTCGACGAATGCCAGGCGACACTTTTTCTAATATTAAAGTAACGCGAACAAAGTCACCGTGTTTGAAAGCATGTGCCATGGCAAAAAAAGCCGCCGCTGCGCAAAACCAAGAAACGATGTCATTGATCGCCCCAGTTCGCAAGCCCAATTCGCGAAAAATGCTTTGTCCAACCATCAACACGCAAATGCCAACGATGAATAAAGCCGCGAGCGCACCTGCGCCTAAATAAAGGCGATCAAGAAATCGACGAAGCATTGATTATTTTGCTTTGGCTGCTGGCTTGGCTGCAACGGATTTATTGAACGCAGCAATCATGGCTTCACCATCAGGCCCCGCCTTTTTTTGCCAATCGGCCAACATAATCGCACCCACTTGTTTCATATCAGTGATTAATTTGGGCGATGGTTTCATGATCTTCATGCCTTTTTCTGCAAGTGCTTTTTTGTACCATTCATCTTTTTCTGCGCTGACTTTCCATCCGCGTGCTTCTGCATCTGCGGCGGCTTTCATCACAGCGCTTTGAGTGAGTGCGTCGAGCGCTTCAAATGCTTTGCGATTAACAAGCAATGCGTTTTTTGGTAACCATGCTTGTGTGTCGTAAAAGTATTTGATGCTTTCGTATGTTTTGGTGTCGTAGCCTGTAGAGCCAGAACTCATATAGCTTTCGACAACACCCGTGGCTAATGCTTGTGTGAGTTCTGCAGCTTGAATTGTGACGGGTTGCGCACCGATTAATTCAGCAATTTTGCCAGTGGCAGGGCTATAAGCGCGCCATTTGAGACCGCGCATATCGGCAACAGAGCCGATTTCTTTTTTGACATAAATGCCTTGTGGTGGCCATGCGACGGCATATAAGAGTTTCATGCCTTGCGCAGATAAAAGTTTATCCAGATAAGGTTTTTGTACATCCGAGAGTTTTTTGGAATCTGCATAACTGGTGGCTAAAAATGGAATGCCATCGGCGCCATACATGGGATTTTCATTTTCAAAATTGGCGAGCAACACTTCACCAATTGGCGCTTGACCGCCTTGTACCGCGCGTTTGATCTCGTTGGCTTTGAACAACGATGCGTTGGCATGCACGGTGATTTTGAGTTTGCCGGCAGTGGCTTTATCCACGTCATTGGCAAATTGGATGAGATTTTCTGAATGGAAATTGGTAGCCGCATATGCTGCGGGCAAATCCCATTTGGTTTGCGCCCATGTAGTGCTTGTTAAAGCACAGGTGGCAACTAAAGTGAAGAGGCTTTTATTCATGATTTCTCCTATCAAAAAAATACAGAAAACAACCCTCAAGCATAAACCCAAAATCTCTAGTAAAAACTCGATTTTTGGTTGAATACTTTAGTATTGTAACGGAGCGCTATGAAATTCTTTTTGGAGTTGCATGCATTCACTTTTAGACTTAAAGTAAACAAACGAAACTATTCGAACATTGGTTGAGGTTTTGCACAAATTATCCAAAACAATGAAAAATATAAATCACAAAATATTTTTTGGCATCACGGCATTGTTGCTCGGTTTCATGACGACGCAGGTGAGCGCAGAGGTTCGCCCTTATAAATTTAAATGTCAATTGCACGGAACGATTCCTGATTTAGAGGACAAACCACTCAAACCCGCTCAGGTTAAAGTGGAAATACGCACGATTGGCGTGAATATCTATTTAACGATTCAAGGCCCACAGCCTTATGATATGTTCATCAGCACCTTGGTGACAGACAAATTTACTGGAAAAAATATAACAAGTTCAAGCGCGATGGGCATCAAAAGCACTGACAATGAAACAAAATACGAGCGCGAAGTAAAGATTGCGCGTGAAAGTTTGGTTCTGAGTGGCTCGACTGATATTTTGTATCGCAAGCAAAAAGTAAAAGCAGTGTTTGAAGGCGACTGCTTAAGAGATTCATAAACAATGAAGGCGTTTTAAAAAATGGCATCGAAACAATCGGACGAGTTAGCGCACGCGCTGGTTCTGAGAGAAATGAAGGACGGAATCCGCAGAGATGGACTGTGGGCGCAAGCCATGTCAGAGTCAGAAATGGACTCTAACAAAGCAACTGCAAGGTATATTGAATTGCGCGTGCAGTCGATGAAAGATGAGCTGCGTCAGCAAATGCTCAAACAAATTAAGGGTGCTTTTACCAAAGAGGGTTTGCCTGATTTAGGAAGTATCAAACCTAAAAAGAAATAAGCGTCAAAATAAAATTTTGAAACTGTTTTCTTGCACTTGAATACGGCTAATTTTTTTACCGATAAGGTTGGGTACTTGATACACATGTACGTCATTGAGTAGCAACTGAAACGCATGACGCACCGTTGAAGCAGCTTTTGTAGAAATTTCTGCCACATCGCTCGAGCAAAGTTTGATCACTTGAAATTGTCCGATCTCGATAGCGCCAAGGTTCATGTTCCAGGTGAGTTGTGTGTCTAAACAAAAATCACCCTTTCCCTTGAGGAGTTTGCTCGTCCACCTCCCGCACAATTGCATTTTTTGAATGGATGGGTTGAGCTTAATTTGTATGCGATCGATCTTGACGCTTAATTTTTCTTTGGGAAGTTGTTGCGCTACTTCCGATTCGATCATGGACAAGGGGACGCGAAGACTGATGGCGTGGGCTCCACTTAAGAGCCCCATCTGAAGAAATAAAACGAAAGCGAAAAAGCTTAATTTCATGGGTGCTTGTATTGTATGCCTTGGTGTGGCTATCATTGCACTATGCAATCAGTTAACGATATCAAAAAGTGGCAATTCTGGATAGACCGTGGCGGTACATTCACCGACATCGTCGCGCAGTCACCGCAAGGTCATTTGCTCACTCATAAATTATTGAGTGACAACCCTAGTCAATATCCAGACGCTGCGGTCGCGGGTATTCGCCATTTGCTCCAATTAAAACCCCAACAAGCCATTGGTGCAGATCAGGTTGAATGCGTCAAGATGGGCACCACCGTAGCAACCAACGCGTTACTAGAGAGAAAAGGCGAGCCCACGTTGCTCGTCACCACGAAGGGCTTTAAAGACGCCTTGCGCATTGCCTATCAAAATCGTCCTTGTTTGTTTGATCGACATATTGTTTTACCTGAGTTGTTGTATTCGCAAGTGATTGAAGCCAATGAGCGAATGGGTGCGCATGGAGATGTGATTGAGCTATTGGATGAAAATCATTTGCATCAACAAATGCAATTGGCTTTTGATGCGGGCTTAAAGAGTGTTGCAATTGTTTTTTTGCACGCGTATCGCTATACAGCGCATGAGGTTACAGCTGCGAAGATCGCGAAGAAAATTGGATTTACACAAATCAGTACATCGCATCAAACGAGTCCCTTGATGAAGATGATCAGTCGTGGTGACACCACGGTCGTTGACGCGTATTTGTCGCCCATACTCAATCGCTACGTCAATCAAGTCGCAAAAAAAATGCCTGGCGTGCCGCTTTACTTTATGCAGTCTTCGGGCGGTCTGACCGATGCGCATGCTTTTCAAGGCAAGGATGCTATTTTGTCGGGCCCCGCAGGTGGCATTGTGGGCATGGCACGCACAGCAGAACAAGCTTTTAAACATGCACAAGGTTTGTCGGGACCCATTCGCGTGATTGGTTTTGATATGGGTGGTACATCAACCGATGTGAGCCACTACGCGGGTGAATTTGAGCGTGAGTTTGAAACGCAAGTCGCAGGAGTGCGCATGCGTGCACCGATGATGAGTATTCACACAGTGGCCGCAGGCGGTGGTTCGCTGTTGCAATTTGATGGATCGCGTTTTCGTGTGGGCCCACAAAGTGCCGGCGCCAATCCGGGCCCTGCGTCTTATCGACGCGGTGGTCCGTTAGCCGTAACAGACGCCAATGTAATGCTTGGAAAAATTCAGCCGCATTACTTTCCGCATGTGTTTGGTGATGATGCAAAACAAGCATTAGACAAAAATGTTGTCGAACAAAAATTCAATGAATTGGCCGATCATATTTCTCATACAACGAATAAGACCACCAGCGCTACAGAAGTTGCAGAAGGCTTTATTCAAATTGCAGTTGCACAAGTGGCCAATGCGATTAAGAAAATTTCTGTGTCTCGCGGCTACGATGTGACGCAATATACGTTGCAATGCTTTGGTGGAGCAGGTGGTCAACACGCCTGTGGTGTGGCCGATGCCTTGGGTATGACGACAATATTGATTCATCCCTTGGCGGGCGTGTTGTCTGCCTATGGCATGGGCTTGGCCGATCAAAGTGTAATTCGCGAGCAAGCTGTAGAAAAAAAATTAGATACGCAATCATGGATGTCGATTCAATCGGTTTATCAACAACTCGCAAACGATGCAAAGTCACAGTTGCAATCATCCATCGCAGCTTCTTCGCAAGCTAGTATTGCGTTGTTAGAACGCATTCATCTGCGTTACGAAGGCAGTGATACGGCAATGGTCGTTCCATTTGGCGATATTAAATCGATTCAGAAAAATTTTGAAATTGCCTACCAAAAGCGTTTTGCATTTTTAATGCCTAATAAAGCGCTGATGGTTGAAGCGGTAAGCGTTGAGGCGACGATTGCAACGCCTTTGCCCCATACTGCCGTGTTGAGGTTTACGCAAAGAGACCAAGTACCTGTTCGTGAAACAGTCAAAATGTTTTCATCAGGGCAATGGCATTCTTGCGAATTGGTGGTGCGCGAAGATTTGCAAGCGGGCGACGTTGTAACGGGCCCCGCCATCATCGCCGAACAAAATGCAACAACCGTGGTTGAGGAGGGATGGCAAACGCAACTCACGTCACTCAATCATTTGGTGCTCAAACGCATCAAACCTCGCGTGACGCGTCATGCGGTTGGAACGCAAGTCGATCCTGTGTTGCTAGAAGTGTTCAATCATTTGTTTATGAATATTGCTGAACAAATGGGCTTGCAATTGCAAAATACGGCGCATTCGGTCAATATCAAAGAGCGATTGGATTTTTCTTGTGCGATTTTTAATCAAGATGGACATCTAATCGCCAATGCGCCGCATATGCCTGTGCATTTGGGTTCCATGGGCGAGAGTATTCAAACTGTCATTGCCAATAATAAAAACAAAATGAAGCCTTGCGACGTATATGTACTTAACGACCCCTATCACGGCGGTACGCATTTGCCCGATGTCACCGTCATCACGCCTGTTTATTTAAAAGATGATGCACAGCCTTCGTTTTATGTGGGTTCGCGCGGGCATCACGCCGATATCGGCGGATTGACGCCTGGCTCGATGCCGCCTTTTTCGACGCTGATCGAAGAAGAAGGCGTGCAGATTCAAAACTTTAAATTATTAGACGCGGGCGTCTTGCAAGAAGAAAAAATGTTGGCGTTACTGCGCAGTGGTAAATATCCGAGTCGCAATCCTTCGCAAAATATGGCGGACTTGCAAGCGCAAATTGCCGCCAACGAAAAAGGCGTTCAAGAATTGCAAAGCATGGTCGAGCAATACAGTTTACCCGTTGTGCAAGCGTATATGAAGCATGTACAAGATAACGCTGAAGAATCGGTTCGTCGAGCCATTACAAAGTTGGCGCATCGATGGGGCAATGATGCATCTAAGAAACATTCTTTTGTGCTTCGATTAGACAATGGCGCACAAATACAAGTGGCTATACAAATCGATGCAAAAACGCGCACAGCACAGGTGGATTTTTCTGGCACATCAGCGCAGCAAACAAATAATTTCAATGCGCCCAAAGCAGTTTGTATGGCCGCTGTGTTGTATGTGTTTAGAACGCTGGTCGACGATGATATTCCGCTCAATTCGGGTTGCCTCAAACCTATCACCGTTAATATTCCGCAAGCTTGCATGCTCAATCCCTTGCCGCCTGCCTCCGTGGTTGCAGGCAATGTGGAGACGTCGAGTTGCATCACCAATGCTTTGTACGGCGCGTTGGGTGTAATGGCGGGTAGCCAACCTACCATGAATAACTTTACATTTGGAAATGCACGCTATCAATATTACGAAACGATTTCCGGTGGGAGTGGTGCTGGCCCCTTGTTTGATTCTGTTGGCGTGATCACGGGTGGATTTGCCGGAACGAGTGTGGTTCAAACGCACATGACCAATTCGCGACTTACCGATCCAGAAGTTTTGGAGTTTCGTTTTCCAGTTCGCTTATTGGCCTACGACATTAGACAAGGATCAGGCGGTGCGGGTCATTGGTGCGGAGGCGATGGCGGAATTCGTCGTGTGCAATTTTTGGAGCCGATGACAGCTAGTATGTTGTCCAACGGTCGCGTCTATCCCGCATTTGGTTTGGATGGCGGCGAAGATGGAATGACGGGTATCAATCGTGTGATTCGTGTTGATGGATCAATAGAAACGCTTGATCATATTACTCAGGTGCAAATGCAAGCAGGCGACATTTTTGAAATTCACACGCCGGGCGGTGGTGGATATGGCGAATAAGATTTGCCCTCAACTTTAAGGCCTTGTTTGGATAATTAATGAGCTGTACTTTTGCCAATGCCTTTAACGCGGTGCATGAGGTCTGACCAACTCTGAAAGGCTTTTGTATTTCTTTCTTTGAGCATGCGTGTCGTCATTGCAGGACCCAAACCCAGCAAGTCGTCTAAATCAGATTCTTTGGCTTGATTGATATCGAGTGCGTTGGCATGTGCAAACCAAAAAAATAAAATTGCAATAATTATTTTTTGCGACATGATGGTGAAATGAGTTGAGTAATTTCATTACACCAGTTGCAACGGACGCATCGTTGAAGTTGAAGTTAAAAAATAATTGATTTACAACTCTTCAATGCGACGAGGGGGGTAACTGTCCCACGCTTGGCAACCGGGGCATTGCCAAAAATGCTGCTGCGCTTCAAATCCACAAGCCGCACATCTGTATCTTTTGAGTGGTTTTGTTGCTTCGTCTAATGCCTTTTGTACGGAGGGATGTAAATTCTCGTGCGTAAATTTTTCACCCGATAACCAGCGAGTGGCCGCAATCAGCGAATTGGTTTTTTGTAAGTGTTGCGCAAAACGATCGCGTGCAGCAACAGGATCGATTGACGACTCTATATCGACCAAGGCTTCAAGAATATCTAAATTGGGTTGATTGCTGTAGCAGTCTTGCAAAAGTTGGTGCACCGATGCTTTGAGTTGATCGTGAATAGCCAAATGCAACAACAAATTTTTAGTTAGCGATAAATAAGCAGGCGCGTGATCGCGCAAAGTCAAGAGAGCTTCAAAGGCTTGGTCGGGTTGCTCGTTTTCAATGAGCAGTTGTGCTTTGTAAACATGGGCGCGTGCACTGCGTGGTGACAACGCAATTGCGCTATTGAGAAGTGTTAACGCTTGATCTGTGTTTTGTTTATCAACGACTTGTGCTTGTTCACACAAATAATGGGCTTGCCGCACAGAAAAGCTTCCCTCGTCTGCCTTGTCTAATCGCTTGGCTATGCGGGCTGCATTTTCCCAGTCACGGGTGCGTTCATAGATGTTGAGTAATGCCAATTCGGCTTGATGGGTGAGCGGTGAGTCTATTAATTCAAGCAAAGCATTTTCTGCACGATCCAAGATGCCAGCTTTTAAATAATCCAAGGCCAATGCATGTTGCGCGCGTTGGCGATCGCTCTTGGATAAATCGCCGCGTTTTAAAAGATGCTGATGCACGCGAACCGCGCGTTCGTATTCGCCGCGTCGTCTGAATAAATTGCCAAGTGCAAAATGCAATTCAGAGGTATCGGGATCGTGTTGAACGGCTTCAATGAATGCGTCAATTGCTTGATCTTGTTGCTCGTTGAGCAAATGATTCAAACCTTTAAAATACGCTTTTGGATTTTGTCGATTTTCAAAGCGCAATTGCCTCAAATCAAAACGCGAAGCTAACCAACCCAATACAAACACCAAAGGTAAGCCAAGAAAAATCCAACTTAGATCAAGGTCCATAGGGGTAATCGTTTTTGGGTGGAGTGGATTGAATGGGAGCGATGGGTTGAACAATCTGTTCGGCAGTTTTAATCGATTGCTTAGCTAGTTTGCGTTGACGCCACCAGCGCGGCACCATGGCCAAGGCGCCAACCGCCACACCCAATGCAAAGACGGCTAATACGATCAATACCATGGGTGCGCGCCACTCAGTGCCAAAAAACAAGCGAACCACCGCGTCTTCTTGGTTATTGAGCGCAAAAGCAAATAGCGTAAAAAAAATGGCTGCCTTCAGAATCCACTGGAGCAGCCATATGACTTTTTTCAAAAGATCTCCTCAGTGAAGAGGTGATTCTAGACTGTCACGCTTTCTTTTTTGTGAGCATTTCTTGCGTTCTGGCATCGACCGCTTCACGGAGCGCTTTGCCCGGTTTAAAATGAGGCACGCGTTTTTCGGGAATAGCCACGCTTTCGCCTGATCGAGGGTTGCGTCCCATGCGAGGAGGGCGGCGGTTGATAGAGAAACTACCAAACCCCCGCAACTCGATGCGATGACCCTTGACGAGCGCCTCACCCATAGCATCGAGCATTGCCTTTACGGCAACCTCGGCATCGCGATGGGTGAGATGCTTAAAGCGTGCTGCCAGTTCTTCGACCAAATCACTGCGAGTCATATCAAGTCAGTGCAGATCACTTTTCGTTGGTATCCAACTTGGCACGCAACAAAGCGCCCAAACTGGTTGTACCAGCGTTATCGCGTGAAGACTGTTGACTCAAATTGGCCATCGCGTCAGCTTGATCAGCAGCGTCTTTGGCTTTGATGGACAACTGAATGTTGCGAGTTTTGCGATCGACGTTAACGATCACAGCATTGACTTCGTCGCCTTCTTTGAGAACAGTGCGTGCATCTTCGATACGATCACGAGAAATTTCACTCACGCGCAAGTAACCGATGATGTCTTCGCCCAAATCAATTTCTGCACCTTTGGCGTCCACTGTTTTGACCTTACCTGTAACGGTTTGACCTTTGTCATTAACCGACACAAATGTGGTGAAAGGATCAGAATCTAATTGTTTGATACCTAAGGAGATGCGCTCGCGCTCCACATCGACAGCCAATACGACGGCTTCAACTTCTTGACCTTTTTTGTATTCACGAACAGCGTTTTCGCCTGTTTCATTCCATGACAAATCTGACAAGTGAACCAATCCGTCGATGCCTGCGGCTAAACCAACGAACACACCGAAGTCGGTGATGGACTTGATGGGGCCTTTGACGCGATCGCCACGCTTGGTGGTGAGAGAGAACTCTTGCCATGGATTGGCGCGGCATTGTTTCATGCCCAAAGAAATGCGACGTTTGTCTTCGTCGATTTCAAGAACCATGACTTCAACTTCATCGCCTAATGTGACGATTTTGCTAGGAGCCACATTTTTGTTGGTCCAGTCCATTTCGGAGACGTGCACCAAGCCTTCGATGCCAGGCTCGAGTTCAACAAATGCGCCGTAATCGGCGATGTTGGTGACCTTGCCAAACATGCGAGTGGTTTGTGGGTAGCGACGAGCAACGCCAAACCATGGGTCTTCACCCATTTGTTTGAGGCCCAATGACACGCGGTTTTTTTCGGTATCAAACTTAAGAATTTTGGCTGTGATTTCTTGTCCAGCAACCACCACTTCGGATGGGTGACGTACACGACGCCATGCCATATCGGTGATGTGCAACAAACCATCGATACCACCCAAGTCGACAAACGCACCGTACTCGGTGATGTTTTTGACGACGCCATGCACGATAGAGCCTTCTTTGAGGTTATCCATTAACTTAGCTCTCTCTTCACCCATAGAAGCTTCAACCACAGCGCGACGACTCAGCACAACGTTGTTGCGCTTGCGATCGAGCTTGATGACTTTGAACTCCATGGTTTTGTTTTCGTAGGGCGACAAATCTTTGATGGGGCGTGTATCAATGAGTGAGCCGGGCAAGAATGCACGAATGCCATTGACCAACACGGTGAGGCCACCTTTGACTTTGCCACTGGTGGTGCCAGTTACAAATTCGCCAGACTCCAATGCTTTTTCGAGAGACAACCACGATGCCAAACGCTTGGCTGTGTCGCGACTGAGTATGGTGTCGCCGTAACCGTTTTCAACGGAGCTGATGGCAACAGACACAAAGTCTCCGGCTTGAACTTCAATTTCGCCCAAGTCATTTTTAAATTCTTCGATAGGTACATAGGCTTCAGACTTCAGGCCTGCATTAACCACAACGTGGTTGTGTTCAACACGAACAACCTCAGCGGTAATCACTTCACCGGTGCGCATTTCTGAGCGTTTGAGGGATTCTTCAAATAGATCTGCAAAAGATTCTGACATTTAATTTCCTAAACCGTCGACGAAAAAGCCTGCTATTGAAACTAGCCAGATGTAATCGACGGTGGTTGCTGTGCGGATGATCCGCGGGTTAAGTTGTTGATCCCTATTACCAATGTGCAAGCAGCACGGAAGGAGTAACAGGGGCCGGTTTTAGCTTTGGCTTGACGCTTTGGGCTGTTTGCTTTGCCACCAAGATAAAACCAAATCCACCGATTGATTGATCGATAAATTGGAGTTATCCAGTTGCATTGCATCTTGCGCGGCTACCAAGGGCGCAAGGCTTCGGGACATGTCCCTAGCGTCTCTGGCTTCTAAATCGGCGCGAAGAGTATCGAGTGTAGCTGAAAAACCCTTTGAAATCAATTGCTTATACCTTCGTTGTGCACGTTCTTCGGCAGAAGCGGTCAAGTAGACCTTGAGAGGCGACGCGGGAAAGATCACCGTTCCCATATCGCGACCGTCGGCAACCAAGCCCGGTAGGCGTTTAAAACTGTGTTGTAAATCAACCAAGGCTTGTCGTACCGCAGGCATAGAAGATACTTTTGAGGCATTCATTCCTGCCTCTTCAGTTCGTATATTCTTAGAAATATTAGCCCCATTTAAGAGTGTGCACTCACCATCAAATTGAATTTTGGATTGGGTGGCTAATTGTGCGATTGCATCGGATTGTTCTGGTTGAAGCGATAAGCCCGCCCGAACAGCCGCTAAGGCGGTAATTCTGTAAAGCGCGCCCGAATCCAAATAATTAAACCCCAAGCGCTGAGCAACTGCCCAAGCCAGTGTCCCTTTGCCCGACGCTGTGGGGCCGTCGATACAAATTACTGGAATTGTGTTGCTTTTGCACACCGAAAACAAAGTTTCAAAATAATCGGGAAATGTTTTGGCCACGCAGGCGGGGTCCTCGATGCGCACTGGCAATTGATCTGCGTTAAAAGCCGCCAAAGAAAAACACATCGCCAGACGATGATCTTCATAGGTATGAATACTGGCGCTTTTCCATTGGCCTTTTGCAATGGGATGAATGCGCAACCAATCGGGGCCTTCTTCAATGTGCGCACCTAATTTGCGTGCTTCGCATGCCATGGCAGCGATGCGATCGGTTTCTTTCACGCGCCAACTACCGATATTTTTTAAGGTGCTAGGTGCATCTGCAAACAGCGCCATCACAGCCAATGTCATCGCAGCATCGGGTATGTGATTGCAATCCAACTCAATGGACTTCAAAGGCCATTGGCCTTGTTTGATTTCTAACCAATTGGGCCCGCCTGTTATATGAGCGCCCATTTGCTTAGCAGAGTCAACAAATCGAATGTCACCTTGAATCGACTGCAAACCAACACCTTGAATTCGAACACCCGATCCTTGAGTGATCGCACCCAATGCAACAAAATAACTCGCAGACGATGCATCGGCTTCCACATGCACAACGCCTGGAGAAATATATTGACTGCCCAAAGGAATTACAAATCGCGACCATTGATCGCGTTTCACGACGATTCCAAATTGCGCTAACAAATTGAGTGTGATTTCAATATAAGGTTTTGAAATCAATTCGCCTTGCACTTCAATCGTGATGTTTTGTTTAGCCACCAACGGCAACGCCATCAACAACGCTGTCAAAAATTGACTCGATACATCACCCCTTACTCGGATCGGACCATCAAGCTTGGGTGACGGGCAACCTTTGAGCTGCAAGGGGGGGAAGCCTTCATTGGCGGTGTAATCAATGACGCAACCCAATTGTCTTAATGCATCGACCAAATCACCAATGGGGCGCTCGTGCATGCGAGTCACGCCACGCATCGTTGCACTTGCACCCATGATGGCCAAGGCTGCAGTGAGCGGGCGCATGGCAGTGCCAGCATTGCCCAAAAATAAATCAAGCGATATCGATGAATCGATTTGACCTGCAATGCCTGTTACTTCAAGCACGTCATTTTTTTTGTTGATCGTGCAGCCCATTTTTTGGAGAGCGTCCAGCATCACACGCGTGTCGTCAGAATCCAAAAGATCATGAATCTGCGTAGTGCCTTTGCTCAAAGCCGCTAAGAGCAATACTCGATTTGAAATACTTTTTGAACCTGGCAAATGCACAACACCTTGCGCAGATTGCAATGCAGGCATATCTAAAAAAGGAATGCTGTACATCAGTTGCTATCGTCTTGATTGGCGGCGCCTATTTGCCATTGACTGCGAGTTTGACTGACTTTTTGAATGGCCTCAAAAAGTTGCGCGCCGTCCCCTTGGTCCATCATTTGAATCCATGTTTGCATGGCATTTTGAAACAATTGCGCTTGCTGTTTGATGTGCGTTGAATTGGCCAAAAAAATATCGCGCCACACATGGGGGTCGCTAGCTGCTATACGAGAAAAATCTTTAAAGCCAGGCCCTGCCATTTGCAGCAATTGTTGTGCATGATCTTGTTGATTGATGGCGTGCATAGCTGCAAATGCAATCAGATGAGGCAAGTGACTCACGGTTGCAAAAATTTGATCGTGCGCGTCGGGTGTGAGTTGATGAACCGAGCTGCCCAATGTTTTCCAAAGCACAGTGGCTTGTTCAATTAAATCACTTCGTGTTTCTGTCAAGGGTGTCAATATCAAAGTGCGATTTTGATACAGGTCTGCATCGGCGTGCGTAACGCCTGCTTTTTCTTTGCCTGCAATGGGGTGAGCGGGCATAAATTGCGACAGACGTTTTCCCATCACACGACGCGCTGAAGCAACAATATCGGATTTGGTTGATCCGACATCCATCACCCATGCGTCATCGGCCATCACGTTTGAAATTATTTTTAAAGCGTTTTCAATTGCACTCACAGGAGTAGCAAGCAAAATCAAATCACTTTGTAAGCACGCTTCTTCAACACTTGCGCAAGCTGTATGAATAACGCCCAATACCAAAGCTTTTTGTCGCGTTGCAAGCGATGGGCTGTAGCCCACGACGTGTTTCACAAGACCTGCGCGTTGCAGTCCCAATGAAAATGATCCGCCCATCAGGCCGCAGCCAATGAGTGCAAGTTGTTGAATCAAGATGTCACCATCCCACTAAAAAAAGCCCGCAAAGGACTTATTCACTAACTGGGTATGAGCCCAGTACTTTATAAAACGCGCACAGCGATTGAAGTTCTTGAAGGGCTTGACTCACGTGTTTTTGTGAAACGTGACCTTCAAGATCGATGTAGAAAAAATATTCCCATTGACCTGATTTGGCAGGGCGCGATTCAAAGCGTGTCATCGAAACGCCGTGTGTTTTGAGAGGCACCAATAGATCATGTACGGCACCAGGACGATTGGGAACCGACACCACCAAACTTGTGCAGTCTTTTGAAGATGCAGGTGGTGTAGCCATGGTTTGCGGCAAGCTGATGATGGCAAAACGCGTGCGGTTGTAAGCTTCATCTTGAATCGCGTGTGCAACACTGTGCAACCCAAATTGCGCAGCAGCACGCTCACTCGCCAAGCCCGCCCAACCTGGATTGGTAGACGCGAGTCGCGCGCCTTCTGCATTGCTTGAAACGGCTCTGCGTTCTGCGTGTGGAAGATTTTTTGTGAGCCACGATTGACATTGCGCCAAGGCTTGAGGATGCGCCATCACCACTTCGATGCCATCAACCGAATGACTTTGTCGCAACAAATTAAATCGCACCATCAAACTAATTTCACCCACGATATGAACGGGTGAGCGCAAAAATAAATCTAAAGATCGTGCAACCGCACCTTCGGTTGAATTTTCAACGCCGACAACACCAAATTGAGCGGTTCCCGATGAAGTGGCATGAAACACTTCGTCAAAGTTGGCGCAATAAATAAACTCTGTCGCACTGCCAAAATATTCAACTGCCGCTTGCTCGCAAAACGTGCCTTGAGGGCCCAACACGGCAATGCGTTGAGGCGCTTCGAGCGCCAAACACGCCGACATGATTTCGCGCCAAATCGCAGACACGTGTTGATCGAGCAATGGCCCTTTGTTGTTGGCCTGCATGTTTTTAATCACTTGCGCAACTCGATCGGGTCTAAAAAATGGCGATCCTTCTTGTCGCTTGATCTCTCCCACTGACTCTGCAACCGATGCGCGTTGATTGAGCAGTTGCAACAACTGCGAATCGAGCGAATCAATTTGAACGCGCAAATCTGCCAGCGTGTGTTTGGGTTTGGAAGAGTTGCTCATGTTGTCTCAATCGTTGTTATTGCTCAGGCGCTGTATTGGGCAAGTCTGCATCAGATGCATCAACATCTAAGTCATCTTCATCGCCGTCAACTGTGTTGGCGTCGTTTTCAACAATGCGTTGCAAGCCACTGAGTTTTGCGCCGTCGTCCAATCCAATGAGTGTGACGCCTTGTGTGGCACGACCCAGTTCTCTAATTTCACTCACGCGTGTGCGCACCAACACGCCCGTGTCGGTGATGAGCATAATCTCGTCTTCAGGTCTGACCAAGGTTGCAGCAACCACTTTACCGTTGCGCTCCGATTGTTGAATCGCAATCATTCCTTTGGTGCCACGACCATGTCGTGTGTATTCGGTTATCGAAGTACGTTTGCCAAAACCAAATTGAGTAGCCGTGAGCACAGATTGCAATTCATCTTCTGCAACCAACATCGCAATCACACTTTGGCCACCGTCAAGCATCATGCCGCGTACACCGCGTGCATTGCGACCCATGGGCCTCACATCGTTTTCATCAAATCGAACGGCTTTGCCACCATCGCTAAACAACATCACATCGTGTTTGCCATCGGTGAGTGCTGCGCCAATTAAAAAGTCACCTTCGTCAAGATCAACCGCAATAATGCCAGCTTTGCGTGGATTGCTGAAATCATCGAGCGGTGTTTTCTTGACAGTACCCATGGACGTGCCCATGAACACATAGTGATCATTGGGGAAGGTTCTCATGTCACCAGTAATTGGTAAAATAACGTTAATTTTTTCGCCTTCAATTAAGGGAAACATATTGACGATGGGTTTGCCGCGTGAACCGCGTGAACCTTCTGGCACTTCCCACACTTTGAGCCAATACAAACGACCGCGATTTGAAAAACACAAAATGTAATCGTGTGTGTTGGCAATAAAGAGTTGATCAATCCAATCGTCTTCTTTGGTAGCCGCCGCTTGTTTGCCACGTCCGCCGCGTTTTTGTGCGCGGTATTCAGACAAAGGTTGGCTCTTGATATAGCCGCTGTGCGAAAGCGTCACCACCATGTCAGTTGGCGTGATGAGATCTTCGGTGACCAAGTCTTGCGCATTGTGTTCAATTTGACTGCGACGCGCACCGACTTTGGTTTGTCCAAATTCTTGTTTAACAAGAGTGAGTTCTTCGCTGATGATGGTCGATACACGCTCAGCTCTTGCCAAAATATCAAGCAAGTCATCAATCTCTGACATCACTTCTTTGTATTCGTTAACAATTTTGTCTTGCTCAAGACCTGTCAAACGTTGCAAACGCATTTGCAAAATTTCTTGCGCTTGCGTATCGCTCAAACGGTAAAGGCCGTCGTTGCCCATGCCGTATTCTTTTTCAAGACCGTCGGGGCGATAGTCGTCTGCATTAATCACGCCGCCGTCTGCACGTGCACGCGTCAACATTTGTCTCACCAATTGACTGTCCCACGACTTGGCCATCAACTCTACTTTAGCAACGGGTGGCGTAGGTGCGCTGCGAATAATGGCAATGAACTCGTCAATGTTGGCCAATGCAACCGCCAAACCTTCAAGAACGTGACCGCGTTCACGCGCTTTGCGTAAGGTGTAAATCGTGCGACGTGTGACCACTTCACGTCGATGTTGAATAAAGACATCGATGAGTGTTTTGAGATTACACAACTTGGGTTGGCCGTCGATCAGGGCCACCATGTTGATACCAAACGTGTCTTGCAGTTGCGTGAGTTTGTACAAATTATTGAGAATAACTTCTGGAACTTCACCACGCTTGAGCTCAATCACCAAACGCATGCCAGACTTGTCGGATTCATCTTGAATATGACTGATGCCTTCGATTTTTTTCTCGTGTACCAAGTCGGCCATGCGTTCTTGCAATGTTTTTTTGTTGACCTGATAGGGCAACTCGTCAACGATGATGGCTTGTCTTTGCCCTTTATCGATATCTTCAAAATGACATTTGGCGCGCATCACCACGCGACCGCGTCCTGTGCGATAACCTTCGCGCACACCCTCCATGCCATAAATAATGCCCGCAGTTGGAAAATCAGGTGCTGGAATAATTTCCATCAACTCTTCAATCGATGCCCCTGGATTTTTGAGCAAGTGCAAACACGCGTCGACTACTTCATTGAGGTTGTGCGGCGGAATGTTGGTGGCCATACCCACGGCAATACCCGAAGACCCATTAACTAATAAGTTAGGCAACTTGCTGGGTAAAACCAAGGGCTCCTTTTCTGAGCCGTCGTAGTTGGGACCAAAGTCGACGGTTTCTTTGTCGATGTCGGCCAACATTTCGTGTGCAATTTTTGCCAAACGAATTTCTGTGTATCGCATAGCGGCCGCGTTGTCGCCATCCACCGAACCGAAATTGCCTTGGCCGTCGACCAACATATGTCGCAAAGAAAAATCTTGCGCCATGCGAACAATGGTGTCGTACACCGCGCTGTCGCCATGTGGGTGGTATTTACCAATGACATCGCCAACGATACGCGCAGATTTTTTGTAGGGTCTGTTCCAATCGTTGTTGAGTTCGTGCATCGCAAATAAAACGCGACGATGAACGGGCTTGAGTCCGTCTCGCGCGTCGGGTAGTGCACGCCCAACTATCACGCTCATGGCATAGTCGAGGTAGCTGCGACGCATCTCCTCTTCAAGGCTGATGGGCAGGGTTTCTTTTGCAAACTGGGACATTGAGATAGCCGTTCTAAATCTGGTCAACTGAGTATTTTAGGCTTTTGTGAAACCCCTCAGTATGTAGTCCAACCGCAACAAATAGATACCAATTCATTCATATTGAAGGCTTGCCGATATTAGGGTGGCCAATGTGTACTTTTATATGGCACAATTCCAAGAAGCCTTGGGGTTGATCCAAAGTGCTCTTGTTTCGCAGTCCAACTGCGGTTTTTTTTCCCCAGAGGAGAACCATGAAAAAATGCAATCAATTGGCAATCTTAATTGCCGCAGCAACTCTAGCAACTCTTGCCGGAGCCCAAGAAATAAACAACTGGCGAAATGCAAGTGGTGATGTTTGGAAAAATGGTTCCGGCCAATGCTGGCGCAGTGGTGCATGGACACCCGCAACAGCCGCCAAAGATTGTGATGGCGCAATTGCTCCTGCTCCTGCTCCTGCTCCTGCTCCTGCTCCTGCTCCAGCAGCTGCTCCACCAGCTCCGAGAGCTGCAGCACCTGCTCCGGCTCCAGCACCCGCACCAGCTGCTGCATCAAAGGTAACTTACGCATCTGACACATTCTTTGACTTCAACAAGTCCGTTCTAAAAGCCGAAGGCAAAGCCAAGCTTGACGACTTGGTTGGCAAAGTCAAAGCCATCAACCTTGAAGTCATCATCGCTGTGGGTCATACAGACTCCGTCGGTTCAGACTCTTACAACCAAGCGTTGTCGGTTCGCCGTGCTGAAGCTGTCAAAGCTTATTTGATCAGCAAGGGTATTGAAAAGAACCGTGTTTATACCGAAGGCAAAGGCGAGAAGCAACCCGTCGCTGACAACAAGACAGCTGAAGGCCGTGCCAAAAACCGTCGTGTAGAAATTGAAGTCGTTGGAACACGTCCCAACTGATCTCATTTCAAATCTTCTAAAAGCCCCGTTTCGACGGGGCTTTTTTTTTGCAACTTTGGGTATAGAAGTTGTTTTTTAAAAGAGAATCTGTTGATGAATACATCTAACGTTGACCCCGCCGAACTCGCCAAATTTTCTGAACTCGCACACCGTTGGTGGGATCCGCAAAGCGAATTCAGGCCACTGCATGAAATCAATCCGTTGAGATTGGCATGGATTCAAAAATGCGTCTTGCTTGAAAATAAACAAGTGGTCGATGTCGGTTGTGGCGGCGGTATTTTGTCCGATGCGATGGCTCGTGCAGGTGCACACGTCAAAGGAATTGATTTGGCCACGCGCTCCCTCAAGGTTGCGCAGTTGCATGCGATCGAGACACAAACACCTCGTGTTACCTATCAAGAAATCAGTGCTGAAGCACTGGCCGAGCAAAAGCCGCAATCATTTGATGTGGTGACATGTATGGAAATGCTAGAGCATGTGCCTGACCCTTCGTTGATT
>Ga0114974_10001023_pt1 | contig 22367 bp, 22 predicted proteins | sample S_130206_EF_Meta_FD_87318 | JGI IMG/M metagenome (GOLD analysis project Ga0114974, IMG submission 87318) | Freshwater microbial communities from Lake Simoncouche, Canada to study carbon cycling - S_130206_EF_MetaG | ecosystem: Environmental > Aquatic > Freshwater > Lake | place: Lake... | reverse complement strand
GTGGTGAAAATTTCATCCGCTGCAATCGCGTCTTCAATACGCACTTGCAATAAACGACGATTATTACTGTCCAGTGTCGTTTCCCAAAGTTGCTCTGGGTTCATCTCACCCAATCCTTTGTAGCGCTGAATGGTTTGTCCCTTTTTGATTTCGCGCATCATCCACTCAAACGCTTGCTTGAAATTATCAACCGGTTGTTGACGCTCACCCATAAGCATCACAGATTCCGCATTAAACATTCCTGCGGTTTCATTGGCATACGCTGAAATACGTTGATAATCAATGCTGTTAAAGAAAATTGTCGGCAACACAAACACTTTACTGGTACCGTGTTTGCGTTTGCTTATCGTGATTTTAAAATCATCCGCACTAAGATAATCAAGCTCACTTGTGAACTCTGCAAGTCCGCCCGCTAAAGTTAATCGAGCGTGAATATTATCGAGCCATGCTTGTATGGATTGTGCTGAGGCTTTAATTTCTTCATTTAAGGGGGCAACATAGCAAAATTGATCTAAGAAAATATCGTCATAACGACGTGCTAAACGCGTAATAATGTTATTCACATCCAAAAACGCTTGAGCGAGTTTTTCTAAGCCTTGACCTTGAATCGCTGGACTGCTTGGGTGCGTGATTAACTGCGCTTTTTCAAGCGCCAGTTGAATTAAATAACGATTTAATTCTGCATCGTCCTTCACGTAATGCTCTTGCTTGCCTTTTTTGACTTTGTAGAGGGGAGGTTGCGCAATATAAATATACCCTTTTTCAACTATTTCAGGGAGTTGACGATAAAAAAACGTCAGCAATAAAGTACGAATATGCGAACCATCCACGTCAGCATCGGTCATGATAATAATGCGGTGATAACGCAGTTTGTCGAGATTATATTCATCCTTGCCAATGCCGCAACCCAGTGCCGTAATTAATGTCCCCACTTCTTCAGAGGAAATCATTTTATCAAAACGTGCTTTTTCCACGTTTAAAATTTTCCCTTTCAGCGGCAAAATGGCTTGTGTGCGGCGATCACGTCCTTGTTTTGCAGAGCCGCCCGCAGAATCCCCTTCCACTAAAAATAATTCAGATAATGCAGGGTCTTTTTCTTGGCAATCGGCCAATTTTCCAGGTAAACCAGCAATATCGAGCGTCGTTTTACGACGTGTCATCTCACGTGCACGCCTTGCAGCATCACGGGCACGTGCAGCATCGATAATTTTTCCAACAATTAATTTGGCAATTTGCGGTTTTTCAAGGAGAAACTCCTGCAATTTTTCATTCATTGTTGATTCAACGAGCGGCTTTACCTCAGAGGAAACCAGTTTATCTTTGGTTTGCGACGAAAACTTTGGGTCAGGCACTTTAACCGACAATACCGCAGTCAAACCTTCACGAGCGTCATCACCGGTTGTTGATACTTTTTCTTTTTTGGCTAAACCGTTGCCTTCGATGTACTGATTCACGGTACGCGTTAAAGCACTACGAAAACCTGCTAAATGTGAGCCTCCATCGCGCTGTGGAATATTATTTGTATAGCAAAATACATTTTCTTGATACGAATCATTCCACTGCATCGCCACTTCAACGGTAACACCTTCTTTTTCTGCGGTGAAATAGAAAACCTCTGGAAAGAGAGGTGTTTTATTTTTATTTAAATGCGTGACAAATGCACTAATCCCCCCTTCAAACTCAAACACATCTTCACGATCATTGCGTTGATCATGCAAACTAATGCGAACACCTGAATTTAAAAATGATAATTCTCGCAAGCGTTTTGCCAATATATCGTAATGAAATTCTACGTCTGCAAACGTCACTTTACTGGGCAGAAAACGAATAGATGTCCCTGTACCCTCAACACTTCCAAACGCCGCAAGAGGAGCCACTGGCTCACCATTTTTATAGCTTTGTTTGTAGAGTTGTCCGTTCTTACGAACTTCAAGATGTAATTCTTCAGATAACGCGTTAACCACTGAAACGCCAACGCCATGCAAACCACCAGAGACTTTGTAGGCGTTATCGTCAAATTTTCCACCTGCGTGAAGAACCGTCATAATCACTTCAGCGGCAGATCGACCTTCTTCTTCATGAATATCAACAGGAATTCCTCGACCATCATCAGACACGCTAACAGATCCATCTATTTGAATAATAACGCGAACTTCTTTGCAATATCCTGCGAGTGCCTCGTCAATAGAGTTATCCACAACCTCAAAGACCATGTGATGCAAACCCGAACCATCATCGGTGTCGCCAATGTACATTCCAGGTCTTTTGCGCACAGCATCTAACCCTTTAAGCACTTGAATATTGCTACTGTCGTATTGATCGATTGGATTACTCATAACGATGTCTATTCTTCCTGTTGCTGATTTTTTTGTTGAAACATATCGCTTTAAAGCGTAAACGCTGCTTAGCCGTTCATTATAGCCTTTAAGACGCTTAATAGCAGTAGTTATAAGCGCATTGCCATGACAATAAATTTGTATTTATCATTAACCGGCTCGTTAATAAAGCAACTACTCGCGTCGCTTGCAATGGTCAGTAGCGCTGTATCACCATCTAAATTTGACATCGCATCTGATAAATATTGCGCATTGAACGCAATGGATAGCGGTTCATCGTCATAGATAATCGCTAATTCTTCCTCTGCTTCATCATGCTCAGGATTGTGTGTGCTGATTTTTAAATATTCCGTATTGATATCGAATGTTAAGCCTTTAAATTTTTCATTCGACAAAATGGCAACGCGGGTGAGTGCGTTTTTCAAAACGGCTTTTTCAATCTCAAGTGGACTCAAAAACGTTTGAGCAAACACTTTGCTGAAATCGGGATATTTAGAATCGACCAATTTTGCAGAAAAAATTAAATGTTTAATAAAAATTCGAATACTGCTACTTGAAAACTCAATTTTCAATTCTGCTTCATTGTCATCAAGTAATTTGGTGAGTTCTAAAACACCTTTACGGGGCAAAATAATTCTGGCTTCAAATCCTGTTGCCATTTCAAGCTGATCTTCGTAAATAGACAATCGATGCCCATCTGACGCGACTAATTCCAGTTTATTGTTGGAAATATGAAGCAATAAGCCATTGAGATAATACCGTACGTCCTGATTAGCCATACAGAACGTGGTTTTTTCTAAAGCGCGTTTAAATTGTCCAGCGTTGATGATGAACTGATGATCTAACTCGTCTTCTGGGAAGTCAGGATAATTGTCAGCTGGTAAGCAATTCAGCGAAAAACGGCTGCGATTCGACGTAATTTTTACTTTATCGTCAATTTGTTCAAAACGAATTTCAGATCCCACTGGAAGAAGACGACAAATATCTAAGAATTTACGAGAAGGTACCGTAATTGCTCCATCAGTTGCACTCGGTAAATCCAGTTTAGCAATCAGCTGAACTTCTAAATCTGTGCCAGTCATCGTTAATTGCTCATTTTCAATCACAAGCAACACATTTGAGAGAATCGGCATGGTTTGACGTTTTTCAATCACACTAACAAGTTGCTGAAGTGGCGTTAATAGCGATTCACGGTTAATCACAAATTTCATTACGGTATCTCAAAATTAAAGTAGAGGAAAAATTAAAAAATGAATCAATATAAAATATATAAATATAGTAGATTTAAAGATTATAACTTATTTCTAAATTATCTCTTTATTACTATTAGGGAGCAAAAAACCTGTGCATAACCCATTTTTTTAAATTAGAATCAATAGCTTATCCTGTGTATATCCCTGTGTACAACCCTGTGCGTAACCTGTGTGTAATTATTCATAATTAAAGGGTATAGAAGATATGCACAGAAAATCAGAAGTTATACACAGGGTTATGCACAGAAAATCAGAAGTTATACACAGAGTTGTGAACAGGTTTGTACACAGGTTTATGTGCAGAAAATTATTTTAAATAACTAATAATATCAATCATTTGCATATTTTTATAAGTAAAGCACATTAAAAGATATGTACAACTTGTTGATAAATTCTTTACAAACCTGTTGATAACTTATAACTGATTGATTACGATTTAGTTACCATAAATAATCAATAATTAATGTCAATTTTAAGACGATAGAACACGTACCAGATGAATATAATCTTCATAAAATTTTAAGTCTGTTTTTTTGAGTTCTTCTACTTTTTTACAGGCACTCATTACCGTGGTGTGATTGCGACCACCAAAAGCGCTTCCAATTTCAGGAAAGCTATGCGCGGTGAGTTCCCTTGCTAAACTCATTGCTATTTGACGAGGGCGAGTGACTGTTTGTAATTTATTCGTTGCGAGTAAATCATTGAGCGAAATATCAAAATATTCAGAAACGGTATGTTGAATGCTGTCAATATTGACTAATTTATCTTGAAGAACGACTAAATCTTGCAAGACTTCTTTTGCAAAATCGAGCGTAATAGGTTGTCCTGTGAATTCAGAATTTGCAATCAATCGTCGCAGAGCTCCTTCTAAATCTCGGACGTTAAAGGGCATTCTTTTTGCGATAAAAAAAGCAACTTCGTCGGGGAGAACGATGTTTGCGATGGAAGATTTTTTCATTAAAATGGCTGCGCGTGTTTCCATATCAGGGGGTTCAATTGACACAGGTAAACCACAACTAAAACGTGATTTTAAACGTTCTTCTAGTCCAGATATTTCTTTTGGGTATTTATCACAAGTCAAGACAATTTGATGGCGGCGATCGATAAGGCTGTTGAACGTATGAAAAAATTCTTCTTGTGAGCGATCTTTTCCTGCAAAAAATTGAATATCGTCGATTAAAAGTACGTCGACACCACGATAAAATTCCTTAAATTTATGAATTGCATTTTGTTGAAGGGCTTTTACCATATCTTGAACAAAACGCTCAGAGTGAAGATAAACAATTTTGGTGGATGGATTTTTTGCCAAGATAGCATTCCCTACCGCATGCATAATATGCGTTTTACCGAGTCCTGAGCCTCCGTAAATAAGAAGCGGGTTATAAGCTTTTCCGCTATTTTCGGCCACTTGAAGTGCGGCGGCACGAGCAAATTGATTTGACTTACCTTCGATAAAATTGTCGAAGGTAAAGTTTTTATTCAAGAAATGTTCGAAATTCGGTGCGGAAATTTTCGGCTCATCTGGCAAGTTAGTTTCAACTGGCGTTAATGTGTGTCGATTTGAACCCACATCCAAAACGAGTGTTAATTTGCCGTTAGAAAATTCAGTGACGGCTTCGTTTATTTGCGTGACATGATGTTTTTTTATCCAATCCAAAACAAAACGATTTGGTGCGAGTAGGTTTAAATGTCCTTCAGTTTCAACGGCTTGTAGAGGCCGTATCCAGGTATTGAAATCAACACTAGGCACTTCGTTTTCAAGTTTAGATAGACAGATATTCCAAAGAGAGCTCATTAAAGTTTTAGCTAAGGTAAACGTGCAAGGCACAAAAAATAGAATAGTGACAAGAAGTAAAAATATTACAATCCTTAAAATAGATCACTAGCGAATTGACACAGCAATACCTTTATTCTATCATCCTCAAATTATTTTATCCGTTTTTGTTAAACTCAATTAGGCAATAAAGCTCATGAAAAGAACTTACCAACCCAGTAAAATTAAACGCGCAAGAACTCATGGTTTCCGCGCTAGAATGGCAACACGTAATGGTCGTAAAGTGGTTAACGCTCGCCGTGCAAAAGGTCGCGCAAAACTTACGGTTAGCGGTTAATCTGCTCACATAGTGTGACGAAGATAGACTTTAGTTTTTCGCAGCAGTTACGGCTCAAAAAGCCAGCTGAATACAAAAAAGTTTTTACTAATCCGACGAAATCAAGTGATACCTATTTTACGTTACTTGCGGTCAAAAATGAATTTGATTACCCCCGACTCGGATTAGTTATTGCTAAAAAAAACATAAGAAAAGCCGTACATCGCAATCGGATAAAGCGGATTATTCGGGACAATTTTAGATGTCACCGTCATAATGTATGTAACATTGACATCGTGGTCATGGCTCGAAGAGAAGCGCAGGATGTCACATCTTTCTTACTACAAAAGTCATTGGAAAAGCATTGGCTTAAATTGGTTACCCGATGCAATTCATACTCATCGCCCTTATAAAATTTTATAGATATTTTATTAGCCCCGCACTCGGTAATGTATGCCGTTTTTACCCCAGTTGCTCTAGCTATGCTTTAGAAGCCGTTTCACGGCATGGCAGTGCGAAGGGCTCTTATCTCACTATCAAAAGACTCGCAAAGTGCCATCCCTTTCATGCGGGTGGTATTGATCCTGTTCCAGAAAAATTCGGTAAATAAGAATGGATAATATAAGATTTATACTCGTTGTAACCTTTGCAATGCTCGTTTTTATGTTGCAACAGGCCTGGGAAGCTGATTATGTTCTCAAACCGGCTGTTGAAACTGTTTCCTCGGTAGTTAATTCAAGTGAGGATGTTCCCGCAACAACTGCGCAAACACAAACGCAAGTTGTAACACCAGCTGTCGCCGCTATTGATGCTAAAGTGATTAAAATCACAACAGACGTGTTAGCGTTAGAAATCAATGCCGAAGGTGGCACCATTCAGAACTTAGATTTACTCAACTACCCAAATGAAAGAGAAAATACGATAGTTGATAAGTTACGCCAAACGTTTGGATTTGCGGCGAGTGAAAAAAATACCGCTCCTGTACGTTTATTCAATTCACAGGCGGATACATTATTTGTAGCGCAAAGTGGCTTTATTGCAGGCAACGGTTCGGCTGAGGTAGCAAATCATCATAGTGTTTTCACTACTCAACAAGACAGTTATACGTTAGATCCAGGTCAAGAAAGTTTAAGTGTACCTATGACTTGGTCAGATAATAATGGTTTGAAAGTTACCAAAATATTTACATTTAAGCGTGGCAGTTACGAAATTGATTTAGCGCAAACCGTGAAAAATGACTCTCAGAAAGCGTGGGTAGGCAGACAATATAGCCAGTTACTCAAAACGCCAAGTAAAGAAAAGGGCGGTATGTTAACCGGTATGCGTGCATACGATGGTGCTGTTATTTATACACAGGCCAATAAATATCAGAAAATTAATTTTGATGATATGCACAACGAAAACCTTGATGTAGCGAGTGTTGGTGGATGGACTGCAATGATTCAGCATTATTTTGCATCTGCGTGGGTACCACCAGCAGATCAAGATAATCATTTCTACAGTAAAGAGTTAAAATTAGGGCAGTATGTCATTGGGACTTATTCACCATCAGTCACCGTTGAAGTCAATAATGAAGCGCAATTTACCGCGCAACTTTTTGCGGGTCCAAAAATTCAACCTATGATGGAAAAAACCGCCACTGGCTTAGAGTTAACTGTTGATTATAGTGTATTGACATTTATTGGTAAGCCGATTTATTGGCTACTTAATCAAATTCATGGCTTAGTTGATAACTGGGGTGTTGCCATTATTGGCGTCACGTTCGCAATTAAATTATTATTTTTTCCCTTGTCAAATGCAAGTTTCAAATCAATGGCGAAAATGCGTAAAATTCAGCCACGTTTGAAAGAGTTACAAGAGCGTTTCAAGGATGATCGTCCCCGTTTTAATAATGAAATGATGGCGATGTACCGAAAAGAGAAAGTGAATCCATTAGGGGGGTGTTTACCTATTTTGATTCAGATACCTGTGTTTATGGCGCTGTATTGGGTGCTTAGCGAAACGGTAGAATTCCGTCAAGCCCCGTTTATGATGTGGATTCAGGATTTATCTATTCAAGATCCTTTCTTTGTGTTGCCTGTAATTATGGGCATTAGTATGAAAATTCAGCAAAGTTTGAATCCTGCTCCAATTGATCCTGTTCAAGCAAAAGTGATGAAAATGTTCCCTATTATTTTCACCGTATTTTTCTTGTTCTTCCCAGCTGGTTTGGTGCTTTACTGGGTAATTAATAATACATTGTCTATTTTGCAACAAACCTACATTAGTAAACAAATCGAAAACGCAAAATAATGGAAACCGCTCCTATCCCTCTTCAAAAGGGAGAGGATTTTGCAGAGACCATTGCGGCTATAGCAACACCGTCAGGTAATGGCGGTGTTGGTATCATTCGTATTTCAGGCTCAAGGCTGCTAAGTCTTGCTGCTCATATTGTCAAAAAAGAACTCCCTCCTCGAAACGCCATTTACAGCACATTTGTTGATTCGGATGGGCATGTTATTGATAGCGGTATTGCACTGTATTTCCCCGCGCCCCATTCCTACACGGGTGAAGACGTTTTAGAACTGCAAGCCCATGGTGGCGCTGTCGTTTTAGACATGCTTTTAAAACGTGTTTTAGCTTTAGGCGCAAGACTTGCTCGTGCAGGCGAATTTACAGAGCGTGCTTTTTTAAATAATAAGATTGATCTAGCGCAAGCAGAAGCTGTTGCCGATTTAATTAACAGTAGCACTGAGCAGTCAGTGCGCTCAGCACAGAAATCAATGCAGGGCGTTTTTTCAACAAAAATTCATGAATTAGTCGAAGAATTAACGCATTTACGTATTTATGTAGAAGCGGCAATAGATTTTGTTGATGAAGACATTGATTTCTTGAATGATGGCGTGATTGAGCGACGCTTGGATAATTTACGTTTACGACTTGAAGATATTCAGGCCACTGCGCAACAAGGGCAATTACTTCGTGATGGCATGACGCTTGTTTTAGCGGGCAAACCTAATGCGGGAAAATCCAGTTTACTTAACGCGCTTGCAGGACATGATGCAGCCATTGTGACCGATATTGCAGGAACAACACGTGATGTGCTACGTGAGCGTATTCAATTAGATGGGATGCCACTGCATATTATTGACACAGCAGGATTGCATGAGGCGGATAACGTTGTTGAGCAAGAAGGCATTCGTCGCGCTCGTGCTGAAATGGCTAAAGCCGACAAAATTGTATTGCTTATTGATGTGCGTGAACCAGAAAGCGAAACTGAGGCGTTACTCGCCACTCTGCCCATCGATGTTGATATTATTCGTGTGTATAACAAAATTGATTTGGTGCAGCGTCTTCCTGCTATTGAATCCACGCAAAACGGCACCGTTTGCTATATATCAATCAAGCAACAGTTAGGATTAGATTTACTGACCACGCATTTAAAGCAAAGCATCGGTTTTAATTCTAGCGTGGAAAATGTATTTATCGCCCGTCGTCGACACTTAGAAGCGCTTAACACGGCGCATGAATTTGTGCTGCAGGCGATTTCTCAGTTAGCGTCTAGTTTAGCGGGTGAATTGGTAGCTGAAGATTTACGTCATGCTCAACAAGCATTAGCTGAAATTACGGGTGAATTTACGTCAGATGATTTACTTGGTAAAATTTTTTCAAGTTTCTGTATTGGCAAATAACATTAGGTTTTTATGTCACATCTTCATTCTTCGTTCAATGGCGCCGGATTAGGTCTACGCCGTCCACTACTTGCTGAAATTTTGCAGCATCCACCTAAAAATGTCGATTTTTATGAGATTGCACCGGAAAATTGGATCACCATTGGTGGGAAAATGGGGCGATATTTTCGAGAATTGACAGAAAAAAAACGATTTGTATGCCACGGTTTATCGCTGTCTATTGGAAGTTCAGATCCGTTAGATGAAAATTTAGTGCATCAAATTAAGCAATTTATGCAAACGCATGGCATTGAGCATTATAGTGAACATTTGAGTTACTGTAGCCATAATGGTCATTTATACGATTTACTTCCCATTCCATTTACGTCGCAAGCTGTCAAACATGTTGCCGCTCGAATTCGTCGTGTACAAGATATTTTAGAGCGAAAAATTGCCATTGAAAATGTGTCATATTACACCTATGCGGGGCAGGAGATGTCAGAAATTGATTTCTTTAATGCGGTTGTGAGTGAAGCAGACTGCGATGTCTTGCTGGATGTGAATAATATTTACGTTAACAGTATTAACCATGGTTATGATGCAATAGATTTTCTAAGCAAGATACCCGCACACCGCATTATGTACGGGCATATTGCGGGGCATTTTGTGCAGGCAGATGATTTTTTAATCGACACACACGGCGCAAGTATTGTGGATCCTGTATGGGCGTTATTGCAGCAGGCTTATGCGCGTTTTGGTGTGTTTCCAACCTTGCTTGAGCGAGATTTTAATTTGCCGCCATTGTGTGAATTAGTCGCTGAGGTTGAAAAGATTAAAAGCTTTCAGGAGCGTGCATAATGAATTTCCAAGAGCATCAAAGCGCCTTTGCAGCGTATATCCGAAATCCTGATCTAAATCCCATTCCAGTCGGTGTTCGTCATGAGCGTATGGCGATTTATCGTGAGTTATTTTTTAATAATATAACTGGATTTTTAACAGCCAATTTCCCTGTACTCCATCGATTAATGGATGAGGATGCGTGGCGACGTTTGTCGCAGGATTTTTTCTCTCAGCACGTTTGTCACACACCGCATTTTTCTGAAATTTCAGAAGAATTTTTAAGTTACCTTCAAAATGAACGCGAGTGTGTAGACGATTTTCCCTTCATGATAGAACTTGCGCATTATGAATGGATTGAGATGGCTTTATCAATTACACAAGGAGAAATACCGCCGTTTGTTGGGAGTTTGAAAGAAAAGCCGCTACAACTCTCTCCTCTAGCCTGTGTTTTAGCGTACCAATTCCCCGTACATCTCATTTCGCCTGATTTTTTACCCATCACAGCACCAGAGAAAGCGACATTTTTGGTAGTGTATCGAGATGAATATGAGGATGTACAATTTTTAGAAATTACGCCGCTCACCTATCAATTATTACTATTACTTCAAGAACAGCCTGATAAATTAGCACAAGAATATTTAAAGCAACTCGCGCTTCTATTTCCCGTTATAAATGAGGATGTATTAAATCAAAATGGGGAAGAAATTTTGAGGAATTTGGTTAAGCATGGTGTGGTGATTACCACATTTTGATCTGTCTAGGCGCAAAGGTTTGCACCTAGACAATAGTAAATTCTGAATTATTCTTGATTTGCAGTGGTTTTAAAGCTATTTTTAATGCTTTGAAATAATTCTTTTAAACCGCTAAATAAGTTTTTAACATTCAAATCTTCTTTGAGCATGACACGGTTTCGAACGAATGCAACTGCAAAAAAACCTGCAATTTGTGGCATTAATTCAAAGAAAAGTGATTCTAAAATACCACCAAAGCCTTGGAAATCACCTTCATTTTTACGGTCAGCACCATTTACAGATTCATAGGCTGCGCCACCTTCACTACTTCTAAATGATTCAAGTATCGAAACGTCTGAATATACAAACAACGCTTGTACTGCAAAAAACATGGCTGCGCCACCTACAACCCAAAAAAACATATTTTCTAGTTTTGCTTGTTTGACAGTTTGATAAAGCCACATAGCAACAAAAATTGTAAAAACTGCACCGATCATCGTTATACCCTCGTGTAAATTATTATTTTTTTGTTAAGAAAAGAAATAAATTTGTACATCTTAAAATCATATCAGATGCTTCTTTTTGAACAACTGAGCACGATTCGAATTTTTCACGTCCTGGAGAGACTTGTTTTTTGAGTAAACCGTCTTCAACAAGATATTTTACAGCAACTGTCATCTCTTTTGTGCGACCAAGTGAATCGGTTGCAATGGAAATTAGTGTACCATCACTTTTAAATTCCCATGAGCTATTCACCGATTTTTTTCCGCCATCAATTTTTAGGGATTCTGCTGTTAAGGTCCATTTACCAACAATGTCACTATTATCTTTCAATGTTACGTCAGCATATGCTGTCGATATATAGCATAATACGATTAATGGTAAAAATTTAATACAATTTCTCATTCTCATTTGACTACCTCTGATTATTGTTATTCTGTAAAAATGTAGCGTCTGCGATTATATCACACAGCCTATATTATGCGCTTTTCTTACTAAAACTCTCCCGGTATTAGTTTATTTCGCATCGGTAATCATTCTATATAAGAAACAAAAACATCCCATACGAAACGGACAATACAAGCGTTATAATCAATTCATCAAGCCCATGTTAATGTTAAACGCGCAATATTTTAATAATTTGTCGGTTTACCAAGCTACCCCAATTTACAATATGATGATATTCCAATAGTCACGATATCGTTTTTGTCCTTAACAATTTGATTTATAATTCAGTGATCTTGTCCCAATTTAGACTCATTCACTGTATTAGGATTTTATTATGTCAAGTGTGTTATTGATATCTCGTGAAAAAGAAGAAATCAATCAATTTGAACCATTAAGTGTTTCGTTTCGTGTTTTGCTTGGTTTATATTTAATTATCCCATTATGTTTGCTTTTATACGGTTTGGATAATGCATTATGGCAAGGTTGGTTGCATGACAATTTGCCTTCGCGCCCTACGCATTTTTTATTGTTTCAGGTGCTGTTTGGCACACCTCACATTTTAGCGAGTACCATTTTACTCGTCAGTAATAAAGAGTATTTTCATTTCTATAAAAAGCATTTAGTTTGGATGACGGCGGCCATTATTGTGGTTTTTGGCGTGGGGAGTTTATTCATTCCTTACCGCGTGTTTTATATTGCGGTAGCGGCATGGACGGTTTTTCATGTTTTGAAACAGCAACATGGGGTTGCAAAAGGGGTTTGTCAATTGCCTGCGTGGGCGTATCACGTTTTACTTTGGTTAAGTGTGGCTGCTGGGGTATTAATTTATATTGGCATTTTTTTGCATACCAGTTTAGATGCACAGATTATGATGCAGATTCAATCTGCAGCGGGTGTTTTAACGTTATTATTGTTGATGAGTGCTTTTTATTGTCAGCGTTATGTCAATAATCTGCTGGGTAAATATTTTTTATGGATGAATGTGTTGCTTGTGGTGAGTAGTTTTTATTTGTATTCAGAGAGTTATTATTTTTTTGCTATTTTAATGCCGCGATTAGTTCATGATGCAACGGCTTATATTTTTTATGTTACGCACGATTATAATAAACATACTCAAGCGCCCCAAAATGGTCTTTATCGCTTTGCAAAGCGAAATTCTGTTTCGATTTTTATTGTCCTGCCAGTTTTATCATTTTTTTTGGCGTTTATACTGCAAGCTTATGGTGATGCGATGGTGTCGTGGTTAACAGAGCAAGTTTTTGGTGTTGAAATTCGCAAGGCCGTGACACTGGGCATTCTTGGGTATTTCGCGCTTATGCATTATTACAGTGAAGGGATAACATGGAAAGTGGGGTCGCCTTATCGCCAATTTATTTCGTTTTCAAAATAAGCAAACAAGCCATATGTTTAGTGTAAAATGTATAAAAAGGTTGCGTAAAACAAATCACTTGGTATAATCGAGGGATTGAAATTACAAAATTTCAGGCGCGTAGCTCAGTTGGTTAGAGCACCACCTTGACATGGTGGGGGTCGGTGGTTCGAGTCCACTCGTGCCTACCAAACAAAAGAAAGCACTGCAACGTCAGTGCTTTTTTATTGCGTTATTCATCAGATTTCCAATATCAGGTTTTCAGTCATGTTAGTCATTACGCTCCCAGACGGTTCTCAACGTACTTATGAATCCTCCCTCAGTGTGCTTGAGGTGGCTCAATCTATTGGTGCAGGATTAGCTAAAGCAACGCTTGCAGGCAAAGTTAACGGTCAACTTGTTGATGCAAGTACCCTCATTGAAAGCGATGCAACACTTCAGCTTATTACGGCAAAAGACGAAGAAGGTTTAGATGTTATTCGGCATTCGACAGCGCATTTGCTCGCACAAGCGGTAAAGCAACTCTTTCCAAGTGCACAAGTGACGATAGGGCCTGTCATTGAAAACGGTTTTTATTACGATTTTGCGTATGAAAGAGCGTTTACGCCTGATGATTTAGCGGCAATTGAAGCCAAAATGCAGCAATTGGTAGCAGAAAATAGTGACGTTGCTCGCTCTGAATTATCGCGTGATGACGCAGTAACTTTCTTCAAAAATCAAGGCGAAACCTATAAAGCAGAAATTATTGAATCGATTCCGGCTGATCAAGTCTTATCGCTATACAATCAAGGCAGTTTCACTGATTTATGTCGTGGGCCTCATGTGCCAAATACAGGCAAATTGGGCGCATTTAAATTGATGAAAATTGCTGGCGCTTATTGGCGTGGTGATGCAAAAAATGAAATGTTGCAACGTATTTACGGTACAGCATGGCGTGATAAAAAAGAATTACAAGCGTATCTAACACGTCTTGAAGAAGCTGAAAAACGTGATCATCGTAAATTAGCAAAAACGTTAGATTTCTTCCACATTCAAGAAGAAGCACCGGGAATGGTGTTTTGGCATGAAAAAGGTTGGACGATTTATCAACAAGTTGAGCAGTATATTCGTGAAAAATTACGCGTTAACGGTTATGGGGAAGTTAGAACACCACAATTAGTTGATCGTTCTTTGTGGGAAAAATCAGGACATTGGGATAAATTTGGTGCGATGATTTTTACGTCGCATTCTGAAAATCGCGATTACGCAATTAAACCGATGAATTGCCCTTGTCATGTTCAAATTTTCAATCAAGGGATGAAGAGTTACCGTGATTTGCCCATTCGCTTAGCGGAATTTGGTTCATGTCACCGTAATGAGCCGTCAGGTACCCTTCATGGCTTGATGCGAGTGCGTAATTTTGTGCAAGACGATGCACATATTTTCTGTGCTGAATCGCAAATTCAAGAAGAAGTTGCCACGTTTATCGAGTTATTATATGACGTTTACAAAGACTTTGGCTTTGACGATGTCATCATTAAATTGTCAACTCGTCCTGAAAATCGGGTAGGTAGTGATGAAGTTTGGGATAAAGCAGAGGCCGCGCTTGAACTTGCTCTAAATGCAAAAAAAATAGCGTGGGAATTGCAACCGGGTGAAGGTGCATTTTACGGTCCCAAGATTGAATTTTCTCTGAAAGATTGTATTGGTCGTGTTTGGCAATGCGGTACGATTCAAGTTGATTTTTCAATGCCCGGTCGTCTTGGCGCCAGTTTTATTGCTGAAGATGGTTCTCGCCAAGTGCCGGTGATGCTGCATCGCGCTATTTTGGGATCGCTTGAGCGCTTCATTGGAATCTTGATTGAACAACATGCGGGTACTTTCCCCACATGGCTCTCACCTGTGCAAGTGATGGTCATGGTGATTGCAGATAGACATGCAGATTATGCGCATCACGTACTAAAAACTATGGAATCTCAAGGTGTTCGCGTCAAAATTGACTTGAGAAATGAAAAAATCGGGTTTAAAATCCGAGAGCATTCTATGCAACGTGTACCGTATCTTGTTATTATCGGTGACAAAGAATTAGAAGAACAAAAAATCACGGTACGCACTCAGAAGGGTGACGACTTAGGTAGTTTGACGATTGAGGACTTTAGCGCACAATTCGCGCACGTCATCGCAAACAAAGAATAATTAACGTGGAGGATTAAGGTATCGCTGCGAAAAAAGATGAAACGCGCTTAAATGATATGATTACCGCTCGGCGAGTGAGAGTAACGGGCGCAAATGGTGAAGTACTAGGTATTATTCCCATTGATGAAGCAAGAAAATTAGCGTACGACGACGATTTGGATTTGGTTGAAATTTCGCCTAATGCAGATCCACCAGTTTGCAAAATTATGAATTATGGCAAGTTTCAGTTTGAACAAAACAAGAAACTAGCCGTTGCTAAGAAAAAGCAAAAACAAGTTCAGGTCAAAGAAATTAAGTTTCGACCCGGAACCGATGACGGTGATTATCAAGTTAAGTTAAAAAGTTTGCTTAAATTTCTAAGCGATGGCGATAAAACCAAAATTACGTTGCGGTATCGTGGACGTGAGATGGCTCATAAAGAATTGGGCATGGATGTGCTAAAACGCATCGAAAAAGATTTGGAAGAATTGGCGATTGTCGAGCAGTTTCCTAAAATGGAAGGTCGACAAATGGTTATGGTTCTTGCACCGAAAAAGAAAAAATAGTAGTACAAGTCACGCATGGAACGGGTGACTTTTGTTTTATTTAGGCCACGCATTTTGCCTAAATGAACTTTTCTCAGGGACCTTTTTTATTTTATTTGGAGCAAACAAATGCCAAAAATTAAAACTAATCGCGGTGCTGCGAAACGTTTTAAACGTACCGGTAACGGTGGTTTGAAATGTGGTCACTCACACCGTCGTCATATTTTGACGAAAAAATCGACAAAAAGAAAAAGACAATTGCGTGCACCTAATTCAGTACATCCTTCGGATATACGAATGGTGAACCGCATGATTCCTTATCTTTGATTTCAAAAAATAAGGAATAAATCATGCCTAGAGTAAAACGTGGCGTTACCGCCAGAGCAAGACACAAAAAAATTCTTAAACAAGCCAAAGGCTATTATGGCGCTCGCAGCCGCGTTTATCGCGTTGCAAAGCAAGCTGTCATTAAAGCAGGTCAGTATGCGTACCGCGATCGCAAACAAAGAAAACGTCAATTCCGTGCGTTATGGATTGTGCGTATCAATGCAGCTTCGCGTATGTTTGGCATTTCTTACAGCCGTTTAATTAATGGCTTAACCAAAGCAAATGTTAAAATTGACCGTAAAGTGTTGGCTGATATCGCTGTTCGTGATATTGACGCATTTGGTAAAATTGCAGAAATCGCAAAAGCAAACATGAGTTCGCTCTAAATCGATTCGCTTTTTTAACCTCAAAAATCTGCCCAACTTAAACAGTGGGCAGATTTTTTTGTATTTATAGATATCTATTTTTAAATCACTTTTTCTTCACTTACCGCGAGTTGACCCGTGTCCGATAATTTAGAAGCTCTTCTTACGCAGGCGCTGCACGCGCTTGCTAACGCCACTGATTTAACGAGCCTTGATGATGTTCGTGTGCATTATTTAGGGAAAAAAGGCGTTTTTACTGCCCAAATGAAGGAATTAGGGCGGCTTGAGCCCGATCACCGCCGAGAAGCAGGTCAAGTGATCAATCAAGCAAAAGAGGCGTTTCAAGATACATTGGACGCTAAAAAAATCGAACTCGAACAAGCCGCTTTACTCGCCCGTTTAGCAAACGAGCGTATTGATGTGACATTAGCAGGTCGTGGTCAAAAAGTGGGTGGTCTTCACCCCGTCACCACAACGCTGCGTCGTATCAATAAAATTTTTGCTAGTGTCGGTTTTCAAGTGGTTGAAGGCCCAGAAATTGAAGATGATTACCATAATTTTGAAGCGCTAAATATTCCCGCTCATCATCCTGCACGCGCGATGCACGATACGTTCTATTTTGATGCGCATCGTGTCCTTCGTACCCATACGTCACCTGTGCAAATTCGCGTCATGGAATCCGAAAAGCCCCCGCTTAAAGTCATTGCTCCCGGTCGCGTGTATCGTTGTGATTCCGATATTACGCACACGCCTATGTTCCATCAAGTTGAAGGTTTTTTGGTGGATACCAACGTGAGCTTTGCGGATTTGAAAGGCGTGGTATATGAATTTTTACGTGCATTCTTTGAAAAAGATATTCAAGTTCGATTCCGTCCCTCTTATTTCCCCTTTACTGAACCGTCGGCTGAAGTGGATATTGAATGCGTGATGTGTGGTGGTGAAGGATGTCGCGTATGCAGTCATACCGGCTGGCTTGAAGTAATGGGCTGCGGCATGATTCATCCCGAAGTCTTTAAATCCGTGAACATTGATAGTGAAACGTATAGCGGTTTTGCCTTTGGTATGGGTGTTGAGCGTCTAGCGATGCTACGTTATGGCATTAACGATTTACGTTTGTTTTTTGAAAATGATTTAAAATTTTTACAACAATTTAACTAAGGCAGGGACGTTAAAATTATGAAAATAAGTGAAACTTGGTTAAGAACTTACGTGAATCCCGCGCTCAGCACGGAGCAGCTTGTGGCGCAAATCACCATGGCCGGTCTTGAAGTCGATGCCGTTGAGCCGGTTGCCGCGCAATTTAGCGGCGTTGTTGTGGGTGAGGTGCTTGAAACAGAGCAGCATCCTGATGCCGATAAACTTCGTGTTTGCCGCGTGAATGTGGGTGAAGCAGAACCTTTGCAAATTGTCTGCGGCGCTGCAAATGTCCGCCCCGGTTTGAAAATTCCTGCCTCCATTATTGGTGCTGTCCTTCCCGGTGATTTTAAAATTAAAAAATCTAAATTACGTGGCGTTGAATCGTTTGGAATGCTGTGTTCTGCAAAAGAATTAGGCCTTGTTGCAGAAGCGGAAGGTTTAATGGAATTACCTGCTGATGCCCCTGTTGGCGTCGATATTCGTGACTATTTGCAATTAAACGATAACAGTATTGAAGTGGATTTAACCCCTAATCGCGCTGATTGTTTAAGTGTTGAAGGCGTTGCGCGAGAAATTGCGGTGTTAAATCAATTAACGTTAACCGTTCCTGATATTCAAGCTGCTGCCGTGACCTCAACTGAAAAATTATCGGTTCATGTTGATGCACCGCAAGCGTGTCCGCGTTATTTAGGGCGTATTATTTCGGGTGTGAACAATCAAGCGCAAACGCCACTTTGGATGCAAGAGCGTCTGCGTCGTAGTGGCTTGCGTTCGTTAAGTGCGCTGGTTGATGTGACAAATTATGTGTTGCTTGAATTAGGTCAACCACTACACGTGTTTGATGCACAAAAATTGCAAGGTGATATTCATGTTCGTTACGCAAAAGCCGGTGAAACACTTGAATTACTTAACGCGCAAACGATTACACTTACTGATAATCATTTGATTATTGCAGATGACAAGCAGCCACTCGCCTTAGCGGGCGTGATGGGGGGAAATGGTAGCGCAGTAAATGAAAATACTCAGACTGTATTTTTGGAATGCGCGTTTTTTGCGCCTTTAGCGATTGCCGGCAAAGCGCGTCATTTTGGTTTGCATACGGATTCATCACACCGTTTTGAGCGTGGCGTGGATTTTGAACTGCAACATCGCGCAATTGAACGCGCAACGCAACTGATTTTAGAGATTTGCGGTGGCAGTGCAGGTGAAATTACGAATGTCAGCAGTCAAGCCGATTTGCCTAAGCGTGAGCCGATTGTGTTGCGTGAAGCGAAATTGACGCAAATTTTAGGCATGGCGTTTGAATCGCAAGCGGTTAACGATATTTTAACGCGCCTTGGATTGCATGTTTCTGCGCAAGCGGATGGCTGGAAAGTGATTCCCCCTAGCTTCCGTTTTGATATTGCTATTGAAGCCGATTTGATTGAAGAAATCGCGCGAATTCATGGTTATAATAATTTGCCTAATAATCAAATTTTAGTGCGCTCGTCACTTAATGAAGCCACAGAAAGTAAGATTGATTTAGAGCGTGTCAAAGATTTGCTGGTCGATTGTGGTTATCAGGAAGCGATTACTTATAGCTTTATTGATGAAGTGATGCAACAAACAATTGCGCCAAGTGCGCAATTTATTCGTTTGCAAAACCCCATTTCTGCGGAACTTGCTGTGATGCGCACCACGCTTTGGGGCGGTTTACTCAATGCGGCTTTGCACAATACCAATCGTCAACAAACACGAGTACGTTTATTTGAGTCGGGTTTGCGTTTTGTTCAGCAAGACAGCGACACGCATCAAGAAAAAATGCTGGCTGGCTTAGCACTGGGTAATGTCAATTTGGAGCAATGGGGTGAAAAAACACGCTTAGTTGATTTTTTTGATGTGAAAGCGGATATTGAAGCCATTTTTGCGTTAACTGGCGTGAGCGTGGATTTTGTTGCTCATGAACACGAAACACTTCATCCTGGTCAAAGTGCGAAAATTCTGACCAAAACAGGTAAATTAGTTGGCCGGATTGGGATGCTTCATCCAACATTAGAGAGCCAATTAGGATTTGAAACACCTGTTTTCTTGTTTGAACTCGCACAAGATGTTTTACTCAATAAACAACATGCCCGCTTTAAACCGTTGTCAAAATTTCCTTCTGTTAGCCGTGACTTAGCGTTGCTCGTTAAAGAAGATGTCACATCGGGCGATATAATCGCATGCATTGCATCATGTGAGGAATCGTTATTGCAGGATGCAGTCATTTTTGATGTATATCGAGGTAAAGGCGTTGATGAGAATTATAAAAGTGTTGCACTGCGTTTAGTGTTGCAAAATCAGACACAAACGCTTACAGATACCGAAATTGATGCTATAGTTAGCACGTTCCTAGAGACCTTGACCCGACAAACGGGCGCAAAATTAAGAGATTAAGTTTATGGCATTAACAAAAGCAGATTTCGCAGAGAATTTATTTGACGAATTAGGACTCAATAAACGCGAAGCGAAAGATATGGTCGATCTTTTTTTTGAAGAAATTAAACGTTCTTTAGATCATGGTGAGCAAGTGAAACTTTCTGGTTTTGGCAAATTTGAATTACGAGACAAAACTGGTCGCCCGGGTAGAAACCCAAAAACAGGCAAAGAAATCCCGATTACAGCGCGACGTGTTGTCACCTTTAGATCGGGTCAAAAACTTAAAGCACGAGTAGAAGCGTATGCTGGAGCCGAGTAATAATAATGAATTGCCGATTATTCCGGCAAAGTGCTATTTCAGTATTGGTGAAGTCAGTGAATTATGCGGTGTAAAGCCGCACGTCCTCCGTTATTGGGAACAAGAATTTTCTGAAATCAACCCCGTTAAACGTCGTGGTAATCGCCGCTATTATCAGCGTCATGATGTTTTAATTATTCGCCAAATTCGCGCCTTGTTATATGAACAAGGCTACACTATCGGTGGTGCAAAAGCGCATTTATCGAGCAGTGATTCAAAAGATGATTCCACGCGCACCAAGCAACTCATTCATCAAATGGTGATTGAGTTAGAAGCTATCTTGGAACTTCTGCGCTAAAAACTGTTTTAGCGGTACTTTTTTTCGAAAATTACCGCTAAAAATTTAATCCCTCCGCTTTTTTTCAAATAAATCACACTATTTATGACCTCACGTATCGCAACCTACGAGCGTAATACGCTTGAAACCAAAATCACCTTGACGCTCAATTTAGATGGCACGGGCAAAACACATTTTGTCACGGGTGTGCCTTTTTTAGATCACATGCTCGATCAAATTGCGCGACATGGCATGATTGATATCGATGTGCTGGCAAAAGGTGATTTAGACATTGATGCACATCATACGGTGGAAGACATTGGCATTACGCTGGGTTTAGCGTTCGCGAAGGCACTGGGCGATAAAAAAGGGATTTCGCGTTATGGTCATGCGTATGTGCCGCTCGATGAATCGCTCTCGCGCGTAGTGATTGATTTCTCTGGTCGTCCAAGTTTGTATTATAACGTGACATTTAATCGCGCGTTCATTGGTAATTTTGACGTGGATTTATTGCGTGAATTTTTCCAAGGGTTTGTGAATCATGCGGGCGTGACGCTACACATTGACAACCTCAAAGCCGGCAACGCGCATCATATCGCTGAAACAGTCTTTAAAGCGTTTGGTCGTGCGGTACGCAATGCGATTGCCTTTGACGAGCGCATGATGGGCATTACGCCTTCAACAAAAGGGGTGCTTTAATGTCTAGCGTTGCCGTCATTGATTATGGCATGGGGAATTTACATTCGATTGCCAAAGCTTTGCAGCATGCCGCCCCTGACGTGGACGTGATTGTGACGTCCGATGCTCATGCTATTTTAGCCGCTGATCGGGTAGTTTTTCCGGGTGTAGGCGCGATGCGTGATTGTATGCAGGCGCTCGGTGATTTGAATTTAATTGATGTTGTGAAAGAAGTGGCCAATACAAAGCCACTTTTAGGCATTTGTTTGGGGATGCAGGCAATGCTTTTAGACAGCCAAGAGAATGGCCACACAGACTGCTTAGGAATGTTTGATGGTCATGTATTGAAATTTGCCGAACCGTTAGAAAACGCTGACGGTGAAGTTTTAAAAGTGCCGCACATGGGATGGAATCAAGTCAAGCAAACAGCGCATCCACTTTGGAAAAATATTCCCGATAACAGCCGTTTTTATTTTGTTCATAGCTATTATGCGCAAGTGAAAAATTCCTCGCACATTGCAGGCACCAGCGACTATCCAAACGCGTTTGCTTGCGCTTTAATGAAAGATAACGTTTTTGCTGTGCAATTTCATCCCGAAAAAAGTCAGCACGTGGGTTTGCAGCTTTTGGCTAATTTTTTGGTTTGGGATGTTTTATCAGTTTAGATAGAGCTTATAGATAACGTTTTTGCCGAATTTAGTGAAGATTATAACGAATTAGCTAAAACAAGCACGACTAAGAAAACCAATTCGCTTTTTTCGAAAATATTTAAAAAGGATTTGAGATGAAAAAGATACTTATGTTCAGTTTGTTGATTTTAGTTACTAGCAATGTTTTCGCCGCTGCTACTTTAACAGAAGCATTTGCAACAGGAACAACGGTTAAATTCACAACTAAGTTAAGCGAAAAGCT
>Ga0114974_10001021_pt1 | contig 22379 bp, 20 predicted proteins | sample S_130206_EF_Meta_FD_87318 | JGI IMG/M metagenome (GOLD analysis project Ga0114974, IMG submission 87318) | Freshwater microbial communities from Lake Simoncouche, Canada to study carbon cycling - S_130206_EF_MetaG | ecosystem: Environmental > Aquatic > Freshwater > Lake | place: Lake... | reverse complement strand
TGATCGCCGAGACCTGGCGACGCTTGGCCGCCAGCGGGGTGGCCAGCCCGGAAGACGTGCGCGCCTTAGGCTCCGGCCTGGTGGCTTTTTCACGCCCAATGCTGGCCGATCTGAGCCAGTTGCGCCTGTTCCTCACCGAGCGAATGTATCGGCACTGGAAGGTCAACCGCACCCGCAGCCAGGCCCGGCGACTGCTGGCCGAAATGTTTTCTCTTTTCATGGCCCAACCCGATGTGCTGCCGCCGGAATGGTCGATCCGCGCCCAGTCTGACGACGAACAAGGCCGTGCGCGTACCGTGTGCGACTACATCGCTGGCATGACCGACCGCTTTGCCATCGAGGAGCATCGTCGGCTGTTCGTGCTGGGAAGCTGACCGTCCTCCCCAAGGATAAATTGTCCCCCTCAAGCGCGCTCGGGTGCGTGTTTGTAAGGTTTGCGCCGCTGAAATCTTGGCGCGCTGAATCCTAGGGACAATCCCTAGGGTGACAGCATGGTGGCCGCGGGTGATGTCTTGATCCTGGGGACGACTCACGCCCGCCGTGTTGTTCCGGCGGTCCTGGCGGGTGGAAACCGATTAGAATGGTGTTGCGGAGTGATTCGTCTTTCACGTCGTGAACGGGTGAGGAGCCTAGCGATGAATGAGCCCCCGCGCGGAACCTATACGCCGCAAAACGACCCGCCGCTGTCGTTTGATGCCCGCGCCCCAGTGCGCGGCTCGCGCCCGGTGCCCATGACTCTGATCGTCAGTGCGGTGATCCTGGCCACCTTGATCGTGGCCATTTTCCTGATCTATCGCGGTGGTGTGCGCGGCGCGGTGGATGCGCCCCAGCCGGTCGGCCAGGTGGTGGGCGCCATGAAGGGTGCTGCTCCGCCCGAGAACCGGTCTTCCGATCCGGCCGCCGGTCTGCAGATCTATCGCGGTGACGCCGGTGCCTCGGCACCAACCACTTTTGCGCCGCCGCCTGAGACCCCGGCTGTTCGCCCCACGCCGTCTGTTGCCGGTGCCGATCCGATCGGTGTGGCGCTTGAAAACGCTGAAGCCGCATCGGCCATGCCAGCGCCCGTAGTGGCGGCGGCTAAGCCTTTGATGGCTGCGCCGGTCCCCGCGCGTGCGAAGGCCGCCGCTGTGACCGTTTCGGCCCCGGTGAAGGCGGTAACTCTGCCGGTTGCAGCCAAGCCTGTGGTTGTTGCCACGGCCGCCGTTGGATCGGGTGTGCAGATCGGGGCCTTCTCGTCCGCTGCTCTGGCGGAACAGGGCTGGTCGGACGCGGTCAAGCTCGCGCCCGGACTTGCCACAGGCAAAGGCAAGAGCATCACGCCGGTGGAGAGCGGCGGCAAGACGCTCTATCGCACCACGGTGACCGGCTTTGCCTCAAAAGGTCAGGCTGACGCCTTCTGCGGTGCGCTTAAGGCGGCCGGTAAGAGCTGCTTTATCCGTTGACGCATAGCGCCTGCATCGTTGGCTGCATGGGTCAGGGTCTGAGCGCTGATGAGCGTGTGTTCTTCCGCGACGCGAAGCCGTGGGGCTTTATACTTTTCGCCCGCAATATCGGCACCGCCGAGCAGGTAGGGGCGCTTACCCGCGCGCTGCGCGAAGCCGTGGATGATGAATCAACCCTGATCTTCATCGATCAAGAGGGTGGGCGTGTGCAGCGGCTTAAGCCGCCGCTGGCGCGCCTGCGCCATCCGGCCGGAGCGTTTGGCGAGCTTTACAAGCGTGATCCCGACGCAGCGACAAGGGCCGTGTACCTCAACCACCGTCTGCTGGCGTCTGAACTGGCCGCAGTGGGCATCGACGCTGACTGCGCCCCTTGCGTCGACCTTCTGCATCCCGACGGCCACGGCATCATCGGCGACCGCGCCTTCGGGGCGGACCCTGATCTGGTCGCCGCGCTTGGGCGCGCGGCTTGCAATGGGCTGCGCTCGGGCGGGGTGGTTCCGGTGATAAAGCACATCCCTGGCCATGGCCGTGCGGCTGTCGACAGCCACCTGGCTCTGCCGGTAGTGGCCACCGACCTCGACAGCTTGGATTCGACCGACTTCTTGCCGTTCCGCGCCCTGAAAGGCGAGGTGATGGCTATGACCGCCCATGTGGTCTACGCGGCGGCAGATCCGGACCGCGCCCTAACTGTTTCGACGACGGCGATCGATGACATTGTGCGCGGGCGGATCGGATTCGACGGCCTGCTCATGAGCGACGACCTTTCCATGAAGGCCCTGGGCGGTGGGCTGTCCAGCCGAGCGGCCAGTGCCATCGGTGCGGGGTGCGATGTGGCACTGCATGGCAATGGTGCCTTGGTGGGCGAGCCCGTGCGCGACCTGATGGGCGAGCTCGTCGCGGTGGCCAAGGCTTCCGGAACCCTATCGGGCAAGGCCCTGCAGCGCGCAACGGCTGCGCGGGCGGCCAGCCGACAGGACTCCGCCTTCGATTCACGAGAGGCCGAGGCTGAGCTTGCCTCGCTGGGGCTGGACGGCAGAATGGCGGCATGAGCGAACCTTTTCAGCCGCCGCTGATGTTCGACGCCGCTTCGCGGGCAGCGGAGGACGGCGACGCCCTGATCATTGATCTGGATGGCTATGAGGGCCCGCTGCATGCTCTTTTGGCCCTAGCCCGCACCCAGAAAGTCGATCTGCTCAAACTGTCCATCGCTCAGCTGGCCGACCAGTATCTGGCCTTTGTGCGCCGGGCGACGCGGCTTCAGTTCGCGCTGGCCGTCGACTATCTGGTCATGGCGGCCTGGCTAACCTATCTGAAGTCGCGTCTGCTGCTGCCCAAGGCCGAGCGGCCGCATGGCGAGGAGATGCCGCCTGAACAGGTGGCTGCGAAGCTGGCCTTTCGGCTGGCCAAGTTGGATGCCATGCGGTCGGCGGGCGAGGCCCTGGCCAGCGGGCCGCGCCTCAAGCGCGATATCTTCACCCGCGGCGATCCGCAGGCCATCACCATCATTCCGTCGCAGAAGCTCGAGGGCGACCTCTATGGCCTGATGAGCGCCTATATCGGCTTCCGCCGGCGTGACGCCTCGCGCACCTACGCCCCCGCCACACCGAGCGCCTATCCGCTCGAAGCCGCCCGCGAGCGGCTGCGCCATCTGCGGCCGGAACTTGAGGCCTGGACGTCGCTGGCCTGGGTGGCACCGGAAGGCCGTGATGCGACCGTGGAGGGCCGCGGCCCCAGTCGTGCCTCGTTTCTGGCCTCGACTCTCTCTGCCAGTCTAGAATTGGTCAAGGAAGGGTCGCTGGAAGCGCGCCAGACCGAGGCGTTTGCAGACCTTTACGTTCGTATCCGGCCAGATGCGCAGGCTGCATGAGTGACGTTTTCGATATCTCAGCGTTGGAACGCAAGGTGGAGGCACTGCTGTTTGCTGCCGCCGGGCCGCTGTCGCTGGCCGATCTGGAACAGCGCCTGCCGGACGGGTCGGAGGTTGCCGTGGCCCTCGCGGCCCTGGCGGCGCGTTATGCCGGGCGTGGCGTCAACCTGGTTTCGGTCGCTGGGCGCTGGCGGTTTCAAACGGCGCCGGATCTGTCCTATCTGATGACCCAGGAGCGCGAGGAGCCGCGGCGGCTTTCCAAGGCCGCGCAAGAGACCCTGGCGATCATCGCCTATCACCAGCCGGTGACGCGTGCCGAGATCGAGGCGGTGCGCGGGGTGCAGACTCGAGGCGGGGCACTCGACGTCTTGCTTGAGCTAGGGCTGGTGAAGATGCGCGGACGGCGCCGCACGCCTGGCCGGCCCGTGACCTTTGGCACGACGGATGCCTTCTTGGAGCACTACGCGCTGGCCAACTTGGCGGATCTGCCGGGTGCCTCGGAGATGAAGGCCTCTGGCCTGCTGGCCATAGATCTGCCGCCGGGCTTTGCGCCGCCTCAGCCCATGGATGGCCTGGCCGAGGACGAAGACCCCCTGGACGTCGACGACGCCCCCGAATTTGCGCAGGATTTCGTCGGCTCAGGAGAGCCTTAAGGCCGCATGGGCAAAGCGCCGCTTGGCGCGGGCGTCGGAAAGCCTATATTGCATTGTAATTGAAAACGGCTCACTGGCCGCGCCGGCATGGAAACGGAGTTTCGTCATGGGTAGCATGTCCCCAATCCATTGGCTCATCGTTGCGGTGGTGGTTCTGCTGCTGTTTGGTGGCAGCGGTAAGCTTTCGAGCCTCATGGGCGATGCCGCCAAGGGCGTGAAAGCCTTCAAGGACGGTCTCAAGGACGAGGACGTCGCCGAGAAAACCGGATCTGCTCTACCGCGCAAGGACGTGGAAAAGGAAGAGCCGCGCAAGAGCTAAGCGCCTAAACCGTTTGACCGGAAGCGGGTTGCGGTTTCGCCGCTAATCGCGCTTTGTGGCTCTGAGTTGACGTACGCGTTGCAGATTTTGGGCGCTATCTTCCAAAATCATCCCATTCATGCGCCTCGCGGCGCTTGATCCCAGGCGCGCGCAGGCCCAAAAGTCAAACCATGCTTCCTCAAGTCGGATCGCTAGAATACTTCGTAATCGCCATCGTCGCCTTATTGGTGATCGGGCCGAAAGACTTGCCGCTCATGCTGCGCAAGATGGGCAAATTCGTCGGCCGCCTGCGAGGGATGGCCAATGAGTTCCGCGCCAGTTTCGATGAGATGGCCCGCCAGTCCGAACTGGACGACCTGCGCAAGGAAGTGGCCGCCATGCGAGAGACAGCGCTATCGGAAAAGGCGGCGGTGGATGAACATATTTCCGCGATCGACAATACCATTCACGGCGGCACCACCATGATCGACGGTGCGCCCTACAGTCCCGCCGAGCCGGAATCGTATCTGCGTTATCCTGAGACCCAGGCCGAGAAGATCATCAACCGCAAGAAACGGGTGGCTGAGGCCGAGGGGCAGACCTCTCGACCGAAAGCCAAATCCAAGACCACCAGTGCCAAAATCAAGCCGCCGACCGTTAGTCCGGTCGCCAAGCCCGCGGCGAAAGCCAAGTCTCCCGCTAAGCCCAAGGCCAAGTCGTGACCGACCAGCCGCCCGAAGAGCATGAGATCGAGGCCTCCCGCGCGCCCCTGCTCGATCACCTGATCGAACTGCGCTCGCGCCTGCTGGTCAGTGTGGTGGCCGTAGCGATCACCTTTGGGATTTGTTTTCTGTTCGCCGGCCAGATCTACCTTGTCTTGATCCACCCGTTTGAGGTGGGCTCGGGCCTGCTGGCCGAGCAGAAGGTGGCCGGCAGCCATCATGGCCCGTTCGACCTGCTGTTGACCTTGATCGGGTTAAAGGCCGCGCCGCCTGTTGCGGCAGGCTCGATGAAGTTCATCTTCACTGCCCCGCTGGAGTTCTTCTTCACCAAGATCAAGTTGGCGGGCTTCGGTGCCGTTGTTATGGCCTTCCCGGTTCTGGCCTGGCAGCTGTACCGTTTTGTCGCGCCGGGGCTGTACCGCAAAGAGCGGCACGCTTTCTTGCCGTTTCTGCTGGCCTCGCCGGTGCTGTTCGCGGCCGGGGCGGCGCTGGTTTATTACATCATGCTGCCGTTCGTGCTGTGGTTTGCCCTGAGCCAGCAGATCGTGGGTACCGGCGGTGTCACCGTTGAGCTGATGCCGAAGGTGTCAGAATACCTGACCCTGGTTACCACCCTGTTGATGGCCTTTGGGCTTTGTTTCCAGCTGCCGGTCGTCTTGGCGCTCGCCGGCCTGGCGGGTCTGGTCGACAGCAAGATGCTGCGGGCCGGGCGGCGCTACGCCATTGTGGCCATATTCGTGGTGGCCGCCATCCTGACTCCACCGGACCCGATCAGCCAGGTCACCTTGGCGGTGCCGATTATCATACTCTACGAAATCTCGATTATTTGCGTCTGGCTTATCGAGCGCCGCCGCAAACGGGACGATGCGACGGCGAAGGGCTAACCCAACATGGCTGTGACCCTGGCCTTGCGCGGGCCTACGGATTGCCCTGGTGCCATGATGCGTCGCCATGACGCCGGATTCGCCGCCTAAACCGTTGGCACCCTCGGCAACGCGCCTTATGAAACCTTCATGCACGACATCAAGGCCATTCGGGAAAACCCCGACCACTACGAGCGCGCCTGGGCCGGCAAGGGTCAGGCCGGCAAGGCCGCCCAGGCCGTGGCGCTGGACACCCAGATGCGGACTGCCCTTACCGCAGCCGAACAGGCGCAGGCCAAGCGGAATGAGCTTTCCAAGCTGATCGGTCAGGCCAAGGCCAAGAAGGATGAGGCCGAGGCCGAGCGCCTTCTGGCCGAGGTGGATACGCTGAAAGGGCAGGGGAGCGATGCCGCTGAGGTGCAGGCCAGTTTGGCCGCCGAGCTGCGCTATCTTCTGGCCGCCCTGCCTAACATCCCGGCGTCTGACGTGCCGGTCGGAGCGGACGAGCACGACAACGTCGAAGTGCGGCGCTGGGGCACGCCCCGCACCATCAACAGCCCCAAGGATCACGTCGATATCGGCGAGCGCTTGGGTGGAATGGATTTCGAAGCGGCGGCGCGGATGTCGGGCGCCCGATTCGTCGTGCTCAAGGGCGAGGTAGCGCGGCTGGAGCGGGCCATCGGCCAGTTCATGCTCGATCATCAAACCCAGCAGAACGGCTATACCGAGGTCTCGCCGCCTTTGCTGGTGCGTGGCCATGCGATGTTCGGAACCGGTCAGTTGCCAAAGTTTGAAGACGATCTGTTCAAAACAGCCGAACGCGTTGCAGCGTTAGATAGCGAATCCAGGGATTTGCTGCTGTCGGGCGAAGCGGCTCTTTATCTGATCCCAACCGCAGAAGTCTCGCTGACCAATATCGTCCGCGAATCGATCCTAGCGGAAGAAGAGCTTCCGCTACGCCTCACCGCCTTGACGCCCAGCTTTCGATCTGAGGCCGGTGCCAGCGGGCGCGACACGCGCGGGATGATCCGGCAGCATCAGTTCTACAAGGTTGAGCTGGTTTCGATCACCACGCCAGATCAGTCCGACATCGAACACGACCGCATGACGGCCTGCGCCGAGGGTCTGCTTCAGGCGCTGGAATTGCCGTTCCGCACCGTGCTGCTGTGTACCGGCGACATGGGTTTCGGTGCGCGAAAAACCTATGACCTCGAGGTGTGGCTGCCTAGCCAGGCCACGTTCCGCGAGATCAGTTCGTGCTCCAACTGTGGCGACTTCCAGGCCCGGCGTATGGATGCCCGGACCCAGAGGGCGGGCGAGAAAGGCACGCGCTTCGTGCACACCCTGAACGGCTCGGGCCTTGCGGTTGGACGCACCCTGGTGGCCGTGCTGGAAAATTACCAACAGGAAGATGGCTCGGTGGCCATACCCGCGGTGCTACAGCGCTACATGGGCGGCGCGACGTCTATCGGTGGTAAGTTGTGAGGGCTTTGGGTTGAGAATCCTCATCACCAACGACGACGGCATTCATGCCGAAGGGCTGACGGCGCTGGAAAAGATCGCCGCCGTCCTGACCGATGACGTCTGGGTGGTGGCACCCGAATACGAACAGTCTGGGGCCAGCCGTGCGCTGACCTTGGCCGACCCGCTGCGGGTGCGGCGGCTGGGCGAACGCCGGTTTGCCGTGGATGGCACGCCAACCGACTGTGTGATGCTGGCAGTGCAAGACCTCGTTCAGGGTGCCAAGCCCGATCTGGTGCTTTCTGGCGTCAACCGTGGCCAGAACCTGGCCGAGGATGTGAGTATGTCGGGCACGGTGGCGGGTGCCATTCAAGGCATGGTGTTGGGCGTGCCTGCGATTGCCTTGAGCCAGGCGCTGTTGGTGTTTCACGACGATGAGCGTACGCCCTTCGAGGTGGCGATGACCCACGGCCCGGGCGTGATTCAGAGCCTGCTCAAGGCAGGTTGGCCGAATGGTGCCGTCATGAATGTCAATTTTCCCTGCCGGCTGCCCGAGCAGGTGACTCAGGTGGAAGTGACCCGCCAGGGCTTTCGGGGCTTTAATGGGACCCATGCCGAGCGGCGCACCGATCTGCGCGGTCGCGATTATTATTGGATGGGCTTTCGCAACGGTGAGGTGAAGCTGGTTGAGGGTACAGACCTCGCGGCCATCGCTGCCGGGAAGATTTCTATTACGCCGTTGCACATCGACTTGACGCACCAAGCGGCCCTGGGCGCGCTCAAGGGACGTATCGGCGGAGCCATCTCCAAGGTCCACGCCTGATGTCCGACGAAGCGGATGATCCGGCAGAGACGGCGCAGACGCGGCTGGCCCGACTGGTTTTGGTTCTCCGTTCGCAGGGGGTTACTGATCCTGCCGTGCTTTCGGCGATTGAAAAAACGCCGCGCGACCTGTTCACGCCCGATCTCTTCCGCGACCGCGCCTGGGAAGACAGCGCCCTGCCGATCGCCTGCGGCCAGACGATCAGCCAGCCGTTTATTGTGGGGCTCATGACCCAGGCTTTGACGCTGGAGCCGCGCGCGCGTGTGCTGGAAATCGGTACCGGTAGCGGCTACCAGACCGCGATCCTGTCTCGCTTGGTGCGGCTAGTTTATACTATGGAGCGCTACCGCACCCTGATGGGCGAGGCGGAGAAGCGGTTTGCCACCCTTGGCCTGACAAATGTTATCATGCGTTTTGGTGACGGCGGCGACGGTTGGGTCGAACAGGCACCGTTCGACCGTATTCTGGTCACAGCCGCGTCGTCTGATGAGCCAGACCGATTGCTCAAACAGCTCAAGCCTTCGGGCGTGCTGGTGGCGCCGGTTGGCAAGGGTCCGGTGCAGCGATTGGTGCGTTACGCCGGGGACGGCAAGGGCGGATTCACCAAGGAACAGCTGGGAGAGGTACGTTTTGTGCCCATGCTAGATGGCGTTGCCAAGGAGCTCTGAAGGCTCTGTGAAGCGGTGGTTAACGCTTCGTTTAGAATTAAGAGTGCGTTTGGGCTTGGATTCGAGAAAGGAAGCGCGATGCGTCAACAGATCGGCCAGATGGCTCTCATCGCGTCCGCCGCACTGGCTCTGACCGGTTGCGCTTCTGCGGCTCAGTCACCGGCCTATCCGATCAACAGCGCCCCTTCGCCCGCTGTCCAAGCTGCGCCTGCGCCGGTTCTGGCCTCAACCCCTGCGGCGCCGACGGCATCACCGACTGCGCCCGTGACGAGCCAGCCATTGGCCTTGCCTGCCGCAGTGCCTGCCCCGGCACCCACACCCGCTCCCGCTCCCGCTCCCGCTCCCGTACCTGCCCCCGTCGCCGCGCCCGAGCCGCCTGCGCCTCCGGCACCTCGGCCGCAGCCGGTGCCGATTCCAGAAGAGCGGCCCGCACCGCCGCAAACGCAGACCTACAGCGCGCCACCGCCGGCTCCTGCGCCCATCACCGTGTACTCGGTGACCGGCAAGGTGATCGACACCCAAGGCCCGCCGCAGGTGCATGTGGTTAAGCGCCGTGACACGATCGATGCCATCGCCCGCGACTTCGACATTTCGCGTCAGGAACTGGCTGACGCCAACAAGATCGAGCCACCCTACAAGATCAAGCCAGGCCAGAAGCTGAAGGGGCCGCGCGTCAAAGCCAAGGCCTATGTGGTCGGTAGCGGCGACACGATCTATTCCATCGCCTTGCGCTTCAAGGTTACGCCGAAGGCCCTGGCTGGGGCGAACGGCAAGATGGTCGGTTCGTCGATCCACTCGGGTGAAAAACTGATCCTGCCTAAGGGTTACAAGGACACCGGTCCGCTCAAGCGCGTGCAGCCCGCGCCGGGATACACTCCGCCCGCGGCCACCGCCTACGCTAGCCCGGCCTATGCGCCCTCTACCCCAAAGCCCTCCGCAGCGCCGGTTGCGCCAGCCGCACCGATTGGGTCATCCACGCCGGCCACGATTTATCCGCGCCAGGCACCCGCTGCGCCGGTGATCAGCTATCCGCGTTTGCCAGCGGCTCCGCTCGCGACCTATCCGCGCCCTGAGCCGGCAGCTTCGCCGATTATCGACACGGCCGCTGTCCCAACCGATGCCGATGTGTTGGCCGTCGGACGCGGTCGGTTCATCTCGCCAGTGATGGGAGAGGTCCTGGGAGGCTTTGGCCCCAAGGGAACAGGCCAGCGCAGTGATGGGATCGACATTCGTAGCCCCGCAGGAACCGCGGTGCATGCCGCCGCCGCTGGAGAAGTGGTTTATGCGGGCGACCAGGTTCCGGAGTTCGGCAACCTGGTACTGATCAAGCATGCAGAGGGCTGGGTCACGGCTTACGCCCATCTGCAGCGCACGGAAGTGAAGATGCGCCAGACCGTCACCCAGGGCCAGCAGATCGGCCTCGTCGGGATGAGCGGCGGGGTTTCCGAGCCCCAGCTGCACTTCGAGGTGCGCTACGCTCCTACGACCAAGGACAAGGCCCGCCCGATCGACCCTGCGCTGGTGCTGCCGAAATAACCAGACGTCATCCCGGCCGCAGCGAAGCGGAGCGCCGGGAGCCAAGAACAGGTGCCCCGGCCTTGGGGCGAGGCTGTTGTAGCGGGCACCGATGACTCGGGATGACGGATTTCGAAAAAATCGTCTTCGCACCTTCAGAATGTAGCGTGATTTGTATAAGGCGAGGGCAAGCCCCTACCCTTCATGGGGAAGAGGAGCTCAGTGATGACGGCTTGGGTCTATTCCTTCGGCGGCGGCGGCGCGGATGGCGACGCCTCGATGAAGACTCTGCTTGGCGGCAAGGGTGCTAATCTGGCGGAGATGAGCGCCCTGGGCTTGCCGGTGCCGCCGGGTTTCACTGTTACAACCGAAGCCTGCGTCCACTATTACGCGAACGCGCGGGCCTATCCTGACGATTTGGCCGAGCAGGTCGAGGCAGGCCTTGCCAAGATCGAACAGCTTACCGGTAAGGCGTTCGGTGATGCGTCCAATCCTCTGCTGGTATCGGTGCGCTCGGGTGCCCGCGCCTCCATGCCCGGCATGATGGATACAGTGCTGAACCTGGGCCTCAATGACGAGACCGTTGAGGGCCTTGCCCGGCTTAGCGGCGACCGGCGTTTCGCCCTCGATAGCTACCGTCGCTTCATCCAGATGTACTCTAATGTGGTGTTGGACATGCCGCACCACGCGTTTGAGGAAATCCTCGACGACCACAAGGACCGACTGGATATCAGCGTTGATACCGACCTGACGGCTGATGACTGGGCCAAGGTGATTGCCGACTACAAGGCCGCAGTGCTGCACAGCCTGGGTAAGCCGTTCCCGCAGTACCCCAAGCTGCAGCTGTGGGGGGCGATCGACGCGGTGTTTTCTAGCTGGATGAACGACCGGGCCAAGTTCTATCGCAAGATGCACGACATCCCCGAATGCTGGGGCACTGCGGTGAACATCCAGTCGATGGTGTTCGGCAATATGGGCGAAACGTCCGCCACGGGTGTGGCCTTCACCCGCGACCCATCGACCGGCGACAGCGCCCTCTATGGCGAGTTCTTGATCAACGCCCAGGGCGAGGACGTGGTGGCTGGTATCCGCACACCCCAGGCCCTGACCAAGGCTGGCCGCGAGGCCATGGGCGAGAAGGCTCCTTCGATGGAAGAGGCCATGCCGCTGGTGTTCGCCGAGTTCGTCGCCGCCGTCGGCAAGCTGGAAGGCCACTACCGCGATATGCAGGATGTGGAATTCACGGTTGAACAGGGCCGTCTCTACCTGTTGCAGACCCGCAACGGGAAGCGCACCGCCAAGGCCGCGCTGAAGGTGGCGGTCGACATGGCCAATGCGGGAACCATCACCACCGACGAGGCAATACAGCGGGTTGATCCGGCCAGCCTGGACCAGCTGCTACATCCCAACATCGATCCCGCCGCGACGCGCGATGTGATCGCCACTGGACTACCGGCGTCACCCGGCGCGGCCACAGGCAAGATCGTATTCAATGCCGACGAGGCCGAGCGCCTGGGCCAGGCGGGGGAGAGCGTGATCCTGGTACGCGAGGAAACCAGCCCGGAGGATATTCATGGCATGCATGCCGCCCGCGGCGTCGTCACGGCGCGCGGCGGCATGACCAGCCACGCGGCCGTGGTGGCGCGCGGTATGGGCCGCCCCTGCGTGTCAGGCGCTGGCGAACTGCATATTGGCCGTGGCGTGATGCAGGCGCGCGGTCGCAGCTTCAAGGCCGGAGACACCATCACCATCGACGGGTCCTCGGGTGAAATCCTGGCGGGCTATGTCGCCATGGTCGAGCCAGAACTGACTGGCGATTTCGCCAGCCTCATGGTCTGGGCCGACAAGGTGCGCCGCCTGAAGGTCCGTGCCAATGCCGAGACACCGCTCGACGCCCGTACCGCGCGGCAGTTTGGTGCGGAAGGCATCGGGCTTTGCCGTACCGAGCATATGTTTTTTGAGGAAGACCGCATCGCCGCCGTGCGCGAGATGATTCTGGCCGATGATGAGGCTGGCCGTCGTCTGGCTTTGGACAAGATTTTGCCCATGCAGCGCGGTGACTTCCTGTCTCTGTTCGAGATCATGGAAGGCCTGCCCGTCACCATCCGGCTGCTGGACCCGCCGCTGCACGAGTTCCTGCCCCATTCGGAAGTCGAGATTCGCACCCTTGCGGCCGGCGCAGGTCTGGATGCCGAGAAGCTGATACGCCGCGCCCGTGACCTCCAAGAAACCAACCCCATGTTGGGGCATCGCGGCTGCCGCCTGGGTGTTTCGTATCCGGAAATCTACGAGATGCAGGTGCGGGCGATCGTCGAGGCGGCCTGCGATCTCGCCGCCACCGGTAAGGCCGCGCCGCAGGTGGAAATCATGCATCCGCTGGTCGCTAAGGGCGAGGAGATGGCCTACCTGCGCGCCCTGACCGATAAGACCGCCCGCGCCGTGCTATCCGAGCGCGGCGTCGATCTAGACTACAAGGTCGGCACCATGATCGAGCTACCGCGGGCCGCCATCCGCGCTGACGATCTGGCTGAGCATGCCGAGTTTTTCTCCTTCGGCACCAATGATCTGACCCAGACCACCTTTGGCATCAGTCGCGACGACTCCGCCCAGTTTCTCAATGCCTATATCGTCCAGGGAATTTTCGAAAAGGACCCCTTCGTCAGCCTGGATCAGGATGGCGTGGGCGATCTGATCAAGATCGCTGTCGAGCGCGGCCGTTTTATGCGACCCGACATCAGGCTGGGCATCTGTGGCGAACATGGCGGTGATCCCGCCTCGATCGATTTCTGCGAGCGGGCGGGGCTGGACTATGTGTCATGCTCCCCGTTCCGCATCCCGATCGCCCGCCTTGCGGCGGCCCAGGCCGCATTGAACAATAGGAAGTAGCACGGCGATAATCCTTATCGATCAGGTAGGGCGGTGATCGGGAACAAAGGCACTACGGGCGGCGGGCCGCACCCGTCTCACGCACAACCAGGATTTCCGACTGCGCTCAGTCCCGCAGCAGCGGCAGGGATAAGCCCAGCGCCCCGCCGGCGGCGGCCACGTCGCGCCGAAAGCGGAATAGTTCGGCCGGCCGTCCGCCTGCGCCGATGCGACGGCCCAGCCCCTCGACTAGGCCGGTGCGTCCCAACGCGCGGCGGAAGTTCTGTTTGTGTAGCGGGGCACCGACGATGGCTTCCACCGTGCGCTGCAGGGTCGACAGGGTGAACTCCGGCGGGGTCAGTTCAAACGCGACAGGACGGTACTTGAGCTTGCTGCGAAGTCGGCCAAGGCCCGTTGCCAGGATGCGGCGGTGGTCTGAGATCATCGGCTCGCCCAGGGCGCTGGCTCCTGCAGGCGGTTCGGTCGAGGGGAGGCCGGCGGCGCGCAGCCGGTCGCGTTCGGCCTCAGGTGCCAAGCCCGCTTCGTACAGCAGCTCATAACGCTCCAGCACGTGCTCCTCCAGCCAGGGTGAATCGCCCAGGGCGAACAGCCGTGCCGCTCTTGTCTGGCGGCCGGTGTCGGCACCGGCCCAGTCGGCAAGGGCAGGGGCGATCATCTGGTCCAGCACAGCGGGCCGGCCACGCCGCCAGTCTTCCCATGGAAAGAATCGCGCCCAAGGCGACCAAGCGGTGTCAGGTGCGGAAACAGGCGCAGGCTCTGCGGTCAGGGCCAGATAGCCAATCGAGACAACGCGGGCGGCACCGGCACCGACCTCAGCGCGTGGGGCGTCACGGCCCTTGTCGCCGAAGGTGTAAAGCTGTTCCACATAGCCCAGCTGAAACCCGGTCTGCTGAGATACGAACGCCCGCAGCGCCAGTTCGAAGGTTCGGTCGCCTTGAGGGTCGAACGGACCAAACGGCAGGGCAGGGGCACCGCCGCCGGGGCGCACGGTCAGAACGACCGCCTCGCCGTCAGTCACCAACATCGCGACGGCAGAGAGACCGATGACGACTGGTGATGTCATTCCGTGTCGAAAGCCTCGCCGTTGGGGGGCGTATAGCCAGAGGCGACCGACAGCAGGTTGAACCGCTCAACATAACGGGCCTGCGCCAGAGCAGGGGCCAAGGGCTCAATGGTTAGGCTGTAGCGGCTGGGTGGTGCTCCAAACAGTTGCAGCGCCTCGGCCGGCGAAAATCCGGCCAACTGGATCGCCTCGTAGTAGGCGCAGGCGCGGTCAGCGGATTTGATCAGCTTCTGGATATGCGGCGGTGCCTTGGCGGGCAGGCCGAAGCGGATGTGTATGGCATGTTCAAGCCGGTGCTCGAAATCCTTGTAGCTCATGCCCAGCGCTGCCTTGAACGGACTGATCATGTCGCCAATTACATATTCCGCCGCATCGTGCAGTAAGGCCGCCAGCCTCCATCGTGCGTCGAGGCCCGGCTGGAGGTGGGCGGCGATCTCCTCGACCACAAGGCTGTGCTGGGCGACGGAAAATCCGTGCTCGCCGATGGTCTGGCCGTTCCAGCGCGCGACACGCGCCAGCCCATGGGCGATGTCGTCGATCTCGATGTCCATCGGTGAGGGATCGAGAAGATCCAGTCTCCGGCCCGATAGCATCCTCTGCCAAGCCCGCGGTGCCGGCGTGGCCTTAGTCGGTGCCTTGGGTTGCAGCCGTTTTGCCGCCATTTCGTTCCTTGTGGTCAAGCCTTACCACTCGCAAGGGGGCAGCTATATCAGACTGGGAAAGACTTTACGGTGGGTGTGTCGGCTTCCAAGACAAATCGATCATTTGCCGGCTGGGCGGTACACGGGTCATTGTCGCCAATCCGGATCTGAGAGGCCGCGCTCGGCAAGCCCTGTTGCGGCTGGCGTTGGCTTATGGTCGATCGCAACCCGATGGCCCTTGTGGAACTATCCTTAGCTGTTGATCACAAGCCGCCGACCCAGTCGGGTCGCCAAATTACCGGCGCGGCGCAGGGTCTGTTCGCCCAACATCAAGTCGGCGTGGCCCGGATCGACGGTCATGGCGAGCACAGGGCCTTGTAAGCGCAATGCGGTTTGGCCCAGCAGGGCCGCGTTTCTGCCGGAAAGATCGCAGCCCAGACGGATCGCCGCGCCCAAGGCGCGCGCGCGCGCCACACGCTCTGACGACAGCAGGCGCGAGATCACCGCCGGTTCGGGCGGCTCGAAATTGCTGCTATGGCGCGCATAGGACGCTGCGGCGATGAAGGCGCGCTCGGCGTGGGTCTGACCGGGCACAGGCGCGCGCAGCACCTGAGAAAACACCAGGTCGGCGCGATGATCGGGATGCAGCTGGACGCCTAAGTCTGCGAGCTGGCAGGCGGCGGCGGTCAATAGGGCCTCGCGCTCGAAGGCCGGCGGTAGAGCCGAGAATACCGGCGCAACCCAGGCGGCAAGGGCCGAGCCGAAGCCGCTGTCAACGCTGCCTCGGGTAGCCATGGCGGCGCAGCCGGCGACCAGCGGATCGTGTGTGCGGAGTGTTGCGTCCATGCCCTCGAACAGCAGGCCCTCGCGCAGGCCGAAAGCCGACAAGGTCAGCTTTTCGAGTTCCAACTGCTCAATCAGGGCCTCAAGCAGGACGGCGGCGTAGGGCAGGGTCTCGACCCGCTTGCGTGATAGACCGGGCATCCGGCCTAGAGATTCCTGTGACTGGCTACCGATAAAGTGCGCCGCAGCCAGGGCGTCGCGGCGGCTGATTTCGTACTGGTGCAGAACCTCTAGCGGATAGCCCGACATGCGCATGTGCAGTAGGGCGAAATTGCGCCACGCCCCGCCCACGGCGTGAAGGTCGTCGGCGCGGAAACGCTTCGCATGCGGCGCGAGCACCTTGATAATCGAGCTTCGTAGCTTCTCCGCATCGAACCGCGAAGCCGCCCCTGCGACCGAGAACGGGCCGAGCGGCAAGCTAACTGCGTCCCGCGCATCGCCGCCCAGGCGCGTTAGTTCCAGGCTGGCACCGCCGAGGTCGCCAACGATACCTTGGGCGTTGGGCTGGCCGGCCATGACGCCGAACGCTGCATAGCGTGCCTCCTCCGGACCGCTGATGACTCGCAGCTTCAGTCCGATTTCGGTTTCGACCCGGCGCAGGAACTCTCGGCTGTCTTGTGCCTCGCGAACAGCGGCAGTGGCGGCGGTGAAGACCTGCACATTGGGCATGGCGTCCAGCAGGGCGGAAAAGCGCCGTAAGGCATCCAGGGCCTGCTCGACGCCATCGGGCGACAGGCGGCCCGTTTCGGTCAGGCCGCGCCCCAGGCCGGCAAGGACTTTTTCGTTGTAGACTGTCCAGATAGCCCGGCCTTCCAGGCGATAGATCACCAGGCGGACAGAGTTAGACCCCACATCAATGACAGCGCAGTCGCGGGCGACGCGCCCGGCGGCAAGGCGGGCGGCAGGAGTTGAACGAGGGGCGTTCAGCACAGGACTCTCATGATACCTAGAGGCGTTGCTTCACATAGTCGAAAGCGCGCGGCAGGTCTTTCACCTTATGGCCCCGACCTGACAAACTGGGGTTGGTCATGAAATAGCTGTGGGCAGAGAAGGCCGCTGGTTCGCGCCAAGCCGGGTCGCGCACATAGGCCCCGTCAGGCTGCAGCCGCCAGCTCTGGGCCTCGTCATTGAGGTTAGCGACCATGATCTGGTTCAGCACCTGCTGATGAACGGTTGGGTTCAGGATTGGGGTCATCACCTCCACGCGGCGGTCGAGGTTGCGCGGCATCCAGTCGGCTGATGAGATGAACAAGTGCGCCGACGGGCTGGGCATTTCCCCGCCATTGGCGAAGGCCACAATGCGAGCATGTTCGAGGAATCGCCCGACGATGCTCTTGACCCGGATGTTTTCTGACAGACCGGGAACGCCAGGGCGCAGGCAGCAGATGCCACGGATCACCAGATCGATGGCGACCCCCGCCTGGCTGGCTTCATAAAGCGCGTCGATAATCACGGGATCTACCAGGGCATTGAGTTTCGCCCAGATTGCCGCGGGTTTTCCGGCGCGAGCATGCTCCGCCTCGCGCGCGATCATCGTCAGCAGGTCGCGCTTCATGGTCGTTGGCGAGTAGGAAAGCCGCTCCAACTCGCCCGGCTTAGCATAGCCGGTGATGAAGTTGAACAGAAGGCCACTGTCGCGCCCCAGGGCTGGGTCGCAGGTAAACAACGACAAGTCGGTATATATCTTAGCAGTGATCGGATGGTAGTTGCCGGTGCCAAAGTGGCAATAGGTGCGCAGGGCGTCGCCCTCACGCCGTATCACCAGGCTGAGCTTGGCGTGGGTCTTGTATTCCACGAAGCCGAACACGACGTGCACCCCGGCCCGTTCCAGATCGCGGGCCCATTTCAGGTTAGCTTCCTCGTCAAACCGCGCCTTGATCTCGACCAGGGCCGTGACGCTCTTGCCGTGCTCGGCGGCCTCGATGAGGGCGGCCACGATCGGGCTTTCCCGGCTCGTGCGATACAGGGTCTGTTTGATCGCCAGCACATTGGGGTCGCGTGCCGCCTGTACCAGGAACTGCACTACCACGTCGAAGCTTTCGAACGGATGGTGCACCAGAATATCTTTTTCGCGCACGGCGGCGAACACGTCGCCACCCTGGTCGCGGATGCGCTCAGGAAAGCGGGCCTCGAACGGCGGGAACTTCAATTCCGGCCGGTCGGCCGGGATCAGGGCGGCCATCTGGGCTAGGCCCAACTTGCCCTCGACCAGCACCACGTCTTCGGGCTCTGCCCGCAGGCCAGAGAGGATAAAGGTGCGCAGGTCTTCCGGCATGGTGCTTTGCAGCTTTACCCGCACCACCGAGCCCAGTCGGCGTTTCTTAAGCCGGGCCTCGAACTCGCGCACCAGGTCTTCGGCCTCTTCCTCGATCTCCATGTCGCTATCGCGGATCAGGCGAAACAGGCCACGGCCCTCAACCTCGTAGCCGGGGAAAAGGTGGTCGAGGAACAGGATGAGGAAGCTTTCCAGGGCGATGATCTTGCGGGGTTCTTTGCGGCCGCCTGAGCTTGGAAGCTCCCAGAACCGCAGTGCCTGCGAGGGTATCGGCGCCATGGCGTACATCACCTTACCGTTGCTTTCACGGCGCAGTTTCAGGGCAAGGCAGAACCCCAGATTCGGGATGAACGGGAAGGGGTGAACAGGGTCGATCGCCAAGGGCGTAAGCAGGGGAAAGATCTTGGCGAGGAAAATTTCCTCGGCAGCAGCACGATCGCGGGCGGTTACCTCACGCGCATCCAGCAGATGCAGACCCGCTTCGGCCATTTCGGCTCGGATGCGTGTCCAGACCCGCTGCTGATCAGACATCAGTTCGCTGGCCGAGGCGTCTACCCGCGTCAGCTGTTCTGCCGGCGTGAGGCCATCTTGGCTTATCACCCGCACGCCTTCACGGATCTGGGCCCGCAAACCGGCGACACGCACCATGTAGAATTCATCGAGGTTCGCCGCCGAGATCGACAGGAACCTCAGGCGTTCCATCAAGGGGTGGCGTGGATTCTGCGCCTCTTCCAGCACGCGCTTGTTGAACTCCAACCAAGACAGCTCGCGATTGAAGAACCGTTCCGGCGAGGCCAGCATGTCGGTGTCTATGCGGCCAGAAAGCGCTTCGGGGCTTTGCTGATCTGCGGTTTTAGCGGCTTTGGTCATTTGAATAGGTCCATCGTCTGGTCGCCAGCCTCTAGCACCTCTTTGGCAAGGGCGCGTGACACTGGCCGCTGTAGGCTGTCGGCCGCGTCGTCGAGCCGTTTGACGAGGCGCTGCGCCTCAATGACCGACCGTTCCATACGGCGCAGCAGATAGGGATAGGTATCGTCCGTCGGTCGGATATTGCGTTCGCGGAACAGTTTGCGGAACACGCCCAGTAGGATCTGGTCATCAGGCTCGCTCAGTGCGGCCACCGGCAAGGCGTTGAGGCGAGAGCGCAGGTCGGGCAGGGCCGTGGGCCATTCTAGAGGCGGGGTGCGTGCCGTCAGCAGTAAGCTGCCGCCATGTTGGGCGGCCATATTGATCAAATGGAACAGATTGACGTCGGAAACGGCGCTGTCGGCGTTCTCGATCAGTACCGCCTTGCCTGAAAGGCCGACAAGATCGGGCGCGGCTGTCGTGTCGGTGATCACCGCGCCGGTACGCGCGACCCAGGCCATGGCCAAGTGTGTCTTGCCCGTTCCCTCGGGCCCGACGAGGACCAGCACGCGCACTGGCCACGCCGGCCAGGCGTCGACCAGGCGCACAGCCTCTCTATTGGCGGAGGACACGATGAAGTCCTCTCTCGCCCAGGAGGGGGGCTGTTCCAGCCGTAATCTCAGTTGCCGCGCCAAGGGGAGTCCAACGCCGTCGAAAAACTTAGCTTATCAAGCCCGCTGTCCGCGGTCGATTGGCAGCTATTGCGTTGTGGCCGAGATTGGGGCGCTGACGGAGTAGCTGGCGTTGTTTCCCACTGCCGCCGATGTGCTGATCGCGTTGCGGCTGGGGCCGCTGATCGTGGCGTGCGTGCTGGCGGAGACATTGGCCAGATTGGTCTGACGGTTGTCGGCCTTTATGCTGGCTGTGTAGATACCGCCTACATCCGTAAAGTTGCCGCTGGCATCGATGGTACTGCCCACCAGCGTACTCTGGTCGGGGCTTGTATTCATGACGCCGTCATTGATGGTCATGTTGCCGTTGGGGTCGCGCAGAGAAAAATCGACCGGGCGGTTTTCTTCACTTGCGGTGCGCCGGTAGCCGGCGTTGAAGGAGGCTGAGCTGGTGCCCATCTGCTGCGCCTGGGCCGCTCCTGGCACCGCAAAGCTCAGCAATGCCCGGGCCAGCAGGGCACAGTGAAATAGGCCATCCAATTGTCGGCAGGCGACCATGTTCCCCTCCCCGGCAAAAGCGCCGGATCCGTTAAGGCTAAACAAGCAACTGACGTGCCATACGGATATGGAAACAATTAAGGGATAAACGGGTCGCGATTTGGTTAAGCGGTCAGGAAATTTATCTCGAAAATGAGCATTTATTCTTAATGACGGACGCTCCCATCGAACCCTTCTCCGGCCCGCCGACCGGTGCACCCCCGGCCGAGCCTATGTTCAAGGCCCCTTGGCCCGCCGTGGCTATCGCGGGGGTAATCATCGCCTGCTGCGCGCTGCAGCAGATGCTCCCGGACGGGGGGCTGGGTTTGGCCCTATTCCCTCAGCAGGTGATGGCGGGCAATCCCGCCGGACTCTTATCCTCGCTGTTCCTGCATGGTGGCTGGGCGCATGCCGCCACGAATGCGGCCTTTGCCTTGGCTTTCGGCGCCCCTGTTGCGCGGCTGTTTGGCATGAGGGGCAGGGGGGTAGCGGTTTTCTTTGTTTTCTACATTGTTTGCGGCCTACTTGCCGGCCTCGCCTTCGTGGTTCTGCATACAGACGGTGTGCAGCCGGTGGTTGGCGCTTCCGGTGCCGTCGCCGGTTTGATGGGTGCGACGGCGCGGCTGATGGACCCGCCAGGCCAACTGGAGTCGCCCTTCACGCGCCGGTCGATGTCGATGGCGGCAGCCTGGATCATCGTCAACCTGCTGATGAGCGTTACCGGGCTAACGCCGGGTGCGAACGGCGCACCGATCGCTTGGGAGGCCCATCTTGGCGGGTTTGCTGCAGGTCTGCTGCTCGTCGGCCCGTTTAATCGCTTAAGTTGCCCTTGAGCTGGAGCGCTCTAGAGGAGCGACGGATGGAAAACCTCACGGTCTAGGGGCGTGCGACTCTGATCTGGGATGGAATTTCTGCGCCGGCGCTCATGGAGGCGTCCGCCAAGCTGTAGCTATCTAGTACGTCCGATGTGGCGTCACGGGCCCGCAGCAGGGCTTCGCGGAGCGAGCAGGTGGCTAAATCCGGACAATCGTCGCATTTCCGGAACGCTGTGCGGCTTACGCAGGGGGCTAAGGCCAGCGGTCCGTCGATGATTCTAATGATCTGCGCGAAACTAATCTCGGCCGCCGGGCGCGATAGGACATAGCCGCCAAACTTTCCGCGCCGGCTCGTAACGAGTCCCGCACGCGCTAAAGACAGCAGAATTGCTTCCAGAAACTTGCGCGGCGCGTCGGCGCGTATGGCCAAGTCAGCGGCCGTAAGTTGTTCGCCACCGGCCCGAGCTAGCTCAACTAGCGCCCGCAGGCCATACCGTGCCTTAAACGATAGCATTTCGTCGGGTCTCCACACGGTTAATTGCTATATATTATCCGCCGCTTGCGCGTCGACGCGCAAGCTGGCTGTCGCAAAGCTGAAATAAGGGGTTGCCAGGTCCGGAACCGTTCCGTAAAAGCCGCGCCTCGCTGAGGAACAGCGGCAGCCGCTGCGGTGGTCGAGAGGAGCTAGAAACCTCTTGATTTTCCAGGCGCCTGCCTCTAAAGTCTACAGCCTCAATCGAATCGATACGAAATAAAGAGGGGTGCCCTCGGCGCTCAACTGCTTTATTTTGTCTGTTAGCAGTTTTCCGGAACTCTTCCGAAAATATAGCGAAAAGGTTCGGTTGACACTGAAATTCGAGGCGACTAGAACGCCGCCTCTCGCCGCCGCTGGGCGTTAAACGGCGGGGTCGGGAAGTTCCCGGTCAGGTCTTTGACATCGTTGATATGGAAAGAGAATCGCAGGCGGCGGCGTTCTGGCGATGACCTCACGGGTCATCTCGACGCTGACAATTGCGGTCTCTTGAAAGACACCATGAAAATAAGTCGCGAGCTTGCTTGCGGCCTATCGAATTGGGAACTCGTCAAGATACTATGCAAAACCAGAACGCAGACTGGGGTTTTCCCCCCGGTCTAAATACTGGAGTCAATGTCAACTCAACCTGAGAGTTTGATCCTGGCTCAGAGCGAACGCTGGCGGCAGGCCTAACACATGCAAGTCGAACGGATCCTTCGGGATTAGTGGCGGACGGGTGAGTAACACGTGGGAACGTGCCTTTTGGTTCGGAACAACTCAGGGAAACTTGAGCTAATACCGAATGTGCCCTTCGGGGGAAAGATTTATCGCCATTAGAGCGGCCCGCGTCTGATTAGCTTGTTGGTGAGGTAAAGGCTCACCAAGGCTACGATCAGTAGCTGGTCTGAGAGGATGATCAGCCACATTGGGACTGAGACACGGCCCAAACTCCTACGGGAGGCAGCAGTGGGGAATC
>Ga0114974_10001014_pt1 | contig 22463 bp, 39 predicted proteins | sample S_130206_EF_Meta_FD_87318 | JGI IMG/M metagenome (GOLD analysis project Ga0114974, IMG submission 87318) | Freshwater microbial communities from Lake Simoncouche, Canada to study carbon cycling - S_130206_EF_MetaG | ecosystem: Environmental > Aquatic > Freshwater > Lake | place: Lake... | reverse complement strand
GATAACTTTACGGGGGAATAATTTGGAATATACAGGAATATTTCATATCTTTATATTATGAATTTCAATACCGAAAATTCTCTACCGGAAAACAGAGTTCTCCAACAGGGAAATGGTGAGGGTCTACCGTTTAATCAAAACGACCCAAATGTCTATTTTATGGTATCAGATAGTTTAGACAACATCCTAAAGGCTTACATTAACAACATTTGGGGGAGTAATCCAAGTAAATCCAATCTAACATCTTTCAGTAAGGTAAACGTAGGTGACTATATTGTAACTTACTGTTCTGTGACAGGAGGTGAAGATAAGGATAATCAAGGATTTCACACAATAGGAATTGTAACAGGTAAAAGAGATCCTGAGTATGTTGACAAATATACCTTTGATAAAGAGTATGGTTGTATAGTGGATGTCAAATGGATAAACGTACCGAGAAGAGATAAGATATTAAGACTTGAACAAGCACAACGTCTAACGGATTTTAGTAAATGGAGGTTCTGTCTATGTAATGGACAATATACAAATGTGTCCGATAAAGGTTGGGCTGTGAAATCAAAACCTTTTAATCTACTAATGGATAAATTAATTGATGGGATTAAGATTGTCCCTAATAGAAAACTAAAGGTAGTAGATATAGACAACTTTATTAATCAGTGGTCATCTGAAAGACCTGATAGTCCATATTGGTCAGCATTTAAGGTTCTTCAGGAACTTGAGAGAGTTGTTTTAAACATGGAGAAAATGGAGATGGATTTACTCATCCCATATACAGATAGTAATAGTAGATGGTGTATTTTTAAGTTTGTATCGGTAGAAAGTCATATACTTAAAAATCATGAGGTCTTAAGTTACAAGTTCATAGAGACAATAAGTTAGATAATAAGGGGATCGATTAGATCCCTTTTTTATTTGGAATATATTTCCTATATTAATTGATATGTACAGTTGTTTTGAATGTGGATCTAAAGAAAACATACACCACCACCATGTGGTTCCACAGGTTAAAGGTGGAACTAAAACCATACCCTTATGTATGGAATGTCACGGTAAGGTTCATGGTGACCATATGTTGAAGATACAAAAACTTGCATGGATCGGTAGACAAAAGAAGGTTAAAGAGAACTTGGAAAAGGGACTACCCTCAGGTCTTGGTAGACCACATAACACCTCAGAGACTATAGAACAATTCCTAAATAAACCCATTAGTGTTGAGATTAAAAGAATGGTTTTAGAAGGATATACTGTTAAGAATATAACACAATCCTTATCCGTTAGTAATAAAACCGTAATAAAGGTAAGGAAATATACCCTCACTAAATAACCCTGAAGGGGACGGAACGTCCCCGCAAACTTCCGAGATTGTCCACGTTTTACTTCCGACTTTGGACCTGTTTTTTTCCACTATGTCTCCGACATCTATGTACTCCCGTTGGTCGGTCTACGACAGGGAACATCCTGTTTACCCCCCGAAAATCCCACCTTTAGACCCCTGAAAATTACCCCTAATTTATCCCTGTTATTGACCCCTGTAGAGGGGTTTTATTTACATGTTTTTATCGTAGGATATAAATCGGTCTGATAATCCCACTTTTACTAATATTTATTGATTGTGTATATACCAGCGTCATTTTGGGGAGAAAGTGGGGAAAAGTGGTAAGTTGTGGGGATTGACCCTTCCGTCAATCACGACCCATATCCATAAAAATTTGAATATATAAGTGTATTACGGGCTCCTTCGGAGCCCTTCAGGGGTGACATAATGTCCATTTAAGTTATGTATATGAATAACCCATTATACGTAATACATTGTCCCGTAATACTTCCCATTCCATTTAACATAATGTACGTTATAGGTTCACAAGTTATTAACATTGTTATCCACGTCATACATACCCTGACGACCGACCGAAGGGAGGGAGGATACTTATCCACATCCCCGTAATACGTCGATCTTGCCAAACAATATCCCGAACGTGTGTAGAAGTAATACGTAAAAAAATTAAACAAACTTGCCAAACAATATTACAGGATTTTTGAGCCAAACAATATTGTCCGTCATACATTCGTTCGTCTACGGTAATACATAAAACCTGAAGGGGACCCATAGGGTCCCCGTAAGTAAGCTCATTATGTAATACGTATTAGTATTTAATACCGAAGTGTTCGAAACGTTTCTTTAGATAATCACGGAATTCTTTTTGTTCCTCTTCAGACAGAGGTGATTCCTCGGGAGAGTTACTTATACCATCCACATGTTCCCAACCAACATTACAACTAACTCTAAAGTTAGGATGTAATACCTTATCGGTTTTATTGTATTCAAACCTATCCTGATGTATCACAAAGGCCTTGGACAAATTATCTGATTTGTATAATTCATATGTATGACCTTTCCATGTTCCCTTCTTAAGTGCGTTATACACTGATTTGGCCTTCTTAATTAACTTCTCCATAACTGAAGAGTAGTCTTCTGTGAAGGTAGGAAGATCACCTGGAACTAATTTATATACATTTAACATATGTGATCTTGAGAACATGATATTACCGAACCCATTTGGGGACAATAATTTTAAGTTATACGTCGGGGTGTCCATTAAGTCCCTTAGATTTAATATACCTTGGGCTGGATATATATTTACTTGTTCAAAACTAAAGTGATATGAGTTTAATATATCTGGAGGGTATATGGATGGTTTATCTTTCAGATCAGGATTAATCTCAAGTAGACTATCAATGAAGTCGGCTGCTACCACCTGTAGTAGGTTCAAAGGAATTTCAGGCTTTGGGTCCATCTTTGGTTTGAAGTCTATAGTACAGTGAATGTCTCCAAGGAATTTTTTGTCTCCTCTCGATTCAAACGGAATATCCTCCAATCTAATTGTACTATGGATCTCACCCTCAGGTATATTGATCACCTTCCAGAACAGATGTTGTTTTCTGTACTTATGAATGGTCTGAACGAATTTTTCACTGGCAAACTTTAACCTCTTCATCTCATCGTCAGGTCCATCCTGTTCTGTTAATCCTTTTAATTTACTTAGTCTCATAGTATATAAATATTGCCAAACAATATTGGAGGGATCTTGTACCTGTTGTACCCGATGTTCCTCATGTGCCCAATGTTCCACTTCTTCCACATGTTCCACTCGTACCCGAAGTGGTTCTAAAAAAAACCCTTATGGGTTTGCCAAACAACATCCGACAGGTGGATCCTGATCAAGGGTGTCTTCTTTAAACAATAAACCCCCCACAATAAGTGGAGGGTCCATTATTGTTCGTCTATAATACGATTACGCAGCCAATAATTGGTTACGGAATGTAATTGCTGTTCTCTTGTTTGAGAAGTTCTTAGATACTTTAGAACCATTAACAGATGCTCTTACACGGTATGAACTACCGTCGAAGTATACATTGTTAGTTACGGCTACATAAGTTGTCTTGGTGCGACGAGATGCAGATTTTTTCATCTTGCTTGTAGTTGTCTTTTTCATAATCATTAATTGTTTATGTTAAAATATAACACCAATAATTGATAATAAAAAATTTAAGGCAACTTTTTTTCTTTTTATGAAAAATAGATTTGCCAAACAACATCCCACAGATCCGACAGTGGATCAACCAAACTTCTTGTCTATCCATTCATACCACTCCTCACCATACTTCTCTTCCATATAGGTGAAGTACTTGTGTTGTTTACTCCCGTTGTAGAGGAAATAGGAGAAGTAGTAGTCTATGTACCACTCCAACTTCATTTTAAATATTTTCATGGTATTCTATTTCAATGTTAACACTGTCCAAGTTGAAGTCGTCGTAGAACTTCTCGAGGATATCAATCTTAGCATCCGCCGCAATGTATAAGATTAAACCCATTTCTTTCTTTCGTTTGATCTTGGATATCTGATCCGTGATCCATAGTTTAACTATTTGACTATTCATCTTGTAGTATTTTATATTGTTTATCACCAACGGTGTCCAAGATATATGCCACCTCGACTATATCCTCCAAGTCATATGTGGACAGGTCATCCAAGTATTCACCTGAAGAAGTATTCCCCTCCAAGAACTTACCACCTGTCATTCTTTTAACTATGAATGGTGCCTTGACCACTGAGTTATCATATGTGTTCTCCTCCGTTAAGTAAACGGCGAAGGGATTATTAAACTCTATGGTTTCATCATTTTGAAATAGATTCTCTATCTCGTTACAGAACTTGATCTTTAGATTCTGTACATCTTCTCGTGTATTGTATTTCATATTAATCTTCGTTGTTTTCGTTATCAAATTCCTGATTGTCATCCTCATCATCCAACAGGTCCTCATCAGAATGACCAAGATATGTTATTCTAATTCCCACGATTTTCTCCTTGTCCATCATAACCTCCATAGGATATAATCCATCACCTATACCTGAAGATGATACCACACCTGTGTCATACAGACCAAATTGGTCTTTACTTAAGGTGAACATACACATCTTCTCATACCACTTATCACCCTCATTATCGTTGTAAGGTAATACAAAGTCAGTTTCAGGGGATGTAATACCTTCAGACACTTCATCGTTACGATAACTCGTCATACAAAAGATTCCACACTGACCACTATCAACACCACACTCACTGTGGTCTTCCCACTCAAGTGATACACCATCGTCGGTTATAGATTCGTGTAGTATTGTAATACCTGATACACGGGTACCCCAATCACCTTGATCGGATTTTTCTACCTCGACATTGTACCTACCGGGTAATACACCATTTAATTTAGTTTGACACCAAGTGTCGGGTGTATAACAAGGGTCAGACACCATTACATTTTCGGAGAGAGTAATTTGATTCATAATTAAAAGTTTAGTTTATGGGGATAAAGTTAAATCGTTTATTTGAATATACCAAATTTAGTTGGAATATATTTTAGTAAAGTTATCCACATTTTCAATAATAGTTTCTAACATAGATGTCCTTAACTTGTAATACACCTTCTTCATAAAGTCTTCATTGCCAAACAATATCTCAGGATCCACTGTCCCATTCGGGAAGTAGAGGTCTATGGGATCGATTAGAACTCGAAGTTCATTTATATCATTGTTTACACGGTAGAAGTTAAATCTTGCGTAGATGTACTTGTCCTTAACGGTATATAGTTTCACATTGCCAACCAAATTTGACAGTGCACGGATCTGAAGTACTATAACTTCTAAGTCGGCTAATTCTTGTATTCCCGTCTTCATTGAAGTTACTCGTTCCTTATAGATCTCTACAAATCTTGCCAAACCAATTTCGGGATGGAGATCTGTTCCGTGATCGTCAGTTATGAATTGTTCCCACTGAGGTCTTTGTTCTTGGTTTCCCGTGACCTTAAGGAAAACTCCGTTGTTTAATTTGCCCATGATAATGGATTTAAAATGTTAAAGATTTTGCCAAACCAATTCGGCCTGGTCGTTCCTCCGAGAAAGACTCGGGTGTTGAACTCATTGCCTCCATAGTATGGAGTTGGTTTTGAATACCCACTTGCCACACCAAATTGTCTGAACCACTCGTCTTGAGGGGGTTGTGTTTCGGGGTAAGTAGTCTTACTCACCTTCGGATTCTTCGTCATTTTCTTTAATTGTTTCGTTATATAATCTTGTTAATTCTTCCTTGTCTTCATCAGATACAAAATCAAATTCATCCAAGAAGTCATCTAATGTTTGTTCCTCATCCAATATACAATCAACTCTACTTTCAACTTCAGACCAAAACTCATCTCTTGAGTATTTGTATATTCCCTCGAGGTATCCACATTCGTCGTCATATACTTCCAACTCACCATCTACCCAGTTAAAAGTAGTTTCACCAGAGAACCCAACTCCTCCTTCAGAATAGAACAGGTTAGCATTTACCTTATACATCTCACATAAGTTCTGTAGGAATGGAATTGGTGGTGACCAAGCTGTTTCACAGAAGAAACTGATTTCACCTTTGGTAAATGTAAACATATCCTCACTATATGAGATGTCCCATTTAGTCCCGAACCATTCAATGTTAGTATCGTACCACTTCTCCTTGTAATCACCATCCGACATATGTTGGGGTAATCCAATAAGGGATTGGAAGACATTATTACTTTGTTCTTCATCTGAAGTCTTCAGACTCTTAAGAACGGCGGTGAGAGTACGAATTGTACCCTCATCACCGAATATTCTTATGTTGTTGTTACACCAATTCGGCATGATAATTAGTTTTCTTGTTCTTGTTTAAAATCATTTAGGAACTCGTCCTCTAATGGTAAATGGTTTAACTGATAGGACTTAACCAATTTAATTGGATGATACTCACTTTCTTTATCTGTTAAGTGAAAAAATCTATCTTCAATGGTAAGAGGTTCTTTATTAAATCCTTCGTAAACCTCTAATACATTCTTATCTAAATCTATTAGATATGCCCACTCACAGAATAAACTATCACCTGCGAATTCAGTTGTATCAGTAACCCATATCTCATCTTCTTCACCATCCATAATCATTTGAAGGATGTTCGCACCATTGTCTCGAGTTAGGTAAGGATACTTTTCTTGATACAACTTTGACTGCTCGCCTGTCATCCAACCATTCTCACATCCAATAGTCTTTAACCAATTCTGAATTTCTTTCTCTTTGTTTCCGTTTGTAAAGAAAACTTTGTTTAGTTTCTTTTTAAATTCTTCCAAATTGGTTGTTTGTAAGAACTCTAATACAATAACACCATTACCTGATGGGTATCCATCCCATTGTCCGTATTGTGCTACTTTTGTTTCTCCATTGGAGATTACCATTGTTAAATTTCTTGTTCCCATAATATAATTTTTAAGTTTAGGATACGAAGATAAAACTTATATTTTTATCCACCAAATATTTCACCAGTTTTTTTTCACCTGGACCAGTCGTGATATTGATTGGCAAGAGTTTGCGCTGTAAATGCGGAGGAAGCGCGCTGGGGGTATTTGTCTGGCAAAATCTTAGTATTGATTATCAGTGAGTTATGTTTTGCCAAACAATATCGGCGCTGTGCTGCACGCGCGCAAATTTTATTGCATAAAAAAATCCCCCGTATTTCTACGAGGGATCGAACTAAACTTACTAACCTACCATCTTACTTATTTTGTAATACGTCTTTAAATAATTTTAAAGAACCATTTATTATTGTCGTCTCTTTAATCGCTTCGTCTATTGATTTAAAACTCTTGTGTAATACGAAAGTCTTGCTATCATTGGAATACCAAACATCATACGTTCTTTTACTTGGAGATAAAATTATCTTCGTGGTCATTGTTATACGGATTTAATGAAAGGCTAAAGTAATACAAAAAACAATACAAACCAACAAATAATCGAGTTTATTTATTTTTTTGTAATATGATCTTGCCAAACAATATCCGTCAGGGGCCTCACAGAATTTAATTGGTCATACACTAAATAATAATGGGTATCATTTCTGATACCCATCGTATAACAAACACTACCATAATGAACACTCCTATATAATATACTAAAAGTTTTCCACTTGACCAACTTTATTAGAATAAACTTCTAATACGTCTCCATTCTTTTCCATGTTATACACCTCAGCGGTAGATTCACCACCATTATCTTTTGGTTGTAATATCTCCTTGGTACCATCAATCTCTTGCCAAGCAATATCGTCCACGTCTCCTCTGTCATACATTTCTTTAGCAATCTTGACAGCTTCGTTTAAATCATTAGCCTTTACTTCAAACTCGGTTCTCATCCAAGTCGTAATCTTTTGGTCTAAAAAGAATTCAAATGTTTTCATATGTTTTATTTTGTGGTTTCTTCAATTATTTCATAATCACAATGTTCTTTACATTCAGAACATATTGGGTCTTCAGTTCCCCAAAGTGGTGCCTCACAACAATCACTTACTTTCATATTATTTAGTTTTTTTGGTGTATTCTTTAATTAATTTGTGAACGAACTTACTATCGTAAACACGAGAATGATTTCTTGAACCTCCCTCTTGTCTTGGATGAACATAAAAGTATTCAAACTTAACTAACATTTCACCATCAACAAAGGAAAAGTTTTTAATTTTATCTTCACATCCGAAAGATAGAAAGAACTGACTACTTAATTCCTTACGAACTTCTTGTTCAAGATATTCCAAGAAATTATGTTGTTTACAGAACTCTCTAAATAATTTATCACCAGTTCTGAAAACCAAACCATAATCATCTTTACCAATCTTTCCGTTTAAGTGTTTAAATATTTTCATATTATTTAGTTTAATAGTTATCGTATAATAGTTTCTCAATCTTATCCCACTTGTTCATAGGTAAAGGTTTTAATATACCATCGTTAACGTGGTTAACGGCGATAGCGGAACCTATATCATAAGGGTCTTGTGTTAATACATCGTAAGTTTCTTCACCATTAATACTAATACGATATACCACAAAATTGGTCTTCTCAACTTCAATATTTTTCATATTATCTTGAATTTTTATTTATTTCCACAAGACGTTCCCAACTCCAAGTTATTTTTTTCTTTCGTCTGTTCATCGTCATTATCACAAACACATCTTCTCTATCACCAGTACCCACACCTTCCCACCATTTTGACGGAACGATTTCAAGGTAGGTATCAATACCATCATTTATTTCTTTATCAGTAAAATTACTATTAAAATATTTTACATAGTCAAAGAATTCATTTCTTTTCTTTTCTGAAATTTTCTTTTCCATAACTTAATATTTACTTCTTACACCCCTTCTACGAAACAAATCGTCATACGGGTTTACTTTTGGTTTAAGTAATTCGGTGATTAGTGTAATATCTTGTTCAGATATTTCATTTACAAACCTTTTATCAAGGTCGTCGAGGTGAGTGCCAGACAACTTGTCGTAACCTCCCATCTGATATTTGGGATAGACAATCTTGGTTTCGGTGTCAAATACAGATGCAACTGATTTTAATTCTACTATCATAGTTTAAGATTTAGGGAAGTCATCTTCCGTGATTTCTAATATTGTTTCTACATTATAATTCCAACTATCCATATAACCAAATAAGTCTTCATCACTCTCTTTGATTTGTTCTTTGGTGTAGTCTTGTTCTCCCTCCCATTTTTCGTTCCACCTTTCACCCCATTCATCATACCACTCATTTAACACTTGTTCTCTTAAACCTTTAAGAGTATAATACATCGCATCTGAATCTACATCATCCAAATCCGTTATTTTGTAAATTGATATTCTGTTCATATTAATCGTTTTTAATTATTGTTTGTGAATACTCGGTTTCATTAATTGTATCAACAAGTTGGTCTCCACGAAATCTATTTTGAATGTGGACGATTGTAACTTGGTGAGAACCCTTAGGTTCCCAACCCTTTTCTATGAATTGATTTACACTACTTGAAAGTCCTTGTGGACTACTTGATGTTATTATTTTATATTCCATATTAATTGTTTTTAATAACTTGTTTTAATTTGTATTCAAACTCTTCTCTCATACCTTCCTCATCGTAAACCTTCTTGGTCTCGTCATCGTTCGGGTGATAGAAACTAATGTCCACCTCAATAGTTTTACCATTAGTTGAAAGGACTTGTTTAGTTATAAAACTAACAACCTTACTACCAATAATTTCTCTTACTCCTTCAACCTCTTCCTCGTTCTCAACATCAACGGGAACACCACCTTCAATTATTCTATCAGTAACTTCTTCAATAAATTCATCAGAACACATACTCTCGATGAATTGTGTAATCTTGTCTTCGATAATATCGTTGACCATTTCAGTAACAATTTTTTTGTCCATGTTTAATAAGTTTAGACCACAAAGATAATGATTATTTATTTATCAAACAAATTAATCTGTTAAAGTTTTGTTAAAGGATTTAACAGATGTAATACCTGTGATCGGATCTACGATATTGTTTGGCAGTGTAATACGTTTGCCAAACAACTTTGGATGTCATCGGAACATGTGGTACTTCGGGTACTTCAGGAACATCTTTTGAGGAACTTGTGGAACATCGGGTACTTCAGGTACAAGGCCCCACAATTTGATTGGCAATGCCAAACAACATCACAATGCTTACCAGGCGCTAGTATTTGTAATACGATCTTTGCCAAACAACATTTCTCGGCGGCACTGTGCCTATTTTGATAAAATAAAAAACCCCCGTATTTCTACGAGGGTTCGGGGGATACAGGACTAACTATTAAACCATATGAACCAAATCTGAAAATATCTCTTGTTCCACTTGACCAATACCACCGAACATTTTTGCTTCGGTATTATCGTTCTTACTATAAGAGTGTGTCGTGTATTTTGTTACACCACTAAATAAACCCCACATATTATCACCCTTTTCGTTAATCTCACCATTAAGGTCAATGTAGAATCTACTTAAATTGTTTTTAGTTCTTGTAGATAAGTCATCACTATCTAAACTGAATTCAGGTTTGATGCCAAACAATTTTCGTGTCACCTTCTCCTTGATCAGATCATCAAAACGTGTCTCACTCAATTCAGTAATAAATCTGAATGTTTCTTTCTCTTCCTCTAATACAATGTCCAATCTTCTACAGATGTCTTCCACCTTTAAAGACATAGACTTTGTGTGTCTTACTTTGTTTTGTAAACCTTGCATCACTCTAAAAAATGTGTTCATACAACTGATAGTCGTATTAGAATGACCAAATGCTAATGATGTTGAACCATCAAAAGAATTCACACCTGTTAAATAACCCTCGATACGATCGTTACCCAACTTTAAATCGTTTCCTTTTAATTGAACATAGATACGACCACCATTTTTGAACTCACCTCCACGATGAATTTCTAAACCTGTTCTACCCGATACTTGATGTAATAAGTCCATCAGTTCATGGTTCTGATAAGGAACATAACCATCAGAGTGTAGACCTACGATGTCGTTCGTATCGTCTCTAACGATTGCCTTTTTGTTTGGAACAATAATACCACTTGTGGTTTGAATGTTCTCTTGACGTACCGACCAATTCAGGTTGGTTTTGTCTAATAATGTTTTTACTTGCTCATTCATATAAATTAATTTAGAACATAAAGGTAGGTCTTTTATATTACCCACCAAATATTATTTAATCTTTTTTTGTTAAAGTTTTGTGAAAGGATATGTAATACGAGAATAGGATCTGTGCTGCAGCTCCCGATATTGATTGGCAATTGCCAAACAACATCCCACCAGGAGATGTAGGTGGAGGTGTAATACGGGTGGACATAAAAAAACCCCACGATTTCTCGCGAGGTCTTTCTGTTATGAACCACAAATATTGTTTAGAAATCATCTTTCTTTGCAATTAAAGTATTATCTCTCATTCCCTTCTCACAAGATAATGTCATATTATCAACATTTTGTTGCCATTGATAATGTAAATCATAAAACCATTTAGTTCTATGTAATTCTTTAAATGATTCGGGTTTTGTTGTTATTGCACTTATATACATACTTCTTGTTTGTGTTGCAGGAGTACTACCATATTGTGAATATGAACCAGGTTTAAATGCATTACCATCATCATAAAATTGTACCCTTATTTTACCATCTTTAAATTGTGCAACCATTCTAACATACCAACTCATACTATATGGATTTTTTATACCCAATACTTTAAAGTATGTGTTTGTTTCCGTTATATAGTTTAATACTATTTGATTATCAGTTTCACTAACCATTACCTCTCTCAAATTTACAAAAGAGGTTGAGGCCCAATTTTTAAATTGTGTCGATAATTCTTTTTGTGTTTTGTTTGGTACTTCAATAACCTTACTAATAAACAACTTACTTGAAGCATCTTCATAAGGTTTTAAATCAGGTACAACTTCCTCATTTTGTCCGTAAGAAACAAACGATACTAATACCATTGAGAACACTAATAACTTTTTCATTTTAATTTTTTTTAATGATTTATAATAGACCACAAAGATAATACCTTTTATTGATATTACAAAATAATTTAGAATATACTTGTTAAACCTATGTTAAAGTGTAATATAATACACTATTTGATGTAATATGTAATACGAATAATAAAAAGACAAACGAATGTGTAATATAATACACTATTTGATGTAAATGTGTCCACCTGCAGCTCCATCCGGATATTGATTGGCAATTGCCAAACAACTTATGCATGGGATCCGAACCAAGATGGGTTGTTCAGTTTTTTATATAATAAAGTGGACATATGTAATACGAACTTGCCAAACAATATCTGACCGATGCGTTGTAGGAAAAAAGTATGGACATAAAAAAAGGGATTGTCTTACGACAACCCCCTTATCACTACTAACCACCAATTAAATGTTTCGTAGGTTTATTCTACCACCCTTGTTTCTACTAAAGTTGTAGATTTCCTCAATCATTTTGATATACTCATCAACACTACCACAAAAGTGAATATTGGTAGGTCTTACTTTTACCTTACGAACAAACTCCTCAAATGAAAACTCCTTACATCTTGTTAAAGTTTTAACGAGTGCTCTAACGAATGTTGAACGATTATAACCCTCAAACAAAGGTTTCAATTCCATAATGTTCATCGCCCACTCAACCGCTCTATCCATATTCTTTGTAACAAATCTTCCGTTTTCAAAACATTCTCTATCACTACCACTTAACGAATTCGTACATAACATCATCGCTTCAGTTGGTCTTAATTCGGGATATTGTTTCATAAAGTTATTTAACTTAATGTAGTGTGGATTTCCCTCTACAACAAATCCGTGAATGTGGTCGGTAATCGCCCAATTCTTTTGACGACTATTCAAGTTTCTAATTGTTTCAAAACCTGCGGTCGTTTCCAAGATATATGAAATTGGAATACCTGTTTCCATCGCGGCGGTTACTCTATGTTGACCATCAATGATTTCACCTTTCTTGTTGATAACAACATAAGAACCTCTTTCCCAACCACGAACTTTCATATTGTTCGCAATGTTTCTAACATGCGATTTGTTGATAACTCTATTATCACTTCTAAATGTGAAGATAGAATAATCTTTCGTTTGATAAACTTCGTTTACCTTTTTACCATTCTTTATCATTTTTATTATTGTTCAGATTTTTTCCTGTCCCCGAGGTTAATTAATAATGATAGAACAAAGGTCTATTTTATTTTTGATATAAACAAATATATTTTATATAAAGTTATCCACATAGTTATCCACATATGTAATACGAATACTTTAGGATCTTGTGTGGGAACTAATGTTGATTGGCAATTGCCAAACAAATTGTGCGCATGCGCTGTGGGATACGGGTAAGTGTAATACGAACTGCCAAACAACATTCAGACGAGATCCGAACCAACTCTTCTCCTAAATAAAAAACCCCCGTAAGTGTATTACGAGGGTCTACCTTTTTCCAACCTTATGTATTTCTACACAACTTCCTTTTCATAATGTTCTAATATTGATTTCCCTTCACTTTCACATTCGTCTTCACCAAAGAAACCTCCATAACCCTCAACAAAAGTTTTATGTTCATGTCCTAAACTACAAGTTTCAATTTCATAAATTGTAAATCCATAAACTTCACCCGTTAGATACTTATCGTAAGTTTCAACTTCACCTTTAAGATACTCCTCAACTTTAGTTTCATCAATACCTTCTTTCTTTATTTTATGTTTAGATACAAAGATAAAACCAACTTGACCACTATCCCAACGACAATCGAACGGACTTGTGGATATAGTTATACCCGAGTGGTCATAAAGATACAAAGGTAAGATAACAACTTCACCTTCATTATCAATTATACCTTGTTTTAATTCATCCCAACTATCATAATCTTCCGTACGATAATCTGTCTTGTCCCCAAGTTCATACTTTTTGTGAAAACATACCATCGTACCTGTGTTATCCCATTCGGTTCGTGGGTTTAACGGGTCTGTGTCTTGTTCAATTTTTAATTCATACTTTTTCATATTGTTTAGTTTAGAGTATAAAGGTAAGTATTTTATATAACATACAGAAATATTGTTGTTAATGTTTTGTTAATGTAATACGAATTATTACCACCTGTTGTCACCATCAGGATATTGATTGGCAAATGCCAAACAACATTCAGGATTAGAATTCTGTGGACAGGTTATAACACAAAAAACCCCCGTAAGTGTATTACGAGGGTTAACGTGAGGGTACCTTTATTTTTTAATCTTCTTCGGTTTCAAACTTCAAACCACTATAAAGAAATTCAGTCATATGATTAAGGAACTTTACATACAACTCATTATCAAATTGAATACCACTACTACTATTTTGAACAATCCTAACGAAAGACATTTTCTTATCAATCGGTAGATTATCCATTACCCTATCGGTGAAATCACTACCAACCCATTCATAATTAATTTCACTATGAATGTGTCCTTCAACAACTGAATAGATGGTGTTCTTTACAATTTCAATTTCTTCTTGTTTCATATCATTTAGATTTTAGGTTTAAAAACATTAAGATATTGTCCCATTCTTCAAACGGAACTTGGTCACCTTGTTCATCGGTAATGTTTACACAACTACTACTATCAGTAGTATCGGGTATAAACACATCATAAACTTTTCCTTGTCCTTGTGGAAATGTTAATCTATAACACTTCATTGGTAATTCATCAATCATTGGTAATAACATAATAATTAGTTTAGAGTATAAAGGTAATTCTTTTATATAACATAAACTAATTTATTTGTTAAAACTTTGTTAAAGACATTTTCCTGAAGGAGATCAAAATATATTGTTTGGCATTTGTAATACGTTTGCCAAACAAATTCGGATACCATCGGAACTTCAGGTACATCTTTGGGTACTTCGGGAACATCGGGTACTTCGGGTACATGTCACTGCAATTTGATTGGCAAATGCCAAACAACATTCCACCAGAAGATGTAGGTGGAGGTGTTGTAAATAAAAACCCCCCGTATTTCTACGAGGGGAAGTCATGAAAGAACCACAAATCAGAACTATAAACTTATTTCAATTTCTTTGGTGTCTTCGTGGTCAAAATCCCAAGACCAATCTTCTACGAAAGGTCGTGTACTTACATGGTAGGTATCATCTTCTTCTTCATTTAAGATTACCATACCATAAGTTTTTTCTTCACACTCAAAAATTTCAGTGTCCATTAGTTTTTCTAATACACTAACACATTCTTCTTCAGAAGTATTAGTATCATTTTCCATATCCCAATTTTGTACGAACTCAATTTGTCCTAACGAAACTCCGAACTCAAAAAATTTAACATTGTTTTTCATATCATTTAATTTAGAGTATAAAGGTAATACAATTATATCACACCAACTAATTTATTTGTTAAAACTTTGTTAATGTGTAATACGAATTATTACCACCTGTCGTCTCCATCCGGATATTGATTGGCAACCTTGTTCACTAATTCTTATTGTTCACGTTCCGTGAACATTCGTAATACGTGAACATGCCAAACAATATGACCACAGATGATCTACAACATTTATCAATCATATGTAATACGTTTATCGGTCAAATAGGTGTCAAAATGATTGATAAATGACTTGTGTTTGATTAATAAGTTTCATTTTGACTTGTATTACGTTTGCCGAACAACATCCTCTAAATTCAAGTTTGAATTTGTAAATCATTGATTATCAATATGATAAAACAAAAACCCCCCGTAACGTATTACGAGGGGAAACACAAAATATAAAATTACGAACTGAAAACTAAAATTGGTCGTCTTGGAAAACGTGAGGGTTATAATTATTCCTTCTTATAGGAGTTCTTACTCTATGAGATTTTGGTTCGTATGACAAAGGTTTATCATTGTTATACGACTTCTCCATTCTTTGTTCGATAGTAGGAACTTCGTAGTCCATTTCAGGTGGAATACCATTCTTTACCTGCCAAACCATTTTTTGGATTACATTCAGTCCCTCCTCAACAAAGACAATACCATTACTTGTGGTTACTTTGGATTGAACCAAACCACTTTTCATATCGGTATCCATATAGATAGATACGATTTGGTCTACATTTACTAAGGTCGGTGTACCTCTATGGGTTAATTTAATCAACATTTGTTCTACTTTTTAAGATTACTAAATTTATTCTCGCAGGAATTACTTTTGCCAAATTACATTCATCACAACATTCGTCATCTTCGTTTTCAGTTTGTATTGGACTTGGGTCATTACCATAACCTTCAACCTCAATACCACATAAACAACATTTAAACTTTTCCATTTTTATTTTAATTTAAGATTTCATATTCATCTTCTTCGGGTAATAGATTTAATATTCTACCATTATCCCACTTGACTTTATAATAATTCATATCATCTATTGATATGATTGTTCCCATTGTATTCGGTTCAATAGGATTTGTCTTTGGGTCATCATTCATTAGAATAAGTTTTACTCTTTTTCCAATGAGGGTTTTAACATCATTTAACATTTTAATTTAGATTTAGATTAGTAATAGGACAAAGATAATACATTATTCTTTATCTTTCTTGTCTATTAAGAATTATTTGTTAAAACTTTGTTAAAGAACTTCCACCTGTTGTTCGGACTCTGATTTTGTTTGGCATGTATGACAAAACCACTTGGTTCCTGATCGTAACCGAAACTTGATTGGCAATTGCCAAACCAATTACTTCCGGGTTCAGATCCCAAATGTCTTTGTATGACAATTGCCAAACAACAATTTCACGGACGAGGTTCTTGACCAAATTTAAATTGTTAAAGTTTTGTTAAGGTTGCCAAACAACAATTTCACGGACGTGATTTAATGTGATTTGATGGTCATTGTAATACCGAACTTGCCAAACAATAAATTTTGACTCCATCTCAGTTATACCCAAAAAAAAACCACCCCTTTCGGAGTGGTCGGTTTGTAGGGGAACAAACCTTAAAGAATTTCGTACTCTTGTTTAAGAATTTTAATTCTCTTAATGTGGTCTAAAGACATTACCTTATAATTTAAGGTATTCTCTAAACCATTTTGATACTTTGAGTAGTCGGTCTTGGTATCAATTAGATATTGTTCAAACAATAACTTTTCAATACTATTACCCTCTAACAAATACTTTGTATCAAGGTAAGAACTTCCGTGGTCTTGGTATCTAAAGTAAAACTTCGTAGGGTCGGACTTTAAAAATACTAAACCCTTAGAAACTAACTGATACGGACTTGGTTTCTTGTCCTCGTTCTCAATAGGAGTGATACCCTCTTTTTTGTACTTACGACCTAATTGACCTTCGTAATCAAAACCCGTTTGGATATTTGATACTCTTTGTTCAATTAAAACTTGGTCGTAGTAGGGGTTAGGATTTTGTTTTCCGTTCTCCTTAAAGTCAAGGTACTTGTTCATCTTAACTTTTTTTAATGTTGTCAATCCCACATTAGGGACAAAGATATCTATACCTGATAGTATATCTTTTAGTTCAGGTTTGGTAATAATCATAACTTTGATAGTTTGTTCCCACAAAGATAATGTATATACCAATACAAAGTTAGTATATACAAACTATTCTAAATAAAGTTATCCACATAGTTATACACATTCACCTTCGGGAAGTAATATTGTTTGGCAGTTGCCAACCAATATATCTAACGGGTTATGGTGGGGTATGATATTGATAGTCAATGGGTTAGGGGTAGGTAGGAGTGTAGGTAGTGGTGTACCCCCTCCCCCCTCCCGTATCCCCCCTTAATATAGTGTTTTAGGGGGGGTCTAAACAGGGGGTCAATGCCACGACTGAAATTTTTCCAGAAAAAAAGTGAAAAAAGGGTCTTTACCCCTAAAAGTGATTTAAAAATTTTCCAGAAATTTTTGGGGATTATGAGTATTTATATAAAAATTATATCATGAATAGAAGTTATAGTAAAATTAGACACATACAAGAATCTAATATCAAATTGGAAAAAAGAATGTTAAAAGAACAAAATGATACGTCATTTCTCGATAATAAAGTAAATTATCTTATTCAACAAGGTTATAAAGTTGTAGATAATATTTCATTACCCGATGGTGAATATAATTTAATTGGGTTTGGATATACATGTCATTTAATTAAAGATGGAAAAAATACAGGGTACTCATACGTTACAACAGGAGGAATAAGAGGATCATGGGAAAATCAAAAAGTAAATGTAATGGGTGGTAAGATTCAAAAGGTTTTGATGGGTGAGGTTTATAAAATATTATACAATCAAACAAAAGTCGGTCATGTTGGATTTCCAGTGGAATAATAAAATTCAAACGTTAGTCATACGACCCTCCTACACGGAGGGTTTTTTATTTCAGGGATATTAGAACTATATTTCTAATTCATACAATAACCCTTTATTATTCGGGGGTAAAAACCTGTAATTGGAAATATATTTCTAAAAGTGGTTTAAAAATTTTCCAGAAAAATTTCAGGATATTTATAACATATGAAAATTCTCATAACAGAATCTCAACTATCTAAATTAACGAATAAGAATAGTTTCTTCAATGTATATCATGGAACAAGATCTAATATAGAGGATGTCCTAAAGGGGTTTTATAAGGATAGAGAGTTATATGGGGTTTTAGACAAAACATTTACCGTTGATAGAGAAAATAGATATGGTAATAATATCATTCATTATAAAGTTCCAAATAACGGGAAGTTCATTATTGTAGAAGAAAATACCGCTAAGAGATATTATGGGAAGAACTATAGATTAAAAGATCAATTAATGAACTGCTTAGGTTCTGATTTTGAAATATATGATAATGATCTTTTAAATTATATTAAAAAATACGGATATGGTGATGATGAATACAATCAAGAGTATGGATTTATTGAACCAAAAAACGGTATGAGAAAGGCTATGGGTATAGAGTATAGATTAAAAAATTTAGGTATTTTAAATAAGATAGATGGGTTTATATATGAAAAGAAGAGTAATACTTTTGTAATTATGCAACTATATAAAACCGAAATCGCTATTCCTTACTCCTATTCAACCGACGGCAATACTTGGACAAAAATTTAAGTAGTACCACATGGTGAGTTTTTTGTTTATATGATATATTTATATGTTATGAAAAAGAATATACTTAACGAACAAATATCCCGTATAAAGGGTATGATGGGAAAAATTAATGAGTCTGAATACGAGATGGAACCATTATCCGATATGTCAATGTCAGAAGATGACGACAATATGGGTTCTAATAATCTTGTTATCTCACACAGTGGATGTTTTCCACATAATTGGATTGTAGATGTTAATTTTGAAGGTGATGACGAAGATTCTGTAACTGTTCATGTAAAGACATGGGGTATTGATAATATTAAAGTATATTGTGATGAGGTCGATAATTTACATAGTACCATTACTAATAACCAAGCTATTAGGTTTGTTAAACAAAAGATTGAAGACGGTACATTGGTATTTCCTCCGTTTATTACAATGGATGGAGATGAGTTTCATTCGTAATATCATATAGAATATATTTAAGACCCTCCTATATGGAGGGTTTTTTGTTAGATTAATATATTTATATAACATGGAATTATTAACCGAAGTTGAAAGGATTAAATCTGTAATGGGTTTAATTTTGGAAAAGAAAAAGAAACTTACAAGAGATGAAAAGTTCTTTTGGGTTGCTAAGAATATGGGCGGATGGTTATATGATGAAGTATATTTCAGTGATTATGATTTAAGTAGACTTCCATTTTTTGATTCGTTTAAAATTTATTTGATAGAAAAAACAAATGTAAATAGAAGTAGTCGTGAATCTATCGGAAAATCACTTAAGGACCATTATGAAGATTTTTTAAATGTAATGGATTCACAAAAATCGGAAGACGTTATTGATGGGATTAAAATCCGTTTTCCGAATATTGCACAAAAAATTGCCAGATACGAAAAAAAAGAACTTAACCCCAACGAAAAAAGAGGTAGAAATAGATTAGTTAAAGCTCCTAAAATTACATCCGCAATAAAAAGTGGTAGATATAGTGGTGACATATCAAAATTAAAACCTTTATCATCTGTTAGACCACAACCACAACCACAATTACAACCGGAACCGGTTAATGTGCCAGAACCTGAAGGTGGTAAAAGAGGTAGAAGAACATTAGAACGAGATTTTACACCGGTTGAAGCTGGACGTTGGAAGAAAGAAGGTATTGAACAATTAATTAAGATTGAAAAGAGAATTGACAAATACGAAGCTGAAACCGTTAAATTTACAAATGAAATTATTCGTTTACAAAAAGAGTTAGATAGAAGAAAAAGGTTTTTTGGCGTGGACCAAGAAGAATTAAGTGAATCAATAGAAAAAATTAAATTAGATTTCAAAAGATTTATTTAATATGAAAATCATCCTTACAGAATCCCAATTAAAGACCGTTATAAACGAGAAATTAAGTGATAGACAAAAGAAAAATGCATTGAAAAGAGCTAAGAAACTTGCACCCAAGTTTTCTTCCGTTAATCAGTTCTCTTTAAAATATCCTAATTTATATAGCTACTTAAGAGTTCACAATCTATTAGATGATGCCTTTCCTGAAAGAAAGAAATATCATCCTGAAGGATATTGGACACCTGAGACCATTGATCAAGAGGCAAAAAAATATAGTAGTCGATCGGAATTTAATGACAAAAATCAAGTAGCGTGTAAAAAAGCTAATGAATTCGGTATGTTGGACATGTTGTTTCCTGTACGTAAAACAAAATTTACATTGGATAAATCTTTAGAATTGGCCAAAGGATTTGAAAGTCCATGGGATCTACGTAATGAATATCCTGGAGCACATAAAATATTAAAAGATAATAATAGACTTAAATCGTCTTTCCCAAATTACAAATTTGGTAAAATAGGAAGGAAAGGAGGAACTGAAAAATATAATGAGAAATCATTTGATGAGTGGGTTGAACATGCTAAAAAATTGGTTAATACAAAAAGATTACCTTTAAAAGATATTGATAAATCCCTTTATCATTGGTTGAGAACTAATGGTGCAGATATGGAAGAGTTTCATTTACCTGATCCTGATGAATCCATACTATTTAAAAGGGCTGAAAAGTATAAAACACCTAATGAGTTAAAGGTGGGAAACGGTTATTTGTTTAGACAAATTGAATCCATACCAGGTGCATTACAAAAACTATTCCCTAATCATTATGGAAATTCTCCTATTGATATGGCAAGAAAAAAACTACCAAATCCAAATACTGAAATCAATACCGATATGTTTATTAAACGACAAAAGGATAATGATAAATTGGATAACAATAGAAGATATGAAAAATCCGTTATGTTTACCCCCGTTACAGAATCCCAACTTAATAATATTATCAGTGAAGAGAAATCCGTTCGTTACTTCGAAGGTGAGGAGTATGGTTTATCCGAGCAAATCGATTGGTTAATCATGCAAAAGGAGTTTATCTACTTGGGACAAGGATCAGGACACAAATTAAAACTAATCAATAATATCATCCATAATCTTCAGAAGATTAAAGGGATTTAATATATTTATATAACAAAGAATTACATATGTACAAGAATTTCACATTAACAGAGTCTGAAAGGGAATCAATCCTTAATCAACACATGGATCATGGTTATAAACAACCAATCAATGAACAAGTAAAACAACCGACTGGTGATTTTACTACTATAGGAAGGTTCGGTACTTCCGATGCAAAACATTTTGAAAAAAGGGGATTCACTGTAAAAGGTGGTGTGGCAATATTAAAGCACCCAAACCCTAAATTGGTGATAACGGTTAAACCTTCACAAAAAGGATGGGCGGCGTATCAAGGTGGTGTATTAAAGTTTGATTTACCACATGATGATTGTGACGTTGAATTAGATAAACTAATCAGAATTAACTCACTACAAGGTGGTAATAAGATAGGGATAAAAGAACAAATAAGTATTCCCGATGCTGTTCAACTTGGTTCGAAGGCTTATAATTATATTAAATCTAAAATATCTCCAAATCCAGAACCACAAAAAACCTCAGGTATTCCAAAGTTTACACCAGGTCAAGAAATGAAAATTGTAAATAACATTTATTGCAATTACTTAAATAGTATTGATGGTGCGGCAGTATTAGAAAACATTAATCCATTTAGTGGATCTGCTACCGTAATTAGTGATGATGGTATAACGTTAAAACTTAAAGTTAGTTTTATTGGACTTGATATAAAGGGTAAGGCTCAAACTTTTAAAGATACTTGTGTTAATATTAAAAAAGAAGATATTAGTGATTGGAATAAAGAATATAATATGTTAAACATAAACATTTCTAATGAGATGTTCTCATGGGACTTAGGTCACAGTAAATGTTAATTAATAACATTATCCACAACTTACAGAAACTCAAATAAAGATACCTCGGGTTTGAAGACCCGACTTAGGACCGGAATGGTTAACGTTCCGTATGGGATATGAATTCGCTACTCATATCCCTT
>Ga0114974_10001013_pt1 | contig 22465 bp, 28 predicted proteins | sample S_130206_EF_Meta_FD_87318 | JGI IMG/M metagenome (GOLD analysis project Ga0114974, IMG submission 87318) | Freshwater microbial communities from Lake Simoncouche, Canada to study carbon cycling - S_130206_EF_MetaG | ecosystem: Environmental > Aquatic > Freshwater > Lake | place: Lake... | reverse complement strand
GAGTTGGCCAATCAATGGTTTTAGTTTGCCAAGCTTGAATGCCAACCGTGATCAGTGTGAGAATGCCAGGAATAGTTGTCAGAAGATTTTTGAAAATACCCATTTGATTCCCCTATTTCGTTAAAGCCAAAATTTGATTCTTTACATCAGCGATTCGCGCAGACCAGCCTCTGCCAAAAGTAGACCAAATGGACAGGCTTTGCATAAACGCTAGGCGCTTATTGGTAACGGTCATGGCGATATAGGTCTTGGTGGCCTGTATAGTTGCAGGGCCGATTTGCCCATCCTGCGTAACGCCTACAATACCTTGAAGAGTTTTGGCTGCGCGAGAAACGCCGCTGTTTACTGCATAATCGAACACAGCAAAATCAACGCCAGAGGGCAGATCATCTCCAGAAATAGCATCCCAGTATTGCTGTTTATAAATTGCCGCCACAGCAGCATCGCTGATATTGCGAACGCTTTGGGTTGGGAGTCCGTTTTTCTTTTGCCAAGCATCATAGACTGCTTGCGTAACGCCCTTATTCGTCGGGCCGCCCGGATCTTTTGGATGATCAACGTAGCCGCCTTCATATTTTAAGACTTGCCTAAGAGCTTGCGGATAATTTTCCTTCATTTATCGGCCTTATCGTCTAACTTGTCGAATATCTTGCCGAGCATTTCTTTGACTTCTTTCATGGCTTCGGCAAACTCATCCTTGCGGAGATAATGACTTGGGAGCTCAACTTCGATCTTGTGGATGTCTTCCTTTAAATCCTTAACAGCTACCCAAAGTTCTCTTGCAAACCAGCCAAAAACCGCTACAGCCACGCCAAGGCCGAAATTGAGTATGGTTTGGAAGTCCATCATGTTTTCTCGCCCGTATACCACAGGAGGTTTTCCTGTAGTCGCTTATCGTCTGGATCAAGCTCACAGGCGAGCTTGCCCTGTTCAATCGCTACTTCCGTCATCCCAAGACGATACGCCGCAATCGCGGCATGATCGTGCGGGAGAGACCCCCAAGAAGCCGCTTCGGTAGTATAAACTAATTCCTTATTTTTAATAGATAGGGCGCGCGTTGCGGCACCATAACTTTCTGCCCATTTATGTTGCTCATAATATAATTTTGCCAATGCCACCCAAGGCTCGCGCGTATGCGGCGCTTCAGCTGCCGCCTTGTGATACCAAGCCTCTGCGGCAATTTGATCGCCAAGCGCCGCATAGCATTGACCCAAAACGCGCATGGCGTAGCATCGATCGTTGACCCAAACCGCTTCCGGCATTTTAAGGTAGCGATCAAGCGCCGTTATTGCCTCTTCGTAGCGGTTATGGAAATAAAGCTCACGCGCGTAGTAGAAGGCGTTTCTGGGGCAATGCGGGTCTTCTTTGACCGATAGCTCCAGCGTCTCCATGTAATGCCCCCGGCTTTTTGTCGGGTCAGGATGGTGGGTTATGAGCAAAAAGTCTGTGTGGGCCCACACCTCCGTGATCCGCAAGTCGGCGCGTATGTGCTCGTGGCAGCTGTGCCACCAATAATAGCCGTGGCGCGCGTGGATCTTTTCTGAATAGAAAACGATACCCAAGCTCCAATCGAACTTATAGCGTAAGTGCGTCGTTTCTCCCGGAACCCAGACGCGCTCTATTTCTTCACGCCAGCCGGGCTCCATAACCTCATCTGCGTCAAGACAAATGCAGACGTCATAATCTTTTGGGATAAGCATGAGGGAGGAGTTTCTAGCGTGATCAAAGCGCCAAGGCGTTACGCAAATATCATGAACGGTTACTCCATTTTCTTTTGCAATTTTGACCGTGTCGTCTGTTGAGCCAGTATCGGCAATGAGAAGCAAGTCTGCGTCTTTGGCCGATTGCGCCCAACGCTCAATAAATTGCTCTTCGTTTTTCGTGATCGTATAGACTGCGATCTTTAATTTTTTTTCCATCTTTTTTCTGGCCCCTTCTCCAAAAAATAGATCCAAATATTGTGGGCGGTTCTTTATCAGCCACGGCATGGCGTCGTCATGCAACTTTTGCGTGTTTTGTCCTAATGTCTGCGAGCCAGCATGATGCACATAAGCGCGAGAAATATAATGCGTGTATCCTTTCGCATTTAAATCCTCGCACATGACGTCGTCGCTATACCACTCAATTGGCGGCAAAAATGTATCCTCATACATTTTCTTTGAGAGATAATGGAAGATTGGGCTTAGTCTTTTGACGGGGCGGCACTCATGCTCCCAAGACCATTTGCCATATTCCAATTTATCAGTTGGCGCTTGCTGATAGCGTATGTTTTGCGTGTAGCGCGTGAAGTCCGTATGCGCCGCGACAATGCCAAGCTTATCGCCGTGTATTGCTTTTAGATTGTTGATGTCTTCGCATAACAGGCGATAGCTATCAGGCGTTAAAACCAGATCATCAGCGCAGACGATTACTTCATCATATTCTTGAAAAGCTATTTTTAGCGCGACGTCATATGACTTGGCGGATGTCTCTTGCTTTGGACTGTAGATTAGATGTGGGACATCAGGCGCGTATGCTTTGATGCTTGCCTGTAGAACGGGCAGACATTTTCCGTCCACTGTGCAAGTGACGATTGGAAGCACATTCTCCCCCTTCTGAGAATGTTAAATATTATCCCGTCGGTCCTGTTGGCGCAGGATCTACAGGCGCAGGCTCAATAGGTTCTGGCGTTACAGGCGCAGGAAACATAGCTTGCTGATCTGGTGACACAGGCCACTGAACTGCATTAACAGACGCAATGAATGCGTCAATGTCTGTCGTCGCTTCCATATCAGTTATCGCCAGCGCGCATGTTGTGCGAACCGCCTCGCGGTAGCTTGACCAATCGGCGGGGATTTCTGTTCCTGCCTCTGTCTTGCGAACGACCATCCAATCAGATTGCAAAAGCGATGTGTAAGCAATTTGCTTAAACTGCGACGACCAAGACTTTTTCAGCATATCCAAATCTTTTGGAATAGCATTCCATGTAAAGTCTGCGTTTTGCGTAACCCAGTAAAAGCGATCATCTGGACGCGGATAGTCTGGCACCTCAGTAATGCCAATACGCGCGCGATCCTCTGGGCTTGCCAGACGTAGCCAATTTGGCGGGTATAAAATTCCATCGACAGTGAACTGTGTGTCGAGCGGGAGGATTTTGTTGTCGAGAATAAACACGTTGTTCTCCTAACGGGCGAGCGCCATGCGAAATGGATTTTCCGCGAAGGCGGCATAGATGTAGACATCACCAGATGTATTATTGATGCCGGAACCGCTGCCTGCACGAATTTTAAAACCGTTAGACAAAAAGTCTATGTTTGCCCCACTAGCTTCGGAGCTGCTCAAATTTGGGTATAGCTGTTGCGTTTCTGTATTATATAAATCTCTAGAACTGTCATAAATAATCCAATCCAGAACACGAGTTGTATTTTTAAGTAAAATAAATCTAGGTCTAAAATTAAGAAAGACCATAGGTCCGTCCGTGCTTGCATTTGCCGTATAACTCCCCATCGCCGAATACCCGCTGACAGGGGCCCAGCAGTAGGCTATATAATTATCAGTTGTATTTGTTCTTACATTTGTGCCAACAGAAAATACTGACGAATTGAAAGTTGGAGATCCGCCATTAAACATAGTATTGTCTGATGCATAACCATTGCTGCCAGTAGTTGTAATAAACAATTGCAAATATTGCGTAGCGCCAAGGCTAGTGTGATATACAACGCCGCCGTTTGAGGAGCTACCCCTGTCCTTAATCATAATGAATGCTGGCGTAGCGCCAAGACCGTGTGTTACAGTGCCATTAGCCCCAGATCCAGTATAAGTTACAATAGAGAAACCAGCCGAAACATTTGCGCTGTATTGCACATTTGTTATACCGCCAGTGCCTGTGCCTGTCGTTGGCGTGGAGCCGCCAGCTTTCCATTGCCAGCCAACATAACTATTGCTTGTTCCATTGACACTTAAAATACCGGATGAGCCGGAAAGAACCGAAAAGCCATCAGCGTTAAACGCGGATACCTTACCCGCTATGTTTGATGCGCTTGCTAACTCTGCATCTGTTTGATTTGACGAAAGCTGATTTCCAGCGCCGCGAACGCTGTCAAACAATACGTTCCAGTAAAGCCCGCTAGTTCTATTTTTTACCCATACGAAATCTGGCTGGAATGTCGTGCCTAACGGATTATTGCCACTGTTAGTTGACGATGGAACTAATGAACGCGGAGACGCATTGTCACCATTCCACGTCACCGCCGCCATCACCCTCGCCCCATTCGGGATCGTGGGCGACGGGAGATTATTGGTATTTAGTGGGCGGAAGCCGGATGGTGGAGCGCCTGTTCCGACAAAAGATGAGCCAGAGCCGGAGACATACATTCCGCGAAATGGTTGCTGGCCAAAGTTGGCGTTAATTGTGCAGGTAGCGCCGTTTGCGCCTGTTTGAAAAGTAAACGGGCCAGAAAAAGCAGATATAGTTACAGCGGTTCCATATGTTGAACCATTCCTATAAAACTGAACAGTGTTAGCATCCGCATCAAAAGCTACGCCGATAACGTCATTAGCTGAAAATGCAGCTAATCCAGATTGCACTTGTGTTCCATTATTATATATTGATGTGGTTGATGTAAAAATTCCGTTTACTGCGTTATATCCAGAAAGAATTGCGCTTGAATTTACTACTGCAACGATTGCTGCACTGGACGACATAGTAAATTCTGCATACCATTTTCCGCTTGTGACAAATATTGTGCCTCTTGCGCTGTATTGAAATGCGCCTGTGACAGGATAAGTTAAGTTGCCATCTGTAGGGCGTTGTGAATTTGAGGCACTAATGTCTAAAGGACTAATAACCGCATAATTCCCCGCCGCGACATTCTGTATTGTGCTTGGCGGCGGGACGTCCGTCATTGCGTCGTAGGTGGGGCCGGGGGTTGTGCTGATGTTGTTGGGCGTCCAATTATTCTTTGATGTATCTGTGTATCCAAGCTGCCTGTCGTAGCAAAGCGTTGTTGCAGACGTTGGATCATTAAACGGCAAATAAAACCCATTGGTCCCATAGGAACCGCCATACTTGCGCGGGGACCAGACGCCAAACTCGTTGTATTGGCCGAAGGCAGATAGCGGAGGCGTAGCGCCAAACGATATTGACGAACCTGTTCCAGTAGCAGCGGATGAGATAACAAAGTGTGTGCTATCTGTAATACTGCTAATCGTTGCTCCTGCTGGGATATTTGTGCCGCCAACATTCCACCCGACTTGTAATCCTGAAGTTGTTCCAGATGTTAAAGTAATTGTGGTTGTGCTATTTGTTGAGCCAACCATAATAGGCGTATCTATAAAATTTACTTCGGCTAGGTAGCCGTCGAAGTATCCATATGCACCATATGTTTTAGCTATGTTATGAACAGCGTTTTGGTTTATAGCATAGTCAGTATTTTGCGTTGGGTCATTAGATGTGCCAAAATTAAAAATCTGAACGCCATTCACATAAATTTTTACTCTGTTTATTGGTGTCGCTTGAGTAGTGTCAAATGCTACGACAAAATGATAAAACGCGCTTGGGTCTCTAAATACTTGTGTTGTTATTCGCCACGCTTGATTGTATGCGCCGAATGCTAAAGTATCCCCAGAAAGAAACCCAATTGAGCCAAAAGTTGCATCTGTTGTTCCATTATCGCAATCAAACAATATTTGGTTTGCGCCAAGAGTTCCTCTTTTAAGCCAAGCGCTCCAAGTCCAAGTTTTTCTATTACCACTACTAGCTGGCGTCCTATTCAAATACGCATTATTGCTATTGCCTTGACGAAGTCTCAACGACCGCTGAATGGCGTATTGGTTTTCCAAAAAGAGCGGATTGACTTCAACGGGAAGCGCCATTCGATCAGCCTATATTAAGAGCATAGTTGCAGGTGATGCTGGTTGTGGAACGCACTGTGTAGATAATCGCGTCAACCGCGCTTGCGGTCGTCGTCAATACTGGCGCTACGCCATTAGGAAATTTCCAGAAGCTGCTATAGGCAAGCGTCCTGCTTCCCGTCGCATCCTGTGTTAAAAAGATAATGCCGCTTTGACCTGCTGTCAGGTTAGTCGGATTGCCAAGCGTTCTATTGCCGCCAAGCGTAACGGAGAAATTATTGCCAAGTGACATATCAACCGCAATCGTCGCGGCGTCCGTCAGGCCGATAATCGCAGAAGCAGAGTTCTTTGCGACATACAATTGCGCAGATACGCCAGTTGTGCCGATATTCACATTGCCGCTGCTATCAACGCGGAACCGCTCTGTGCTTGCTGTCGAAACGCTAACGGCGTTAGTCGCGGGATAGAATACGCCAGCAGTTGATGTCGCGCCTTCAAAGGTAGGCGTTCCAGCCGTTCCGTCCACACCAGAAACACCGTTTGAGCCTGAGATTGTAATGGCCATTTACTTAATCCCTAAAGCAGTTTTGAGGTCGTCAAGCGTTAGCCCCACAGACGCCAGCTTCTCATCAATCGTTGGCTCTGGAGGTGCGGGAGGCGGGACGTAAGGATTTGGCGCGTTGCCTTCAGCAAGCCAAGCCTTGTATTCGTCTTGGTGTGGGCCATCAGCATCGACAAGAAACGAAACACGAGCAAGCCCATCATCATCGAATTTAAAAACAACCGTATTAGTGCTGTCAGTAAATTGATATTTCATAGTTCAGCACTCCACGCAAGATAGGCTGCTGACGTTAAGGATTGATTGTATGACCCATCGCCCGCTGTAAGACCGGATACGACGGTGAATACTGTCGAGACAGAAAACACAGAGCCAGATCCAGACGCTATAGCAGGGACAGAACTACATGTCGTTCCAGCGTTTGTATAAACTCGATAGTCACTAGCAGTTCCGGATTGCTCCAATGCTGTAGGAGCAACGCGAAGAGTTACAGGAAATATTGTGATACTTGTTGCGGATGTCGTTGCAGTGCAATAGCCGACGCCAAATGGAACAAAGGCGCCTCCGGGAAGCATTTTGTAATAATACCTCTGACACTGCGCCAGCTGATCGGAATAGATCTGCCGCTCATACGGAGTGGCGGCGCTGCCCACTTCTAGCTGGACGCCGGTGATGTAGATGCTATCGTCTGCGCCTGCGGGTCCAGAAGGCGTAAAATAAAACAAAAGTGCCGCTTCTAATACACCAGAGCCAAATGTTCCCGTTGCAGTATATTTTGTCCAAGTTGTTGTCGGAGTAATTGTTGAAACAACAGGACTAGTAACGCCGGTCCATGTTCCAAGAATAGCGCCAGATACTCCTTGATCGGCAGCTGTCCCAGTATTCACATAAGTAGATACAGTTCCTCCAGAAAAATTAGCCCCCGCTTTTAACCAAAAAGAATATGTGACCGATGAGCTTGCAAGATCATAGCAATTAATGCTTTCTATTGCTTGAACAACAAATATTGGATTAGTCGTCACAGCAGCAGCAGGACGTTGAGCTTTTAAGCTATATTGGAACAAAGACCCAGCAGTTGTAGGAACACTTGTTGATTGGCTATACGTCGTGCTTGCTGCACAATAACAAGCCCATCTATCCACAGTTGTATAAGTGGCGCTACTTGGCGTCCCTGTATATGTCGTTGCCCTCTGCCAAACCTGCATATTTCCATTAATAATTCTATTCCGCTTAAAGCTGCTCGACGGTATGGTCTGCCCAGTGATCGTCAGATTGTTGCCAACGGTCGCATTGCCAGAGCCGTCCAGCGTGACATTGGCAGTTGCGCTAGATGTGTTTTGAAGTGTGTCGCATTTTATGGTCGCAGCCATCTATCAACCCTCTACTGAGACCCAAGACGTCGTCGTCTCATCCCATCGATATACTTTGCCATCCGTAGGATACACTATTGGAGGCTCCCAGTCAGTAGTCTGGGCGTTTAAAGTCCAGCTAGGAAAGGGTCTTGGCGCAATAAAAGCATCTAAAGCGGCGTCATAGGTATAGCCGATTCCAGCATATCTCTTGCGAAGATTGCCGTTATAGCTGGTCTTTTTCCAGTTTCCGCCAAAAAGCCTTTGGCAAAAAGCAATGCCAATGCTTTCTACTTCTGTGCCATCCGGCGTCGATGTATCGGCATTTGATACAACGATAACGCGGAGAACCACATTGTTTTCGTCTAATTCAGCGAAGTGGGCCAATTTATTTCCCCAAATATAATGCGGTTAATTCGTCTTCATCCCCGACATGCCCGACGGGGAAGGTGTTAAAAGCTATGCTGATCCTTGTGTCATCGCCGCCCACTGGCTGAACCATATGGGTCAAATGAGACGGGAAAAACACCAGATCGCCGGTTCCGACAGGATACCACCAACTCTCCGAATTGTAAGCATTCCATTCTACAGGCGGGAACTTAATCTGCTGATATCCATCTTTGTAGAAAAATATCTTATCAGTTTCCTTGTTGGCTTTGACATAATAGCAGCCAGAGATGAGACTGTTTGGATGTGCATGTTTATGATGAAACTGCCCGGGCTTGGTCCAGTTTAGCCAAGATTGCGTAATTCGAAGCCTAACATCATTTTTTGGGCAGATCGTCGCCATCAGATATTCATGCGCGCATTTCTCAATAAATGTAGTGAGACTTGCGAGCTTCTTTTCTTTCATCAAATATCTATTGACGCTGCTTGTATTGCCGTCATTAGGCCGCTGCTCTTGCTCAACCATAAACGTCGTTTGATTTTCCGTTATGCCTTCTTCATGCTTAAAAAAGCCAATCGGAATTGGATAAAGGTTCTCAATTATCACCAAGAGCCTCCTCTAATTCCTGCTGCTTTACGCCCATTTCTTCAAGCTGCTTGGACGTGTAGATCGTCTTGATGCTATCCTCAAACGCTTTGATCTTGTCGATCGTCTCGTAGACTTCTTCAATTGTTGGACATGGGCGCTCGTCTTCCCAGCGCGTGAATTGATTGTTGCTGATTTCCCAAGCAGCGCCGGGGCGCAATAAATGCATTGCCGTATCAATACCCATTAGCCTGTATATTTTCGTCTGCTTATCCATAATGAGCCCCTTCTTCTCATTAGTTGAACTTGATGATTACGATACCAGAACCGCCAGCGCCGCCAGTTCCTGTTCCTGATGATGTCGAACCACCACCGCCGCCACCAGTATTAGCTGTTCCCGCAGTGCCTGTGGTCATAACTCCGCCTGCACCGCCGCCGCCATTACCTCCAGAACCAACAGGGCCGTTACGAGCGGCACCGCCGCCGCCACCTGCGTAATAAGTTCCATTAAATGAATTAGATCCAGCGCCGCCAGCGCCGCCGCCAGAAGTACTTGACCCAGCGCTACCCATCGCAAAAGCACCGCCACCGCCACCACCGCCAAATGCAGGGCCAACTGCGTTACCCGCTAAACCGCCATTGTTTCCTTGTGGCGCAGTTCCCGCCCCAACAGTTCCAGATAAATTACCAGCCGCGTTAATTGCAGCGCCACCACCAGAACCGCCATTTCCACCGTTGTTGTTGGTGTTATCGCGAAATCCTCCACCACCGCCGCCGGTAGATGTAACTAAAGCAGTAAAAGGAGAAGCAGTTAAAGCTATAGACGAATTACCGCCAATTAAAGCAGATGCTGCGTTGTTATTTCCACCCGGGCCACCACCACCAATAGTAACAGTATATGAGGTTCCGGCTGTAACTGATGCAGTGCCAGTTAAATAGCCTCCGGCACCACCACCACCGCCATCTGCATATGAGCCGCTGTTAATCCCACCACCGCCACCGCCGCCAGCAACAACAAGATAGTCAATTGTTGTGCAGCCGGTTGGGATTGTTACTGTGGCCGTGGATTTAAATGTTACAGATGTGCCTGAATTAATTTTGTAGGAAAGAATGACAATGCCAGAACCGCCAGTTCCTCCAGAAGAACCTTGCGCCCCGCCACCACCGCCGCCGCCGGTGTTTGCTGTGCCAGCATTTCCAGTGCCAGAACCTTGACGACCATCAGCGCCGCCGCCTTTGTTGGCGACAGTCGCGGTTCCGCCGCCTAATCCGTTTGTGCCGCCAGCATATCCTGCCGAACCGCCGCCTCCTGCGTAATACGTAGAGGTTCCAGAAATAGAATTAGATGTTGCCGTGCCGCCATTGCCGCCATTATTTCCAGAGCCTGTTGCTCCTACACCACCCGCACCGCCCCCGCCTCCGCCAACATTGGAGTTCCCCGCGCCGCCGTTATTACCTTGCCCCGACGGAGATGCAGGGCCACCCGATGACGTATTGCCTTGGCTAGAGCCACCACCTGAACCACCAGAACCGCCAGTATAAGGGGCAACATAGCCGTTACCAAAACCACCGCCTACAGCGGTCGTCGCGCCGGGGAATGAACTAGGGCTTCCTTGAACGCCGTTTTGTTCACTTGCTGCGCCGCCTGCGCCTCCTCCACCAACTGTTACCGTGTATGAAGTTCCAGCTGTAACCGCTAAATTTGTGCCAGTTATATATCCGCCTGCGCCGCCACCACCGCGACCACCGCCAGCGCCAGAAGCTCCACCACCGCCACCACCACCAGCAACGATAAGGTAACTATCAATCTGCGTCACGCCTGTAGGCGCGACCCAAGAGCCAGAACCTGTAGCGATAAAATTTTCAATAATTGTATATTGCTTGCCGCCAGCAAGGAAGAAATTAAGGGCTGAAAACACTGCGCGTATCCCCTTTACGGCGTGAAGTTCTGCACAAATGAGGCATACCAATTTGTTCCGTCGGAAACAAATGTGATGATATCCATTCTGCCAAGTGTCGCCGTAATTGTTGGGGCTGTTCCTCCGGGCCATTTTACAGGAGGGGACGCGGCAAAAGTTGCAGTCGTTGCAGTTCCAGATGCAGGCTGTCTGATCATCAAAATAAAAGACTGAGACGGCGTAGATGCCGTAGGAAGTGTAATGGTTAGCGCGGTTGCAGAAACCAGCGTCAAGCTTTGAACAGTGCCGTTTGCCAAGTTAAGCGTGACAGTAGATGTAAAACCCGTAACCGTAAAATAAGTTTCAACGTAATTCGTTATTGTTGGATTGGTAATTGCGGGAGACGAAGACGTCAATAAAGTTCCCGTTACAGCAGGAAGCGTTGCCGTAAACGTCGAAGCAGTAGACGGCGTTGTAAGCGTTACTGATCCGCCGCCTGATGAGTTTAATGTAACGGGCATATTAGGTCACCGTCCAAGTTGATCCAGAAGGAACCGTTACAGTCACACTGTTATTGATAGTGACCGGCCCAAACGAACCAGCATTAAAGCTTGTTGGTATCGTATAGTTTGCAGTAATCGTCGTGGTATTCAAGAAGAAACCAGACGACGCAGAAACTACAAGAGACGACAGAGTTCCAGATGATGGAACGTAGGTATAATTAGGATTAGACGTATAGAAGTTTGTCGGCGTTCCCGTCGTGCTTGCTGAAAATACTGGATATTCAGAACCTGTTGTCGAAATATCGTTCGACAATGAGATAGACGCGCCTGCGCCCGTGGGGCCTGTGGCTCCCGTAGCTCCAGTTGCGCCCGTAGGTCCAGTAACAGTTGACGCAGCGCCCGTAGAGCCTGTAGCGCCCGTGGCTCCTGTAGCCCCCGTAGGTCCCGTTGCACCCGCAGCGCCCGTTGGTCCAGTAGGCCCAGAAACATTATACGCAATCGTCGTCGTTAAATGCGACTGCGTATTGCTACGCATATACAAAGATGCGACAGGCGTTCCGCTTTGTGCTTGCGCATACACATTAAGCAACAAGCGGCTATTTACAGAAGCCAGCGTTGATGCGGGGACATATAAATCATATGTTTTTAACGCGGCAGGAATGGAAGTAACAGGAGTTCCTGACGCATAACTGCCAGTTGCAAGCGTTTGCAATACAGTCACGCCGTCAGAAGCGACTTCCTGCACTTCAGTCCAAAATCTAAACGTAGTGGTGCTTCCTGACATCCACGCATCAAGCGTCCACAAACCGCCAATGAATGATGTATTATTTGGAACGCCAGCAGCTGTAACAAATGAACCAAGAAGAACGCCAACACCAGTGCTGGTTGATCTAGAAAGAATTGTTTGCGCGCCGGTATTAGGAATAACAAGCAAGTCATCCGCTTGCGGCCCAGTGGCCGTCGGACCGTCAAGGAATAGCGCGAGACCAACAGACGTTCCGCTGGCCCCCGTGGGCCCCGTCGCACCTGTAGCGCCAGTTGGCCCCGTAGCGCCCGTGTCGCCCGTGGGTCCTGTAATTGATAAACCTGTAGCGCCCGTAGCGCCAGTTGCCCCGGTCGCGCCCGTAGAACCCGTGGCTCCCGTAGGCCCCGTGACCGTAGAAGCGGCTCCGGTAGCTCCCGTTGCGCCCGTAGCGCCTGTAGATCCAGTTGCGCCTGTTGCGCCAGTGGGTCCTGTAATCGTGGCGATTGCGCCGTTATCTACCCACGTTGTGCCGTCCCAGACCCAGAGATGCTGATTGTCAAGCGTGACATAAGCGTCACCAATTGCGCCAGTGTATGAGCTTGGATAACCCGGTAGCGCGGCAGCATTCGCGACCGTGCCTTTATAGGTAATACCAGCGCCAGCTGGTCCAGTAGCGCCCGTGGGGCCTGGAACTGTTGAAGTCGCTCCCGTAGGTCCCGTGGCTCCCGTGGGTCCCGTGTATCCCGTAGGTCCAAGACCGCCGCCTGCGCCCTGTGCTCCCGTAGGTCCTGTAGCGCCCGTCTCGCCCGTGGGTCCCGTTGCGCCAACGCTTCCCGTGGCTCCTGTGGCTCCTGTAGCGCCCGTGGCTCCTGCTGCGCCCGTGGCTCCTGTAGCGCCCGTTGGGCCTGTAACAGTCGAGGCTGCGCCAGTCGCGCCGGTAGGTCCCGTAGGACCCGTGTAGCCAGTTGGCCCAGTAACAGTGGAAGCCGCGCCCGTATAGCCCGTTGGGCCCGTATAGCCCGTGGGGCCCGTGGGGCCTGCGGGTCCCGTATATCCCGTTGGTCCGGTGACGCCTAATCCAGCAAGTTGGGCAGATGTAACGCGAACTGATGTGCCAGACTGAACCGCTTCAAGTTGTTCAGTGCCATTTAAAGCAACCGCAGCTGGCAAATTGGGGATTTGGATATTCGACATTTATAGCGGCCCCGTCTGCGGTATCTGATCGGTATCGTATGGAAGGCCGACATTCGTCGTAACCATCTTAGTCGTTCCGGTCAGTAAAGATCCCGCCGATAATACAGGATTTAATTGGTATGTGAAAGCTGTAGCTGTCGTAACCGTGACAGTATAAAAGCCATTTGCGGTCGCCGTTGATAAGCCTTCAACAGAGATTTGATCTCCAGTTGCAAGGCCATGAGCGGAAGAACAAGTAACAGTCGCTAGACCTGCGCCATTGGAACTAACAGAAACAAGCGGCAATGTTACATAATATGCAGTTGTTCCTTGAAGAGGCATAACAGCATTTTGATCAAGACCTGGTTGCTGACTGCGATCGGCTCTTGTTCCGCCAACTTGCTGCGTCACGCGCGTATTGCTGTTTTGTGTAATACGCGTATCGCCGCCAGGAACAGGTATGCCTGTCTGCGTATTGGTCGTATTGCCTTGCGTAATACGATAGTCAGATTCAGCCGTATTATAGTCTTGGATGCGTGGATTCAGAATTGGCACTGGATCTGCCGGAACGACAATAGCGCGCAACTGTGATTGAGGCACATCATTGCACTCATCACAAACTAAAATACGTTTATTGATTAGAGAAGCGCCAGCCCAATCAAACTGCCACTGTAAATTGACATGATTATATAGAAATCCGCATCGATCGCAGATACCAAATGCTCGCGGATTACGCGAACTGACTTTGGCGCGACCGTGTGGCCTCATCTAAAATAACCACTAATTTGAGGTGAGATGTATTGCTGTGCCGTCTCGATATTCTGCGATGCGGCAATTTGATAAGCTTCATCAGCCATTGGCTTCATAATGGCGACCTTATCTGGCGCCCATATCATTGCAAGGCGTTCAGCAAGCCCGTAAACCATTGCTTCAAGCCAAATTGGCGGCACATCGACTTCTTCATTGCCGTTCATATTGGCGTCTTGAAGACGCAAAACAGAGTAATATTTTAGCGATGTTTGCGTCCCGTCTGGCACTGGCCACAAATAAAGACCAGGGTTTAACGTTCTATCAAACCAGAAAGTAGTTGGGAAACCTTGCTGCGTTTTATTTGGATAAGATGCATATTCAGTTCTACTAATTGGCAGAATAATACGATCAATCGCTGGAGATCCATATGAAATATATGCGTCCAATATAACAACATTACTTGCATCTACTGAATAAAACGATGTTCCAGCAACAAGCGGAACGGTAGTAAGATCAACTTGCCAAAGATTTACGCCTTGATTGCTCCAACGCGTAAACATCATGTTTGTCGCTGTGCGAGCGGCATCCATATGCTCTTGCAAAAGAGCAGTCGGGCGAACGCCAATCAGCTGATAAGCATAAACCGTAAGCTCGCCCAGCGATGGGTTGAAGGTATATGTGCCGGACGTAGCCATGCGGTCTCCTTATCCGGCAAATTAGATTGGGCCATTGCTTGATTGTAAGAAGATTACAGAAGCAGAACCAGATCCGCTATTCAGCAAGACGCGCGCATATGCTGGCGCGTAAGCAATATAACCAGATTTTGCCGTTGATTCTGAAACAAGATTTGCATCCAATGCATCAAGCCAAGTCACAGATCCAATCGCAACAGGATTGAAAGGATCATTTGGATCTTCCAACGTCGTCTGCACACTATAATTTACAGTGCCTGTCACATCACCTTGAACAGTGATTTGACCAGGAGCGAAGTCATCAAAGCGAACCCAGCGAGATCCAGCAACGCCATTTGTGCCTACGGTAACGCCACTCACGCTTGTCGCGGCGCTTGTTGCAACGCGCGTAACAGTTGAAAAGTCCAATGTTGTTGCAACTGAACTGCCGCTTGTGCCTTGGACAGTTTCAGAAATCGTCTGCCCATTAAACCAAGTTCCGTAAACGGTAAATGTGACTGCGCTATCATTACCGACATTCGTAATTAAAATCTGGCGCGGCTTATCAAGAGTAGCAACGCCGCCTGATACAAGAGAGCCATTTAAGGTAAGATTCGCCGCACCGGCTGTCGTCTGACTTAAAGCAATATTATTTGCAGAGGCAGAAGCAAGAGGGCCAACAGTAACGGTAATAGGCTGCATTATCGTTTTCCTTTTGTATGGCCGGCTCTAGCAGCAGCCACGTTATCTACTAAATTTGGATAAGGGCGCCCTGCGGCCCGTGCTTTAGCCTTGGCCACCTTAACACCCTTTGCGCTAAGAGCTTTGCTCTTTGCATCTTTAGGTGCATCTTTTTCCCAAAATGGCTTGCTCATCAGCAATCCCACTTTCTCAACGCTTTATTTATTCGGCTATTTGGGTCAGCTGCTGCGGCAGCGCCTGTTAATTTCTTTTTAGCCCCAGTCATTCTAGCGCAAAATGAAGAGCGACGCGAAGCGGATTTATCGCTTTTGGCTGCCTGCTCTTTAGAAACCGGCGGCTTCAGGTTGTGACCTTCAGCCTTGGCGGACGCCCTACCTTTGGCATTAAGGCCACCAGATTTGCTTTTGCCTTCTGATCGCTGCCAAGCGGGTGTTTTCGCCATATCTCTTCTCCGAGAAACCGACGGGACTTTTTCAATCCCGTCGACTTTATAACGGACAACTCAGTAGTGAGATGCCTTACCGCGTGGCGTGCCAGGTTTTGCTGACGAAAATACGCCGCCGCCAGAAGCGCGAGCAGGCTTCTTGCCAGCAGCAGCAGACGACATTACTTTTCCGCCTTTTTTCATGCAGCCGCCGCCTTTTTTGAAGCCGTCTTTCGCGTCAAAAGTATCTTCTTCAGTGCCAGATTTGCGTGAAGAAATCTTAGCACCTTCTACTTTTTTACTATCAGTTCTTGTGTAAGCACCCATCATGGCCTCCTATTAGGCGTTTTCAGCTTGAATATAACGGACGATAAGATCGCCAACGCCAACAGGTGCGCCACTGGCAGCAGACAAGGCGTAAATGATCACATCAGACGCGCCAACATTCGACCAATTGGCTGTGCGTGTCGCATCTGTTCCCGGACCGGCAGAAACCTGACCAACCGTTGCAAGGCTTTGGCCAACGACAAGCTCAGTCGCCGTTGCAGACGTTCCAATGCTGATCGTTGCAGTTGCAGCCCATCCAGTCGTAACCAAAAATTGAATGTTAAGGATATGGCTATACGCTGGAATGACGATGCTCGTTTTATACGCAGTCAAACTGCCAGCCTGTGTAATAGGAGCGGTTTGAGCCATCGCGACGAAACCAACATTCTTAACCGTTCCGGCAGTTGTGCCAGTCGTATTGAGAACATTGCCGGCCTTTATTGGGCCGGTAAAAGTTGTAATTCCCATTTAAATTACTCCTTCTGCACAAGGTTTAATTACGTCGTCTGTGCAGCGTCCGCTTGGCCGGTCGACGTAAATGATGTTCCAAGGTGAAAAGCGGACTCGCTATTGAGCCCGCTTTTCATTGCTATTTTATGTTGGGAACGAACCGAAGATTGATCTCCAGTTATAGTACCCGAAGCTGTAGCGTTCATAACCTTTAACAAGGAGGTTATCGGTTACGAAATCGACTTGCATATCGCTCTCGAACTTAACGCGCTCCATGTAGGAGAGACCGTCAATGTTCGTCAGCAAGAACCAAGCAGAAGCAGACGTCAGATAATCGTTGACCATGTAGCCTTCTGGCAAGCCGCCAGCAGTCATCATGATAGCATTGACGTCATTATCCGCAGTGCCTGGGCGCAATTCGGTCTTCGTCAGACGAATTGCAGTTGGCTCGAGAGCAGGCGGAACAACAAGACGACGACCGCGAGCAAACACCTTCAGACCTGCTTGGTCTTTGAAGTTTGTTCTGATCGAAATCATTGCGTTGAGCAGCGTGCTTTCGTTGAGGTCAACATCCACTGCAGGACGATTTGCAATCGTGCCGCCATCGATCGGATGGTTCGTTGCAATAAGAGCAACGCCGTCACCGCCGACAGAAGCATTATACGTCGTGGCCGTGTTCAACACGTTCGCGCCGTAGATTTCTTTCGTCTGCTGGAAAGACTCAATCAGGCCAAGGTTTGACGGCATAAACTGTGATTTATACAGATTGTCGTCGATTGCCTTGCGCGTAATCGAATAGCCGAGAGCAATTTCAGTATGCTCTTGGTTATAAACGTAACGCTCGCCGGCAGCGTTATCAAACGCCGTCTGCGCACCTTCGGTCTTTAACTGAGCAAGACCCAAGAAACGCATTTCCGCAGTGCGCTCGAGCGCCATTTTGGAATCGTGTTTCGTGAAGATCTTGTCGTATTGAGATGGGATCATCTCATACTTGCCTTCAATCCCGCGGAGACCGGGGAGGAGAAGGTCTTTGATGGCAGAGAGATTAACAGCCATTGGTCCTTACTCCTTAGATTGTGACAAGCGTCTTGGTTGAGACGTTCAAGAAGCCAACGATAACGTAGTTGGCGTTCGAGGCCGTATCAGTGCCATTCGAGCCTGGTGGATCAGTGACAAGACTGATGACGCGGAAAGGAGCCGTCGAAGACGTTCCAAGCGTTTCAACATACATGCCAGAGATGCCGTTTGAAGTATTGCCGCTTGACCCGCCAGCAAGCGAGATCGAAGCGCCAACGCCAGTTTGCGTCACGTTAGTGGTGCTACCAGCTTGGACAAGAAAACGAGCGTTTGGATCGTTTACGACGTAGGCATAGACAACGCCATTGTTGTCTGAACCTGGCCAAAAGTTCGACCAAACAGTTCGCTTCTGGGCGACTGAAAGATATTTGCAGCCCTGGAAAACACCGGCAAGCTGCGTCGTCGGCGCGTCACCCGCGCGTGTGATCGTGCCATTGGTGTCCTGAAGGACGGCATCACCGTAGAAAATAGGCGTCGTATAGTTAGAAGCGATAAGCATCTCGACCTGTTCGTAGGTCGGGGCAGAACCGTTCCCGCTATACTGACGAAAACCGAAAGGCGCAAACGTATTCGCCATGACGGGTTCTCCTTATATAGGAGGCTCATCATCGCGCGCCGGGGCGAATTTAGAACCGGAAGATTGTTAATGCTCCACGCCGGGGGAGCTCGAGCTATTAAAAGCTTATGTATATTATCGCTTGACAAGGCACAAAAGTAAAGGGGCCGGCAAACCGACCCCTTGAAACGCATTTATTTATAGAGAAATTACTTCTCAGGGATCGGCATAGCTTCATATGATTTCTTAATGTTTGGCTTAACGCGAGCGTCGTCACGGGTCATCGTGCCGTCAGGCGTGCCAGCAATTTGCTGCTCTTTTGCCCTTACCTGCATGCGTGCTTTGCGTAAGTCAGACGCGCGGCGCTCATCAATAATCTCCGTCGGGCATTGCATCAGGATCATGCCTTTACGCAAAATCGTCTGCGTCGATGTATTGTTTGGCATCATCCAGGGATGGCGCGCGACAGGCACAGGCTCCCAGCCAGCTCGAGCCAGCTGGATCTGATATGCAGGATCTTCCTGGCCGTAAATGGTGTGCCGCTTCCATTCATACGTCCAGCCATCAGGGATTTCATCCAGCGGGATGTAGAAATCATCTTGCGCGTCTACCACGTCGCCAAGATGCTCACGCAGCTGGGCTGCGCGCTTGGCAGCCGTTGCGCGTGAATCTTCTTCACGTAGCTGAGGCCGCAATGGCGCTTCTTCTACAGCTTCGATGCTCTTGGCTGCATTTGTAAATTTACCGCCCCGGCGGCTTGTATTGATAGGTTCCATTGTCAATCCTTAATGACCGTAGCGGCCTTCTTTCTGGAGCAGAGACTTGTTCTTCGCGTATTCTTCCGGCGTCATGCCAAGAGCAGAAGCCGTTTCGGCCTCGGCTGCAGATAGCCGCATGACGTTAGGCCTGGAAGATCCACGAGAGACAGGCGCAGGCGATGGTTGCACAGCTCTCTTAGGAGCCGCAGCTGCAGACATCGGGCTTTCTGCAGACGTATGCGTTTCGCGCTCATCCATATTTTTGCGTATGCCAAGACGCGTCTCGATATACTCAAAATATTCATCCGAATCAGCACGAATGCCATCATCGATCGCATCTTCATGGGCGCGAAACATTTTACGAATATCTTTCGCGTTTCTAAAATGCTCTCTTGTCTCTTTTAACCAAGCAGCAGACCGGGCAGAAACATCTGGCAAGAGCTGATCGATAAGATCGCCTTGTTGTGCAGGCGGAGGAGCCTTTTCGGCAGCCTCTTTCTGCGCCTTCATGGCTTTCTCGCCCTTCTTCAGCTCAGATAGCTGCTGCGCATTGGCGCTAAGAGCTAATTGAACTTCTGCAGCTCGAGAATAATCCTGCGCAGACATTGCATCCGCATAAGCATTCTTTAATTGCTCATTTCTAGTGTTTACCGTTTCAATTGCATTGACGACCAGCTGATAATCAGACTCGGTTTTATCTGCATTCGCCTGATGCGCTTGATAATATGCTTCCTGGGCTCGCTTTTCCGCCTCTAATCGCGCTGTTTTCTCGCGTTCAAGGTTCTTTTTAAGCTCAAGAATGCCTTCTTCAGGGGAAACCTCTGGCTTTTCCTCTTTCTTTGCATGTTTTTCTACTTTTTCATCAACGATTTCTATTTCAGGTGCGCTATCATCAGCTTTTTTCGTCTCTTCAAGCACAACATCAATACCATTTTCATCATCAGCCATTGGGTTTCTCCTTACCATGCAGCATCTGGAGACTGAATGCGCATTTTAATCTGCGTATCCGACAGCATGCGGCACAAAACACCGTTCACCGTGATGCTCCAGCCGTCAGAAGGCCTGAAAACAAGCCAATCATGCAAACTAAAGCTCTCGTTGTTGAACCATTGGCCGCTGTCATCTTGAAATGCAGCAGGCCCCATCTTTACAAGCAGGCCAACTTTGCCCTGATATCGATCTTCGTCGGCATATTTGTCGGTTAGATACAAACCGCTCTTGGTTTTTGTTGGTCTAATATAGACCGCAACCAAGATCTGATTATTAAAGATCTCAACATCTGACAAATCACCTATGTCAGCAAGCAGTTTTTGCTTTGGATCTGACTCATGTTCCATAATCATTGGTGGCATTATTTTCCCCTTCTTATCGATACTTCTCTGCACAAACACGATCTGCTTCTCGCATCAAATCGAGCGCAGCTTTTAATCCGGCAATCTTGCCAGATTGACTCTTATATTCTTCATGCGTTTCGATGAAACCGTTGGCCATTGGCTCAATCAATCTTTCAATCTCAATCGCAATAATAATTTCCAACTCGCGTTGGTATGCTTGCACTGTTGTAAGCGCCATATATCCAGCCCCTTCTAACTGGCCTTCTCTATGTAATAACGGGGGTGGCCTTAGAGAAGGGGACAGCCACCCCCTATCGCTTCAGTTACCTTCCGCGACCTTTTTTCGCTTTCGCGATATCTTCTTTCTGCAAACGACCTTCGCCAGAAGCAGCGCCAGCTGTCATATCTTTATATGATTTGGCAACCCTGCTGATCCGACCGCCCGCTTTGCGAGCAGGTGCGTCTTTATGAAGCTTGGCAATATCCGTCTTTTGCAAACGGCCCTCGCCGCTTCCAGAGCCAGCCTGCATGTCCTTATAGGACTTTGCAACCTTGGTGATTCGACCACCAGCCTTGCGACCAATTGGCAGACCTGGAGGCAGCATAGGACCAGCACCAGGAGGGCCCATAGGAGGCATAGCAGGCGCAGCAGCGCCAACATCCATTGGAGGAGGAGGAGGAACCATGTCTGGAGCCGGACGACGCATTGCTGCTTCAGGATGACGCGGCTCAGACTTGCCAGCATTGATGACAATGTTAATGTCTGTCTTGCCGCCCTTCTTGGATACTTTCTTGGCTGCGCCCTTCAACGCGCCAAATAAGCCGCCACCGGTCGCTTTAGCCGTGCGGCCGCCCTTCTTGTAGTTTTGATACTTGCCAGAACGTTCAGCAGCCTCACCAGCTGCGGGAAGCGCATCGTCGCCCCTAAGAGCGCGATTAAGAGCGCCTTTATCTTCCTGCGTATAATTCGCTGTTCCTGACTTGCCGACATCGCGCATGGATCGAGCTTGTTTCTCTCTCTCCGAACCGCCAACCATCTTCTCGAGGAAGCTGCCACCGCCGGCTTTCTTGATCTTGCCGCCAGCCGCTCGTTTTATTTTTCCACCTTTTTTATAAAGGCTTCCCTCTGCCGGCATTGGCTCATTTTCAGATGACGACGGCCCCATTCCTCTTGCAATATCTGCAGCTTGTCTAAAATCTGCAATTTTTCTATTGCCAACGTTAGAAGGACCTAAAACTTTTTGCAAAGCCCCATATCTACTATCATCAAGCGTTCCACCGCCGGCTTTCTTGATCTTGCCGCCCTTCTTGTAGTGCTGGGCAGCGCCACGAACAGGCTTAATCTTCATCGAGCCAAGTCGCGCTTTGGTGTCTTCTGTTTCAGCAGCGGAAGGAACCGAGCCGCCGTCTTTACGCTTTACAGCGCCGCCGGCCTTGAATGCGCCGCGCTTCATGTCCTTGCCAATGGCCGCTTTCGTGTCGCGGGCAGCGTATGACTCGCCTGTGCCCTTCGCCGATGGCTTCATAATTGGACGCGCGCCGGTCTTCATCTCTGTCCTGAGAGGAGGCGCTGGCGACCAGTCTGCGCTCGAGACTTCTTGGTCTTTGGCATAGTTACCAGGATTGGCAAGCGCGCGAGCTTTTGCTTTCGCCTTCTCCCTAAGTGTTTTCGCAGAATATTCAGACATTTCATTCTCCGGCCAGATTTACGGGCGTCCCCGTGTCCGCTTTATCGCGGAAGTTTCGATAATACCTTAAAGGCGTGATCAATTATAGGGCTTTCGCCAACATCGCCGCCAGATTTAAACGCGGGCAGCCCTTTGAGGATTGCGGCACGCAGCTTGGGGGTGATCTCGATGGAGTGGGCTTTTACTTCGCCATCCTCTCCTTTTAGTGAATGAGAATGCGGAGCAACTTTTGCATCTTTATCATATTGCGAAACAAGCTTGCTGAGACGCTGCGGCAAAAGCTTATCATAGAAGGATTTCATTCCTTCGCCGCCGACTTGTAGATCGCCGCCGATTAATGAATGCACCGTATCGCCCTCAACATTCTGCGTATTAGGCAATGGCTTGGTAGAAACAAGCTTATTGGCAAGGTCTTTTCCAATTACATCAGGAAGATCCTTTTGATCAACTTTCTGATTAAATACCGCATAGCCATCATGATCTAATGCATGCAAATGATTTGAATCTGGAGACCAATGAACGGCGCTTAATTTTCTGCTAAGATCATATCTTTTTGCTTGCTCGTTACCCGGCGTCCAAACCAGCTTATCATAACCGCCTTTTGCAGCCTCCATCAATGCACGCTTCAAGCCAAGGTCGACCCATTGGTTGGTGTCAGTGACGTAAGGGCCTGATGGAACCGCAGAAGATACATCT